>Ga0208195_1000110_pt1 | contig 112490 bp, 115 predicted proteins | sample AD_UKC077_MetaG_FD_184441 | JGI IMG/M metagenome (GOLD analysis project Ga0208195, IMG submission 184441) | Active sludge microbial communities of municipal wastewater-treating anaerobic digesters from USA - AD_UKC077_MetaG (SPAdes) (version 2) | ecosystem: Engineered > Bioreactor > Anaerobic...
GCTGAGACAGCGCCCAGATCGTTACACCATTCGTGCAGGTCGGAACTTACCCGACAAGGAATTTCGCTACCTTAGGACCGTTATAGTTACGGCCGCCGTTTACTGGGGCTTCGATTCAGCGCTTCGCATATGCTAACGCCCCCTCTTAACCTTCCAGCACCGGGCAGGTGTCAGGCCTTATTCGTCATCTTACGATTTTGCAAAGCCATGTGTTTTTGTTAAACAGTCGCCTGGGCCATTTCGCTGCGCCCTATCGCTAGGGGCCCCTTTTCCCGAAGTTACGGGGTCATTTTGCCGAGTTCCTTAGCCATGATTATCTCGAGCACCTGAGGATACTCTCCTCGCCCACCTGTGTCGGTTTACGGTACAGGCTGTATGAAACGTAACAGGATGAGAAGCTTTTCTCGGTAGTATGATTACTGTAACTATCCGCGCAGCCGAAGCCTTGCGGTACTGTCGCACTTCAGCAACACCAAACTATTAATCCAGCGATATACCTTTGTGCTTCAACCAACTATTCCGTCAGTCGGCGTACATGTCACTACTACGTCACTCCGTCCTTATCTCATACAGGTAATGGAATATTAACCATTTGGCCATCGGGTTCCCCTTTCGGATACCCCTTAGGACCTGACTAACCCTGATCTGACGAACATTGATCAGGAAACCTTGGGCTTACGGTGTGCGGGTTTTTTACCCGCATTATCGTTACTTATGCCTACATTTTCTTTTCCATACGCTCCAGATATCCTCACAGATCATCCTTCAACGCTCTATGGAATGCTCCCCTACCACTCCTTACGAAGTCCATGGCTTCGGCACTGTGTTTGATGCCCGATTATTATCCACGCACAGTCGCTCGACTAGTGAGCTGTTACGCACTCTTTAAATGATTAGCTGCTTCCAAGCTAACATCCTAGCTGTCTCTGCAACCGCACCTCGTTTGATCAACTGAACACAGTTTGGGGGCCTTAGCCGATGGTCTGGGCTCTTTCCCTCTCGCTACCGGACATTAGCACCCGGTAACTCACTCCCAAGTAGCATTTACCGGCATTCGGAGTTTGTCAGGATTTGATAGGCGGCGAAGCCCTCGCATCATATCAGTAGCTCTACCTCCGGTAAACTTAAACTTGAGGCTGTCCCAAAAGACATTTCGGGGAGTACGAGCTATCTCCCAGTTTGATTAGCCTTTCACCCCTACCCTCACCTCATCCAAACCCTTTTCAACGGATACTGGTTCGGTCCTCCATACCCTTTTACGGATACTTCAACCTGGACAAGGGTAGATCACTGGGTTTCGCGTATACTTCTGCTAACTATAACGCCCTGTTAAGACTCGCTTTCGCTTCGGATACGTACCTGAAGTACTTAACCTCGCTAACAAAAGTAACTCGTAGGCTCATTATGCAAAAGGCACGCCGTCACAGACTTAGTCTGCTCCGACCGCTTGTAGGCGTACGGTTTCAGGATCTGTTTCACCCCCCTGTTCGGGGTACTTTTCACCTTTCCTTCACAGTACTGGTTCACTATCGGTCTTCCGGTTCTATTTAGCCTTACGGGATGGTCCCCGTGGATTCAGACAGGATTTCTCGTGTCCCGCCCTACTTAGGATACCCAATAAAATATATCTACTTACACGTACTCGACTATCACGATCTACGGTATTACTTTCCAGAAAACTTCCGCTTCGTAAATATATTTACTATTCAGGTCCTGCAACCCCATTGTTGCCGAAACAATAATGGTTTAGGCTGTTCCCCTTTCGATCGCCACTACTCAGAGAATCGACTTTCTTTCTTTTCCTGCAGGTACTAAGATGTTTCAGTTCCCTGCGTTTGCCCCACTATGTAAGTGGTACCAGGCCTTCAACCTGGTGGGTTTACCCATTCGGAGTCCGCCGGATCATGTCATGTTTGCTGATACCCGACGATTTTCGCAGCTTACCACGTCCTTCTTCGCTCCCAGAAGCCTAGGCATCCGCCATACGCCCTTTGTAACTTTTTCTCGTATCTTAATCTGATTTACCTAACTCTAATCAGGTAATTTCAGAAATCATAAATTGTAGTCCCTTTTATAATATGTTAAAACCTTTCAAGATTCTAACTCAACTTAACAAAAAGACTATCTTTTTTACCTCTATTATCTCTCTTTAAGACGTCAATGAACGACCGTTTATTTTTAAACGGGCTGCAAAGGTAACCGATTTTAAACAATTTGCAAATTAATTTCATTATTTTCGCGTAATGAAAGGGTTTTTCCTGTGTCTTCTCATACAGGTTTTTTTTTCATCTCCCGAGCCCGTATCGCAAAACCACGGGAAGGGCTATATTGATGTTGCCCAGGCTGACACCTCTCTGGGTGTCCTGATCTTGGTAAACAAAAACCATAAACTTGCGGAAGCCTACCGTCCACATGATCTCATTCCCATTGACAACAAGTATAACAGGGGTGTCATGAACTTGTTACGCAAGCAGGCCGCCGCTGCCTTTGAAGAGATGTGCCGCAGTGCAGCGGCAGATAACATCATCCTGTGGAACCGATCGGCCTACAGGTCCGATACCGTACAAGTTGAATTGTTCGAAAATGCCGTAATGCGCAGGGGCCTGAAAGATGCGGAACAGTTCTCTGCCCGTCCCGGGCATTCAGAACATCAGACAGGTCTTGCCGTAGATATAAACAGTGTCCATCAGTCATTCGGGAATTCGGAAGAGGCCGCATGGCTCAGGAAACATGCCCACTTGTTTGGTTTTATAAAAAGGTATCCAAAGACAAAAGAAAAGATCACCGGTTATCATTACGAACCATGGCACTACCGTTACGTAGGAGTAAGTGCCGCCAAATATATACACAAAAACCAGATCACCTTAGAAGAATATCATGAAATCATCGGAAAACAAACCAGTATCCCTTCCCGATAACGCTTACCGGGAATTAAACCCAGGGGAAACGTACGAACCTGTTATGTCTCCGGACAAAAAGTATCCGGAAGTGACTTTTTGGTCTGTAATTATAGGCCTTATTATGACCGTATTATTCTCTGCAGCTGCTGCTTATCTGGGTCTGAAAGTGGGACAGGTCTTTGAAGCGGCCATACCTATCGCCATAATTGCCGTAGGTCTTTCTTCAGCTCTTAAGCGTAAGAACGCCTTGGGTGAAAATGTGATCATCCAGTCCATCGGAGGCTGTTCCGGCGGCGTGGTGGCCGGAGCCATCTTTACCTTGCCGGCCATGTATATCCTGCAGGATAAATACCCAGGGATGTCTGTGGATTTTATGAAAATATTCCTCAGCTCGCTGCTGGGAGGTATTTTGGGAATCCTTTTCATCATTCCCTTCCGCAAATATTTTGTGAAAGACATGCACGGTAAATTCCCTTTTCCTGAAGCGACGGCTTCCACCCAGATCCTGGTTAGCGGGGAAACCGGAGGCAAAAGTGCCCGGTACCTTCTTATCAGCGGTTTGATAGGCGGTCTGTTCGACTTTATTATCTCGACATTCGGTTGGTGGAATGAAGTCGTTACCACCCGGATAGTGACGTGGGGAGCAACCCTTGCCGATAAAGTCAAATTGGTGTGCAAAATCAATATAAGTGCAGCCATCCTCGGTTTGGGATATATTATAGGCCTCAAATATGCCTTCATTATCTGCTGCGGATCGTTCCTGGTATGGTTCGGGATCATTCCCCTTATGAACCTGATCTGGGGCGGACAAGTCATTGACTTGATGGGAAGCGGGATCGTACAAACCATAGGGCAGATGAGCCCCGAGGAAATCTTTACCGGATACGCAAGGCATATAGGTATTGGAGGAATTGCCGTAGCCGGTATCATAGGAATCATAAAGGCTTCCGGGACCATAAAGTCGGCCCTCCGCATGGCCGGCAAGGAGCTCCGTGGAAAAAGGGATCCTGAAGAGGAAAAAGTGGTACGCACCCAACGGGACCTTTCCATGAAAATCATCGTGATCGGGATCTTGATTACCCTGGCTCTGATCTTCATCTTCTTCTACTTTGGGGTATTGAACTTTAATATCTGGCATGCCGTCATCGCCTTGGTTGTGGTTGCGGTCATTGCATTCCTTTTCACTACAGTAGCTGCCAATGCCATTGCCATAGTCGGGACAAATCCCGTTAGCGGCATGACGCTCATGACCTTGATATTGGCCTCTGTCATCATGGTAGCTGCCGGATTGAAAGGAACGGCCGGTATGACGGCAGCCCTGATCATCGGAGGCGTTGTCTGCACGGCCCTGGCTGTTTCAGGCTCTTTTATAACGGATCTTAAGATCGGCTATTGGCTGGGATCTACGCCATTCGTGCAACAAGTATGGAAATTTGCCGGCACACTGGTGGCTGCCGCCACCGTTGGAGGAGTTATGATCGTTCTAAACAAAACATACGGATTTACAGGTGAAAACGCATTGGTGGCCCCTCAGGCCAATGCCATGGCTGCGGTAATAGAACCCCTGATGTCCGGAGGTGGCGCTCCCTGGCTGCTGTATGGAATAGGAGGGCTTATTGCCATTGTGTTGACTGTTCTTAAGATCCCTGCCCTTGCTTTTGCCCTGGGTATGTTCATTCCACTGGAACTTAACCTGCCCCTGATGGTGGGTGGTGCCATTGCCTGGTATGTTTCGACACGCAGCAAGGAAAAACAGATCAATGAAGAACGTAAGGACCGGGGAACTCTGCTGGCTTCCGGATTCATTGCCGGAGGCGCCTTAATGGGAGTTGTCAGCGCCGTCATGCGTTTTGCAGGCATCAACCTGGTAAATACGACCTGGTATGGATCAACAGCTGCGGAAGTTTTGGCTTTAGTGGCTTATGCGGGTATTATCATATACCTGACAGTCAGCAGTATGAGTGCTGCAAAAAATAAATAACACAAATGAATATGGAAAAAATACTGGACAAATTCCTCAGATACGTTTCCTTTGACACAGCTTCCGATCCGGAATCGAAAACACAACCCAGCACATCAAAACAACTTGCATTGCTGCAAGTCTTACTGGCTGAACTCCACCAGATGGGGATCAAGGATGCACACCTGGACTCCTACGGTTACGTTATGGCTACTATCCCCTCCAATATAGAAAAGGAGGTTCCCGCCATAGGATTCATCGCTCATGTGGACACTTCTCCCGATGCTCCGGGCAAGGACGTACATCCGCAGATATTCCCCAATTATGACGGCAAACCCATTCTGTTGAATAAGGATAAGGAACTATACCTGAATCCTTCCGAGTTCCCGGAACTTCTTTCCTATAAAGGGCAAACGATCATTACCACTGACGGCACAACCCTGCTGGGAGCAGACGACAAGGCAGGTGTGGCTGCCATCATGTCGGCAGCCGAATACTTGATGGAGCATCCTGAATTTAAGCATGGACCGGTTATGATCGCCTTCACACCGGACGAAGAAATCGGAAGAGGAGTGGAAAAATTCGATGTGGAAAAATTCGGGGCACAATATGCCTATACCATTGACGGAGGTCAAATAGGGGAAATGGAGTATGAAAACTTCAATGCTGCCATGGCACGTATCCATATACAGGGAAGGAACATCCATCCGGGGTATGCAAAAAACAAAATGATCAACGCATTGATCATAGGTACAGAACTGAACAACATGCTGCCCGTTGATCAAAGACCTGAATTCACCGACAATTATGAAGGATTCTTTCACATCACCTCAATCAGGGGAAATGTTGAAGAGGCTGAAATGATTTATATCATAAGAGATCATGATTTTGACAAGTTTGAGCAAAAAAAGAAATTGATGCTGGAAATCACGGAGTTCCTGAATATGAAATACGGAACTTGCATAACCTTGGAAATGAAAGACCAGTACTATAACATGCGCAAGCAGATCGAACCCCACATGCATGTAGTTGAAAAAGCGGTACAAGCCATAAAGGAAGCAGGGATCAAGCCCATAGTTCATCCCATCCGCGGCGGTACTGACGGAGCCCAATTGTCATATCGCGGTCTTCCCTGCCCCAATATATTTGCAGGAGGTCACAACTTTCACGGAAAAATGGAATATTTACCATTGGAAAGCATGGAAAAGGCTTCGGAGGTTATCCTCAGAATCATAGCCGGTTATGCAGCCTGATATATCGTTATCTTAACGCCAAGTGAAGCAGAAGTGCGGCAAAGGCCTTGACTCCCCAGTCAGCATGGGAGCCTTTTCCCGATTTGTAAACAATATAGGCTCCGTTTTTCTTGAACTCCCGATAAGCATAATCGGCAGCTTCTACCGGGACATATAGATCTTCGGTGGAATGATAGAGATATATGGGCATTTTAGGTACCCATCCGTCCACGGCTGAATTCATATCCAGTATGGGTTGCAGTTTTTGGAATTCGGGATTACTTTCTTCTATGGGCTTAAAAAAATCGGGGTGCATATAATTACGCATATCTTCCCCGATCAGAGCAACCAGACCACTGGCATTTCGTGTTCTATCATACCATGTTGCATAATTTTCCGCCAAAGGGCCCTGAAATATCATCGTGTAATCCAGATCCAATCCGTAATAATGGTCCAGAGACATGATGACCCCCGGTAATAACGGATACGTGCATATGGGATTGGCCGCAAAACCCCTGAAGGTGGCATTCAGATCACAGGCACCACCTCCCACAACTACCCTTTCTATATACACCTCATCCCAATGGTGTTCCTGATAATAGCGAGCCACTGCCAATCCCACTCCGCCTCCGTAGGAATACCCCGCTATGATGGTACGCTGTGGAACTATGTACCCGAGAGCCCTAAAATACTCAGATGATGCCTGGCGCATATCCCAGGCAACTTTACCCAGATTATCCTTCATCATGAATGGATGGGGCATCTCCTTGGTATTACCATATTTTCCGTAACCTATCATATCGGGAAGCAATACGGCATAACCGACCAGAACAGGTAAACCTTCCAATACCGGGATGTCTTCCGAAGATCCCGCGTCCTTGCTCATATGTGCGATCCCGGACATTTCTACAACACCTCTAATTTCGCAATCCAGGGGGTAGTAAATCGTCCCGTCTGCTATCACGGGATTGCCGAATGGATCCGTGGTATTGTATGTGATCACAACAGCACGAAAATTGCGGCTCGAAATAACATACTTCACTTTTGATGTGATTTCGGGATAATCCTCCACACCAAAAGAAGAAAACAATTCATCCAGGTTCAGATCAATAATTTCATGAATTCCTACAAGATATGTATCATCACCTGCCGGAGCATCATAATGAGGTTGACAGGAGGCAAGCAGCAATACCAAACAACAGGTTGTAATTCTGAGAGCCTTTTTCATTTTATTCGTATATTTATATTCCTAATTCAAAACCGGTACTATGGAAGTAACTCAATACATTCACGGTTATTCTCCCAAAGGAGAGGCCATTGTCAGCTACAAAATTACCAATAAAAAAGGATCTTACGTACAACTGTGCAATATTGGGGCTACTGTAATGGGCATAGGGGTGCCGGATAGGAACGGCCTGATTGAAGATGTTGTGCCAGGTTACCAAGATATCATGCAATATTTTCAGGATCCGCCGTATTTCGGAAAGACAGTCGGCCGGTATGCCAACCGCATTGCCCGCGGCACATTCTCCCTCGAGGGAAAACAATACCACCTTACTATTAACAAAAACTCCAGCCACCTGCACGGAGGACCTCAGTCAATGTGCTTCAAGGTATGGATATCGCGCATTGAAGAAGGGGGCGATGCCGTATCCTTCACCTATGCAAGTCCCCACGGTGAAGAGAATTACCCGGGGAATATGCAGGTAACGGCCACTTTCCGCTGGAGTGAAGACGATATCCTTACACTGGAACTGCGGGCCATAACAGATATGACTACCATAATCAACCTGACCAGTCACACCTATTTCAACCTTGCCGGAGAAGGTAACGGGTCTATCCACAATCATATTCTGCAGCTTAATGCAGAACACTATCTTCCTGTAGATGAAACAAGTATTCCCCTGGGGGCTCCCGCTACGGTTAAAAACACTCCGTTCGATTTTACGTCTCCAAAACCTATAGGGAAAGACATTGCCCAGGATAACGAACAACTGCGTATAGGTAACGGTTATGACCATTGCTGGTGCCTTCCGTTATCCGACGGGACCATGCAAAAAGCTGCCGTACTCAGCGAACCGGTCAGTGGCAGGATATTGACTATTCACACAACCCAACCGGGTATCCAGGTCTATACAGGGAACTGGCTAAGCGGAAATGGAAAGGGAAAGAACGGGATCCCCCACAAGGACCGTCATGCGGTAGCCTTAGAATGCCAGTATTACCCCGACAGCCCCAACAAACCGGAATATCCCTCCTGCCTGCTAAGACCGGGGGAATTATATCTGCAAAAGATCGTTTATGCTTTTAGCACGGATCAATCTACAGGTGGCAGGTAATTTAACAAAACGGCTCGACAGGGAGAACCTTCCATGCCTCCGAATTTTAACGGCAAGGAAACCAAATAGTAGTTTCCTTCCGGCACCTCATTAAGTACCAACCCCTCCAGAATGACAATGTTATTCTCAAGTAATACCTTGTGCACCTGTTCCTCATGAACTCCATGACCTACGGTCTGGTTTTCCGTTCCTATCAAAACGATTTCGCTCTGTGATAAAGCTGCGGCAGCCTTCACTGAAAGCCATCCTTTTCCTTTGAATAACAATCTTTTTGCTCCCCGTCCCAGGAGCGGAGATATAAAACCTTCGTCTATAAGTCCGTTCGCTGTCAAAACCATGCAGGGTCCGATACAACGTTCCAGATCAATCCGGTCCACTGTAAGACCATTTTCGATCAAATGAGACGGTGCGTCAATATGTGTGGCACTATGCAAGCACATAGACACAGCAGATACATTATAGGGATGGCCGTCTTTGATGCGATACAGCGGCGCGGCAGCAGGAACAGGATCTCCTTTAGATATGGCACCGCTGAAAATTTCTTGAGAAATGTCGTATATTCGCATATCAGAATGTCAAATCAAATGGCAATTTACAAAATAATATAATATGTTACGCAACATCTTTGTTTCTTTCATTTTTTCCCTTCTGTCTTTCCTTCCCCTTTCATCACAACCCGGTATAATAGCCCATAGGGGATTCTGGACCAGAGAGGGATCTGCACAAAATTCCAGGAGTGCTGTACGGAACGCCATCCAGGAGCATTGCTATGGAGCCGAAATTGATGTCTATCTGACAACTGACGGCAAAGTGGTACTGGTGCACGATCCGGTACTTAACGGAAAAAGAATAGACGAAAGTTCTTATGGTGAACTTTCGGACCATCTTTTAACCAATGGGGAAACCATCCCGCTGCTTGATGAAATTCTACCGTTTATTGCTGCATCCGACCATACAAAATTGATCATTGAAATCAAACCGCACCGTGACCAGATCACAGAAAAAGCAGCCGTGGTAAAGGTTTTGGATTTAGTTAAAGAAACAGGCACCGAAAATAAAGTGGAATACATTAGTTTTTCGTCACATATATGCGAAACGATCATCAATTCCGCACCCGGCGCCCGTGTAGCTTACCTGGGAGGATCTCTGACCCCGGACCAATTAAAAGAAAGAGGTTATTCCGGTCTTGATTACAATATGAGGGTGCTCAAAGAAAATCCGTGGTGGATTCCCCGGGCACATGAACTTGGATTGACGGTCAATGTCTGGACAGTAAACCGTCCTGAAGATTTTCATTATTTTGTCCTATCGGGAGTCGATTACATTACTACTGACTATCCGCTTTACCAGTGCAAGAAAATATGGCAGGATCCGGAACTGAACCAGATCAATCGCGCACCCATGCGCACTTCATATCAAACTTATGAGACACTACCAACGGCTCTTGCAGGCTGCAATGATTCCTCTATGTATTTAAAAGACCTGGGAGGTCTCTGGAAATTCTCCTGGACACCGAACGCAGACCAGGGGTACAGTAATTTCCAGGATCCCGGATACGATGACAGATCGTGGGCCCTGATGCCCGTTCCCGGACTCTGGGAACTGAACGGATATGGAGATCCGCTTTACCTCAACATGGGATATGCATGGGCTAACCAATATAGGTCCAATCCGCCGCTGGTGCCTGAGATCAACAACCATACGGGATATTACCGGCACACTTTCACCGTACCTCAGGAATGGAACGAAAGGCGGGTTTTTATACATTTCGGATCGGTCACTTCCTGTATGGCCCTTTGGATAAACGGCATGTTCGTCGGATATTCTGAAGACAGCAAATTAGAAGCGCAATTTGACATTACCCCTTATTTGCGGGCAGGAGAAAACCTCCTGGCTCTGAAAGTATTCCGCTGGTGCGACGGAACATACCTGGAAGACCAGGACTTCTGGCGGCTGAGCGGAATAAGCAGGGACGTATACCTGTTTTCCAGGGAAAAAATACACATTCAGGATTTTATCCTGGATCCGGTCCTGGATAACAGTTACAAAAACGGCACCCTTGACATATCCGTAAGTCTTAACAAGCCTTCAGAACATATGCACGTACGGGCAGAACTGTTCGATCAACAAGGCGTCAGCCTGGGACTAAAAGATCTTGGTGTAAGTGACAGGAACAACTGGACAGGCAATTTTTCCATAAAAAATGTAAAAGCCTGGTCTGCAGAACTGCCGCATCTCTATACGCTTGTCCTTTCACTTGCCGACAAAAGCACAGGCAGAGTTGTTGAGTTCATACCCTGGAAAGTAGGTTTCAGGAGTGTGGAAATTAAAAATGCACAGTTGCTTGTCAACGGACAACCGATACTGGTCAAAGGCGTAAACAGGCACGAAATGGATCCGGCTACCGGATATCACGTATCACGTGAACGCATGATACAAGATATTCAGCTGATGAAACAATATAACATCAATGCCGTCAGAACAAGTCATTATCCAAACATACCCCTGTGGTATGAACTGTGCGACCGGTACGGACTTTATGTTGTAGATGAAGCAAATATCGAATCTCATGGCATGGGCTACGGGGAAAAAACATTGGCTGTCAGGTCCGATTTTACGCAGGCACACCTGGAAAGAATTGACAGAATGTACCAGAGAGATAAGAACCATACCTGTGTGATCATATGGTCTATGGGCAATGAAGCCGGAGACGGGGACAATTTCACAAAGGGATATGAGGTTCTTCGTCGCGCCGATGTCCAGAAAAGACCCATACAGTATGAACGTGCCACCAGGCCGGAGATCTCGGACATCTTCGCCCCCATGTACAGGAATTACGAGAACTGTATCCGTTACCTTGAAAACGATCCTCAAAGACCATTGATACAATGCGAATATGCTCATGCTATGGGCAATTCCCTGGGTGGATTCGGACGTTACTGGGAAATCATACGTAAATATCCCTCCTACCAGGGAGGATTTATCTGGGATTTTGTTGACCAGGGGCTTCATCTTTGGAGGCCGGAAGGCCATTACGTCCATGCCTACGGAGGGGATTATAACCGGTACGATGTCTCTGACCAGAATTTCAATTGCAACGGATTATTCGGTCCCGACAGGGATCCCAATCCCCATGCCGCAGAAGTCGCTTACCACTACCAGGACGTGTGGGTCAGGGATATTGATGTGCTCAATGGCAGGATCGGGATTTTCAATGAGTATTTCTTCCGGGATCTGTCTCATCTCTCATTGGAATGGGAACTGATCGCCAACGGGGTGCCCGTATTGCGGGGACATGTCCCGCACCTGAAAACAGCTCCGCAACAAACAAGCACCCTGGATCTGGGATACCGTTCCTCCGACCTGGAAACATACCGGGAATACGAGTTGTTTCTGAATATATACTTTTCCACCCGTAAGGCCGAAAACCTTCTGCCGGCAGGCACAGTCCTTGCCAAGGCACAGCTGCCTGTTAACCTGCTCCAAACTCAAGACATTCCCAATGTTCCGGAACAGGGACCCGTATTTAAAATAAACGACAACGACCGCAACTGGCTGATAGCAGATGCAGGGAACATGCATGTGGAGTTCAGCCGCCGGAACGGATTTGTTTCCCATCTTTCTTTCGGGGGCAAAAACATTCTTCTGGACAACACCCAACTTACGCCTAATTTCTGGCGGGCTCCTACCGACAATGATTTTGGGGGATCACTCCAATTGAAATACAGATCATGGCTTGCTCCTGAAATGGAATTTAAAGGCTTTGAGATTGACGCAAATACCATACGGGCTACTTATAAACTACCTCAGCTACAGGCAATGCTTCTCCTGACATACAGTACCGATCCGGAGGGAGGACTGCGCATCACACAACAACTTGTAACTGAAGCCGGTGAGGAAGAAGCACGGCAAATGCCCCCTATGTTCCGTTTTGGGATGCGGTTTTTCATGCCTAAAAAATATGACCGTCTGACCTATTACGGCAGGGGTCCCGGAGAAAACTATCAGGATAGAAAAGACGGTGCTTTTGTCGGTCTTTATGAGCAAAGTGTTTCCTGCCAGTTTTATCCTTATGTGAAACCCCAAGAAACCGGAACAAAGACCGACATTCGGTGGTGGGAACTGCTGGATGTGTCCGGAAAGGGAATCCGTGTAGAAGCAGATTCCCCGTTCTCGGCTTCGGCTCTTCATTATACGATGGAGACATTGGATGACGGTCTTTCAAAGCATAACCGTCACTCCCGTGACCTGAAAGAAGAAGATCTAACACAATGTTGCATAGATCTTCGCCAGATGGGAGTGGGGGGCATCAATTCCTGGGGAGCGCTGCCCATGTCACAGCATATGTTACCATACGGAGATTATACATTTACTTTTTCAATATTAGATAGAAAAAACAGATATTAAGATGACGCTCAAATCTACACTGCGATTTGTTCTTTTGTGCATTTGGCTTACAGGATTTTTTGCAGGCCCGACACAGGCAAAGGTGAAAGTTCATTCCGTATCCTCACCCGACGGCAGGCTGGAACTTCAGGTAGTAACACAAACCGGGATCTCTTTCTGCCTGCTGCATAAAGGCAATGTTCTGGTATCATCACCCGCCCTGTCCATGAGCCTGAAAGACGGCACGGTCCTGGGGCCCGGAGCACGGCTTATCTCTACCAAGAGGACACATGTAAACGACAAAATCCCTTCTCCCCTATACAGAAAATCGATTATCCAAACACGGTATAACCAATTGGATTTCCGATTCAGGGAGGGATTTGGGATCCGGTTCAGGATATATGACCAGGGTGCAGCCTACCAGTTTTATACAACCTGCAAGGACTCCCTGTACATCGTAGCAGAAACGGCCGGATTCATTTTTCCAAAGGATTATACCTCTTACATTCCGTATAGTCGCGGAGAAAAAAACCCTTTCCACAACTCCTTTGAAAATGTTTATACAGTATCGTCTATCAGTGAATTCAACCGGGAAAAACTCGCTTTTCTGCCCCTTTTGGTCTGCCTGGATAATGACCTAAAAATGGTCATAACCGAATCGGACCTTGAATCGTATCCCGGGATGTACCTGCGGGGCGGAAAGACTTCGGAGGGATTTGCCTATGAAGGGGTCTTTGCACCTATTCCTTCGGGGACCCGAATTGATCGTGTCAGGGGTCAGGTGATCCCGACCGGTTACTCGAAACTATTGGCACGCACCGCCGGTGAACGTTCTTTTCCCTGGCGTATTATGGCTGTAGCGGAAAAGGACACCGAACTTCCTGTCAACGACCTGGTCTATGCATTGGGTTCTCCTAACAGGATAGGGTCCGCAGACTGGATAAAACCCGGAAAGGTAGCCTGGGACTGGTGGAACAATTGGGGGATCACCGGAGTAGATTTCCGTGCAGGCATCAATACAAAGACCTATAAGTATTTCATAGATTTTGCCGCTGCAAACGACATAGAATACGTAGTACTGGACGAAGGCTGGTCTCCTCCTTCCGGGGGTGACATCATGAAAGTGATCCCTGAAATTGACCTTGAAGAACTAGTCTCTTACGCCAATCGGAAGCAGGTTGGTCTGATCCTCTGGTGTGTCGGTTATGTTTTGGATGAGAAACTGGAAGAAGCCTGTCGTAAATATTCCCGGATGGGATTCAAGGGGTTCAAGGTAGACTTCATGGACAGGGACGATCAGCCGGTGGTGGAAATGCTTTACCGGATAGCAAAGGTTGCATCCCGCCATAAACTGTTGATCAACCTGCATGGCATGTACAAGCCTACCGGGTTGAACCGCACCTATCCCAATATTGTCAATTTTGAAGGAGTCTTTGGCCTGGAACAATCCAAATGGAGCCGTGAAGACCTGATACCGTACGATGTAACGTTTCCCTATATCCGGATGCTGGCCGGTCCCGTTGATTACACACAGGGAGGATTGCGCAATGCTACCCGGCAAGATTTCCACCCGGTTTACAATAACCCTATGGCTGCCGGTACGCGTGCACACCAGGTGGCCACTTACATAGTCTTTGACAATCCGCTGGTCATGTTGTGTGATAATCCTACCAGCTACACAAAAGAACAGGAAACAACCGATTTTATAACCGATATCCCTACCGTATGGGATGAAACGCAAATTCTTCAGGGAGAATTGGGAAAATACATCGTATCTGCCCGCCGGTCAGGGGAGCGTTGGTTTGTGGGAGGCCTTACCGACTGGACATCCCGTACGATCACGCTGGATCTGTCGTTCCTTGAACCGGGACGCATCTATAAAGCCAGGATGTTCATGGACGGAGTGAACGCAGACCGCTATGCGACAGACTACAAGATAGAAGAAAGGGAAGTCACAGCAGCAGACAAGCTTACTTTTGAGCTAAGCCCTGGAGGTGGTTTTGCGATAAGTTTTTGAGTTGTTCGTAACTTTCAGGACAATAGATCTTCGTTTCTTTCGTGCCGCTTCCTTCAGCTATCAGAGAAGAAGGCGTATCAGAATTGTTGATCATTAACCACCTGTCGCTCAAAGGTATATAAATGTTGAACAAATTATGTATTCCCGACCAGTACCTGCGACGGATAACGTTCTCGGGTATGCTGTGTCCTCCGGCGATCACCCTGTTCCGAACCCGTTCCACTGCCAGATCGGGACTATTAAGCCAGAAATATACCAGCATGATTTAATACCCTTTCTTTTTTGTCTTTTCTATAAGATTTATATAAGACCGGACGGCCAGAGTAGTTTCAAAAGCAAAATCCTCCCTTGTATTGGTCAGGTCCTTGATCCTTTTGAGCATTACCCTTCCGGCATCTATGGCAGCTTTAGAAAGGTCAAACGGAGAAATGCTCCTGGCTATTTCGTCAAAATTTACAAAGTCCCTACACTGAAGCATTTCTGGAAGGATGGTGTACGAGGCAGTCGTTTTGCCCGACCCATTACATCCGCTGATCACATACATGGTTGGCATGGTGCAAATTTACATTAAAAAACCCGTACCTTTGTCTTATGCCAAAAAAAATTCCAAACCGGGAACTTAAACGGCTGTCCCGGGAAGAATTCCGTAACAGCTCCAGGATGCCTGCCGTTTTGGTCCTGGACAATGTCCGCAGTCAGCATAATATCGGTTCGGCCTTCCGAACGGCTGACGCATTTGCCATTGAACATATCTGCCTGTGCGGGATCACTGCCTGTCCTCCTTCGGCCGAGATCCACAAATCGGCACTCGGTGCCGAAGACACTATGGAATGGACTTATTATGAAAACACCCTTGATGCAGTCCGTGAATTACAGCAGAAAGGATATGTGGTTTATGCGGTGGAACAGGCAGAAGGGGCCATAGATCTGGAGCATTTTATCCCGGAAAGACATCAAAAAACAGCCCTCGTTTTCGGGAACGAAGTGCGTGGCGTACGACAGGAAGTGGTTGATGCCTGTAATGCCTGTCTGGAAATCCCCCAGCACGGTACCAAACATTCCTTAAACGTTTCAGTGGCAATAGGTGTAGTCCTTTGGCATTGTTATCTTGCCATCAGGGTCTGATAAATCTCTACGGTCGCCCTGGACTTGTTCAGTGTATAAAAATGAAGGCCCGGTGCACCGAGCATCAGCAGATCCCTGCATTGGCGGATGGCAAAATCCATCCCGGCGTTGTAGATCGCTTCCGGATTATGGCGGTATCTTTCCAACCGGTCCAGAAAAGCCGCAGGTATGGAAGCCCGTGACAGGTTTACAAAGCGCTCCAGTTGGGTATATTTTGTAAGGGGAATGATGCCGGGTATAATCCGGCATTTGATGCCGGCCTTTCTCGCACGTTCAACAAAATCAAAATAGCGCTCATTGTCAAAGAAGAATTGTGTTATCAGAAAATCACAACCGGCATCTACTTTCTTCTTTAAGTTTTGCATATCCACTTCCGCATTAAGCGATTCGGGATGTACTTCGGGGTAGGCTCCCCCTCCAATACAACAATCGTCAATGTGTTTACGGGCATAGGAGATCAGTTCGGTAGCATTGGAAAATCCTCCGGGACAGGGAATGAAGCCGTACCGGGAACCCGCCTGGGGATCTCCCCGCAGCAACATGAAGTTCTGTAATCCAAGTTTGCGCAGCGTTCTGAGGTCTCTGAGCGTTTTCGACCTGGTATTGCCCACGCATGTATAATGAGCTACGGTATTGAGACCTACCCTGTTTTTCAGAAAATCAACCAGGTCGAATGTCCGGGAACGTGTAGATCCTCCTGCTCCATAGGTAACCGAAACAAACGAAGGGTTCAGTCTAATCAATTGACCTATATTAATGCCCAGATCTACGGCTGCTATCTCATCCCGAGGGGGAAAGAATTCAAAGGAAAATGTCCTCTCTGTAACCTGGAATATATCGGTCAGTTTCATACCTGCGTATTTTTATGAACGGTAAAATACCGGGCCTGCGGATGACCAATGTACATTCCACAAAGGGAAGCTGCAGGTTGTAGCATAAACGATGACGTAAGTGCGATCCCCAGGTCTTTTTCTTTCTGCAGGATAGCCGTAACATCTTTTTTCAGACTATGGTCTGGACATGTCGGATAACCGAAAGCGGGACGAATCCCGCGTAGAGCACCGCAAGGGAACTTCATCAATTCATGATGCAGGTATTTACTGCACGCTTCTGCCAGCATATCCAACAGGGATTTCAGTATCAACGATCCATATATATCCTGCTGATCTTTCAGATCCACGGTTATACGTTCCAGTTCGGGCGATGAGGCGGTCAGAAGAAACAGTCCTGCGTAGTCTGGAGTATGTGCCGGGCCTTTCTGTACAATAAAATCCGTCAGGCACATATTGTACGTTCCGTCCTTATGGTGTAACAGATCACGCTCCATGGGCATATCCAAGATGACATGCCTGCAAGAAGCATCCGTATAGAATACTATACGATCGTCAGGAGTGGAGAAGGCAGGCCAAAAACCGGTAACGGCGCGTGCATACGCTACATCTCCATAACGTCCTCCTGTCAGATCATTGAGCATGTTCCCCGCATCCTTCAGCGACATCTCCGCCTGTTCTTTGTTGTTACGTATTTCCCATGTCCTGAGGAAAGTATCCCATTCTGCATACGGCCGCAATGTTTCAAAGGGGATCTTATGATCACGTATCCCCACAAAAGGAGGAACAAAATCATCCAATCCGTGACGTTGACCACAATGGGAACAAAGACTCCGCATTCTCCAGTTAACGGTCGAAACCCATTTGTTGCCACGTGCCTTTTCCAATGACAGGTATTCGACTGCCATGGCAGCTTTTCCGGCGGCTTCTCTCAGACGCTCCTGGGACGATCGAAGATCAATTCTAAATTGTTCCCTGATATGGGTTTCACGAGAAAAACAATCTGCCAGCAGAGGCACTATCCCTGCCGCATCGGGACAATGTATCACCGGACCGCTATATCTTGGGGCGATGCGCACCGCTGTGAATAAAGCCGATGTGGTCGCCCCTCCTATCAGAAGTGGAATGGTCAGACCCGCTTTTTCCATGCATCCGGCCACATCTATCATCTCATCCAGGGAAGGTGTGATCAGACCGCTCAACCCCACAAAAGCCGCCCGACCCTTAACGGCAGCATCTACGATCCGGTGTGCGGGAACCATGACTCCCAGATCGGTCACCTTATAATTATTGCATTCCATAACAAGGCTTACCAGGTTTTTCCCGATATCGTGCACATCGCCTTTTACCGTGGCAATGATACCGTGTATCTTTTCCGATTCCTTGCTTTTTGATCCGCTATCTTTTTCCGCTTCAATGCGCGGCTGAAGAATGGCAACGGCTTTTTTCATAGTCCTGGCCGTTTTGACAACCTGGGGCAAAAACATTTTTCCCTCCCCGAACAATTTTCCCACGCGGGTCATACCTGCAACGAGGGTGTTTTCCACAATCTCCATTGCCGGAACATCCCCTAAAGCCTCAAGATCTTCTGAAAGATACTTGTCTATACCGTGGGCCAAAGCATACATAAGCCTTTCTTTGACATCCAGGTCCCGCCAGGCTTCCCTTGCCGCGTTGTCCGAAAGGGTCTTTCCATGCCTATCGGTTACGGAGATCATTTCCACCAGTCGTGATGTGGCTTCGGCATCCGTATCCAGGATCACGTCCTCAACAGCCCTGCGCAACGGTTCCGGAATATCCGAATAGATCGGTTGTGCTCCCGGTTTGACTATGGCCATATCCAATCCGGCAGCAATGGCATGATAGAGAAAAACCGAATGCATTGCTTCCCTGATCGTTTCGTTACCGCGGAAAGAAAAGGACAAATTGCTCACTCCGGCAGCCACCATGACTCCGGGTAGGTTTTGTTTCAGGTACCTGACCGTTTTCAGGAAATCTACGGCAAAATGACGGTGCTCTTCCATACCGGTACCAACGGTAAGTACGTTAGGGTCCAGAATGATGTCATGCGGTTCGAATCCTGCTTCTTCCACAAGCATGTGAAATGCCCTGGTACATATTTCCACACGACGATCAAACGTAGTTGCCTGTCCCTTCTCGTCAAAGGCCATAACCAGGACGGCTGCCCCGTATTTTTTTATCAACCGGGCCCGCCTCAGAAATTCTGCAGGTCCTTCTTTCAAACTGATGGAATTGACTATAGACTTGCCCTGTATGCATTGCAGACCGGTTTCCAGGACTTCCCAACACGAGGAGTCGATCATTAGCGGTACACGGGCGATTTCCGGATCGGAGGTCAGAAGGAGTAAAAAGTCCCTCATGGCAACCGGAGCATCCAGCATGGGATCATCCATGTTCACATCCAGGATATGGGCTCCGTCCTGGACCATACCTCTGGCGATCTCCAGTGCTTCGTCGTATTTCTTCTCTTTGATCAGACGTGCAAACCGCCTGCTCCCCGACACATTGGTGCGTTCACCCACTATGAGGAACGCCGGTTCTTCCCGGACGGTCAGCACTTCCAGTCCACTCAGCACAACGGAACGGGATGAGCGTATAAGACCGGCAGAAACCGGTTTTCTTACCGGGACGTCACTTTGTCGGACCAATGCCGCAAGGGCTTCAATATGACAGGGAGTCGTTCCGCAACATCCCCCGACTATGTTCACCAGGCCTTCTTCAATAAAAGGTTTTACCTGGCGGCTCATTTCATCCGGTGTAAGGTTGTAATTCCCATACAGATCGGGCAAGCCGGCATTGGGGTGTGCGCTGGTAAACGTTGTGGCATGACGCGACAGGATGCGCATATAAGGCAGCATCTTGTCGGGGCCGAAAGAACAATTCAACCCTATGCTAAACAATCCGGCATGAGCGGTTGATACAAGGAATGCTTCTACGGTCTGTCCCGAAAGAACCCTTCCGGATTTGTCACCAATGGTCGCCGACAACATGACCGGCATCCCGGGCGCCTCTTCCGATAAAGCAAATAAAGCGGCTTTTGCGTTCAACGTGTCAAAAACCGTTTCAACCAAAAACAGGTCAACTCCCCCCTCTTTCAATCCGCGGGCCTGTTCCCGGTATGCTTCAACCAGGGTGTTAAAATCTACGGCCCTGAACCCGGGCCTGTTCATATCAGGTGAAATGGAAGCAGATCTTATTGTGGGCCCCATTGATCCGGCCACGAGAGTAGCCCCGCTTTCACGTGCCAGGCGGGCTGCCTCGCAATTCATGCTGCGAATCTGGTCCTGCATCCCGTAATCTGCCTGTGATATACGGTTGGCATTAAAAGTGTTGGTGGTGATGATATCTGCGCCGGCCTTAACGTAATCCTTGTGAATGGATAATATAAGGTTAGGCTCGGTCAGAACCAGAACATCATTATTTCCTTCATTTCCCGGGGGAAAAGACGGCCCAAGGCGTTGGATCATCGTGCCCATTGCCCCATCCAGGATTAATATGCGCTCCCGGAGAAGGATTCCGGACTTGCTATTTTGCCAGTTCACTTATTTTTTCAAATAAGGCATCAAGTCTTTTCAGAAAATCTTCTTCCAAAGCCCTGATATGAGGTTTTGCCGGCTTTTCACGTATTTTATTCAAACGATCAAACACTTCATCCCTCAGGTCAATGGCCTTGTTGATCACTTCCATGGCCTCGGCCTCTTTCTTGTCGGGATTAACGTACATGAAAGTAAAGCAATCCGAGATTACTTGATCTGTCAAATAATTAATATCCTTTTTAAACGTTCTTAAGTTTTTTGGCATATTATTCAGGTTAATGTAAACTATTTTATAGGTTCAACACCTATACCCGGTTTGTCTTCCAGGGTAATACGTCCATCAACGACTTTCATTCCGGTAAATATATCATTGGCTATCAGCCAGTTCCCGTCCAGATCCGCCCATTCTGCCTGACTTGCAAATTGAGCCGCCGCCGAAACGGCCACCGACGTTTCCGTCATGCAACCCAACATGATGCGCATATGAAGCGCCTTGGCCAGGGTGATCATTTCGCGGGCTTCGCGCATACCGGTACATTTCATCAATTTGATATTAATCCCGTCATAGGCTCCGTACAATTTACGGATATCCGAAAGACGCTGACAAGCCTCATCGGCCATAATGGGGAGGGGGCTCCGGTCCCGTAGCCAGGCCGTTTCATCGAGCAATAGTTTGGGCATAGGCTGCTCAACCATCTGAACGCCCTTCCGGGCCAACCACTCGATCATCTCAAGAGCCTGACCCTTTTCTTTCCATCCTTGATTTGCATCTACTACAATGGGCAGATCGGTAATCTCCCGTATGGTGTTGATCATGGTCTTGTCATTCTCCTTTGTATTCCCAAGTTTGACTTTTATCAGATTGTAATCAAGTGTTTCCAGGGTCTTTTTACGTACCTCTTCCCTGTCAATGCTTCCATCAGGGGCATAAGCCAAACCGACCGTAACAGAGGTACTGGGCAGATCCTTGTTGCTCCAGCCCCATATCTTCCACCAGGGCTGTCCCATGATTTTGCCGCACAAATCGTGCAAAGCAATGTCTACCGCACATTTGGCAGCCGTATTATTGGTTGTGATGTTGTCAACATAGGTCAGGATCTCTTCCATCTGAAACGGGGAGCTGAAACGGCTCAAATCCACCCGCCTTAAAAAATCCATCACAGAAGCAGTGCTTTCTCCAAGATACGGGGGCATGGAAGCTTCACCGTAACCTACATATCCCCGGTATGCAATTTTTGTTAGGACAATAGGAGTGGTGGAACGGGAAGATCCCGATATGGTGAACACGTGTTTCATCCGGGCTTCGAAGGGTTCAAAGGTAAGTACCATTTTGTCCGTTCCGGAAGTTTCTTTTGTTTGTGATAATCTTTTAGTTCCCGTGGCAAATAAACGGGCCGGACTTGTCACAGTGGCGGCTGCAGCCAATGCCATGGATGTTTTAAGAAAATCGCGCCTTGAAGATTTCATATCTATTATAATGTAATGCTTTAATTTATTGATATCCCATACCATGGGTGCTCCTTTACGGAAACGATCCCTTTCCCGTCATCAACATGACCAAGTACCCTGGCCGCCTTCAGCAATCGCGAGGAGCCTTCGTAATATATATCACTGGCAGGATCCAGCGAATTGATCCTAACCCCCCTTCCGGCCGAATGTATGAAACGGCCATCACCTATATATATTCCCACATGTGTTATGCTTTCCTTTTTACCTTCGGTTGCCTTTCTCCCGAAAAATATCAGGTCTCCCATTCTCAGATGCAGCCATCCCTCAGCAATGTCAACAGGCTCTCCCATACCCGCCTGCTGCGAGGCATCCCTCAACAGTATGATCCCGTTAAGATAAAAGGCCGTTTTGGTCAAACCGCTACAATCCATTGCTTTTATCGAGGTACCTGCCCACTGGTAAGGAAAGCCTATAAATTGCATAGCCGTCGAGATGATGTTCTCAGGCAGGGGTTTGGCACGATTTGCCCAGGACTGGAAAGGTTCCGCATCATATCGCAACAGGAAAGCTGACGTTCCGTCCGGTAACTTAACCTTGTAATACAAAGGGGTCTGTCCTTCCAGTTCCACTATATTGCCCCATACCCCATCAGAGACTATAGGGGCTCCCGGCAGGGGATGTTCCCTGAACAAGGTATAGTGCCTGTTTACTATCACTTTCGGTGATGCCATCCAATTGTTGTAAGCCACCTGATCCATCTCCTGCAGACTTCCCGAAGTTACCCATGCGATATAACCTTCAGGAGTCACTACCCTTGTCCAACCTCCTTTTTTATCGAGTATCCGTAAAGGCGTACCCATCAGGGTTTGTGTTGCCGATTCGGAGGAATACCGCGGTTCATACCTGAGGTTTGCCACCGAAATGGAGGTTACGCCGTATATCATTCCGTTCAGGGCAGGATCAGGCAACACGATAATACTGTCTGTCAGTTGAATGCCCTGCGAAGCGGCAGCTGCCGTCAATGCCGATCCTATACCGGATTCAGTAGTTGATCCTCTTGCAATATAAGTCTTCGATCCCTTTTGTTTTTCAAATGTGATCTCGTATACTTTTTCCCTCCTGTCGGGGGCGAAAGCTGTTTTCATATTCCCCGAAATAACGGAAAGCTTCTCCAATGTCCTGTCTTTCACGCATCCTGCGAGAACGGCAAACGCGACAACCGTCGCCAGAAAATAATAAGTTCGTTTTTTCATATCTCACAAATTTACGGCAAAACTTTGATTTGACAAGGCATACTTTTTACCTTTGTACCGTGCAAAGATACAGGTCTTTTACGGGATATTTCATACACAAATACGGAACACGCCTGCAAAAAGTAGTTGTGGACGCAGGGTTTACTTGTCCCAACCGGGACGGAACAGCAGGAACGGGCGGATGCACCTATTGTGACAACCGTGCATTTCATCCAAGCTACAGTACCCCGGAAAAAAGTCTGATACAACAAATTGACGAAGGTATTGAATTCCATAAGGTCCGCTACAGGAGGGCCGGGGGATATCTGGCCTATTTCCAGCCATATTCCAACACATACGCCCCGCTTGAGGAACTTCGCCGAATATACCGGCCCGTTCTTGAAGATCCACGCATTAAAGGGATCGTAATCGGGACCCGGCCCGATTGCATTGATATGGAAAAATTGAGATATTTCAAAGATCTTTCACAGGAAATGATCGTAATGATAGAATATGGCGTGGAATCATGCTATAACAGAACGTTAGAGCGTATCAACCGGGGACATACATGGGAGCAATCCGTCGAAGCCATTGAAGCCACCGCCGCTCTGGGTATCCATACAGGGGTTCATATGATCTTTGGGCTTCCCGGAGAATCCAGGGATGAGATGCTAGCAGAAGCCGGCATGCTAAGCCGGCTGCCCATTACAAGCCTTAAAATGCATCAATTGCAAATAGTCAGGGATACGGCAATGGAAAAAGAATTTGCAGAAAAACCGGGAGATTTTGTGACTTTTTCACTCAATCAGTATCTTGACTTTGTCGTTGATTTCCTGGAACGGCTGCGTCCAGATATGTTTATTGAACGCATAGTCGGAGAAGTACCCCCACGCTTTGTCCGGTCCACTCCGTGGGGACTCATCCGTAATGTAGAGATTCTGCGCTTGCTCGAAAAAAGGTTGGAAGAACGCGACACGTTCCAAGGCGCCGAATACGTCAATCCCAAAGAAAATGCAATTCCCTGCAATCACTGACAACCTGCAGGTTTGAACGAAAGCGCTCCTGCATGAAACCCAGTTTAACCATATGATCGAGTTGTGCCAGCAATGAGTCGTAAAACCCGCCTATATTAAGCACTACCACCGGTTTGTCAATTATTCCCAATTGTTTGAGCACCAACGCACTGAATAATTCGTCCAAAGTCCCGTAACTGCCGGGAAATACAACAATAGCGTCGCTGTCTTTAATAAGCCTTTCCTTACGCTCTTCCAGTGTCGACACCTCTATCATACGTGTCAAATTCTTGTGGGCCAACCGTTTCTCTTCTATGAGCGACGGTATCACCCCTTCCACTTTCCCTCCCACCGCCATTACGCAGTCTGCAAGTATTCCCATGATCCCAATGTTTGTCCCGCCATAGACCAGCTCAATCTCATTTTCCGCCAACAAAGATCCCAGGATCCTGGCCTGATCGATGATTAAAGGATCGTTCCCCGTTTGTGATCCGCAAAAAACACTAATCCTTCGCATATAACTTATCGATTATAACAGCGATCGCCCCATCACCGGTTACATTACATGCCGTTCCGAAACTATCCATGACGATATAGAGCGTAATCATAAGTCCTATGGCCTCGGTCCCGAATCCCAGAACGGACTGAAGGATTGCAATGGCAGCCATAATGGCTCCCCCCGGAACACCCGGAGCGGCAACCATTGTAATACCCAGAAGAAATATGAAACCGGTAAAAACAGCCGGATCGACAGGGATGTTCATCATCATCATAACAGCTATGGCACAAGAGGTTATCTTGAGCATGCTCCCGGACAGATGTACGGTTGCACATAAAGGTATTACAAACCCGGCTATACGTTCATCAACACCACATTTTATTGCCTGACGCAATGTAACAGGTATGGTCGCTGCAGAGGACTGTGTTCCCAATGCCGTCACATAAGCTGTAAGCATGGTACGTAACAATACAAACGGATTCTTTTTTCCTATCAGACCTGCAACAATAAACTGAAACAGCAGAAGTATGACGGTCAATATGAAGATCAGCACAATGATCTTAATAAAAACTCCCAACACTTTTTCAATATGACCTTCGGCAGCCATTTTCATAAAGATCCCGAATACAAACAACGGCAAGAGAGGGATGATAACTCCCGAAATGGTTTTATTCACGACCTCGCGAAACCCGACAAGGACTTCCATCAAGGCCTTTCCGTTTTCGACGGCGGTAAGTCCCAGACCCAACATGAATGCAAAGACCAATGCAGTCATTACACCAAAGAGAGGAGGAAAGTCCAGGGAAAAATAAGGGGTCAGCTGATCAGCGCCTTGCAGTGCATCTCCGGCCTGAGACAGTACTCCCATTCCATTAACGGCCCCTTTAAGTAGAAAAGGATATACCGCGCGGCATGAAAAGAAAGCAAAAAATCCGGTCAGCAGGGTCGATCCGTATGCCAAACCCAATGTAGTACCAAGCATTTTACCGGCACCTTTCCCCAATTCAGCAATACCCGGAGCAATAAGTCCCAGGATGATCAACGGAACGGCAAAATCCAGGAACGTACTAAACAGATCGTTGAATGTTAAAAAAATACGCAAGGACCAGGTGGGCAGGAACAAACCGGACAATATTCCCAGAACTATAGCAATGGCCACCCGGGCCAACAATCCGACCTTCCGTTTTTTCATGCGGGTAAAGATAATACATAATTACTCGTTTTCTTTATCTTTGTAAGATAAAATCTTTGACCATGAAATCTTTTAATGATCGTATAGTCTTTGAAGGGCTCACGTTTGACGACGTGTTACTCCTCCCAGCCGCTTCATCTGTTCTTCCACGGGATGTGGATCTGACCACACGTTTTTCGAAAAATATTGTACTCAGCGCACCTATTGTCTCCTCTGCAATGGACACAGTCACCGATTCAACACTTGCCATTGCCATTGCCCGTGAGGGGGGATTGGGGGTAATACACAAGAACATGACCATTGAACAACAAATGGAACATGTACGGAAAGTAAAACGTTCGGAGAGCGGAATGATCTGCGATCCTATCGTTATTGGGCCCGACGCCTGCGTCGGAGATGCACTCAAGTTAATGGCAGATAACCATATAGGAGGGATCCCGGTAGTGAACGACAAGCACCGTCTTATAGGTATTGTCACCAATCGTGACCTCCGTTTTGTGGAGAATTATGCAATACCTATTTCCGAAGTGATGACTAAAGAAAATCTGGTGACCATAAACGATGGAGCCGATCTGAACAGTGCAACCAAGCTCTTGAAAATTCATAAGATAGAAAAGCTTCCGGTAGTTGACAAAAACTTTAAACTTATTGGACTGCTAACTTTCAAGGACATTACCAAAATAAAAGACAACCCCAGGGCCAGTAAGGACAGCAAAGGCCGGTTACGTGCAGCTGCTGCAATCGGCATCAGGGAAGACACCCTGCAAAATATTGAAAAGTTGATCTCTGTAGATATTGATGCCGTGGTAATTGATACTGCGCACGGGCATTCAAAGGGAGTCCTGGAAACAGTACGCAAGGCAAAGAAAACCTTTCCTCACCTGGATATCGTTGCCGGGAATGTGGCTACGGCTTCGGGAGCCATCGCGCTGGCCGAATGCGGAGCGGATGCTGTCAAGGTAGGTATCGGACCGGGCTCTATCTGTACTACCCGTGTCATTGCCGGCGTGGGCGTTCCCCAACTCTCGGCCATTTTGGAATCATACAATGCTCTTAAGAATATGGGAGTTCCCATAATTGCAGACGGTGGTATAAGGTATTCAGGTGATATGGTCAAGGCATTGGCGGCAGGAGCCGATACCGTGATGGTCGGATCTTTGTTCGCCGGGGTTGAAGAATCTCCCGGAGAGACGATCATCCTGAACGGAAGAAAATTCAAAAGCTACCGGGGCATGGGCTCACTGGAAGCCATGCAGAAGGGATCGAAAGACCGTTATTTCCAAGACGCCGTAGATGATATAAAGAAGCTCGTACCGGAAGGGATCGCGGCACAGGTTCCTTATAAAGGAAAGTTGAGTGAAGTCTTTTTTCAGATGGCGGGAGGTCTTCGCGCAGGTATGGGATATTGCGGCACACCCGATCTGGCATCATTGAAAAAAGCCGAATTTGTACGGATCACATCTGCCGGAGTTATAGAAAACCATCCGCATGACGTGACCATTACCCGGGAAGCGCCCAATTATTCCAGATAACCGTACCCATTATGAAAAAATGGATCGTTATACTGTTTTGCCTGATAACGCTCATTTCATGCGATCAATTCAGGAGATGGTTCGGATACGAACCGGAACGGATAGCCCAAATCGGGAAGGATATCCTCTACAGAAAAGATGTGGAAGGTTTGTTGCAAGGAGTGCGTCTTCCTTCGGATTCCATAAATCTGGTCAAACATTATATTGATATATGGGCTATTGATAACCTATTACTGAAAAAGGCGGAGAGTGAGCTTTCAAAAGAAGATAAGGATGTGGAACAGGAACTGGCTGATTACCGGAAATCCCTGTTGGTGTTCAGATATCAGAAAAAATACGTCGAAGAACGTATAGATACCCTCATTAAGCAGGAGGAGATCGTTACTTATTACAACGATAACAATGAGCTTTTCCTGCTGGAAGATCCGTTGTTTAAAGCACGGTTGATCAAAATGCGGCTTCACTCTCCGTATCTTTCCATGGTTCGGAATACATACCGTTCCAACACCATAGAAAACCTTACACAGCTGGAGCGTTTGTGTGAAAGTTCGGCTGAGATCTATACCGATTATGAGGGCAGATGGCTCTCTGCTCCGGAACTGGCACAAGATTTGCCGGATGGAACAAATGCCAGACAACTGGAAATAAAACCGGATGGCTACATAGATACATGCGACAGCCTGTATGCCTATCTTGTATCTATTACGGAATTTATTCCGGCCAGGGAACCTGCACCTTTGGAAAATGTTGAGGCCGGTATTCGCCAGATTATACTAAGTAAGAGAAAGCAGCAACTGTTAAAAGACCTCAAAATGGAAGTGCTGAAAGAAGGCTGGAACAAACAAATGATTAAAATCTACGAAAAAGATGAAGATTAAGAAACCGGCAACTGTCCTATTGCTTTGTTTGCTGATAACGATCCCTATGTTTGGGCAGAAATACAGCAACGGCCTGGTCGATAAAGTAATAGCCCTGGTAGGTAATGAAATGATCCAGCTGTCTGTAATTGAGGAAGATGTGCAGATGCAGATGATGCAAGGTGTCATTACCGACAAGAATCTGCGATGCAATATCCTGGAAAACATGCTTATCTCCAAACTGATGCTTAATCAGGCACGGCTTGATAGTCTTACGGTCAATGAAGAATACGTGGAACTTGAACTTGAGAACAGGCTGCAAGATATTAAAACACGCCTTGGAGGTGAAAAAGCCACGGAGGATTATTTCAGAAAACCGATCTTCAAACTGAAACAGGAATGGCGTGAGTTGTTCCGTGAACAAAGCCTGACACGTGATATGCAATCTGTCATTGTTGAAAAAGTCCCTCCCCTGACTCCAAAAGACATAGAAGAATTTTATGCAGTCACACCTAAAGACAGCCTGCCCATCATCCCTACACAATACCAGCTGAGCCAGATAGTCCTCTACCCTCCCAAAGAGGAAGCAATCCTGATGGTGAAGGAACGTCTGCTTGAATTCCGTGAAAGGATCCTGAACGGAGAACGTTTCAGCACATTGGCCACCCTCTACTCACAAGACCCATATTCTGCCCGTAGGGGCGGTGAACTGGGTATGGCGGCCAAACAAATGTACTGGCCCGCCTTCGGGGATGCAGCCATCGTACTGAAAGAAGGACAGGTTTCGCAGATCGTAGAGACTCCCGACGGATTCCATCTGATCCAGATGATCGAACGCGAAGGGGATATGTTCAATGCCCGCCACATTTTATTGAAGCCCAATGTGCTTTCTTCTGACCGGGTCAAATGCCTCAACCGTCTGGACAGTATTGCAAATGCCATCAAGACCGACAGCATCACCTTTGAAAGGGCGGCTCTTTTTTATTCGGAAGATCCCTCTTCCAGGCTCAGTGACGGCCGTATGGCAGATCAGAATACAGGCTCCATATTCTTCGAAAAGGATCAGCTCAAGACAAGTGACTACAATGTTCTGCGGGATATGAAAGAGAAAGACATCTCCGCTGCCTTCGAAAGCAGGGACAACGAAGGCCGTGAAGGAAATGTGATCTACAAGATTATCAGACTGGATAAGATCATTCCTTCACATGTGGCCAACCTCAAAGATGATTACAACATCATCCAGAATATAGCCGAAAACAAAAAGCAACTGGAAGCTGTAGAAAAGTTCATTAAAGAAAAACAAACTACCACATATATCCGTATTGACCCCCTTTTCAGGGATTGCACCTTCAAACGGGAAGGTTGGATTAAATAATGAAAAGACACCGGGTTCTTCCAATCATATTCTGCTTGGCCGTTCTGTTCCCTGCCCGGCACTGGGTCCGGGCACAGACCGTCAATGAGGACCAACCTCAAAAAGAAAAAGTACATCTTATAAGTGCCCAGCTGGCAGAAATGTATGAACTTTTCGGGATAAGCTACAGAAAGGTGACCGGACCGGCACGCTTTCTCCATAACGACACCTATATACTTTGCGATACCGCTATTTGGAATACGGCCGACAATGTAATTGACGCAGTGGGAAATGTTGAGATCATTCAGAAAGGAACGCGTCTGAAGGGAGAGACCATTCATTATATCGGAGACCTTAATACGGCGGAAGTCCGCGGTAAGATTGTTGAACTCCTGGATGAGGAAGGGAACCGTTTACATACGCAACGCCTGAATTTCAATACAAAAGACAGTATAGGTTATTTTTTTAACGGAGGCAGCATGGTTGACAGCGGGGGGACCATTCTGGAAAGTCGGCGCGGCTATTATTATTCCAAAGAAAAACTATTCTGTTTCTACGAACATGTGGAAATGGGGACCGACACCCTCAAGGTCAAGTCAGATTCCCTGTATTACCATTCAGACCTTAATCTGGCCGAGTTCTGGGGAAATGTACAGGCGTGGCACACCGACGGATTTTTGACGGCAGATCAGGGAACTTATGAAAGGAATAACGAACTTTTCCATTTCATGGACAACGTATTCATCCGGACCGATGAACAGGAGATCACGGCAAAAGAAGTACACTATGACCGGCTGAACAATTCAGGTGTCTTGAAGCATAACGTACAAGTTCGCGACTCTACGCAACAGATCCTGATTCTTGGAGACCGTTTTGAGTTCCGCAGGAATCCGGATTGGGCACAGGTAACACAGGAACCTGTATTTATCACATATGAGGTCGACCGGGAAACAAATCGTAAAGATTCGCTGTTCCTGCGTGCCGACACCCTCCTTGTTTTCACCAGTACATACGGACAGATGGACTCACTGGAACGGGTCCGGGCTTTTGCCCGCCAAGATATTCCTGTCAAAAGCAAACCGGCTGACTCCGCCCAATCTGTAATATTGCCCGATTCGACAACAGCCATTCCTTCATCCGCTACGGTTGATACAGAGATCTCCGACACAAAGGTTGCTGCAAAGGATTCTATACCCGATCCCGGAGATGAAACGGTGAGTCATTTTTTACGGTCCGATTCCCTTGAAATTCAGACATTTCTTATTAAGACGGACAGTGTTTTCCTGGCAGAAGTCAAACACCGGGGAGACAGCTTGTTCAATACCATGGAAGTACATTTCTTTTATGGGTATAGTAATGTCAAGGTGTATAAAAGCGACTTTCAGTCTGTCTGTGACTCTATGGTCTTTAACAGTATAGACTCCGTATTGCGCCAGTACGGCAAACCCGTATTATGGAATCAGGAAAGCCAGCTGAGCGCCGATAGCATCCAGTTCCGCTTCAGCAGGGACTCGTTGTACAGGGTTGACTTCCTATCCAAGGCATTTCTCATATCTGAGGAAGAAAAAATATTCTTTCACCAGATCAAGGCGGATCTCATGTATGCCCATGTACGGGACAACGATGTTTTCCGGTTCGATGCCCTAAAAAATGTAAAAGCTCTGTTTTATATTCCCGAAGACAGTATTATCACTTCGCTAAATATAAAAGAATGTGAAGACATGAACGTCTTTCTGAAAGAAAGAAGGGCAGAGCGTATTATATACAGGAAGTCCGTCAAAAGCGATATGATCCCGCTCTATGAATTAAAAAAAGAACAGGAACGCTTATCGGATTTTAACTGGAGGGCTCCGGAACGGCCTTCCGACCGATATTCAATTACAAGCCGCAAAGTCGTAAATGATCCGCCGCAACCCATATCGTGGTACAAGGAACCTCTCTTCCCCTACACCCTTAAATATTTTCCCCTTGTACATGCCAGACCCTCCACCCTGGGCAGCCATACTACTATTGAAGCAGTAAAAGAACTTAACCGGAGGGAACTGGAAAACAGGACAGATCCCTTTATTCCTATACAGGAAACACCTGTCACCCCTGTCTTGAAACAAGAGACAGATGCCGTAAAAAAAGAAAAGCAGCGTATACCCGATAATGCCAGGAGGATTACACCGGTCCTGCAACGCAAACAGCTACAAATTCAGGAAATTGAATAATTGCAGGGCATCCCGGGCTTTCACCAGATTCAGGTTGTTTTCCTTGATATAGCTGTTTATAAGATCCTTTTTGCCGGGAAATAATTTGTTAAAATTCCTTTTGTTGGTAATGTGCAGCTTGTTCCCGTCATAGAGCAAGGCATCATGAGTTACCGAATAAGGAATATTCTGCAAGCTTTTAAGATATACCGTCTGTGCCGAAGCACCGGGGACATCGTATAAAGCAGAAACGCTGGTTATGGATGACGTAACATCTTCCATACCGTAAGCACCCGTCTTTTTTGGCTGTTCAATATTTACCGACGAACGTATGCCAATGGCCAGGCCTCCCTTGACAGCCAGAAGTCTTACCCATGATCTGTCATGACGGATATAAGTATCCCTTCCTATAGACAGTACACGGGCATTGTCCTGATCTCTCATCAACAGAGTATCTCCGGTAGATGCGATAAAATGAACCTGGGAACCTATAAGATAAAGATTGACCATTCCTTCAGAAGTACTCCTGTCGGCAAACAATATGGTCCCGTTCTGGAATTCAGGATACATATAGACTACATCGCCGGGCAAAGCACTGTTCAGGTCTGAACCAATAGCGGCTTCGGCAACTCCCCGTTTGACGGTTTGCGCAATAATTGCTTGTGGCAATAAAATAGTCGAAAAGACCAGGGCAATAATCCACTTTTTTTTCATGATAATTGTATTTACCAGGCGTACAATGGTAACCCGCCCATGAGTTCTTTCACTCTTTTCTTAACACGCTCGATAACAGATTGATCGTCAATGTTACTTAAAACCTCATCTATCAGCCCCACAATGGTTTCCATATCATGTTCCTTCAGTCCGCGTGTGGTCACGGCAGGCGAACCTACCCGTATACCCGAAGTTGAGAACGGCGAACGGGAATCGTACGGCACCATGTTCTTGTTTACAGTAATATCTGCCTTCACAAGGGTGTTCTCGGCTTCTTTCCCCGTCAGGTCGGGGAATTTTGAGCGAAGGTCTATCAGCAGTAAATGGTTGTCCGTTCCTCCGGACACGACGGTATAGTTACGTCTGTCGAAGGCAGCTCCCATGGCCAGGGCATTTTTCTGTACCTGTTTCTGATAGTCTTTAAATTCAGGTTGCAAAGCTTCAAAAAACGCTACCGCTTTCCCTGCTATGACATGTTCCAGGGGTCCTCCCTGAACTCCCGGAAAGACGCTTGAATTGATCATAGCAGACATTTTCCTGATCTTTCCCTTAGGTGTCTTGATCCCCCAGGGATTATCAAAGTCCTTTCCTATCAAGATAATGCCTCCCCTCGGTCCCCTAAGCGTTTTATGTGTTGTCGAAGTTACTATATGTGCATATTTCAGGGGGTTCTCCAACAGGCCTGCAGCTATCAGACCGGCAGGATGGGCCATGTCTACCATAAAGATGGCACCCACCTTGTCGGCAATTTCGCGCATCCTCCGGTAATCCCATTCCCTGGAATACGCCGAACCTCCTCCTATGAGCATTTTTGGACGGTGTTCCAATGCCAGGCGCTCCATCTGATCGTAATCTATCAATCCCGTTTCAGGATCCAACTGGTAAGCGACCGGACGGTAAAGGATCCCTGAAAAATTAACCGGCGAACCATGGGTCAGGTGTCCTCCGTGAGACAGGTCAAGTCCCATAAAGGTGTCCCCCGGTTGCAGGCAGGAAAGAAAAACAGCCATGTTGGCTTGTGCTCCCGAATGAGGTTGCACATTAGCGTATTCTGCCTGGAATAATTCACAGATCCTGTCTATACAAAGCTGTTCGGATTTATCTACTACCTCACAACCACCGTAGTATCTGGCTCCGGGATATCCTTCTGCATATTTGTTGGTCAAAACGGATCCCATCGCTTTCAACACCTGCGGACTGACAAAGTTTTCAGAAGCTATCAATTCAATTCCGTTTAACTGACGGTTTTCCTCCTTCCTGATCAGATCAAAAAGTGCAATATCCTGTTTCATATTAAAAATGTTAATGTCGTAAAGATACAAAAAACCCGGGAAATCCCGGGTTTCTTCAACTCTTGATTCAAATTATTCCTCACCCGTTACTTCTACTTTTACAGTAGCGGTAATATCGCGGTATATTTTTACGACTGCATCATGCAGTCCGACTTCTTTAATGACTTCCCCTTCAGTAAAGGTAATGTTACGCCTGTCCACTTCAAGTCCCTGTGCAGCAAGTGCTTCGGCAACCTGAATATTGTTGACCGAACCGAATACCTTGCCGTTGCTGCTCACTTTGGTAACGATCTTCACCTGACATGCTTCCAGCTTGACGGCAAGAGCCTGCGCATCTTCGCGGATCTTCGCCTCTTTATGGGAACGCTGGCGCATATTCTCCTGATGCATTTTAAGTGCCGATGGAGTGGCCATAATGGCCATTCCCCTAGGGATAAGATAATTGGTGGCATATCCATTACGGACCTTTACAACATCATCCTTAAGCCCCAGATTGGTAACATCTTGTTTCAAAATGACTTCCATAACCTATTTCCTCCTTATTTAAGTAAATCGGTAACATAGGGCAGTAAAGCCAAATGCCTGGCACGTTTTACAGCTTGGGCAACCTTACGCTGGAATTTCAAAGAAGTGCCGGTCAGCCTGCGCGGCAGGATCTTACCCTGTTCATTGAGAAAACGTTTCAGAAATTCGGGATCTTTATAGTCTATATATTTGATCCCCGCTTTTTTGAAACGGCAATATTTTTTCTTTTTAACCTCGACTGTAGGAGGGTTTAAAAAACGAATTTCACTGCTAGTTGCCATATTCTAGTCCTCCTCTTCCATTTCAATGTCAATATCAATATCTTCATCCAAAACAGGCACCTTGGGTTTGGGAGCTGATCTTTCTTCCTTTACCGGAATGGGAGCATCTTCCTTAGCCGGACCGTGTTTTTTTTCTGCGTATGCTACGGCATGTTTATCCATAGCGAAAGTCAGGTACCGGATCACGCGTTCATCCCTGCGATACTGGAGCTCCAGTTTTTGAATAAATTCAGGGTTCGCTTTAAATCCTATCAAATGATAAAAACCAGTGGTTTTTTTCTGGATGGGGTAAGCCAATTTTTTAAGCCCCCAGTCCTCTTCGTAAACGATCTCACCTTCATCGGCCAGAATCATGTCACGAAACTTTGCAACCGCTTCCTTCATCTGAATGTCAGATAAAACGGGAGTTAAAATGAAAACGGTTTCGTACTGTCTCAACATAGTGATTAGTTATTAAAAATATAAAGGGCTGCAAAGATAGGAAATTCCTGCAGCCCGGCAAATTTTTTTATTCTCTATTTTTTCGATGACGCTATTTTAAGGGAGCATTCTTTAAGGTTTCCACCAACAGATCCCAGAATTTCTGAACAGTAGGTATCAGGCAGCGTTCATCGGGAGAATGAGGCGAACGTATGGTAGGTCCGAATGAGATCATATCCCAGTGGGGGTAGGCACCTCCCAGAATACCACATTCCAACCCTGCGTGGATGGCTTTCACCACAGCTTCCCGGCCATACATCTTTTTGTAGGTATCCAGCATTACTTTCAGGATGGGGGAATCCATATTCGGTTTCCATCCGGGATAAGTTCCTGAAAAACTGACTTTTGCTCCTATATTGGCAAAACAACAAGCGAGAGCTGTACCCATATCGTTCTTGGCCGTATCCACCAAACTGCGGATCATGCAATGAACAGCTACGTTTCCGTCCTTTACCCTGAAAATTGCCAGGTTGGAAGATGTTTCCACCAGGCCCGGCATTGATGTGCTCATTGCCCATACTCCGTTGGGAGCAGCATATACCGCCCGGATTACTTTAAGAGCAATGTCTTCCGGAATAATCTCCGAAGGAACGGCACAAGGGGTGATAGTTACCTCAAGTCCGGGATCGACCAGTTTTAATTCTGCACCAATAATCCCTGCTATTTCTTTTGTCTGGCTGATAACACTATCTTTCTTGTCCGGTGCGAAACATATAACGGCATCTGCTTCCCGCGGGATGGCATTGCGCAAATCACCTCCTTCCACAGATGAGATACGGATGTCACAATGCTCCATGAGCCTGTATAAAATACGGACCATTATCTTATTTGCGTTACCACGCCCAAGAATGATATCCATACCCGAATGGCCTCCCTTGAGCCCCGTAACGTTTATGCAGGCTCCTTCCCAACCTGCCGGGACCGGCTGGGGTTTGTAATTCATTTCGAATGAACCGTCCTCACCTCCTGCACATCCTACATATAATTCTCCTTCATCTTCAGAATCGAGATTCAGCAGAATGTCGCCTTTCAGAATCCCCGGTTTCAGACCCCTGGCTCCCGTCATCCCGGTTTCTTCGTCTGTAGTTATCAGAACTTCTACAAGACCATGCTTCAGGTCATCGGCTTCAAGAACCGCCATGGCAGCCGCCACACCCATTCCATTGTCCGCCCCAAGCGTAGTCCCGGTCGCATATACCCACTCTCCTTCAATCCTGGGAATGATAGGGTCCTTTTCAAAATCGTGCTGTGTTGCACTGTTCTTCTGCGGGACCATATCCATGTGGGCCTGCAGGATGATCCCTTTGCGGTTTTCCATTCCGGGAGTTGCCTTTTTGCGTATGATGACGTTCCCGACCTCATCTACAATGGTCTCCAGCCCCAGGTTTCTTCCGAATTCGGCAAGAAAAGCCCTGACCTTCTCTTCTTTTTCAGAAGGACGGGGAATCCTTGTCAATGAATAAAAATGTTTCCATACTCTTTGGGGTTTGAGATTGCTAATGTCCATAAATGTATCTTTTAATTTAGTTAATGATAAAATTCAAAACGGGTCCCTTCTGATATACCGGAATACGGGCCTGCAGCAGTTCTTTCTGACCATCTACCAGACGTACCATATGGATCACCGGCTGCCTGTAATATAAACGTGTTCCGGAACGCACGCGCCCCTCATCAGTCCGGATCTGCGGTATGGTTTCCTGCGTTTCGGTTTCCATTTCAAGTACTATGGGCCTTCCGCCCACATTGCTTGCCGGCAGTAATCCTTCAGTATCCGAAAACCTGAAGGCAATGTACCGGGTCTTTTCACTATCGGGAAGTACATCGGTGGAAAGATGCGTTTTACCGGTGATCGTTTCACCCAGGAACAACCTCATATATTCTTTTTCCATCCTTCTCATTTCGTCAACGGCAGCTCCCATCGCTTCTCCACTGTACAAGGCATCGGTATCCCCTGTGATAATGGCATAACGCATATTGCGTAACTCGAAAATCCTGCGCGCAGCTTCCGCAGCTCTTTGTTCCAATGTTTTTTCCACCAATTGTGTTTGCTGTACCGGAATAGCAGAAACTTCGCTTCCCTGCACCTGTGACCGGTATAAAGTAGTCCTCTCTTCTTTCAGGTTCTCAATGATCCCTGCATCGGTCACATCCCCTGATCCGTCAGGAGACGGGAATCTCCATTTACTTTCCATAGCAGTGTAAGTATCCGAAAGCAGTACCAGTCCCTGGGACGTCAATTGCAGGAACCAGGGTTCCGCATTACCCTGTGTAAGGTTTACCACATACAGCTGATGTGGATCCGCTTCCAGCATAGGGGTCATTTCAATGCGTGACATCTCGTAAGTGGTCGTTTTGGTCTGACCGACATCAATACCCAGGAATTTCCTGGCAAAACGTGCATAGGGACCGGGATTGAAACTGGTGTATTGTGCTTCGGCTACTATACGCACACACGTACGGGGAAGACTGTATACAACAGCCCCCTGGGGGATCTGCTGCACTGTCGATATGGGTTGTCCCTGGATGGGAACCCACAGACTTATGGTCAATAGTAGAATGATTAATTTTTTCATATCTGTTCATTTGTGTTTTCAAGCAAATATCAAGCCTTATTGCACGGGGTGCGTTTCCAGCGCTTATGGCTCCATAACCAGTGTGGCGAATCGCTACGGATATCCTGCTCAAGCAACCGGGCAAACTGTCGTGTCACGACACCTTCCTCCTCCGCAGCGGCATTGTCACTGATCAGGGTAAAATGCATACCATACCGTCCCTTCCCCGCCTGACGGATTACCCCGTAAACAACTGCAAAACCGAATTTCCGCGCCAATACCTCAGGCCCTTCTATCATCAATGTGGGTTGTTCAAGAAAACGAACTGCAATACTTTTCCCAATAGGTCCCGGACACTGGTCCGAGATCATGAAATAGATCCCGGGGATATCCTGGTGTTTTGCCATATATCTGGCCACGTTTCTGCTCTCGATGAGATGACAATACGGATATCTTTTGCGGAATGAATACATCAATTTATCAAACAAAAGGGAATTGATCCGTTGATAAATTACGTGCACCTGCTGCAAGTTATAACCGCATACGTTCTCCTGGAGCGGACAAGAGAAGACCCTTAAAAACTCCCAGTTACCCATATGTGAGAGCATGACCACAACGCTTTTCCCCTGTTTTTTAAGCGATTCCAGCACATGACAATCTTTCAGGGAAAACCGTTTCATAACGCTTTTCTGTGAAGCGGTAGAAAGCCAGATTGTTTCGGCAACCACCCGGCCAAGGTATCGATAAAATTCCTTGACGATCTGTTGTATCTCACTATATGACCTTTCCGGGAAAGATCTGGCCAGGTTGGCGATCACCACAGTTCTGCGGTAACCGGCTATCTTCATGGGCAATACAACCAAAACACGGGAAAGACCATAGAGTACAGGCAACGGCAAAAGACTCACCAGGCAGATCAGTGCATAAATGACAAAAAAAACAATCTGCGAACATATGGCCTTCATAAGCAAACAAAGTTATCAAAATTATCGTATTTTTGTCGGGTATAAACCAAAAATAACCAACGACTATGTTCAAAGGACAACCCAAAGGATTGATTGCCGCCGCGCTGGCCAATATGGGCGAACGCTTCGGTTTTTATACCATGATGGCAATCCTGTCTCTGTTTTTATCGGCAAAATTCGGTTTAAGTGAATTTCATACCGGATTGATTTTTTCCATTTTTTATGCCCTCATTTATGTTTTGGCATTGGTAGGGGGAATAATTGCCGACAGAACAAAAAATTACAAAGGAACCATTCTTACAGGTATTATCATGATGGCAGTAGGATATCTGATCATTGGATTTCCCACACCCACACCTGTTCCAAGTCTGCCCCTTTATCTTACCCTGACCTGCTTTGGCCTGTTCACCATTGCTTTCGGAAACGGCCTTTTCAAAGGGAATCTGCAAGCCGTTGTAGGACAGATGTATGATAATTCCGAGTATGCTGGAAAACGTGACACGGGATTTCAGATCTTTTATATGTTCATCAATGTTGGAGCCGTTTTTGCCCCTTTCTTTGCCATTGCCGTACGCAACTGGTGGCTGCAATCACACAACCTGGTGTACAATGCCGAATTGCCCGCACTATGTCATCAATTCCGTGCAGGCGAAATGACCAGTGAGGCTTTGGAAAAATTCTCCCTGGCCGCAGCTGAAGCCAGTCAGGGTGCTATTACGGATCTGTCAGCATTCGCCGACAGGTACCTGGACGTATTCAACACCGGGTTCCATTATGCTTTCTTCGTGGCTATCGTGGCTATGGTCATTTCCCTGGTGATCTTCCTGGCCACTAAGAAAAGACTGCCCGATGTAAATGTAAAAAAGAAAGATACTGTAACAAAAGAAGATCCCGCCCCTGCCGTTACCAAAATGGAAGTTGCCGAGGTAAAACGCCGTCTTCTCGCTTTGTTTGCTGTATTCGGTGTAGTGATCTTTTTCTGGTTCTCTTTCCACCAAAACGGTCTGTCGCTGACATTCTTTGCCAGGGACTACACCGACCTTAGCATGATTGATATCAACCTTGGGTTCACCCGGATTGTCGGGGCGGAGATATTCCAGTCCGTCAATCCTTTATTTGTAGTATTACTTACCCTTGTGATCGTACCGTTTTTCTCCTGGCTGAACAAAAAGGGGATGGAGCCCTCTACACCTAAAAAGATTGCAATCGGTATGGGAATTGCCGCTGCTGCCTTCATGATCATGACGATTGCCTCTTTGGACCTGCCTCCTTTTAGTGCAGTCAAAGCTGCAGGAGGACTGGAACAATCCGCTAAAGTCGGACCATTTGTCCTTATATCGACATATTTTGTTTTGACCGTTGCTGAATTGTTCATTAGCCCGCTCGGACTTTCGTTCGTATCGAAAGTCGCCCCACCGCATATGCAGGGATTGATGCAGGGAGGCTGGCTGAGCGCTACTGCCATCGGGAACCAGCTGCTCTTTATCGGCGGTCTGCTGTATGCCAGTATTCCTTTATGGGCCACATGGACAGTATTTGTTGTAGTTTGTCTGATCTCCATGATCACTATGCTGTCTATGGTCAAATGGCTGGAAAAGGTAGCAACATAGCAGGGAGACTCCGCAAGTCGGCTGTTTTTTATGCCGCTATTGCCATAGCATGCTGGTCTACCGTAGCCACTGCTTTTAAATGGGCGCTTGCGGACCTTTCTCCCGCTCTTATGCTCCTGATCGCAACGACATCTGCTATCGCCACGTTATTTCTGCTGCTGTACGCAGGAAGAAAACGTGGCGATTTTCTTTCCGTTCCATGGCAAGCCTGGAAAAGGGCCGCTTTCCTGGGATTCGTAAATCCTTTCCTGTATTATCTCATACTTTTTAAAGCATACAGCCTGCTCCCCGCACAAGTTGCGCAGGCTCTGAACATGATATGGCCCCTGATCCTGGTGCTTCTATCCATTCCCATCCTGGGTCAAAAAATCGGCTGGATGGGGATCCTGGCCATGGTTATCAGCTTTACCGGGGCCCTTTTTATTGCTTTGCAGGGAGATCCGCTCTCATTGTTCCGCGGAGAAGTGAGTATTAAAAACCCCTGGGGAGTAGCCCTTGCTATGGGCAGTGCTATCCTTTGGGCCATATATTTTCTGCTCAATATGAAAAACAAGCTCCCCGACGACATATCTCTTTTTCTGAACTTTCTTTTTGCCTGGCTTTACATATCCTTGTTTATACTGTTCGGCAACTTGTTCAGGGAACACGGTGGCGGCCGTACCCTACACGATATTTCCCTCAAAAGCGTTTTGTCAGCGATCTATATCGGCATTTTTGAGATGGCCGTTCCTTTCATAATATGGCTTAAAGCGCTTAGACTGGCCAAGAATACGGCAGTTGTGAGCTCCTTGATCTACATCTTCCCGTTTATATCGCTCATACTGATACATTATATACTGGGAGAACCTATTTTCCCCTCCACGGTAACGGGACTGATATTGATCATCGGAGGCGTTCTCCTGTCCCGGGTACCTGTCCGGGAAACATGATAGAAAACATTTCTTTTAGTCGTTCCGCAGCCTAAGTTGGGGCACATTCTCTTTTTTGTTTTCTTCATATGCAGTTTATAAAAAACCCTTACATTTGTCTTATGAAGCCTAAAGCGGCCATAGTGATCCTGAATTGGAACGGAAAACATTTCCTGGAACGTTTTCTACATCTGGTCCTTGAAAGAACACCTGAAACCTGGGCCCGCGTATATGTGGCAGACAACGGTTCAACAGACATGTCCGTATCCTGGCTTAAGGAACAGTTTCCGGAACTCCCGCTCCTTGAATTTGAAAAGAACTTCGGTTATACGGGGGGTTACAACCGGGCACTCCGGCAGATAGATGCCGAATACTACATCCTGCTCAATTCAGATGTGGAAGTAACGCCGGGCTGGCTGCCACCCCTGATATCGTATATGGACATGAATCCCGGTTGTGGCGTATGCATGCCAAAAATTCTATCCTGGACACATCCCGGTCAATTCGAATATGCAGGTGCCTGCGGAGGTTTTATAGATCGCTTCGGATTCCCGTTTTGCAGAGGGCGCATACTTACATCTATTGAAAACGACAACGGCCAGTATGATCAACCCGTGCCTGTTTTTTGGGCAAGCGGAACCTGTATGGTGGTCCGTTCAGATCTTTTTCACAAACTTGAAGGTTTTGACGATCATTTTTTCGCTCATATGGAAGAGATTGATTTTTGCTGGCGTTCCCTCTGGGCCGGTTTTCATATAGCTGTTATTCCCTCATCTAAAATACTACATGTGGGAGGAGGTACCCTGCCTAACGATTCCCCGCATAAATTGTACCTCAACTACAGGAACAACCTGCTCATGCTTTACAAGAACCTGGATAAGAAAGAACGCTTCCCGGTGATGACCGTACGTTTTTTTATGGACCTGCTTTCTGCGGTAGCCTATCTGTTTCAAGGTAAATGGAATTTTTTTGGCTCTGTATTGAAGGCCCATTGTCATTTCTGGAAGATGCGGCGTAAGCTTACACGCAGCTATGGCGGATCCCGCCTATCATTGGATGGTCTTATGTACAGGGGCAGCATTGTGTTGCGTTTTTTCCTGTCGCTAAAAAAGATAACTTTCAACACACTCCCGATGTGATAAGCTCTCGCAGGCGAATCCCGTTTGACCCCTTGATCAGTATGGTATTTCCCTTTAACGGATTGTTTTTCAGATGATCTATCAGGTCTTCAACCTTAGGGAAACAAGATCCTTTCGCTCCGCTTTGATGAACTGCCTGTGCAAAGAGAGGTCCCACCCAGAAAACATGTTTTAGGTCCATCTTTTCCACCATCCGTACAATCTCCATATGTTCACGGGAAGAAACCGAGCCCAACTCCAACATATCACCCAATATGACAGCCTTATCTTTACCATCCAGCAAAGCAAGGTTTTCCAAGGCCAGGGTCATGCTTACCGGATTGGCATTATAGGCATCAGCAATCAATGCATTTCGTGAAGTTTTAATCCATTGGGAACGGTTGTTGGAAGGTAAATACGAAGCAACAGCCTGTGCAGCCTTTACCTTGTCTATCCCGTAATGCTCCGCTACTGCAAGAGCAGCCAATACATTGGGGACGTTGTACAATCCGGTCAAGTGTGTCATGATATCCGGATATCCTCTAAGTGAAAGGACCAGAAAGCCTTCACGCAACCAAGCATGTGCTTCCTGCTTTTTGATCCCGTAAGGGACTATATTTTCGACGATCTTCCTGTCACGAAGCATGTTCATGAGCAACGAATCTTCAACATTGCAGAATATGACACCTCCTGTAGAAGCCAGGTAATCGTAAAGAGCTCCTTTACATTGCATAACGCCTGTCAAGTCCCCGAATCCTTCCAGATGGACTCCCGATACATTGGTGATCAACCCTGCTACCGGCCGGACTATTTGGGTCAGAAAGGCGATCTCGCCGGGATGGTTGGCTCCCATTTCAAACAATCCCGCTTCCGTATCCCTGTTCATTTTCAGAATGCTCAACGGAACGCCAATGTGGTTGTTCAGGTTGCCCTGCGTAGCAGTTACTCCGTAGTTAACTGAAAGCACGGCATGGATCAACTCCTTGGTTGTAGTCTTGCCGTTGGAACCGGTAAGCGCAATAACAGGAATGTCGAATCCGGAGCGGTGCATGGCTGCCAGGTCCTGCAATGCCAGTAATACGTCCGGGACTACCACACACCTCGGATCCGTTCCGCTGTAGTTGTCCACAATAGCATATGCGGCTCCCTTTTCCAAAGCTTCTTCTGCAAAAAGATTCCCGTCAAAATGTTCTCCCTTGAGCGCAAAGAACAGACAATCCGGAACAATCTGCCTGGTATCGGTACAGACCCGGGGATGCTTGTCAAATAATGCATACAAAAGCTTCATAAACAAAGAAATTAATGACCTGTCGATCCGAATCCACCTTCACCCCGTTCGGTATGGTCCAGTTTTGCGGTAGTCTCCCATTCTATATGCTCATGTGCAGCCACGACCATCTGCGCAATGCGCTCTCCGGGATTGATCTCTACAGCATTAGAGGACAAATTGACCATAATGATCCCTATCTCTCCGCGGTAATCGGCATCTATGGTTCCGGGACTGTTCAGGATCCCGATCCCCTTTTTGACAGCCAAACCGCTACGCGGTCTGATTTGTGCCTCATACCCGGGCGGAAGTTCAATATACAATCCGGTCGGTATCAAAGCCCTTTCGAGCGGTTGCAACGTAATACTGTCGGGAATATTTGCCCGCAGGTCCATCCCTGCCGACAGGGGCGTTGCGTAATCAGGCAGGGAATAAGGGGAACGGTTGATGATCTTGACTTTCATAAATGCAAAAATAAAAAAAAAACACTACCTTAGTTCTTTGAAAACCTTAGAAATATTAATGTTCAGCATTATGAAAAAATACATTTTGTTTAGTTTGATTATTATGAGTGCTTTATTTATGGGATCTTGTAACAATACAGGCAAAAAGGCAAAGAAAGAGGCAGCCGTTACACAACCGGCCTTTGATCCGGCAGCCCTGCCGGAGGATCCCGTCTTTGAACTCAAGACATCGGAAGGGACCATGATCATACGTTTGTACAGCGACACCCCGTTACACCGGGACAATTTTATAAAGCTGGCAGCCGAAAGATATTATGACAACATCCTTTTCCATCGCGTGATAAACGGATTTATGATACAATGCGGAGATCCGGAATCCCGGACGGCAACTACCGGACAAAGACTGGGTTCAGGTGGTCCGGGATATACCGTTCCGGCCGAATTCGTTCCGGAACTGATCCATAAAAAAGGAGCCATTGCAGCAGCCAGGACGGGAGATGCCGTAAATCCGGAAAAAGCATCATCCGGTTCACAGTTTTATATAGTACAAAACGAAGCGGCATGCCGCCGGCTGGACGGCAACTATACGGTGTTCGGAGAAGTAATCAACGGATTGGAAATAATAGACAAGATCGCAGCCGTACAGACAGGTGCAGCCGACCGGCCCGTAAAAGATATCCGCATTTTAAGCATCCTGCCGGTTCTCTAGTAAGTATCGTTTTTACCCCGGCATTCAAAGGTATAGGTTGCAGAGACGGCCAGGGGTTCCGGATAGACTTGCGTTACGGTGTCCTCGGCAGTCAGGTACAGACTTACGGTGAATAGTACCGATCCCGTTTCCTTGGAAAGTGTCGGTGACAACTCCCGTTTTTTGGCAGTGAACTCATTCTTGAAGTCCTCCAAATTCTGTTTAAAGGAGTAGAGTATGCTGGAGGTAAAGCTGGCTATTGCCTGATCTACTGCGTTTTTTATAGCTTCCTGCGGATTGTTCCCCGATCCCGTTACCATCCAGTTCAATTGAAAATCCTTTTGGATTTCGCTGCTTTTCTGAGTCAACATAGCGGCAAGTTCACGCAAGCCCGGTGTGCTGGATGATGTCACCTCACTAAAACTGACATTGGTACGTGAACAAAAACAATAGGTAACCGTATTGGAATAACTTTGGCATGAAACGGCCAGGATAATGGCAAACAATACGGGCAAAGATATTTTGATTAGATTTTTCATGGTATCAAAGTTACGGAAATATTAGGATATGCAGCAAGCTGTCATCCATCGAATATAACACGGGATCATTGCATGACAGATTAAGATAAAAGATTATTTCATACCTTTGAGACCATGAAAATATCACGTCTGTTGGCTCTGTGGCTGCTGCTTCTGGTTTTTGCCGCCTGTAATAAAACAATTGTACCGGAACCGAATCCGGAAACGAACCGTCCCGTTTCCCTAGGCCTGAGTTGCCAGGGAGCCATAGTAATTGATGCCGCAACAGGAGAAGCCCTTTATTCCCTCAGTTCCGATTTCACGTTTGTGCCGGCCAGTATGACCAAGGTAATGACCATGTACATAGTATTTGACCATATTGAAAAAGGATACCTGTCATTCGAATCGCAAATACCCGTCAGTTCATATGCAGCGTCCCGTTCCGTAAATCCGGGTGAATCTAACGTGCCCCTGAACGAATCGCTTACTTATTCAGTAGACGAAATGATCTGTGCATTGTGCGTTGTTTCTGCCAATGCCTGCGCCGTTGCTTTGGGTGAATATCTTTCGGGCGGTACAGAAAAGGATTTTGCCGTGATCATGAACCGGTACGCAGATTCGCTGGGATTGAACGCCCATTATGACGATGCTTCCGGATTGTCTGCAAAGAACGGAATATCTCCCCGTTCCATGGCCGATTTGACACGTGATTTTATAAAAAGATTTCCCCATATCCTGAAATACACTTCACTGACCCGTTGGAATTTCAGGGGTACCGTTTATGGGGCTACCAACGGACTTTTGCCCGGACAATCATATTATTATAACGGATGTGACGGTTTCAAGACAGGATACACATCTGCGGCAGGTCTTTGTATAACGGCAACGGCACAACTGGCAGACAAGAGAGTTATAGCCGTTGTTATGAAAGCTCCCAACTCATACATGCGGTACCGGGACGCCGCCAATCTGATGGATTACGGACTGTCCGTTCTGATGAACAGGACAACTGCTCAAGGCATCCAATCCTTATTTCTATAGTCAAGAATCCTTTTGATCGCTTCGGTTGCTTCACGGGCAGCATTGGAAGCTCCCAGTTCCATGCATTTTGCATAAGCGTTCAGGGCATCTCCCCATCTTTCACTCTGGCGGTACAAACCGCCCAGTTTATACCAGGAAGTCTGGTCCTGAGAGCCTTCAGGTGTTCTGACATATTGTTCAAGTTCTTCTATTGTTTCCATAATGGCATCTGTTAGACGATCCCGGAAAAGCCCATGAAAGCCAGCGCAAGAATCCCAGCTGTAATCAAAGCAATGGGAACGCCTCTGAACGGTTTGGGAACACCCACAAGATCCATTTGTTCACGCATCCCCGCAAATATGATAAGGGCAAGTCCGAAGCCCACTGCCATGGAGGCAGTATAGACAAGAGACTGTGGCAGATCAAGCATAGCAGCATTACCTCCGAAAGTAAACTCCTTTGTCACTACGAGTATAGCCACCCCAAGTACGGCACAGTTGGTAGTGATCAGCGGCAGAAAAATTCCCAGTGCCTGGTACAGCGCCGGCGATATCTTTTTCAGTATGATCTCTACCATTTGAACAAGGGCTGCGATTATCAGTATGAATGTAACGGTTTGCATAAAACCGATGTTCAGGGGATTCAGAATATAACACTGTACCAGGTATGTGATCAGCGTAGACAGCGTCATCACAAAGACCACGGCAGCGCTCATACCTACAGCAGTTGATATTTTGTTCGACACCCCCAGGAACGGACAAATCCCTAAAAACTGGTTTAGCACTATGTTGTTGACAAAGACGGCCGATATGATAATAAGAATGTATTCCATGATGTTATGCCTTTTTTATCTTGTTAAACAACACCATAAGATAACCGAGTGCCAAAAATGCACCGGGAGCAAGAATGAAGACTAGTATGGCATCTCCAGGTATGATCTTCCATCCAAAGAAGGCTCCCGATCCCAACAGTTCGCGGACAGTACCCAATGTCGTCAACGAGAGGGTAAAACCCAATCCCGATCCCAGTCCGTCCAGGAAAGAATCCAGTGGTCCGTTCTTACTGGCATATGCTTCCGCCCGCCCCAGCACAATACAATTTACCACAATGAGCGGGATAAACAATCCCAGTGTTTCATATAATCCCGGCACATATGCCTGCATAACCAGCTGTACGACAGTAACAAAAACAGATATAACCACTACGAAAGAAGGGATCCTGACCTTTGACGGAACCATACCCGAGATCAGGGAAATAACCAGATTCGACAACATAAGTACAAAAGTGGTTGCCAATCCCATACCTAATCCGTTAACTGCAGAAGTTGTGGTTCCCAACGTAGGACACATCCCCAGCACCAGCACAAAAGTGGGATTTTCCTTAATAATGCCCTTAGTGATGATCTTCAATCTGTTCATTGCTTACCTCCTTTTTGAACCGTTTTGATAAAAGCCCTGTAAGCCAGGTCCACCACATCGCAAAAAGCCCTTGAACTGATAGTGGCGGCTGTTATGGCATCTACCCGTCCCCCATCCTTTTTCACGGCTAAATGGAATGTCTTCGGATTTTTTCCTTTGAACTGCAGGCTGAAATCGCTCTTGCGCGGATCTATTTTATCTCCCAGACCAGGAGTCTCGGAATGTGATATGATGGCTGTATTAAAGACCGTACCATCAGGAAGAAATCCAACCATCACCCTGATCGGACCCCCGAATCCTTTGGTGGTTACCGCTTCGATGGCTGCCCCGACAAAAACACTATCCCTGGTCGCAGGATAAACGGCAACCTTACTGCCTTCGATCTCCATGTCATAAACCATTTCTGCCGGTTGGTTGTCAAAATCGGGCAACACCTGACCCAACGCCTGGTTTACTTTGGCAGCCTGTGCTATCGCTATAGGTTCGTATGTTATCAGATATACGCTGCCCATGATGGCCGAACCGCCAAAACAAATGATCAGCAAGCAAAGGAACATGTTCCTGAAATTTGATTCTCTAGCCACGGCTTACCTCCTTTTGATACGGTAACGGTTTGATCTTATTCAACAGGGGTACCACTGCATTCATGAATAATATGGCAAATGAAACACCTTCAGGGTACACACCCCAGATACGTATGATCATGGTTATGATCCCGATCCCGATCCCAAAGATCAGCATCCCCAAGGGAGACATAGGTGATGTAGTATAGTCAGTAGCCATGAAAACAGCACCCAGCAACAATCCTCCGGTAAGCAAATGGAATAAGGGATCTGCGTTCATGGAAGGATCGATCAACCAGAGGATACCTGCAAAAACAGCAACCGTCACAATGATGGAAAGGGGAATAACGGGCTTGATTACCTTCCTTATCAGCAGGTATGCAAAACCCAACAGGATAGCCACAACCGAAGCTTCCCCCAACGATCCGTCAATACGTCCGAACAGCATGTGCCAATAGGAAAAATCGTGCTGCTGGCTCAGCGTTTCCATAGTGAGACCGTTTGCCAGTCCTTCCTTGATGATTCCCAGAGGAGTGGCTCCAGAGGCTGCATCCAGCAATTGTCCCTGTGCTCCCAGCAAACCTTTAGGCAATTCCCACCTATCAGGCCTGAAAATACTGTTTGTAACGGACCAGTTTGTCATCTGGACCGGAAATGATATTAAAAGGAAGACACGAGCCACTAGGGCAGGATTGAACAGGTTGTGTCCCAATCCTCCGAAGGTCATTTTTGCGATTCCGATAGCTACAACACATCCTATCAGGACCATCCACCAAGGTGAGGAAGCGGGCAGGTTCAGTGCCAATATCAATCCGGTCACTACTGCCGAAAGATCATATACCGTCGTTCTTTTCTTCATCAAATAACGTGCGATCAGGTGTTCTACAAGAACACAGCCCGTTACAGAGACTATGATTACCAGCAGCGCACTAAGTCCCGCAAAATAAACGCTTACGAGCACAGCAGGTATCAGGGCTATGATCACATCGCGCATAATCCTGCGGGTACTGTCTTTACTGTGCAAATGCGGGGCGGGTGAAACAAGTAGTTTGTCCATATTATTATTTGCGTTTATTCTTCAACGACACATTTTTGGCCAGACGGATCTGATCCAGTAACGGCAGATAAGCCGGACAGGAATACAGGCAACATCCGCATTCAATGCAATCAAAAACACGATTAGCCTCCAATTCTTCGGTATTACCGGCAAGGGCCAGCTGGTACAATAAGTATGGCTGCAACCGCATGGGACATGCCTGAAAACATTTGGAACAACGTATGCATTCACCGGGTTCCTTTCGTTTCGTTTCTTCTTCAGTAAAGAGGACAAGTCCGGAAGTGCTTTTCATAACGGGTCCGTCCAAATTTGCAACGGATTTACCCATCATAGGGCCCCCGTTCACCACCTTGGCAAATGGAGCAGAAAGGGTTCCGTCCTTTTCCATGGCACCGGCTGCAGTGAGGATCTCCCGAATAGGAGTCCCATTACGGAACCGGTAATTCTTTTGTATAGACAGGTCAGAACAGGTTACGGTTAATACGTTGGATATTAGTGGTTTATTTTTTTGAACAGCTTCGTACACAGCAAAGGCAGTTCCTACGTTCTGAACTATAGCTCCCGTAGAAACGGGTAATGCAAAAGAGGGCACTTTCCTACCCAGAACGGCATCTATCAATTGTTTTTCACCCCCTTGCGGATATCTTTTTTTAAGAGGAACGACCTTCCATTGAAGAAAACCGGAAGTCAGTTTCTTCATCACGGCAATCGCTTTTGGCTTATTATTCTCTATACCAATGATTCCCATGACATCATTTCCCAGGACCCGGCGCATCATCTCTCCGCCTGTCAAGACCTCCTGACCATGCTCCAGGATCAAGCGATAATCCGAAGTCAGGTAAGGTTCACATTCCGCTCCGTTAAGGATCAGGTACTCCGGCTTCATCCCCTCCAGAGGAGTCAGCTTTACATGCGTTGGGAAAGCGGCTCCACCCAGCCCTACGATCCCCAATGCGGAAATCTTCTTAAAGATCTCCTGAGGGGTGTCCGTTATTTCGCTTCTTATCTGAGGAGACCGGTCTATACCTTCCAGCCATTGATCACCTTCAGTGTCTATTACAACCGTTAAAACTTTTTTCCCTATGAAATCCGGGTACGGAGCTACATCTGCCACAATTCCGCTCACAGAAGCATGTACAGGTGCCGAAACAAAACCGGCCGGTTCTGCGATCAATTGTCCGACCTTGACTGAATCACCTTTTTTAACAACAGGTACGGCCGGCATACCCAAGTGTTGGTTCATCGATATAAACACCCTTTTGGGAATGGGAAAATTCTCAATCGGCTTGTCCTTGGAGAATTTATTGTCTCGTGGATGAATTCCTCCTATTGAAAACGTTTTACTCATTTTCAGTCTTTTGTTTTTTTGGTGGAAAATTGATTTCCAAAATGCATCCGGTAGGACATACGGCAACGCATTTGCGGCACAAACGGCATTTATCCGGATCAATATACGCCAGGTTATCGGTAACCGTTACCGCTTCAAACTCACAGGCCTTAACACACAATTTGCATCCTATACACCCCACGGAACACACCTTTCGTGTAACGGCTCCTTTGTCTTTATTGGCACAGGCCACGTAGATCCTACGACTTTTCGGTCCTTTGGGCCGTAATTCCAGGATAAGGCGCGGACAGGCCTTAACACAGGCCCCGCATGATGTACATTTGTCTTCCACAACAACCGGCAAACATGTTTGGGGATCAATATAAATGGCATCGAACACACAAGCATTCACACAATCTCCCATTCCAAGGCATCCGTAAGAACATCCTGTTTCTCCACCATACAGATCGGCCGCTACCGCACATACGGAACTCCCGTCATAGATATTCAGACGTTCACTTGCGCCACAGGATCCGTTACATCTTAGAACCGCCAATTTTGGCATCTGTTCCTGAACCTCCCGGTCCAACACCTGGGCAGCTAATTTCATGACCGGATTTCCGCCCACCGGACAGAAAATATCCGTTGCTTCCGGATTGTTAACATAATGTTCGGCAAATGCCCGGCAACCGGCAAAGCCACACCCTCCGCAATTCGCTCCGGGCAAGACTTCCAGTACCTGATCTATCCGGGGATCTTCCTGTACCTTGAATTTTTGGGCAACGATAAACAATATGACAGCCAAAAGCCCACCCAACAAGCTAAGGCTCAAAATGGTGTACAGTAAAGTAAAAGTCATTTTGGATCCGATCTTTTAACAAATATAGAACAAAATAATAGATTCCTATACTCATAATAGCTATAAATCCGAGGACCCATTCAGCCGGATCCAACAGTTTGCCCAGAGTGATCGAAATTCCCAGAATAATCAGCGGCAAACCCATTCCAAACCATAGTGCCTTAAATCCCAAACGTGTGCGCATCTCTATCCAGACCACCTCCCCTACCACCGGCTTCCAGTCCGCAGGTTCTTCAAGATATGTGATCTCTTTGCGCTTTTCCCCGCTAAAGGAACAATATCCTTTTGCACGGCAAGACGTACACGCTTCTTCGGTCATTATTTCAGCAGTGAGCGGATCGATGCCGGTAATGATACCTTTATGTCTAATGACTTGACCGGATCGCATAGTTATTTAATCTTGCTGGTAAGAGGATGACGTAAATTCTCATAACTGCCCAATCTGCCTGTTATACGGCCTATCACTACGGGGGATTCTACAAATAAAGGGATCCTGTTGTTGTCATCGCTAATCCAGAAACACAAGTCTTCCTTGCCGTCAAATACCACACCGGCAACTGTTTGTGCAGAAAATTTCAGGCACCGGAACGTTCCGTGCCCCTGTATTTTGATCTCTTCTTTTCCGTCATAACGCAGATACAGATCGAATATCTCATCGTCAACGGCAAAAGAGATAGAAGACACATCTCCGGGGTCCATCGCAGTGAAATCCAGATTTCTTAAAAAATAGAACAACGTAATGAAATCGAAGGTGCAAATCGTTCCGGGCAACAATGTATCCTGGACAGATCTGTCCTTGCGGATGATACGTGCATTGATGGAATGATCGGGATTGTAATGGTAGAAATTCTGAATAAAGTACTTCCCCTCATGAATATCTCTTGTAAAGTAAGTGGGACGCATGTCGGTCTTATTGAAATGACTTTCATAATAATCGTCCACACGGAAAAAGGCGTTAAAGAACCGGGCGGTCCGTATCTTTCCCTTTGCCACGAACTGTGGAATTCTACCGCTGTTATTTTCAGAGATCTCGAACGTTACCGTTCCAACGTCCGTATTAACTACTCCCCATGTGTAGCTGGCTATAATGGTCAGTTTTTCACCTACCTCGAAAGCCACTTGAGACGGCGGGATCTCCCTCACCGGAAGACAGTCCTTACCTGACTCCTGGGCATAGGAAGACCAGGAGAGGGTCAAAAGGAACAATACAAGGATGGTACTTCTATAACCCGACAAAGTTGTCATTCAGATCATTCATTTGGTTCATCCGCGATGCATACGTTACGGGCTCATCAGGTACAAAATCCGGACCACCTTCATCAATATCCATAAAACGGATCTCACGGCTGCGGAAACGCATCTGGAATTCCCCGATCGCTCCGTTCCGGTGTTTTGCCAGTATTACTTCGGCAATCCCTTCCAGGGAATGCCCGCTTTCATCTTCTCTAATACCATAATATTCAGGCCTGTAGAGAAAGATTACAATATCGGCATCCTGTTCTATGGCTCCCGATTCACGCAGGTCGCTCAACTGAGGCTTTCGGTGGCCTCCCCGTGTTTCGGATGCACGGTTCATCTGAGAAAGAGCTACGATAGGTATATTCAATTCTTTGGCAACAGCTTTCAAGGAACGTGATATGGCCGCAACCTCCTGTTCGCGCATTCCGCGCAATTCCGGCGGGCCGGCCATCAACTGCATATAGTCTACAATGATCAGTTTGACCTTCTTATGGGCAACCAATCTGCGCGCTTTCGCCCTGAATTCGAATATGGACAATGAGGGCGTATCGTCTATATATAAAGGGGCCTTCGTCAGGTTGATGATCCGCTGGTTCAGTTGCTCCCATTCAAAGTTTTTGAGCTTTTTACCGCCCCTGATCTTTTCTGAAGACAAACCTGTTTCACTTACCAGCAAGCGCTTGACAAGCTGGGCATCGGGCATCTCAAGAGAAAAAAAGGCTACCGGTATATTGTGGTTAACGGTCATATTCCGCGCCATGGTCAAAACGAATGCCGTCTTGCCCATAGAAGGCCGGGCAGCAACTACTACCAGATCTGCTTTCTGCCAACCCAAAGTCATACGGTCCAAAGAGGTATAGCCCGAAGGGAGTCCGCTTAGCCCGTCATCCCTTGTCTGCACATCGGACAGTTCATCCAAAACCTCTCCCAATACGGAACGGACAGGACGTGTATCCCGGCGAAGGTTCATTTCACCCAATTCAAAAAGCTTTTGCTGGGATGCGTCCAGCAGTTCGTCTGCAGGTATGGTGTCATCGAACGCATCGCGCAAAATACCGTAAGAAGTACTGATCAGTTCGCGCTGGATGAATTTTTGGGTTAACACTTTGGAATGGTATTCCAAGTGAGACGCAGCAGCTACCCTCATGGTAAGCTGGCTCAGGTAATAAGGCCCTCCTATCTCGTCAAGCAGGTTGTTCTTTTTCAGTTCTTCGGCCACCGTATAGATATCTACCGGGTTATGTGCAGAAACAAGGTCGACTATGGCTGCAAAAATCTTCCGGTGGTTTTCCTTATAGAAATATTCCGGTTTAACAAGTCCCACAATATCCAGAGATGCATTGGGCTCCAGTAGCAACGCTCCAAGCACGGCTTCTTCCATATCGATCGCCTGAGGGGGTACCTTGCCGATATCAAGACCGACCATTTCCACCTGGGCCTGCTCCTTTCCTTTTACAGTTTTTGTTACAGGTTCACGTTTCGCCATAATAAATCTCCTTTTATCATAATCTGTCCAAGGCTTTTGTGACTATCCGGACAGTCAAATCCAATTCCTGGTCATTAATGCACAACGGCGGAGCGATGCGGAAAGCTGTGTCGCAAAATAAAAACCAATCCGCTATCGCACCTTCTTCCAGCAGCAGGCGTATGATCCGTTGTACCTTGAGGGCAGATCCCAATTCCACTGCCAGTAATAATCCTTCACCCCGAACTTCCCGAACAGCGGGATGTTTTTCAAGAAATCCCTTCAGAAATGATGATTTGTCCGGGACCTTATCCGTCCATCCCTCCCTCAGCAATACTTGTAAAGCGGCCAGACCGGCGGCACAACAGACCGGGTGTCCTCCAAAGGTAGTTATATGTCCCAGTACGGGATCCGATTTCCAGGCAGCCATCAACTCCCTGTCACATACCAACGCTCCCAGGGGCATGCCTCCTCCCAACGCTTTGGCCAATGTCACCATATCCGGGATCACCCCATACTTTTGCATGGCAAAGAGGCTCCCAATACGCCCAAATCCTGTCTGAACCTCATCAAAGATAAGCAAAGTTCCCGTATCGTTACAACGTTTTCGGAGCAATTGCAGATAATCCGCAACAGGCAGGCGAACCCCCGCTTCGGCCTGTATGGGCTCAGCAATAACACAGGCCGTATTGTGATCAATATGCTCCAGATCTTCCCTGGAATTGAACCGTATGGCGGTAACACCGGGCAGCAAAGGCCTGAAAGACCTTCTGAACGATTCGTTCCCCATTACGCTTAGGGCACCATGCGTACTTCCATGATAAGAATCCTTGAAACATACTATCTTCCTACGTCCTGTGATGCGTTTGGACAATTTAAGGGCAGCTTCGTTCGCTTCCGATCCGGAGTTTACAAAATAGACTGAATTCAGTGATGCCGGAAGTTGTTCCGTCAGCAGGGAAGCCAGAAGGACCTGCGGTGTCTGAATGATTTCGCCATAAACCATCAAATGCAAATAATTGCCAGCCTGCTCCCTTACGGCACGAACGACTTCTTCCCGGGCATGGCCCACATTACTGACAGAAACGCCGGATATCAGGTCGATATAACGCTTTCCTTCCGGTGACAGAAGAAATACCCCCTCCGCTTTTTGTATTTCTATACCTAATGGAGAGGGGGAAGTCTGTCCCAGACAGGCAAAAAACTGTTCTCGTATAGTAGGCCTATTCTTCAAATGCAGGGTCAACCAAAATTCGTCCGCAATATTCGCACACGATGATCTTTTTGCTCATTTTGATATCAAGCTGACGTTGGGGAGGTATTTTATTGAAACACCCGCCGCAGGCATCGCGTTTTACCGTCACAACAGCCAATCCGTTGCGTGCATTGTTCCTTACCTTATGATATGCAGAAAGTACACGCGCATCGATTTGCGATTGTATCTGTTCCACTTTACGCAACAGGACCTCTTCTTCCTTAGCTGTTTCACTTATAATACTATCTAATTCTTTTTTCTTGACTTCCAGATCTTTAAGTCTTTCTTCGTACGCTTCCTTTGCATGCTCAAGGGCTTCTTTCCTGTCTTTGAGCAGGGTTGAGAATTCACGGATATACTTTTCAGCCAATTCGGCATCCAGTTTCTGATTTTCGATCTCCTTGGACAGGGAATCAAATTCACGACTGTTCTTTACATTTGCTTGCTGGCCTTCATATTTTAAAACCATGTTTCGCGCATTGTCGGCATCTATCCTGCGGAAAGCAATGTCTTTTTCAATGTCACGGATCTCCTTCTGCAGATTTTCCATCCTGGTGCCCAAGCCTTTAATGTCATCTTCAAGGTCCTGCACTTCCAGGGGAAGCTCACCGCGAAGCAGATGTATTTTGTCTATTTGTGAATCGGTTGCCTGTAGTTGAAAAAGAAGACGCAATTTATCCTCCATAGTCAGCGTTCCTTCCTGCTCCGCCTTTTGCAGTGCAGTGAATGATCCGGCTTCGGTCCCGGCTTTCTTCGTCGTTTTCTTGGTCATAATATATTTAATAACTTAATAATATCGGATAGGATTTGTGTAGATCTGTGTTTTGCGGACGGCAAAGGTAGGGAATTTTTTTATAAGCTCATTGCAGATCTGATCTTGCACACCGGCTTCCGATTCATAATGCCCTATGTCAACCAGGATCATATGTGGAGCCGTTTCAAAATAAGTATGATAGCTGAAATCAGCACTGACAAATACTTGGGCTCCGGAACTTAAAGCATAGGGAATGAGTGAAGATCCGCTTCCCCCGCAAAGAGCTACCTTGGATATGTGATCCCGGAAAGCAACAGACGCTTTGAAGTGTTCCAGGAAAAACACTTTTTTAAGAAGGGCAAAAAATGCTTCGGTAGCCATCGTTTGGGGCAAGTCCCCGACAACTCCCAGTCCACAGGCACCGGGGTCCGTCTGACAGTCCGGATCAGGAGCTAAAATAGAAATGTTTTGCAATCCCAGTAACCGTGCCATAGCTCCGCTGACCCCTTCCATAATTTTGTCTGCATTGGTATGCATAGAATAGATCACCATATTATGCCGTATGGCAAGGGCTACGGTCCGTTCAACCGGTGTTTCTTCCCTTAAATGTTTTAATCCCTTAAATATAAGTGGGTGATGTGACACGACCATGTTCATGCCACCGGCTATTGCTTCTTCAACCACTTCAAAGGTGCAGTCAAGACAGACCAGCACACCCTTAATCAGTGTTTGGGGATTTCCTATACATAACCCTGAGTTGTCCCATTCTTCCTGTAACTGCTGGGGAGCCCATTGTTCAAGGACCTGAATAATATCTGCCGCTCTGAGTTTCATTCTATCATATCCCTGATTTCTACCAGCTGCGACTTGATCCTGTTGAGCGAAGCGATGATGTCAACAGTCCTGTCTTCTCCTTCTTTGTTGTCACGCATCCGTTTTCTGGCACCTTCAAGTGTCATGCCCCTGTCTTTGACAAGATGATGAATGATCTTATAATTGGCGACATCATCCGTTGTAAAAAGCCGGTTTCCTTTTTTATTGCGCACCGGCTTAATGAATTCACTGAACGTGGTTGACCAAAACCGGACCAGAGAAGTGCTCTCTCCAAGCATTTCAGCCATTTCACCAATGGTGTAGTACATTTTTTCCATATTCCGCTAATCTAAAGATTGACCTGTATTGTATGCCGTCAGCATGATCTGGCGGTATTCCCGCGGCATGACGTTCATAAAATAGTAATGAACCGGATCCCTTACCTGGCCGTACTGCCTGACTTCATAATGCAGATGTGGCATAAAGGACATTCCGGTAGATCCCACCCGGGCAATGGTCATTCCCCTTGTAACGTATTGGCCTTTCCTTACGAAAATGTCACTCAAATGAGCATATATAGTAGAATAACCCCTGTAAGGGTGAGCAATTTCAATTACATTCCCCTGTCCTCTTGCCGAACGCGATACTTTGACCACCCGACCGTCAGCCGTAGCCAACACATCTGTCCCCAACCCAACTAAAAAATCCATCCCTTCATGATCTATCGGAATTTTATAAAAGGGATGAATGCGCCGTCCAACGGTAGCACCCATAACTTCCATAGAAGGATTACGCAAAGGGAACACAGCCGGAAGAAATCTCAGGCTGTCCAGTTTATCATACACATGGTTGGCAGTCATATATAACGCACGTGTGATCAGGGCCGCCCGTCGCTCCAGACCTGTTATGACCGAATCTGCCTGATAGGCAAGGACGAATGACGGATCTTCCAAAAGTATCCTGTAATGCGTAATATCTGTCTCTTCCGTCAATTCCAGCGGCGTAGAATGAAGTACCGTCCCATATATGCTTCGGTCCCTCACCTCCAGTTCTTCAATTACCTTGTTCAGGTTGTTTATCTCACTGCTCAATCTCTCGTACTCACTCTGCATCAACTGTGTTTCCCTGACAAGGTTTCTTTCTGCAGGAGAAAGAATGAACAGTCCGAATATCAAATAGTAAACCAGGGCAAGGCCAATGCTGCCCAGGAACACCCATAAGATGCGCTTGAGTACCGTTTTAAAATTAATACGCACCCTGGTGAATTCCAATTTCTCTTCATTGAACTGATATCGGGTCATTTCCAGAAGTTATTGGCGTCCGCCCAGGATCACCGCATGGTAATCGTCAGTTGCTATATTGTTATTGAAATAATTATAAGGATTTACCGGGCGACCCATATAAATCACCTCGTAATGCAAATGGTTACCTGTAGATTTACCTGTCGATCCAAGCAATCCTATCCGTTCTCCACGTTTTACCAGCTGTCCTTCATATACCAGGGCTTTGTTCAGGTGGGCATAACGTGTCTTGTATCCAAAACCATGGTCTACAAGTATATAACGTCCGTATCCGTTATATTCGTAACGGATGGATTCAATTTTTCCGTCTCCCGTAACATAAACCGGTGAATTGGGTGCCCCTGTCAGATCTATGCCTTCATGCATCCTGATATCCCCGTATATGGGATCCTTTCTATATCCAAACGCCCCTGACCATCTGAAATTCTTCGTATCCTCCGGAAGGGGCAGTATGGAAGGGATGCATTTAGCCACTTCCCCCAATTGGCCGGCAACGCGTTCCACATCGTCAAAGGACCTGGATTGGATGTATGCCTTTTTCATTATCTTATCGAAATTCAATGCCGTCGTCATCAATAATTTCGAATTCTCGGAATATTCCATGTAAGGATACCTGTTCGATCCTCCAAATCCGGCATTTCTCACCTCGGAAGGGATTTGTTCCATTCCGAATATGTTTCTGTAGATACTGTTATCTCTTAACTGAAGGTTCTCCAGTCTTTTTTCCGATTGCATGATCTGTTTGTTGATCAGCTCCAAACTAGATTTTGCATTATTGTATTCCCTTTCCAATTGAACGGTCCTGGGGGTTTTGAGTTTCAAGCCTTCCGTATAGATCACATAATACCCAAAAGCCACTATAAGACTTACGGGCAGGACGATTAAAACCCTTAACAGATAATAACGCAATGTATGTCTTTGTAATTCGTAAGACAGTGTTTCAGGGTTATATTTGTATCTTTTTCTTCCTGCCATGAAGGTTGTTAACGCGTGTTTAACGGGTAAAGATAAATATTTTTAGTAAAAAGCGGTATATTTGTCCGTTAATATTATTAAATAAAATGACATCAGGCGATATCAGGAAGACTTTTCTGGAATTCTTTGAGAAAAAAGATCATACCATTGTGGCTTCAGCCCCAATGGTCATAAAAAACGATCCCACCCTCATGTTCACCAACGCAGGTATGAACCAGTTCAAAGACTGGTTCCTGGGTAATGAACCTGCTGCATACAAACGCGTAGCCAATACGCAAAAATGCCTTAGGGTTAGCGGAAAGCATAATGATCTGGAAGAAGTCGGACACGATACATACCATCATACCATGTTCGAGATGCTGGGCAACTGGAGCTTTGGGGATTATTTCAAGAAAGAAGCCATTGCCTGGGCCTGGGAGTTGCTTCACCAGGTTTTTAAAGTCGAGGCGGATCGCATCTACACAACCGTGTTTGAGGGATCGCAAGAAGAAAATCTGGAGCCGGACCATGAATCACGTGAGATCTGGGAACAATTTCTGCCATCGGAAAGGATCATTCCGGGAAGCAAAAAAGACAACTTCTGGGAGATGGGAGAAACCGGTCCATGCGGCCCATGCAGCGAAATCCATATTGACCTCAGAACTCCCGAAGACCGTGCGCGGGTACCTGGAGTCTCGCTTATCAACACAGGTCATCCCCTGGTAGTGGAGATCTGGAACCTTGTTTTTATACAATTCAACCGGAAAAGTGACGGAACACTTTCCCTGCTCCCTCAAAAGCACGTTGACACAGGAATGGGACTGGAACGGCTGTGTATGGCTATTCAGGGCAAATACAGCAATTATGACACCGATCTGTTTCAGAATCTGATCCGGGCTATTGGTCTGTTGTGCCACAAGGAGTATGGGAAGGACAAGCAGGTGGACATAGCCATGCGTGTTGTGGCCGACCACTTGAGGGCTATCTGTTTTTCAATTGCCGACGGTCAGCTCCCGTCCAATGTCAAGGCCGGGTATGTTATCCGGCGCATACTCCGCCGTGCCGTACGCTACGGTTATACCTTCCTGGGTTTTGAAAAACCGTTTCTCTGTGACTTGGTTCCCGCACTGGTAAAAGAAATGGGAGAAGCTTTCCCGGAACTTCTCCGACAGCAGAAACTCATACAAAACATCATCCGCCAGGAAGAAGAAGCATTCCTGCGTACCCTGGAAAAAGGGATTCTTTTGTTCGATCACTTCACCCGGGATAAAAAGCTGAAAGAGTTCAGTGGCAAGGATGCATTCCTGCTCTACGACACTTACGGATTTCCCTTGGATCTGACCATTCTTATGGCAAAAGAAAAGGGACTTCAAGTCAATATTGCCGATTTCGAAAAGGAGCTGCAGGCTCAGAAAGACAGGGCCAGGAAAGCCACCCAGACAAAAGAAGGAGACTGGGTAGAAGTCAGGCCGTTCATCCAACCGGTATTCCTTGGATACGAGACCACAAAAACTCATGCCAGGATCATTCGATACAGAAAAGTGAGTTCAAAAAACCAAGAGTATTACCAGATCGTGTTGGATCAGACACCTTTTTATGCCGAGAGCGGAGGGCAAACCGGAGATAAAGGTTATCTGAAGGATGGCCAGGGAGAAAAGATATATATCACAAATACCGTAAAGGAAAACAACCTGATCCTTCATGTTTCTGCAAAAGTTCCGGAAAATCCCGAGGCCGAATTCCATGCCGTCGTTGACCGGGAACGTCGCCAGGCCATAGCCAATAACCATACGGCTACCCACCTGCTCCACTACGCATTGAGACAAATCATAGGTCTTCATATTGAGCAAAAAGGTTCGCACGTTTCTGCAGAAGGCCTCAGATTTGATTTTTCCCATTATGCCAAACTTGAACCGGAAGAAATTAAGAGTATAGAGCGGCTGGTCAATCGCCTGATAAGGGAAAACATATCCCAGGAAGCCCTTCAGGACATAACCCTGGATGAAGCCAGGCAGATGGGTGCCATAGCTTTATTCGGAGAAAAATACGAGGACAAAGTCCGGGTAATCCGTTTTGGTGACTCCATTGAGCTGTGTGGCGGAACACATACTTCTGCCACGGGGAACATCGGGATGTTCAAGATAGTTAGCGAAGGAGCCATTGCCGCAGGAGTCAGAAGAATCGAAGCTATAACGGGACTTGCCGCGGAACAGAAGATTGAAGCTATGGAAACTGTTCTTACCGAAGTCGGTAACTTGACGAATAACCATCCGGATGTTATTGCTTCGCTGCAGAAACTGGTAAAAGAAAACGAAGACCTGCGCAGATCACTTGAGCAGAACATACGCGAAAAAGCAGCAGCCCTGCGCAAATCACTCTGGGAGCAGCGAAAGGATCTGAACGGCATCCGATTTGTATCTTTACGTGGAGTATACACTCCCGATATGGTAAAAGACCTGGCTTTCTCATTCCGCGACGCAGATCACAATAAGATGGCCTTTGTCGCCGCTTTTGAACACAACGGCAAAGCCAACCTGACCTTGCTCCTGTCACGCGACCTTGTGGAAGCCGGATTGGATGCTGCCGGGATTCTCCGTAAGGCATCCCGTCACATTGACGGCGGAGGCGGAGGCCAAAACTTTTATGCAACTGCCGGAGGAAAAAACCCGGAAGGCCTGCAAGCTGCCATTGATACGATTGCCGATGCATTGAAGAACCCTTAAAATGACCGCCGGTGAAAATATTTGACCGTTTCCTGATCCGTTCGTTCTTAGGCCCCTTGTTTCTGACGATCTTCATCGTACTTTTTGTACTTATGTTACAGTTCCTATGGGTATATATTGACGAATTGGTCGGAAAAGGGCTGGGATTGAAGGTGATCCTGGAGTTTCTTTTCTGGGGGACCTGCACTGTTATCCCTCTGGCACTTCCCCTTGCCACCCTGTTGGCATCGATCATGACCATGGGAAATCTGGGGGAATTCAACGAACTGCTGGCCATAAAAGCCGCCGGGATACCCCTCCGGCGCATCATGCATCCGCTCATCATCCTGTCAATAATCATCTCCGTCACCGCGTTCTTTGCAGCCAATAACCTGATGCCGCTGGCATTTAAGAACATTTTTGCCTTACGCGATGATATTTCCAGGACAAAAGAAGAGATCCGTATCCCTACCGGGATATTTTACAACGGCATAGAAAACTACAGCCTGAGGGTCAACAGAAGGGACAAGAATACCGACATGTTGTATGATATCATGGTCTACAACCACAGCTCCAGAAAGGGAAACAACAACGTGACACTTGCCGATTCGGGTGCCGTCAAGCTGACCGAAGACAAGAAGAACATCCTCTTTACCCTATACAGCGGAGAAACGTATGAAGAAGGAGAACGGAAGTCTTCATCAGATACTTCTTATTCCATGCAGCGGATCAAGTTCGATAAGCAGGAAATAGTCATAGAACTGACCAATTATGCGTTTCAGCGTCGGGACGGGGACCGGTTCGGAAGTGATGTTATGGCCCAGGGGCTTAGCAGCCTTGGCCACAGACGTGACTCGCTCGACTCGCTTTATTCCATAGCACGCAATCAATTCCACAAACGTCTGTTGATTGCAGGCGGGCTCAATTATGCCCACCAGTTGGACACATCCAATAAACAGGTGCTTCAGGGAGTTTTCCCTATAAACCAACTTCCTGTCCCGGAAGAAAGTTCGCAATATCCTGACCTGATGAACAGGGCAATAAGAAAAGTGGATCAAATGTCAAATCTGGTCGATAATTTTATGATCGAAGAAGTGCAAATACATCTTCCATTGAGAAGAACAAAAATTGAATGGTACAGAAAATTTACCGTAGCCTTTGCCTGTTTCATTTTCTTTTTCATCGGAGCACCTCTGGGGGCCATTATCCGCAAAGGTGGCCTGGGTACTCCTGTGATCGTTTCAATGCTTTTTTTCGTGATATATTATGTTATTGACATATCGGGGAAAAAACTGGCTACGGACGGGTCGATTTCAGCTGCCATGGGTACCCTGATTTCGGCAATGGTATTGCTTCCCATAGGTGTTTTCCTTACTTACAAGGCTACGACAGATTCGGTATTATTCAACAAAGATGCGTATCTTGCATTGATCAGGAAGATCAAAAAATATTTGCCGCTACGTCACCATGATACAGACAAAGAGCAAACCTGACATCGTCTTTATGGGTACTCCGGATTTTGCTGCAGGAATCCTCTTGTGGCTCATAAGGGAGAGATATCCGGTCAAAGGAGTTGTGACCGTTCCCGACAAACCTGCCGGAAGAGGACAATCACTACGTCCGTCCGAAGTTAAAAAAACAGCCGTTGCACACGGGATCCCTGTTTTGCAACCGGAAAAGTTCCGGGACGGATCATTTTTGGAAAGCCTTACCCGGTGGAACGCACCCCTGTTTGTTGTGGTCGCCTTTAGGATGCTCCCCCGCCAGGTATGGCAAATACCTACCTGCGGTTGTTTTAACCTGCATGCATCGTTACTCCCCATGTACCGCGGTGCAGCCCCCATCAATCACGCTATCATAAACGGAGAAAAGGAGACCGGTCTTACAACTTTCCTTATAGATGACCATATGGATACCGGCGGGATACTTCTGCAGGAGAGGATCCCCATATTGGAGTCAGATGATGCAGGAAGCCTGCATGACCGGATGATGATCGCCGGCGGTCCATTGGTGGGCAGGACGATTGACGGACTCTGGTCAGGCAATCTGAAAGCGTTTCCTCAAGAATCGGTAGTCACTGAAAACCTTAAGACAGCACCTAAAATCACAAAGGAGACATGCCGCATAGACTGGAACCGGAAACCTGAACAGATCGTCAACCTTATCCGGGGATTGAGTCCTTATCCGTGTGCCTTTTCCACCCTGGAAAACGGGGACAGCACGACAAACATGAAGATATACAAGGCACTGGCCGAACATACCCGGCATTTTTATGCTCCCGGCAGTATACTCTCTGACTGGAAAAAGGTATTTAAAGTGGCCTGCCGGGAAGGATTCGTTCATATTCTCGAAATCCAGACACCCGGTAAAAAAAGATTGCCTATTGAAGCTTTCTTGGCAGGATTCAGGGAAAACGGACCGGTATCTTTTTTATAAGACAATGAAAGAAGCAATAATCCTGGCTCATGGGGCATATCCCACACATCCGTATCCGCTCCGGATTTTACGTACGGCCAAACTGCTCGTATGTACCGACGGAGCGGTAAACAAGCTGCAAGACAGAGACCCGGATTTTATTGTCGGCGACCTGGATTCATTGACACCTGCCTTGAAGGAAAAATTTGGATCACGCCTGATCAGGGATACCGACCGGGAAACAAATGATCTGACAAAAGCCGTCTTGTTCTGTTACAACAAAGGAATCCGTAAGATCACCATTCTGGGAGCCACCGGACTGAGAGAGGACCATACCCTGGGGAACGTATCCCTCCTGGGAAATTATGCCATCATGATGGAATCCGTTAAAATGGTAACGGATCACGGTGTTTTTACCGTATTTGCACGCGGTGTCCCGGATAATGAAGGATTTATCCATGTAACTATTCCTTGCGTTCCGGAGGAGCCCGTCTCGTTTTTCGCCCTCAATCCGGACATGAAACTAATGGCCAAAGGAGTACGCTATCCGGTGGAACAAGTGGTTTTTGACGCCTGGTGGAAAGCGACCCTTAACCAATGTACTGGAAAGAAACTGGAACTTTCATTCCGGAACGGACCTCTGCTTGTTTACCTCACCCATCCTTTTGCCGGTCCGGAAGCCCGGGACATTCAGGCAGGGTGACCGATTTACGGCTTGAGGCATAGGAACCGAATATGCCTAAAGCACCTCCTGAAATATTTCCGGAAACATTGCCCCGCGGACCTGAGAACAGGGGAAACTGCTGGTTTTTCTCAATTTTTGCCTCTTCCAGGAATTTGTAATACTCTTTGCTCAACGTCTGCATTTCCACAGTAAGCACATCTCCTGAAAAAAGATCAAATGTCTCTTCGTTATCCCAAGGAAGCGCTTTTGTTATGATCCATTCCGGAATCGGATAATGGATAAAGGATCCGTCTTGGGAATAATCGTTCAGGGTATGGATATAATACCTAAGGATTCTGTTGCTGTAAAGCACATCGTTAATCCACAGGGCAGCCCCGTAATAATCTTCTCCCGGAGTATCCTGGAACCCGACCATCAACAAGAACGGGACGTTCCCCGATACGAGTGACTTAAGCGATAACGTTTCCAGTACATGAATATACGGGACAGTAGTAGTGGCAGAATAATACTCTTCCTGTCCGTCCTGATTATAGTCTATCCATACCTCAAGCACATAGGTTTTCCCTTCTTCGGCGGCAAATTCCTCCCCCATGGAATAGATCCCGGGAGCATCCCTGACCAATAGTTCTCCGTTCAGGCGCACTTCCCGGGCATCTAGGCTGACAGGCGTACCGGTACCAAAATATGGTATGGTGGAAGATATTTCAATTATCTGGTATCCGGGTTCAGTGGACAATACCCCGGTAATGACCAGTCTGGGCTCCATATCTTCACTTCGCAGGTCAATGGGTTCGGTACATCCCGGTAAAAGGATATGTAATAGCAACAAAATCAGGTATGTAAGTCGGATAACCCTCATGACTAAAAACTAAAATTCCACGTAATCGAAGGAACGACACTGAAAAGATACGTCATTTCCAGGTATTGTTCCCCGGATGTTGTCATCCTGTAATTGATCGCCCAGGGATTTTTCCTTCCGTATAAGTTATATACCGATATGTTGATCGAATGTTTCCACCGTCTTTCCGGTTTTCCAAGCCGGATAGTCAACGAAGCATCCATCCTGTGATAATCCGTCATCCTGTATGAATTCCTTTCTGTATATACAGGAATGAACTCATTGAAAAACCAGTACCGTCCTTCGGGCAGGGTGATGGGCTTACCTGTGGCATAGATCCAGTTAAGGGACGCCTGCAAACGTGAAGAAATGTCATAAAAGAGAACTATATTGATGTTGTGAGGACGATCTGACGGAGAACGGTAACGCATGTCGTTGTTTACCCCGGGAATAGTCCTGAAGGAACGGGACCAGGTATAACTGACCCAGCCACTTAAAACCCCGGTGTTTCTTTTTAGCAGGAACTCTATCCCGTAACTCTTCCCTTTACCGAACCGTAACTCGGTTTCGATCTTGTCGTAAAGCAAAAGATTGGGATGTTCCTTGAAGTCAAGAACGTTATCCAAATGTTTGTAGAAAACCTCAACCGATGCCTCGTAATCTTTCCGGAACAAGTTTGTAAAGATCCCGGCAGATAATTGGTGCGAAGATTGCGGACTGATTGAAGGAGCGGAAGGGATCCATATTTCAAGAGGGGAACCGGCGGAAGAAAAAGATAGCAGGTGAACGTACTGGAGGGTTTTCGAATACGAGGCCTTAAACGAAATATTGGGGAATGCAAGAAACGATATGCCCAGGCGAGGCTCCCATCCATATTCATGATGAAAGAATTTTCCGCTTGGGATAGCTGTACCATCCGGATCTATCAATTGGTAATTGTCATCCACCCGGTATAACGTAGTGGGGCCCACATTGTCAAATCGTGTAAAACGCAAACCGTAACGAAATTCTATCCTTTCATCAAAGAATTTGTGTTCGTTGGAAAAGTACAACACATTGACAAAACCCTGCCGGCGCGACATGGTAATATCCTGTTGTATCCGGACTCCCGTTCCCATCGTTCCCGTTCCTATTGCCTTACCAGGCTGAAACCACTGAAAATTGGAGGTGTATCCGAATTCAAAGATATTGTTCCTGTCCAAAACATAGGAAAAGTCAGTACGCATTCCGACATCACGTATCCGTGAAACCCATTCCATTTCCATTTCGTTGGTCTTTCCACTGAAATCGTAATCGTAATTGGTGTACGTTGCATGGATCTTCATAAAGAAACGGTCGGAAAAAGAATGATTCCAATTCAGGGCTGCCACCGAATTGCCAAATTTTACACCCATCTCTGATACTTTAAACCGGTCCCTGCCATTGTAAAGAGTCAGGTACAAGTAATTGTTGTCATTGATCCGCCAGCGCATCCGTCCGTTTAAGTCGTAAAAATTGATAACGGTATTGCGCACCATCTCCGATTTTGCCAATGGTAGAAAAAGATCGGCATATGTCCTGCGTCCGGTTACCAGGTAAGTCAGATCGTCGCCAGCAATCCCTCCCTGGACTGACAGTTTACTGGAAATAAGGCCAAGACCGCCATCGACCGAAAATTTCCCCGATCCGTCCTGTGGCGTAACATTCAGCAACGAGGAAAGACGTCCTCCGTAACGGGCCGGGATGTCTCCCTTGTATAGAGTCATATTTCCTACCGCATCTGAATTGAATATGGAAAAAAATCCCAGCATGTGGGAAACATTATACAAAGCAGTGTTATCAAACAGGATCATATTCTGGTCAGGGCTTCCGCCGCGCACATGAAATCCGCTGCTTCCTTCAGAGGCTGCTTGTACTCCGGGCAATAACTGGACGACTTTTAGCAGATCCACCTCCCCAAACAATGTGGGAACGCGCTCGATAACCGAAACATCTATACGCTCTACACTCATTTCGGCTTTTCTAAGCCTTATTGCAGGAGTTTCGGCAAAGACTGTCACCCCCTGGAGGTAATAAGACTGGGGAACAAGAAAGAACAATGTGTCCTTATCCCTGTCAAGAAGGAATTCACTTACCTGTGTCTGATAACCTATATATGATATTTCCAGCCTGATTGTTCCTTCCGGAAGATCCATGGTGAAACGGCCTTTTGTGTCGGCAAGCGTCCAGGTAACATGGTCATTGAACAACCTGATTACAGCCCCGGGAAGGATCCCCCCCTCTGCTGCATCCATAATTTTTCCGGAAAGGGTATGATGTGTCTGGGCGGCAGATACGGTTGCTCCCAAAATACTTCCCAGGAAAATAATGACGATCCTGCCCCAAATGGTGAAAGTCCGTTTCATCTGTTTCTTATGTACACAAAAAGGAGAACATAAGTGTCCTCCTTATCTTTTCCTGACTCATGTCAAGTTGATGCAGTACCGTTGGCTACAGTTTAATGCTTGGACGGAATTTAACAACCTTCTTTGCTTTAATTTTGATGGTAGCTCCGGTACGAGGATTCCTCCCTATTCTCTCACCCCTCTGTCCTACAACAAATGAGCCAAACCCAACCAAAGTAACTCTTTCACCTCTTTTTAAGGCTTTTGTTGTGGCAGCTAGAAAAGCATCCAATGCTTTTTTTGAATCAACTTTCGAAAGTCCTGATTCTGCAGCCATTGCGGCAATAAGATCTGCTTTGTTCATAATAGTAATTATTAGGTTAAATGAAGTTTTTCTTCGGGTAACTGCACAAATCTAATATAATTTTCTTTTGTTTCCAATAGTTTGCAGCAATTCAGACATCTGTTTATCAAGTTTTTTACGAAAAAATGCATATTCCTCTGACAACGGAAACAGAGGCTTATGATGGTACGATGTATTTAGTTTTTTCATTTGCCCAGCCAGATCCTTTGTCTCCTGATCCAGAACAGTATCAAAAAAACGCTCCAGGATGTAATCAATTGTATGTGGGGCCAAATGAAAACAATCGTCCGCATAATACCTGTAATCCCGCAATTCATCCAGAACAATTTCATAAGAAGGAAAATAGACAATATCGTCAAACGTTCTCTGAAGATGTTCAATGGCAAGGAGAAGGGATGATTTGCTCAATTGATTCCCGTGAGCCCCGTCTCCCCAATGGCGTATGGGACTAACTGTCATGATCCATTTTTTGTTTCTGTGACGTCTTATGATAGGTGTCATCAATGCGGTAATCTGCCCGGGTTCCATGAAAATGCGTTTAAAAAGATGAGCCGGCATTTTATGGCAGTTGGCTACCACCTTTTCCTGAAACGTGTAAGCCCATGCAGTTCCCAATGTTATGATTATCACCTCTGCTTTTTCAAAACAATCGGAAGCAATCTTTAATTGCTCGTTCGCATATGTAAGGAAACCGGCTTCGTCTCCCCTGGAAAATGAAGTGTGATGGCTCAATGAGCCGAAAGCTCCATAGGGAAAATGCATCACGTCGGCAGGAACAAAGGGGGTCCGGCTCTCCAGCCTTTCCAGAGAAGAAACTATTGATGCCGGATTGAATAATGGCCCAAAAGCATCGGGTGCCACCATAAAATGCAATTGACGCATCCTTTCTGCCACCTCGGTGGCAAAACAGGACCCGGCGAATAAAAACCTCGTGGCATAAGTAAAACGATCCTGCAGGGATTCTGTCTTAACTTTTGTTTGCCATTCCATAAACACAAAGTTAGCATTTTGTTTATCTTTGTTAAGTTAATCTAAAAACCATCCCTGTGAAAAGATTATTACTCCTGCTGTTTTGTGTGGTTTTTTCGGTCAATTTGGCCAGTACGCAAGACAATTCGACCGTTACGGTCAGCTCCGGGATAGATTCGCTGTCCATTGAAAAACCCGTCGTAGACAATGCAAAACCCTATAGCGGCATCCTTGAAAGCCGGCAGTTTGTTTTCAATATCAAGTCTATCCTCAGGGGACTGATGGGACTTGCGGCTATTCTGCTGATAGCATTTCTTTTTAGTACCGACCGCAAAAAGATCAATTGGAGGACAGTGGGTATAGCTCTGGGACTGCAACTGCTCATAGCGGTGGGGATCCTTTCTGTTCCTGCAGTGCAAATGGTTTTTGAAGTATTCGGACGGGCCTTTGTCAAAGTCCTGGACTGGACAAAGGCAGGTTCCGAGTTTTTATTCGGATCACTTGTGGACCAGAATAAATTCGGATATGTGTTCGCCCTGCAGATCCTTCCTACCATTATTTTCTTTTCGGCCTTGACTTCACTCCTTTTCTATTGGGGTGTAATCCAGAAGGTCGTATGGTTTATGGCCTGGATTTTTACAAAACTTATGCATCTCTCCGGGGCCGAAAGTCTTTCAACGGCCGGTAATATATTCCTGGGACAGACGGAAGCCCCTCTACTGGTCAAAGCTTACGTACCAACCATGACAAAATCCGAGATCATGCTGGTAATGACCGCCGGCATGAGTACTATGGCCGGTGGAGTTCTGGCTGCATACATAGGCATGTTAGGCGGCGGAGATGTTCAGATGAGCATTGCTTTTGCAAAACATTTGCTTTCTGCATCTGTGATGGCTGCCCCGGGAGCCATTGCCATGGCTAAGATACTGGTGCCCCAGACTGAAGAAATTGACAATACCGTTACCGTAACGAAAGAGAAAATAGGGACAAGTACTCTGGATTCCATAGCCAACGGATCTATTGACGGATTAAGACTGGCTGCAAACGTGGCAGCCATGTTGCTTGTATTTTATGCCCTGATCGCAGGGGCCAATTACATATTCGGAAAAATAGGACAGTGGACCCATCTGAACAACTTGATAGCTAACTGGACAAATAACATGTACAACAGCCTTTCCCTTGAATGTATCTTGTCTTATTTGTTTGCACCCGTGATCTGGCTGACCGGAGTGTCGGGACAGGATATTGCCCTGGTGGGAAGGTTGCTGGGGGAAAAACTCATAATGACCGAATTCATAGGCTACAGCAGTCTGGCCCAAATGATCCAGGCAGGTTCTTTTGTAAGCACAAAATCCATGATCATAGCTACATATGTACTTTGCGGATTTGCCAACTTCGCATCCATAGGAATCCAGATCGGAGGGATCGGAGGAATCGCTCCCAACCAAAGACATTTACTGGCCAAATACGGGTTCAGGGCGCTTCTCGGAGCTACCCTTGCCGCTTTGTTGTCAGCTTCGATGATCGGGATGTTCCTGTAGAATCTTACAACTTCATTCGAAGGTGTTTCAACATGTCATCAGCCATGGCATCAATATCCCATGTAGGATTCCAACCCCATTCGGCCCGTGCGCAAGAATCATCCATATAGTTGGGCCAGGAACTGGCAATCGCCTCTTTTACCGGATCTATACGGTATTCCATTTTAAATGACGGGATACGCCGTTTTATCACTTCATACAGCTCCCCAGGACAAAAACTCATGGCGGTTACGTTGAAACTGTTGCGGTGAATCAATCTGGCAGGATCGGCCTCTATCAGGCTGCTGCATGCTTTCAGGGCATCCGGCATATACATCATATCCATATAAGCATTGTGAGGAACGGGACAAATAAAAGATTCCCCGCGTACCGCTGCATAAAAAATCTCAACTGCATAGTCAGTCGTTCCTCCTCCGGGCAAAGTCCCGTGTGATATGATACCGGGAAAACGTACACTACGCGTATCTACTCCAAACCGTGAAAAATAGTAATCGGAAAGAAGCTCTCCCGATACTTTGCATATCCCGTATATGGTATTTGGCCTCATAATAGTGTCTTGCGGAGTCCCGTCGGGTGGAGTATCCTTACCGAAAACTCCGATAGAACTGGGGGTAAAGACACCGCATTGGAATTCACGAGCCAGTTCCAGGCTGTTAAGCAAAGCCCCCATATTTACATGCCAGGCCGTCTGGGGATTATTTTCTCCAGTAGCCGACAATACGGCGACCAGGTTAAAGATCCAGTCGGGTTTATACTTCCTTACTACCTCTGCATAAGCATCCCTGTCCAACGCATTCAGACACACCGTACGTGCTTTTTCAGACATTCTCTTACAAACTTTAGGACGTAATTCGGCCGCTATCACACGATCCTCTCCGTAGATCGATTGTAAATGCGACACAAGTTCAGTTCCTATCTGCCCTCCGGCTCCGACAATTAAAATGGTTTTACTCATATATTTTTAAAATTGTTTCATTATTTAGGCGCCAAGCGATACAATACAAAGGCGATCAATGCATATAAAATGTTGGGGATCCATAAGGCTATCGCAGGAGGAAGGACATCCGCATGCACAAACATTTCCGAGAACCTGAGGAACAGGATATACGAAAAGCTCAATGCTATACCTATCCCGATGTTCAGCCCTATGCCCCCTCTTCTTTTACGCGAAGACAAAGCCACTCCCATAATAGTCAGAATAAAAGAAGAAAAAGGTATCGCAAGCCGTGAATTCTTTTGTATTAGTGCAAACTTTATATTGGCATCACCCCGCATGCGCAGTGTGTCAATAAACTTGTTTAATTGTCTGAGGTTGAATTGTTCAACAGATTCCTTCCTGCGTACCAGGTCCGCCCCAGTGATATCGATCAGCGTATCGAGCTGTCTCCCCCAGACTACCGTATGTGCTGTATCTGAAAACCGTCTGATGTTGTAACCGTTCAGACGCCACCGGCCGGTGATGGAATCCCAACGTGCCGTTTCTGCCGAAAGTTTTGACAGCAGCTGATTACCTTGGAAAGATTCCAATGTGAAACGGATAGCCGTATTGTTCCAGGAATTATACGATTCAATATAGACGTAAGTATCGGGTTCCACCTGGTAATGGATGTTCCGGTTGTATTCGGTCCGTGTTTTCACGTACTGTTCTTCAAAAGCCAGGCGGTTTTTGTTTGCCGGCGGAATGACGAACCAGTTCAGGACCAGGGACAGCAACGCTATAAACAAGGCAGACAAAATATAAGGATACATGATCCTGTTGAAACTGATCCCCCCGCTGAGCATAGCAATGATCTCACTATGACCGGCCAGTTTGGAGGTAAAGAATATCACCGATATGAAAACAAACAACGGTGAAAACATATTCATGAAATAGGGGATAAAATTCATGTAGTAATCTACAATAATGGCACGCAGGGGAGCTTCCTTGTCAACAAAGTCATCAATTTTTTCACTGATATCAAAAATGATAACGATCCCGATAATAATCAGAATGGCAAAAAAATAAGTGCCCATGAACTTTCGTATAATATACTTGTCCAGTATCGTTATACGGAAATTATAAGGTCTTTTATTTATGCTCCCATCCATTATAACCTCACTTCAAGTTGTTTGACCATCTTGTTTTTCCATGAGATAAAATCCCCGTCCTTTATATGTAATGCCGCTTCTCTGACCAATTGCAAATAAAAAGCCAGATTGTGCAGGCTGGCAATCTGCGGACCGAGCATTTCTCCGGCAACGAAAAGATGACGCAGGTATGCCCTGGAATACGTTTTATCCACAAAAGAAGTCCCTTCCGGATCTACCGGAGAAAGATCGTCGGCCCATTTCCGATTCTTAATATTCAATATACCCTGTCGTGTAAAAAGCATTCCGTTCCGTCCGTTCCGGGTGGGTATTACACAGTCGAACATGTCAATGCCGCGGGAGATCCCTTCCAGGATATTGGCCGGAGTTCCAACGCCCATGAGATACCTGGGTTTATCCAACGGCAACCGGGGATGTACCGTTTCGATCATCTGGTACATGACTTCCGTAGGTTCTCCCACTGAAAGTCCTCCGATGGCATATCCTTCCGCCTGGAGGGAAGCTGCATGTTCGGCGGCCTGACACCGCAATTCCGGATAAACACAACCCTGAACTATGGGAAAAAACGATTGTCCGTATCCGTACAATTCTTCTGTGGTCCGGAACCGGGCCATGCCCCTTTCCAACCAATTTTGTGTTAAAAGTAACGATTCCCTGGCATAATCGAATGTGGCATCACCGGGAGTACATTCATCCAGAGCCATGATGATGTCAGCCCCTATGATACGTTGCATATCCACAACGTGCTCGGGAGAGAAAAAATGTTCCGAACCGTCTATATGTGACCGGAAGTAACATCCTTCGGGAGTAAGTTTTCTTTGTTCGGCCAAAGAAAACACCTGGTATCCCCCGCTGTCCGTTAATACCGGTCTTTCCCACCCGCTGAATTTGTGGATCCCCCCTGCCTTATGAATAATATCCGTTCCGGGACGAAGATACAGGTGGTAAGTATTTCCAAGGATGATCTGTGCTTTTACATCGTCAATCAGATCCTTGTGAAATAGCCCCTTAACCGTAGCCAGGGTCCCGACGGGCATAAAAACAGGTGTGTCAATCTCTCCGTGATCGGTTGTGATCTTGCCGGTCCGGGCGGCACTCGCCGGGTCAGTATCCACTACTGTGAAATTCATTCTACAAAGATAGGCCTTCCTCTATGAAAAAAATATTCCCGAAGAAAAAAATCCTCCGGGAACATTTTATGTGTATTTCATTATTCAGGTTTTTCTTCAGTCGTTTCCGCGATCTCCGGTTCCTGCTCTTTCTCTTTGATTTCTTCAGTAGTCTCCGTCGCCGGTTCCTGTTCTTTCTCTTTAATTACTTCAGCAGTCTCTGTTGCCGGTGCCTGTTCAGCTGTGGATTTGGTTTCCCCGGTCTTGACCTTTGAGGTTTTTGCACGGCTGCGGCGGGTAGCTTTCTTTTCTTCCTTTTTAACGGTCCCGGCCAATGCCAGTTCGTTGAAATCCACCAACTCTATCATCGCCATATCGGCTGCATCTCCTGCACGAAATCCCGTCTTGAGAATGCGTGTATAACCTCCCGGACGTTCTGCGACCTTAGGTGCCACAACGCGGAAAAGTTCGCTGACGGCATACTTGTTCTTCAGGTATGAAAAGACAATACGGCGCGAATGGGTCGTGTCGTTTTTTGATTTGGTGATCAATGGTTCCACATAAACACGTAACGCCTTGGCTTTGGTTACCGTCGTTTCTATGCGCTTATGAAGTATAAGGGACGATGCCATATTGGCCAACATGGCCTTACGGTGTCCGGCTTTACGTCCCAGGTGGTTAATTTTCTTTCTGTGTCTCATGTCTCTTTACTTTCTTTTCAATGTTGTACTTGGTAACGTCTATTCCAAAAGAAAGATCCAGACGCTCCATAAGCATATCAACCTCGGTTAACGACTTTTTACCAAAGTTGCGAAATTTCATCAGTTCATGACGCGGTACGGAGACCAGGTCTGCAAACGTTTCTATCTCGGCAGCTTTCAGGCAATTCAAAGCCCTTACAGAAAGTTCCACATCCGAGAGCTTTGTCAGCAAAAGCTGGCGCATCCGGAGGGATTCCTCATCCAGTTCGGTACCCGTGTCTTCCTGGGGAAGTTCCATACTAATACGTTCATCGGAGAAAAGCATGAAATGATGTATCAGGATCTTTGCAGCTTCTTTCAGGGCATCCTTCGGATGGATGGAACCGTCGGTAGTCACTTCTATGATGAGTTTTTCATAGTCGGTCTTTTGTTCCACACGCCAGTATTCCATAGTATAATTCACATTCTTGATGGGCGTGTAAATAGCATCCATGACTATCAGTCCGAACGGGGCGTTCTCGATCTTGTTCTCTTCGGCGGGAACGTAACCGCGTCCCTTGCCAATATGGAGTTCCATGGAAAGGTTGACCGAAGGATCCATGTTGCATATGACAAAGTCCGTGTTGAGTACCTTAAAGGAAGATAACTGCCTGGAGATATCGTCTGCAGTGAAGATCTCCTTGCCTTTTATCGTAACCCTGACCGTTTCTTCATCTACATCCTCTATCATTCTCTTGAATCGCACCTGTTTCAGGTTAAGAATGATATCCACCACACTTTCCATCACACCGGGGATAGTCGCAAATTCATGTTCAACACCGTCAATTCTGACATATGTCAGTGCGTATCCTTCCAATGAGGATAATAATATTCTGCGGAGCGCATTCCCGATAGTTGTGGCGTATCCGGGTTCCAGGGGACGGAACTCGAAACGTCCGAACGTATCGGTAGCCTCAAGCATAATGACTTTATCGGGTTTTTGAAATGCTAAAATAGCCATTGTAAAAATTTAAAATTATTTGGAGTACAACTCCACTATTAATTGCTCATTGATGGTTTCAGGTATTTCGGTCCTGTCAGGATAGTTCAAGAACTTGCCCGATACCGAAGCTGCGTCCCATTCTATCCAGGCATATTTACTTACAGAACGAGAAATGTTGTCTTGAATTACCTCAAGATTTTTAGAACGCTCCCTGACTGCCACTATAGATCCGGGATGGATCAGTGCCGAGGGTATGTTACATACCTTTCCGTCAACCGTGATGTGACGGTGTGTTACAAGCTGGCGTGCAGCCGGCCTGGAAGGGGCTATTCCCATGCGGAAAACGATGTTGTCCAACCGGCTTTCCAGTAATAGCAGTAAGTTTTCACCCTTACGTCCCTTCATTGAGGACGCTTTTTTAAAAAGGTTATGGAACTGGCGCTCCAGTATCCCGTATGTATATTTGACTTTTTGCTTTTCCTTTAACTGGGTACCGTATTCAGATGTTTTTCTACGTTTCTTCATCATCCCGTGTTGTCCGGGAGGATGATTTTTACGTTCGAAATACTTGTCGGGGCCGTAAATTGGTTCACCAAATTTACGTGCAATCTTGGTCTTTGGGCCTGTATATCTTGCCATCTTATTTCATTTTTATTGATCAACAATTATACCCTCCGGCGTCCTTTGGGACGGCATCCGTTATGAGGAAGCGGGGTTACATCAACTATTTCGGTAACTTCTATACCGGCTCCGTGTATGGTGCGAATGGCAGATTCACGGCCTGATCCCGGTCCTTTTACATAGACCTTGACTTTGCGAAGCCCCATATCATAGGCCACTTTAGCACAATCCGCAGCAGCCGTCTGGGCAGCATAGGGGGTATTCTTCTTGGAACCGCGGAACCCCATCTTTCCTGCGGAAGACCAACTAATGACCTGTCCTTCACTATTGGCAAGGGTCACAATCACATTGTTGAATGTGGAAGAAATGTGGGCTTGTCCGTAAGCATCCACTTTTACCACTTTCTTCTTGTTGCTTATATTTGATTTCTTAGCCATAATCCGAGCTGTTATTTGGTTGCTTTCTTCTTGTTGGCGACTGTTTTCTTACGTCCTTTACGCGTACGGGCATTATTCTTTGTGGTCTGTCCTCGCACAGGCAATCCCAGACGATGACGGATGCCCCTGTAGCAACCGATATCCATCAACCGTTTGATGTTCATTTGTACGGAGGAACGAAGTTCTCCTTCGATCTTGTATTCCTCCGTAATAAGTGAACGGATGGCTGCGATCTGATCGTCATTCCAATCCTTCACTTTGATGTCAAGGTCGATCCCCGCCTTGGACAGGATGGTCCGGGCGGAACTGCGACCGATGCCGTAGATATAGGTCAATCCTATTTCTCCGCGCTTGTTATTGGGTAAGTCAACACCGGCTATACGTGCCATAATCTATAATATTTTTTTATTTTACTGTTTTTATCCTTGGCGCATTTTGAACTTGGGGTTCTTTTTGCAAATTACGTACAGACGTCCCTTACGTCTTACGATCTTACAATCATCGCTGCGCTTTTTAACAGATGCTTTCACTTTCATTGTAGTAATCTTTAATAATAATTACTTATATCTAAAGGTTATCCGACCTTTAGTAAGATCATAGGGAGACATTTCAACCCGAACCCTGTCACCGGGGAGAATACGGATGTAGTGCATCCTCATCTTTCCCGATATGTGTGCAATAATGACGTGTCCGTTGTCCAGTTCCACACGGAACATGGCATTGGACAAGGCTTCAATAATTACACCTTCTTTTTCAATTGCAGACTGTTTGGGCATTGTGTTAATCCTTAATCATTATTCTATTTGTACATATCCTCGCCTTCAATGAAGGCAAACGTTGACAGGAGTTCCGCTTTTCCCTTACGAACGACTACCGTCAATTCATAATGAGCCGAATTCCTGTTATCTGCTGTCCTGAGTGTCCAACCGTCACGTTCCATGTACACCCCTTTACCTCCTTCATTAATCATAGGTTCGATGCACAACACCATTCCTTCTTCCAGTCGTTTGCCCTGTCCGGGGCTGCCATAATTTGGCACATCCGGTTTTTCATGAAGCCTGGTGCCGATGCCGTGACCTACCATCTCCCTGACCACGGAAAAACCGTGTTGTTCGACATAAGTCTGGACAGCAGCGCCGATATCGCCAATGCGGTTACCGGCTGTAGCTTGCCCGATTCCTCTGAAAAGCGATTCCCGGGTCGTTCGCATAAGGAGTTCAGCCGCTTGGGAAACTTTCCCCACACCAAAAGTGTAGGCCGAGTCCCCAAAATAACCCTTATACTTTGTCCCGCAATCTATGGACACTATATCTCCTTCCTGCATGCGATAGTCGCTGGGGAACCCGTGAACCACCACTGAATTAACAGAGATACATAAGGAAAAGGGAAAACCATTGTATCCTAGAAAAGCCGGAACTGCTCCGTGATCGCGGATGAAAGCCTCGGCAATGTCATTGAGTTTCGAGGTAGTTACCCCGGGCTCAATATGCCTGCCAACTTCCGCAAGGGTCCTGGAGACAAGTATTCCGTTTTCGCGCATCAGCGCGATCTCTTCTTCGGTTTTCGTAATATTCATTAAACAAAGAACAATTTGGGAAACCTACATATTGGACCGGCCTTTCAGTCTTCCGGTCTTCATAAGTCCATCGTAATGTCGCATCAAAAGATGGCTCTCTATCTGCTGCAACGTATCAAGTATCACACCCACAAGGATCAGCAGTGAAGTACCCCCGTAAAACTGGGCAAACTGCATATTGACCCCCATCATCTGGGCAAAAACCGGCATTATGGCCACAAGACCCAGGAAAATAGATCCGGGAAGGGTAATGCGGGACATAATGGTGTCTATATATTCGGCTGTTTTCTTTCCCGGCTTTATACCCGGAATAAAACCGCCGTTTTTCTTAATGTCATCAGCCATATTGGTAGGATTGACCGTTACTGCCGTATAAAAATACGTAAAGGCTACTACCAATATGAAAAATACAAAGTTATACCAAAAACCTTGCATATTGCTCATTACGGCCGCAAATCCGCGTGTCGCGTCAAAGCTGGCGAAGATCATGGGGAACAACATAAGAGCCTGTGCGAAAATGATGGGCATTACGCCTGCCGCATTGATCTTCAGGGGGATATACTGCCGCACTCCACCGTATTGTTTATTGCCTACAATGCGTTTTGCATATTGTACGGGGATCTTGCGTACTCCCTGTACCAAAGCTATCGAGGCAGTAAATATAAAGAACAGAACTATCAATTCCACCACCAGCATCAGAAGTCCTCCGGCCGATTGGCTCATACGGTCACCTGCTTCGGCCACAAAGGCAAAAGGCAGCCGGGCGACAATGCCAACCATAATGATCAGGGAAATACCGTTCCCCAGACCGCGGTCGGTGATTCTTTCACCGAGCCACATAATGAACATGGTTCCGCCTATAAGTACGATGGTCACAAACAGGTTGAACGAAAAACCGCTCAACAGAAATGCCGATTCAGGGAGCTGGGCATGCAAGTTGGTCAGATAGGTAGGTCCCTGCAATGCAAGGATCACAATAGTCAGGTAACGGGTCCATTGGTTCATTTTCCGATGTCCGCTCTCACCTTCGCGCTGCAACCGCTGGAAATAGGGAATCATAATGCCCAGGAGCTGGATGACGATAGATGCCGAAATATAAGGCATCACTCCGAGAGCAAAAATAGAGGCATTCCCAAATGCACCACCGGAGAACATATTCAGCAAACCGACCAGACCGCCCGAGGCTTGTGCTTGCAGGTTGGCCAACTGCATCGGATCTATTCCCGGCAGGACAACGAAGCTGCCCAGACGGTAGATCAGAAGAAGAAGTGTCGTGTAAACGATCCGCTTACGCAGTTCTTCGATCTTGAAAATATTCTTTATGGTTTCAATCAGTTTTTTCATCGGTTAAGCGTATTCTGGGTTATTCAATGATTGAGATCTTCCCTCCCTTTGCTTCAATGGCTTCTTTCGCCTTTTGAGAAAAACCGTGAACCGTAACGTTCATTTTAACATTCAGTTCACCTTTTGCCAGGATCTTAACCAAATGATTCTTTGATACCAGTCCGGCTTCACGCAATACATCCATATTAATATCGCTGATCCCTGTCTTATCATAAAGTGCCTGTAAAGTGGAAAGGTTTATGGCCTTGTACTCTACGCGGTTTATGTTTTTGAACCCGAATTTGGGGACACGACGCTGCAAAGGCATCTGGCCTCCTTCAAAGCCAAGTTTGCGGGAATATCCCGAACGGGACTGTGCGCCTTTGTGTCCGCGTGTAGATGTGCCGCCTCTTCCTGACCCTTCTCCGCGACCTATTCGTTTTCTTTTGGAAACGGACCCTTTTGCGGGTTTTAAATTTGATAAGTTCATTTTGTTTCCTCCTTTACTTTACTTCTTCAACAGATACCAAATGACACACTTTCCTGACCATACCCCTGATAACGGGGGTCGCTTCCTTCTCAACCGAATGGTTCATCCTGCGGATTCCCAAAGCGGCCAGAGTTCCTAATTGACGTTTAGTGGCAGAATTACTGCTTTTGACCTGGGTGATTTTCCATACTTCCATGATCTCTCCTCCTTATCCGTTAAAGACTTTTTCCATTTTGATTCCACGCACACCGGCCACCTGGTAGGCATCACGCATTTCCAGTAAAGCATGTACGGTAGCTTTTACCAGATTGTGGGGATTTGACGATCCCATGGACTTGGCCAGGACATCATGTATTCCCACAGATTCAAACACGGCACGCATAGCACCTCCGGCGATCACCCCCGATCCGGGTGCTGCAGGTTTCATAAAAACCCTGGCACCGCCATACTTAGCTTCCATTTCATGAGGAATGGTTTCTTTGTTTAGGGGTATGCGGTACAGATTCTTTTTTGCATCCTCAATACCTTTGGATATGGCCGAAGTTACCTCTCCGGCTTTTCCCAGACCGTATCCTACTACACCTTTTTCATCACCGACAACAACAACGGCGGAAAAACTGAAATGACGGCCTCCCTTTGTTACTTTGGTGACTCGCTTAATGGCCACCAGACGGTCTTTTAATTCAAGGTCCGTGGCTTTTACTTTTTTTGCATTAATCTTTGCCATATCCGTATTTAGAATTTAAGACCACCTTCCCTGGCGGCATCTGCTAAACTTTTAATTCGTCCGTGATAGAGATATCCGCCACGGTCAAAAGAAACAAGGGTTATACCCTTTTCACTGGCACGTTCTGCGGCCAGCTTTCCCACCAGTGCAGCTATCTGTACGGGTGTTTTTCCTTTGATCCCTTCTGCCAAAGAGGCGTCTTTTGAAGATGCCTGTGCAAGGGTTATCCCGTTAGTATCGTCTATCATTTGTACATATATCTGTTTATTGCTCCTGTAAACGGCCATTCTGGGACGTTCGGGAGTTCCGGAAATACGCTTGCGAATGCGGTATCTTATCCGTTGTCTTCTTGCCTGTTTTGTTAAAGCCATAATTTCTTCTCCTATCTATATCTATTTAGCTCCCGCCGATTTTCCGGCTTTACGGCGAATCTGTTCGCCAACAAATTTGATACCCTTGCCTTTATACGCTTCGGGAGCGCGCAGCGAGCGGATCTTGGCGGCAACCGTTCCGAGTAGCTGTTTGTCATAACTCGTAAGTGTCAGGATCGGATTGGCTCCTTTACGGGCGATCTCGACCGAGGCCGTTACTTCTTTGGGCAGCATGAAATGGATATCGTGGGAATATCCCAGATTGAATTCCAACATCTGTCCTTTAGCTTCAACGCGGTATCCCACGCCGACCAATTCCTGCTTAATGGTGAAACCCGTTGAAACACCAACGACCATATTGTGGATCAATGCGCGGTACAAACCGTGCATCGATCTGTGGCGTGGCTGATCCGTAGGACGTTCCAGCTTAAGCTCTGTTCCCTCTATAGACACTTTAATGTCCGGATCTACTTTTTGCGTCAGTTCTCCGAGAGGGCCTTTCACCTTTACCAAATTGCCCGAGCCTATTGTTACGCTCACGCCTTTTGGAAGGTTTACAGGAAGTTTTCCTATTCGTGACATATTGTTCTGTTAATTAATATACGTAGCACATGATCTCACCGCCCACATTCAGCGTTTTTGCTTCCTTGTCGGTAATGATCCCTTTGGATGAGGAAATAATCGCAATACCCAGACCGTTCAAAACGCGCGGCATTTTATCCACGCTGGTATAACGGCGAAGGCCGGGAGTGGAAACGCGAATGAGCTTTTTAATAGCCGGACGTTGTGTCTCGGGGTGGTATTTGAGAGCGATCTTAATGGTATTGGAGGGTTTTCCTTCTTCGATCTTGTAACTGAGGATATAACCCTTTTCGTGTAAAATACGGGTGAGCTCCGTTTTTACCCTGGATGCGGGAATCTCAACAACCTTGTGTCTTGCCATCACCGCATTACGAATCCTTGTCAGATAATCTGCTATTGGATCAGTCATAATAATGTTTTTAAAATTTGTTTTCGGCAATAAATTGCCCGATATCCAATAATATATATATGTATATATGGTACGACCCCTTAAGGGTCTTCGTTTACCAGCTTGCCTTACGTACGCCGGGGATCAAACCGTTGCTTGCCATTTCGCGGAACTGTATGCGGGAAATCCCAAACTCACGCATATATCCCTTAGGTCTGCCTGTAATGGAACAGCGATTGTGCAGACGTACGGGACTTGAATTACGGGGCAGTTTGGCAAGACCTTCCCAGTCTCCAGCCTCTTTAAGGGCTTTCCTCTTTTCAGCATACTTAGCTACTAATCTGGCGCGCTTGATCTCACGTGCTTTCATTGATTCTTTTGCCATCTATTGTCCTTTTTTAACATTTTTAAAAGGTAATCCGAATTCCCTGAGAAGGGCGAAAGCTTCTTCGTCCTTATTGGTTGAGGTAACGAAAGTAATCTCGAGTCCCAGAATTTTGGAGATCTTGTCGATATCTATCTCGGGGAAAATGATCTGTTCTCTGATACCCAATGTGTAATTACCCTTTCCGTCAAATTTTTCAGCTATACCTTTAAAATCGCGGATACGGGGCAAAGCAATGGATATCAGGCGGTCCAGGAACTCGTACATCCTGGCTCCGCGTAAGGTAACTTTTACCCCAATGGGCATCCCACGGCGAAGCTTGAAGTTAGAGACGTCCTTGGTCGACACAGTCTGTACGGCTTTCTGTCCTGCAATCAGGGTCAGTTCGTTCTGTGCAACCTCAATAAGTTTCCTGTCTGCAGTGGCCGAACCCACGCCTTGGTTCAAAACGATCTTATCAAGCCTGGGGACCTGCATGATTGATTTGAACCCAAATTCCTTCTTCAGCTTCGGGACGATCTCTTCTTTGTATCTTTTCTGCAGAGTGGGCACATAGCCTTTCACCACTACAGGAGCCGGTTGCTGTTTTTTAACTGCTTTTGCCATTACTTGATCTCCTCTCCCGATTTTTTAGCATAACGCACCAATTTCCCTTTGTCATTTAAGCGGCGCCCTATCCGTGTGGGTCCTCCCTTTGACGGGTCAACGACCTGAAGGTTTGAAATATGCACCGGGGCCTCCTTTTTGATAATACCTCCCTGAGGGTGCTTAGCCGAAGGCTTGGTGTGCTTACTTACCAGATTGATCCCTTCAACTATGGCCCTTTGTTTTTTTGGCTTGACTTCCAGAACCCTTCCGGTCTTTCCCTTATATTCCCCGGTATTGACAAATACCGTGTCGCCTTTCTTTATGTGTAATTTTGTACTCATAACTCAATTTTCTATAATACCTCCGGAGCCAGTGAAACTATTTTCATATAACGATCCCTGAGCTCTCGGGCTACCGGGCCGAAGATGCGCGTTCCGCGCAATTCGCCAAGGTTATTAAGTAAAACACAGGCATTGTCGTCAAAACGGATGTAAGATCCGTCGGGACGACGAATTTCTTTCTTTGTCCTCACTACCACAGCTTTGGAAATAGACCCCTTCTTAGCGTCCCCTCCACCCGGAATGGCGCTTTTGACTGTCACTACTATGGTATCTCCAATACTTGCGTACCTGCGTCTTGTGCCACCAAGGACACGGATGCAAAGGACCTCCTTAGCACCGCTGTTGTCAGCCACCAATAAACGTGATTCTTGCTGTATCATGGCTATTTCACTTTTTCAATGATCTCTACTAAACGCCAGCATTTGGTCTTGCTCAAAGGCCGGGTTTCCATAATGCGTACGGTATCACCTTCACTGCACTCGTTGTTTTCATCGTGCGCAACAAATCTGGTGGTTTTATTTACGAATTTTCCGTAAATGGGGTGTTTAACCTTCCGGTTTACAGCAACTACTATAGATTTATCCATTTTATTGCTGACCACCAATCCTGTTCTTTCTTTTCTAAGATTTCTTTCCATGAATCAATTGTTATAGATTCTGTTTGGCTTTAGTTTCACTCAAAATAGTGAGCATCCGTGCTATGGTGCGGCGTGCTTTCTTTATTTGTGACAAATCATCTAAAGGAGAGATGGCATGGTTCATTTTAAGACGAAGCAAGTTGGCTTTTTCCGCCTCAATACGATCGCTTAAATCTTTAACAGATAACTCGCGTATTTCAGGTGCTTTCATTGTTGTTAAACTAATTTTGTTCTACATAATCCCTTCGTACCACAAATTTTGTGACGACAGGTAATTTCTGGGCGCCTAACCTGAGGGCTTCCCTGGCTACTTCCAGGGGTACACCTTCCACTTCTATCAGGAGCCTGCCGGGAGTAATGGGGCAGACAAATCCTTCCGGAGCACCCTTCCCTTTACCCATACGAACTTCAGCAGGTTTCTTGGTAAAAGGCTTGTCCGGGAAAACACGGATCCAAATCTGTCCCTCACGTTTCATATAACGTGTAACTGCCTGACGGGCAGCCTCGATCTGTTGACCGGTCAACCAGCAGGATTCCATGGTTTTGATCCCGAACGACCCAAAGACAAGTTGGTTTCCTCTCTGGGCAATCCCTTTCATACGGCCTTTTTGTTGCCTTCTGAACTTGGTTTTTTTAGGTTGTAACATTGTTTTTTCTAAACGTTTAACGTAACGTAAATATGTATTGTTGCTTCGGTGCTTGTTTTCAGAGGTTATATATTATAACCCTTTGTCCCACAATCCATTATGTAGAATCTACCTTAAAATTGCGGGTTGCAAAGATAGAACTTAATTTCTGATTTACAAAAATTTATGAACAAAAGAAAGTGAAAAATGTTAGAAACTACGGGCAAAATCGCTCACATCCTCCATTACTCGCAAAACATTGCCGCCCCATAATTTCGCAATCTCCCGATCTGAGTATCCCTCCTCTATCAACGCTCTTGTGATGGCTTTCATTCGTCCCATGTTCTCCACTCCCACTATGCCGCCGCCGCCGTCAAAATCACTGCCAATGCCCACATGATCTATACCGACCAGGTTGACCACATAATTGATATGTTCCATCAGATGCGGAAGACCCACCTGGTCCCTGGGCAGAAAGGAAAGGAAATACCTGCCTATGGATATCTGTATAAGGCCGCCCTTGCCGGCGATGGCTATCATCTCTTCATCCGTCAAATTTCTGGGTATTTGCTTCAGGTTATAGACACAGGAGTGACTTGCCACGATCGGCGTACGACTTGATCTTACTGCCTGCAGGCAGGCCTTCCGGGAGGCATGCGAGACATCTACTATCATTCCCAGCCGATTCATTTCTTTGATCACTTCATAACCGAAAGGAGAAAGCCCCCCGTGCCATTCCAGGCTGTCCATTACGGCATCGGCAACACAATTGTTTCCGTTGTGTGTAAGTCCGATCATCCTGACACCCATTTTGTAATAATGCTCCACCAATGTTATGTCCTGTCCCAGGCAATAGGCGTTTTCAATGGAAAGCAACATAGCTGCTTTGTTCTGCTTTTTCAACTCTCTGACCTCCCCGGCATCGAATGCTATGGCGCCCTGTTGACTTAATTCTGCAGCATACCGGTGCAATGCCGTCAGCATACTGTCTGCCAGCCATTTTGCCCTAGCATGTCCCTCTTCCGTACATGGTCCCTGCTCCTGATATGCCGCGAAAAAGGCTGCATCAAGCCGTCCTTCTTTCATCAATTCAAAAGAAACCTGTCCCTTTGCAACCGTATGTTTTTCTTCGGGAAAAGCATAGAACATGGCAAAATCGTTATGCGTATCTATAGAAATAATGGAATCATGCAGACGTTCCACCTTCAGGTCCAGGGAATCGGGAACAGATAAGGAAACAATCAGGCAGGAAAGGAAAAACAGTTTCATAATGTAAATATATTACGTTAATTCCAATTTTGTTACATTTGTGAGGATAATAAAGCCTGCCGGCCTCAGGGAAAAAGACCTGAACGTGTTCCGGATGAGCGCTATGGGATGAACTTTCATACAAGAGAATAAAAAGGAACGTTTTTTGCTTCTCCTTGACATTAAATGAGAACCAAGCTGATAATCCCGGCAATTGTCCTGTGCCTGATCTACCCGCTAACCTTAACAGCACAAAAGGAAACCCGGCGTGAAGGTCACGTCGTCGGTTTTATCATTGAGAACGGTGACACTTTGTTCGTTTCTTCCATCCCTGCAATATACGTGTACAATCGAGATAAAAGGAAAAAAGATAAGGAATGGAGGGAGTTTTACAAGACGGTACACAATTTTGCCCGGGCGTATCCTTTCGCTCTTCAGGCCAGGGAACGCATGGATACGGCTGACAGCATTCTTGCCGTTAGTAATTTTACGCCCCGTGAACGGGAACGCTTTCTGGCAAAGACGGAAAGAAACCTTTTCGCCGAATTTGAAGGACCTCTGCGCAAACTGACATTCACACAGGGACGTATCCTGCTCCGGCTGATAGACAGGGAAATCGGACAGACCTCATATGCTGTGGTAAAAAATTACCGTGGCGGACTGACAGCAGCTTTTTGGCAGGGTGTGGCTAAAATTTTCGGGGCAGATATGAAAAAACCGTATGATAAGTACGGAGAGGACAAACTCCTTGAAGAACTAGTTCAGATGTACCATGACGGGCGTTTTTATTATCTCTACTTCTCCCTTTTCGGCTCCCCGAAAGACTCCAATATCTCCCCTTACGGCACCAGAAGGACCAACTGACAACCAATCTTCAAGCACTATCAGTTCCCCTCCCTGCGGCAGGGGACAACGCGCCGATGTGTGCAAATGTCCCACTATACAATAATCCACAGGTTTTTCATAAGAAGCTGCATACTGATAGACGGGTTCTTCCTTGTCCCTGAAATTATAGGATACAGGCCGGCGTTTCCTGTTATGTGTGGACCATGATTGTGCCAGAAGAAAAGCCCACCAGGGATGCAGGCAACTGAACAATATCTGAAGAAACCTGTTGTGGAACATACCGTGTACAAACCGGCTTTTGAACGGTTGACGTCCCATCCGGTGTCCGTGTGCCAAGAGAAAATTCTTACCTTCCAAACAAATGTACAACTCATCGCAATGTATCTGCATACCCAGTTCCTGCTCAAGATATCCGAAAGTCCACAGATCATGGTTCCCGGCAAAATAATGAACGGGTATTCCCCTGTCCCGCACACGTGCCAAAGCTCCCAGGGTACGGGTGTGACCACGGGGAATCACATGTTTGTACTCGTACCAGAAATCAAATATATCTCCCATCAGGAAAAGCCCTCCCGTATCATTTCCAAGACTGTCCAGGAATGATATGAAACGCTTTTCCCTGTCAACAGGATCACCGATCTCCAAACCCAGATGAATGTCTGCAACAAAATAGTAGTTACTCATAACAACGGTACTATCAAATACGATACTCCCACCAACAGGCAATAGACGGCAAACCAGGTTAACCTGACCTTACGCACGATGGCAATCATAAACCTGCAGGCAAACAGCCCCGATACAAAAGCCGCTGCAAATCCTATAACCATGGCACTCCATGAAATGCCGGTGACAGCCGGAGCAAATCCTCCGCCTATGATCTCGAGGAACGTTTCCCCCAATACGGGGATAAGGACCATTATGAACGAGAATGGCGCCACCTGGTCCTTATGTGCTCCCAGCGATAAACCTGTTGCAATCGTCGCTCCCGAACGCGACAATCCCGGCAAGACGGCAAAAGCCTGTGCAATACCTATCAAAAAAGCGTCGCGGTATCCTATCGGATGGGTACTTCCTTGCCTCCGAACCGACAGCCATTGTGATATTCCAAGCAAAGCCGCCGTCAGCAGTAACATCCAACCGACGATGGCCTGCCCGCCTGTAAATAACGATTCTATCTTGTCTTTAAAGAAAAGCCCTACTATCAGCACGGGAATAGCAGAGAACAAGATACGGAGGGTCAGTCCCGTTGCTTCGGTCCTGCGAAAACGTACCGTATCGGATACCATACCCCATAATTCTTTCCGGAAAACTATCACAGTACTCAGAACAGTCGCTGTATGCACAATGATCTCGAAAGAGGCATCTTTCGTTTCGATCCCAAAAAGGTCCTTTACAATTACCAGATGACCGCTACTGCTGACCGGGATGAATTCTGTCAATCCCTGCAACAATCCCAGCAGTAATGCTTCAAGTCCGCTCATTCCCCTTTTCTTTCTTAATACGCATAATGGCAATGATCTCAAAGACAAAGCCACAGCAAACCAGTATGGGAGCTATAACTATCCGGCGAAAACTGAATAGCGTCTCCCCGGTGAATACCTGAGGATCATTAGACCCCCCTCCGGCCATAAGGATAAATCCAATGGCTATGATAACAAGTCCTGCTATCAACAAATATACATTCTTCAGGGGCAGTGCAAATTTTTCTTCAGTTTCCTTTTCGTGTTTGTTCGGTTTTTTCATTAACATTAATAATAAAAGGCGGAGGCCTTAAGTTTCACAACTCTGTTGACAACAAAATAGGTAGATAAGCGGCACAACAACACCCCTATTACGATCATTGCACCTATTACTATCAGGAACATATTGGGGGTAATGAGCATCAGGATCCCGGGAAATTCCCTTTGCAGTAAATAGAGGACACCCATCAAAAGCAGAATGGCAATGAGTGAGGAAATGAATCCCTGTATAAAGGCCTGTAACATAAAAGGTTTCCTTATGAACCTCTTGGTAGCCCCAACCAATCTCATGGTATAAATGGTAAATCTCCTGGCATACACAGATAATCTTATAGTGTTGTGTATCAGCGCAAAGGATATAACCAACAGGATAAGGATGATCACACCCAGCACAATGCCTATGTTCCTTAGGTTTTTGTTAATCAGGGAAATAAGCGGTGCCTGATAGGAAACCTCCTCTACAAACGGAAATTTTGACAGGTACGTTCCCATACGCGCAATGCTGTCATTATGCACGTAATCCGCATTAAGACTAAGCTCCACAGAAGCGGGCAGCGGATTGTATTCAAAGATGTCAAGAAAATCAGATCCGAGCAATTGCGCCATCTCTGCAGCTCCCTGATCCTTCGATATGAAAGCGGCGTCTTTTACGGCATCCCTGACATATTTGGTTGCCAAGATCTGTTTTACAATCAATGTGGAATCGGCATCGCTTGTTTCCTGGCTCAGGATCACCGACACCCCCAGATGTTCCTTAAAGTAGTCGGAGACGGTCCTGGCATTGACGGCCAAAAAACCTGTTATCCCTATAAGGAGCAACACCAAAGATATGCTGACAACTGAGGACAGGTATGACTGGACAAGCTGCTGGCTGATTATATTTTTCTCCTGTTGTGCCATAGTTAGGGGATCCAAAGATAATGAAAGTATAAGAATTTTTGCTATCTTTGTATGCTTTAAGCCAGTTAAAACAATATGTCCAAAACGAAAAAAATCCTTTATGCAAGTTCGGAAATATTGCCGTTCCTTCCACAAACGGATATGTCATATATCAGCCGTCATTTACCTCAGGCTGTTCAAGAATCAGGTGGCCAGATCCGTTTATTCATGCCTAAATACGGATGCATTAACGAACGCCGCAACCAACTTCATGAAGTGATTCGCCTTTCGGGCATGAACATCATAATAAAAGATATAGACCGTCCGCTCATCATAAAGGTTGCTTCCATTTCCACCGCACGCATGCAAGTCTATTTCATAGACAACGAAGATTATTTCCAAAGAAAATTCATATACAAAGACGATAATCAAGTATTTTTCCCGGACAACGATGAACGGGGCATATTTTTTGCTCGGGGGGTACTGGAAACCGTGAAGAAGTTACGCTGGAAGCCTTCTTTAGTACATTGTCACGGATGGTTGAGCCACCTGTTGCCCTTATACCTTAAGAAAGCTTATCGCAACGATCCGCTCTTCACCAATGCCCGTGTGGTCGTTTCGCTTTATAACGATTTGACTACTGAAAGTTTTAACGAAAATATGCGATCAAAGATTATCGTCCCCGGCATAGAGACTAAAGACGTGGAACTCCTGGAAGAACCTACGGCCATGAATTTAACAAAAATGGCCCTCCGGTATGCCGACGGCGTGATCCTGGCCAACCGGTCGGTTGACGATTCACTAATAGAATATGCCAAATCAAGGAAGATCCCTATTCTTCCGTTCGTTGACCCACAAGACCCTGAAAGCACATATATTTCGGATTACAACCGTTTTTACGATCAAATTTTGGAAACCAAATGACAATCAGGGCACGCAGTATCATCCTTTCTGCTTTTCTCCTATTTTCCATTTCCTCCTGCATCTCCGTTGACAACCGCATGGGATCGGATTACATTCCGACCAACCAGATCCTCTATATCCGGACACAGGAATTTAAAGCACCCATGTTTACGGCCGTAGCAGACAGTATAAATATGTCTTCGCCTTCATACCTGGAATTCGGATCGGTCAATACGCCGGTTTTCGGGAACACGACAACGGCAGCCGTCGTACAGTTTGCCCCGTATGCATATCAGAAGGATTACGGAGAAAACCCCGTTGTGCAAAATATGTACGTAAACATTCCCATTGGCGGTTTTGCGGTATTTGATCAGAATGACAGGTATATTCCCCAGAACATATATGTTTATAAACTCGTTAAAGACCTGAACCATCTTGACATATATCACAATTCATTTTCCGAGGATTATATAGATCCTATCCCGGTAAGCAAACCCGGTCTCGTTTTCCTGGGACGGGACACCCTGCGAATAGACTTTACTGATGCCTTCGCCTATGAGCTTCTTGCTGCAGATTCCATAGAAAGGGACAGCACTAAGGCATTTCTCAATAAATACAAAGGACTTTATTTTACTACGGAAAGATTTGAAGGTGCCGGAACCGGCGGCCGGATCAATTACCTGAATTTCAAGGAAACAAATATTTTTATCAATTATAAAGCAGGCGGAGGAGACAGTTTGCTTTCCTATTATTTTAACATATACGGTACGTATTACAACATATCATCCCACGAATCTGCACACCTTGCCGGCAAAGATCCTTCGGATAAACTCTATTACGAAGGACTGGCCGGAGTCAAACCCCGTCTGGACATCACAACCCTGACAGAACAGATCAAAGCCTGGGGCCTGGCACAGACACCCCCTGTAGATGCCGACAGGATCCTTATCTCCCGCGCAGAGCTGGTCATGCCCGTTGAAATACCCACAGGAGAAGATTATGCGGCATTTGACAACGCTCCTGCGACATTGTATCCCTGTAATCTGATATCAAATGATTCCCTGACCTATTACAGTCCCCTGGAAGATATATACTTTGAGAATGCCGGAAGAACCATGAACCGTTCCAAATGGGAATATACGTTCGACATCACCTCTTACCTGCAGAAAATTCTCTCCCGCAATGACATCGGTCCCAGGGACGATCTCTGGATCATGCCCGTCTATTTAGTCAGCACCACATCAGGAGACACTTATTACGTAGATAACTTCACCTACCGTAACACAACCCTGCTCAACGGCAATCTGGCAGACAGATCTCCGTACGTACGAATCACATATGCAGTGTTGTTACAATAAAAAAAAACATTACATTTGCACCCCCGTTCCAAGACTTCGTAGCTCAGTTGGTAGAGCAAATGACTCTTAATCATTGGGTCGAGGGTTCGAGTCCCTCCGAGGTCACAATGCGACTTTTTTGTCTACTTTTTCTTCTGACCGGCATTACGTTGCCGCTTAATGCCCAGGTCTTTGAACTGAAACCAAAAGAATTTCTTGACAGGATTAAAGAAAATCCGGGGACACAAGTGCTGGACCTTAGAGACGCGGAAGAATATCTCCATTTTCATATTCCGGGTGCGGTAAACATCCAACCTGCAGAGGAATTCTTTCTTGAAGAAGTCAGGGATCAGCTCTCAGCTTCGGACACACTTTTTATCTATTGCCGTATAGGAAAAACAAAAGAAGTAGCACGCCTGTTGCTTGAGAACGGGTACCGTGTCATTTACAACCTCAAGGGCGGATCTGTTGCCTGGGTTGAATACCTGGAAAAAGAAAGGCGCAAGGGGGAAAAATCAGGCCGTTGAACAGCCTAGCCCCTGTTGAACTCCCGCATCCATGCCTGTCGTGATGCATCTTGTTCGGCATCCTTCTTAGAATATCCCCGCCCAACACCCAGGATACTATCGTCGGAAACGGCCTCAGCTTCGAAAACAGAGGGTTCCCCTGACTTCGGAGGCAGCATCCGAACCCTGAAAGAAAGCGATTTTCCTTTTTTCTGACACCGCTCTACCATACGGGATTTGTAATCCGTTTCTGTGCATTCCAGTTCCTGCCAGTTTACTCTGGAAAGTAAATGGTTCAGAAGTACTTTCCGGCATCTTTTAAATCCGATATCCAGAAAAATCGCTCCCGAAAGGGCTTCAAACATATTTCCGCCAATATTGCGGAAATGTATATCATTCCCCTTTATATCCAACCATTGACGCAATCCGGTCTGTTCGGCTATCCTGTTCAGGGAATCCCTGCTAACGATACGCGAACGCATTTGTGTCAGATAACCTTCATCTTCATTGGGATAACGCCTGTAAACGGCTTCCCCGACGACAACGTCTAAAACAGCATCTCCCAGGAACTCCAGTCTTTCATTGGAATCCTTATCCTGCAAAACTGCAGAACGATGCGTCAACGCAACTTTATATATATCTAAATTTTTTGGTTGGAATCCGAAACAATCCTTCAGGGCTTTACGCAATTCCCTGTTTTTAGGGTCCTTATCCGCCGGGCGGAAGATCATTATTCAATTTTTTTGATCAACAGACTGGAATTATGCCCTCCAAAACCGAACGTATTGGAAAGGGCAACGCGTACCTTTCCCGGCTGAGACTCGTTGAAAGTAAAGTTTAATTTATAATCGATCTCAGGGTCTTCTTCCCTGAAATTGATGGTGGGTGGTATCATCTCCCGTTCCATAGCACAGATGCAGGCCAGAATCTCTATGGCACCTGTAGCTCCAAGGGCATGTCCGGCCATTGATTTAGTGGAACTTATGTTCATCTTGTATGCATGATCTCCAAACAGATCCTTAATTGCCTTTACTTCCACAATATCCCCCAGGGGTGTAGAAGTGCCGTGCAGATTTATGTAATCCACATCCTCGGGCTTTAGTTCCGATTCCCGGATGGCTTCTTCCATCACACGGCGGGCTCCGTCCCCATTGGGATGCGGTGCCGTAATATGATAGGCATCGGCAGTCATGCCGGCACCTCCTAATTCGGCATATATTTTTGCTCCGCGGGCTTTGGCATGTCCGTATTCTTCAAATATCAGGATACCGGCCCCCTCTCCCATAACAAAACCGTCACGCGTCCTGTCAAAGGGACGGGAAGCGGTCATGTACTGTTCATTGTTCGTAGAAATGGCTTTGGAAGCATTGAAACTTCCTATACTGGCCACGTTGATAGGCGCTTCACTTCCGCCGGTAATTATAATATCGGCTTTCCCCAGACGAATGAGGGCAAAGGCATCACTCATGGCGTGATTGGAAGTGGAACAGGCAGAAACCGTGGCATAATTCGGTCCACGGAATCCGTATTTCATAGAGATCATACCTGAAGCGATGTCAGGGATCATCATCGGGACAAGAAAGGGACTGAACCGGGGTACTCCCCCGCCTTGGTGAAACGCTTTGATTTCCCTGATCAGCGTTTCAATACCTCCGATCCCGGAACCGACCACTACGCCTGCTCTGTCTTTGTCAATAACATCCAGATCAAGACCACTGTCCCTTATGGCTTCATCGGTTGCAATAAACGCGTATTGGGTAAAGGGATCGTTCCTGCGGACCTCTTTTTTGTCCAGACCTAACTTTTCAGGATCGTACTCTTTAATCTCGCAGGCAAAACGTGTTTTGAATAAAGAAGTGTCAAAACGGGTAATCAATCCGGCACCGGATTTTCCGGCAACAAGATTGTCAAAGTACTCGGGAACGTTGTGTCCCAAGGAATTGATCGTTCCTATACCGGTAATGACTACCCGTCTGAGCTTCATGGTTTTAAATTATTCGGCTTTTACGTTGTCTTCAATGTATTTAATGGCGTCACCAACTGTAGATATTTTTTCAGCGGCTTCGTCAGGAATGTTGATGCCGAAAACTTCTTCAAATTCCATAATCAATTCTACGGTATCCAAAGAATCCGCACCTAAATCATTTGTAAAGTTAGCAGTGGGGGTAACTTCGTTCTCGTCAGCACCTAATTTGTCCACAATAATTTGCTTAACTTTTTCTTTAATGTTAACTGCCATAATTCAGTGATTAGTTAATAAATATGTAGTTTAATTGCAAAATTTAACAAACTTTGCAAGATGCAAAGTAAGATAAATAAATCCAATTTACGAAATCCGCACCTGCCGACTCCAGATCGTATCACCCCTCTAAAAATTCAATAGCCCTGACTATGAATAGTATGAATAACAAACCAGCACACATCTCCAAAACAGCTTTTATTACACTGCTCCTATTTGCTTTTTTTATACATGTTAATGCACAGATAAAACGCGGAGAGTGTCCTTTCTACGAACTATTCCGCACCTTGCCCCTGGAAGAACGCGAAAATCTAACCTGCCGGGAAATTCTGGCAGGCAACGTCCCCGAATACATGAAGGGATTTGTACGCATAACCACCAGACAAAAAGACATAAACGGAAAGAACTACCGGGTAACTTTGTTCGTCAAACCCGATTACCTGACGGTACTGAGCGGTGATGTTCCGTTCATAGTTCCCCTTACCCCCATGATCGCAGGCAGGATCGCCGATTCGTTGAACTGTTCCCTGCCTACACCAAAGATTGTTGACATCATTTACCAACATGCACAGGCAACACCTGAACCTTTTAACTACATCCCCCGGGATTACCGCAACCTGGACCCGGACCTGTTCTTTGACCATTCACAGGTGATCTTTGCCCAGCTGAAAGCTGCAGGTAAAAAACCCGGGGTACTAACGGCCGGCACCAAAAAGGATGTAGTCATCACCAGGATTCCGCCCAATCCCTCCAGAACGCACCATGTCATCATATACGGATGGCACAGGCCGGATGGAACTCCCATTCAGCCTGTTTACGACGGTCATATCAACACCTATGTAGATTACAGCCATGGTGTCAGGCTGATCTCGAATAAAGTCCTGGTCAACGGGAAAGAGTATCGCCTGCAGGAATTGTTGAACGACCCTGTCCTGTGGCCTTTGGTCAGTGATTAAGGGACGTTATCTTTACCTTTGCATTGATAGTTACGGGATACGATTGTACCTGATTACCCTGTTCCACCACCAGATCTCCTTTCATCAACTGCGTACCGTTACTTTCTATTACCCATCCGCTCTCAATATCAATAACCGAAGCGGCTTCACCATTTCCGGAGATCTTTTCCATACGTTGTGCTGCGGTAGATGGCGCAACGTTGGGATCGGGCATCATGACCAACCTGGATGACAAGGTAGCTCTGTTCCCGGACACTTCTGTCAGACGATGCTGCAGCGTAATGATGACATTCATCTCCGGACTTTTATCCTCAACAGTCCAAACAGAAGGGATCGTCAGCATCCTGTCGGGAAATTTTGTCAATCCGGACTGTACGACTTCTTTAATAGTCTTCTGGCTGAATACCTGTTTTATCTGTTCCATAGACTGTTCCCGGCGCCGGCGGGCATATTGTGTGGCAAGGGTTTCATCTGCCGGGGTGAAAAAAGTATCTGCAACAGGCATTTGTTCTATGACCTCACCCTGGCGGGAAATGATCATTTGCAGGGGTTTCCCCATTAAGGTTTTAATAGCCTGGCTCATAATGTCCTCCCCTTCGGAATCGAAGACCTGCTGCTGACCCTGCCCCGAAGACGTTACGCTTATACGTGTCAAACAAGCTTCCATCAGGTATCCCTTTTCCACTTCTTCTACCAGTGTGAGAACGGCACCGACAATCTGATCGGTTTGCGTGGTCATCTCTCCCATCATGGGAATCATGACGGTCATGGTCTGATTTACCTCCATGTTGACAACATATTCCACTCCTTTTACAGGTTTGAATTCCGGTTTAATGCTCTGTGCCTGCAGGGACCAGGCCATACATACAAACAATAAGCTAACGATTCGTTTCATCTTTGTTCTCTTTATATTTCCACAAACTTACAATTAATTCATTAATTATTCCGCCAATAAAACATCTTGTTGATGATCTGACAGGTTTGATTGAATCTGGTTTGATATTTGCAGCTTTTTTCGTAATCTTGCAGCAAATTGAGTTGACTATGAAAATACATAAATTATTTCTTCTGACTGTTTTTTTAGCAGGTTTTTCTCATTTTTCCGTTGCTCAGATTGGCTTTGATGCCAACACAAGTGCAGAAGGCTCCATAACACTCGGTTCAAATCTCCGGATGGAGAAAATAAGCGATCTGAACTTTGGAGACATCGTCAGCCAATCGACGGGCGGGTCGGTCCGTCTCAATCCATCCGACGGAAGCGTTTCAAGTGTTTCCGGAAATTTTCACCTGATGGGCAGCAGCAGTGCTGCAATATTCGAGATTTTAGGCATAGTCGGACAGTCTTTTCTGATCGCTCCGGGAAGCTATCCTACTCAGATCACTTTGACGAACGATCAAGGAAACACTATGACAGTAAACAGTTTTCAGATCATTCCATTAAGTGGAAGTCTTAACAACATCGGCAGCGCTTTAATAAGAATCGGGGGCACATTGAATATTGGCGCCAATCAGCCTGCAGGAAATTACATCAACACCACTGACCTTACGATTATCGTATCTTTCCAGTAACAATACTTATAACGTTCCTGTTTCCGGAACATCACCAGGACATCACTGTCCGGTAAAATCTACAATCTAATGAACAGAATTATATGTATACTTATGATGCTGACAAGTTCACTGGCGCTGAACAATTGCAACAAAAACGCTGACAGTAAAGCTCCTCTGATAGGAAAAAACACAGATAAACTGGAAAACGACCTGCTCAATCCCATAGTCCTGAACCACCTGGGACGCTTATCCGATCCGCAGGTCTCCCCTGATGGAAAAAGGATCGTCTATGGAGTAACCTATACTTCTATAGAAGAAGACAAAAGAAACAGGGAGTTGTTTGTCATGGACATTGACGGAAGCAATAATTGCCGGATAACCAGCACCAACACAAGCGAATCCAATGCCCGGTGGCTGGATAACGATAGGATACTCTTTCTTTGCCAAGGAAAACTTTGGGTTATGCAGGCCGACGGCACGGACCGGCGGCAGATTACGGGAACGGAAAGGCCTATTGATGAGTTTAGTCTCTCTCCCGACGGTGGCAGGCTCCTGTTCATCTCAAGGATCAAAGCGTCCACTAAGCCCACAGATATAGATCCGGCCCTGAACAAAGCTTCGGGACGCGTCATTGATGATTTGATGTACCGCCACTGGGATTGTTTTGTTGAGGATATACCTCATTCTTTCGTCGCTTCGTTTGACGGAGAATCCCTTTCATCGGAAACCGACCTGCTGGAAGGACAACCTTTTGAACTGCCGACGCTTCCATTTGGGGATATAGGGGAGTTATGCTGGAGCCCCGACGGCAAAAGCATCGCCTATTCCTGTCGAAAACTTACCGGAGTGGATTATGCCGTTTCAACCAACACGGATATTTACCTGAAAGACCTGGAAACCGGAAAGGAGGTGAACCTGAGTCAAGGTATGATGGGATACGACACGGCCCCACGATTCTCCCCTTGCGGAAAATTCCTGGTCTGGAACAGCATGGAACGGGAAGGGTACGAAGCCGACAAAAACCGCCTGATGTTTCATTCCTTTGAAGATGGAACTACCCGAGATCTGACTGCAGATTTTCGCTATAACGTGGAAAGCGTAACCTGGATGAAAGACAGCAAAGGACTTTATTTTACTTCGTGTGCAGAAGGAATCACCCATGTATTTGTTATGGACCTTGCATCGGGACAGATACGCCGGATCACAAACGGCTGGTACAATTGCGGACCCGTACAGTTGGCAGGAAGTCCGGCTGAAGGTGAAACACTCATAGGCACCTTTGTTTCCATGTCCATGCCCACCGAACTGGTATCCATCGATCCCGTTTCAGGGGAATACACGCAACTTTCCTTTGAAAACAGTCATCTGCTGGATCAGTTGACGATGGGCCGGGTGGAAGAACGCTGGATCACCACTACCGACAACAAAAAAATGTTGACCTGGATAGTATATCCACCACATTTCGACCCGCAAAAAAAATACCCCGCCGTACTCTTCTGTGCAGGAGGTCCCCAGTCAACCCTCTCTCAGGGATGGTCCTACCGGTGGTGCCATCAGCTCATTGCCGCCAACGGGTATATAGTCATCCTTCCCAACAGGAGGGGTACCACGGCTTTCGGCCAGGAGTGGACAGAGCAGATAAGCGGCGACTATGCCGGTCAGAACATGCGGGACTACCTGAGTGCCGTTGACCACATGAAACGCGAACCTTATGTGGACGGCAACCGTATTGCTGCCGTCGGAGCAAGCTATGGCGGATACTCGGTCTTTTATCTTGCCGGCACCCATAGCGACCGCTTTGCCGCTTTCATTGCACATGCCGGCATATTCAATACGGAACACATGTACATGACAACGGAAGAGATCTGGTTCCCGCACTGGGATAACGGTGGTGCACCCTGGGACAAAAATCCCGTGGCCGTGAGACATTATGCCCAATCTCCACACAAACGCGTTCAGCACTGGAATAAACCCATACTGATCACCCACGGAGAACTGGATTACCGTGTTCCTGTCGACCAGGCAATGGCCGCCTATAACGCTGCCCTCCTGAACGGTGTTCCTGCCAGACTCGTTTTGTTCCCCGATGAAAACCACTGGATATTGAAAGCCCAGAACAATATACTTTGGAACAGGATATTTTTTGAGTTCCTGGACAAATATCTGAAATGAACATCGGAAGAAACCCGTCTAAAACGTAAGAATTTCAGTTAAAGACGAAAAGGAGACCGGCAAAGGTATATCCGGGAAATGATACCGGAAAAATACGTACATTTGCAAACATAAGATTATACCGGTATGCCGCAGGATCTATTCATATACAACACCCTTACAAGAAACAAGGAAAAATTTGAACCGTTGGTTCCGGGACATGTAGGGCTTTACGTATGCGGCCCGACCGTCTATGGTGACCCGCATCTGGGTCATGCAAGGCCGGCAGTCGTGTACGATGTCTTTGTCAGGCTTTTGAGAGACATGGGTTATAAAGTGCGCTATGTCCGCAATATTACCGATGTGGGCCATTTGGAGAGCGATTCCGATACAGGTGAGGACAAGATTAACCGCAAGGCCCGGCTTGAAGAGCTTGAACCCATGGAGGTGGTACAATATTACACCATCCGCTACCACCAGGCCATGGCAAGCCTTAACACCCTGCCTCCAAGCATTGAGCCCAGGGCTTCGGGGCATATCACAGAGCAGATAGCCATGATACAGCAAATCCTGGAAGCAGGGATGGCTTATGAGGTCAACGGGTCCGTCTATTTTGACGTAGAACGGTACAACCGGGAACACCGTTACGGGGTCCTGTCAGGACGTGTGCTGGAAGATCTGCAGACAAGTACCCGGGATCTGGAAGGACAGGAAGACAAGCGTTCTCCCTTTGATTTTGCCCTGTGGAAAAAGGCAGCCCCCGAACATATCATGCGCTGGCCTTCTCCCTGGAGTGAGGGTTTTCCGGGCTGGCACCTGGAATGCTCGGTCATGAGTTCCAAATACTTGGGGCAGGTCTTTGATATTCATGGAGGAGGTATGGACCTGCTGTTTCCCCACCATGAATGCGAACTGGCACAAAATACGGTGACCAGGGGCAAGGACAGTGTCAGGTATTGGATGCACAACAACCTGATTACCATAAACGGCCAGAAGATGGGCAAATCCCTGGGCAACTTCATTACCCTGGAAGAACTCTTCAGCGGTAAACACCCGCTACTGACACAGCCCTTCCACCCTATGACCATAAGGTTCTTTATTCTGCAGGCACATTACAGGGGCCCCCTTGATTTCAGTGACAATGCCCTGGTGGCTGCAAGCAAAGGGCTTAAAAGACTTTTGAAAGGTCATGGCATATTCAAAAAGATTCCTGTTTCAGACGGTGTGAACGCCTCGGAAATGTTGCAACAAACGGAACAAAAGATTTACCGGTCCTTGTGTGATGATCTGAATACCCCAGTGGCTTTGGCTTCGCTTTTCGATCTGGTTACCTGGATCCATACTGCGGCCGACACAAACAAACCCATTTCTCCGCAAGACAGGGATCTGATTGAACGTATCTATGAACGGGTCGTTAAAGGCATTCTGGGGCTGAAGGAAGACACAGACGGTGACCGGTTGCCCCTGATAGAAGGGCTCATAGATATGATATTGGAATTCCGCAAACAAGCACGCCGGGACAAAAATTGGACGGAATCGGACAGGATCCGGGACAAACTCTCTGAACTGGGTGTCCTTATAAAGGATACGAAAGACAGTACGGAATGGGAAATCTGAAAACCAGTGCAATAATTTAAATGCAAAGAGGGATACTGATAGACGACAGTATCCCTCTTTATTTTGTGGCGCATCAAGTGGATCTTTTGTTTGCATGAAAAAATTCCGTGCGCCCACTGCTTTCGTTCTCATATATATCATCAAATAACGTTCCATAAACATTCCCCAACTAAAAAAAGGGGAAAAACATTTCCATAATTATTTTACTAAATATCTATAACGCTGTCTATCATGTATTTATATTATTATTATATAATTCAGACAAAGGTCTGTGAAAATAAAAACTGGGGAAATTGCGACCACTGATTGGGGAAATTTTCCCCAATTAATACTATTATATCACTTTGTATTGCCCGGATTTTCTTTTTATCTTAGTCTTATGAAACCGGATGTGGGTTTTCGTCTTAAAATTATATTCAGCTATCTGTTGCTCGTAGCCCTTGCCATAGGTACGGGATGGTATGTATACCGGCATGTATATCCGTTTCTTTTTCAAAGTGAAGACCGCAGGGAAGAGATCCTGGAACGAAGCCTGCTTATAAGCAATACCATATCATTATTATATGAGGCTGAATGGCTGGGAACCCGTTTTATCCAGGACCCGAAAGCTGAAAATTACGACTTGTACCGAACAGCACTCGATAAAGTGGACCTGATGCTGGATTCCCTTGGCAGGGGGACTACCCTGGAGAGGCAAAAAGAGATCCTGCAGGAAATTGATAGCCTGTTGGTCTATAGGGACACCAACATCAGGCAAATAGCACAACAGCAAAGGGAACTTAGCAGGCGAAGCAGCCGTGAGGTAGAAAAAAAAGTAGACCGGGCATTGCCACAATTGCCGGCCATGACACAAGTTCCAAAGCTGGCAGAAGTTACATCGCGTCCCATACCGCCGATCGTGATCCGGGAAGAGATCATCTACGATACGATCACCATAGCCGTACAACGACCGCGGCAAACCTTCTTTGAACGCCTGGGAAATGCCTTTTCCCCTGCCCGGATGCAGGATAGTATTACCGAAATCAGGCAGATCCGACGTACCGTGACCGACTCGCTGGTCAGAATCATTCCCGGAACACCGCAACCCCTGGCCCAACAAACCACCACCCGCGACACCGTGGTCCAGGCGGTAATGAAGGTGCTTGATGATGTGGAAAAAGAAAGGCAGCGTCAACTAAAGGCCATATCAGTCCAACTGGAACAGCTCATAGAAACGGACCGTGCCCTGAACCTGCAGATAAATAAATTGTTGGAAGAGTTGAATCAGGAATGGTTCAATACCACCCTGACAGCATTGGAAACACGCCAGGCTTCGTTGGAAAAAGCAGGCAGCTCATTATCTATCCTGGGAAGCGTTGCCCTGTTTATCATCTTGCTTTCCACATTGCTCATTTTCACTGACCTGAATAAAAGCAGAAAGTATCGGAAAGATCTGGAAATTGCCCGCAACCGTGCGGAAGAATTGATGGAAAGCCGCGAAAAGTTGCTTCTGACTGTTACGCACGACATCAAGGCACCCTTGAGTGCCATAATCGGATACCTGGACCTTTTGAAGCACCCTTCGGAAAAAAGAACGGAACAACGGGTAAAAGAATATCTGGACCCCATGATGCATTCTGCAGAACATATGATGGAACTGTTGGGCAACCTGCTGGAGTATTACCGTCTGGAGGCGCAGAAAACCCAACTCAATCTTTCCGTCACTCCCGTAAGACATCTTTTTGAAGAGGCTATTGCCGTCTTCTCCCCTATAGCCAATAAGAAAGGCGTAGCCCTTAACTTGCGGACAGAAGTGCCTGCATCCCTTTGCATTATGACAGATCCCTTAAGGTTAAGACAAGTTGTTATGAACCTGTTATCCAATGCAGTAAAATTTACGGACAAAGGACATGTTGACCTGCATGTTTCATTGGAAGAAAAGGTATTGTTCTTTTCCGTTTACGACACCGGAACGGGCATCTCACCCGAAGCGCAAAAACTTATCTTTGACGAATTCATAAGGGTGGAATCACCACGCAATCCGGAAAAAGAAGGCGTGGGGCTGGGACTTTCCATAGTTAAACGCATAGTGGATCTTTTCAAAGGCAATATCAGCATCTCAAAAAATGAAGATTCCGGTAGCACTTTCTGTGTTTCCATTCCCGTAGAACTGACAGACAAGAAGACCGATCAAGTCCCGGTAATAGGGGAATCCTTTACCCCGGAACCTTCCCCTGCACCCCTCCGGGTGCTGGTGGTGGATGATGACCCTACTCAATTGGCACTTTCTTCGGAAATGCTTCGAATCTCGGGTCACCTGGTCGCAACGGCTTTAAGTGCTCCTGCAGCTATGGCACAGCTTGGGACCCTGCCGGTAGATGTCGTATTGACCGACATCCAAATGCCCAATACGGACGGGTTCCTGCTTCTTGAAAAGATCAAAAAGATCAGGGATATTCCTGTAATTGCCGTTACGGCCAACAGTTTCTTCACTTCACACCATTTCCTGGAGAAAGGCTTTACGGCACATCTGGCAAAACCGTTTGTAAAAGCGCAACTCCAGCGGGTACTGGCACCTATTGTCCCTGCAGTGTCCTATGAATATTTCTCCCTTACCGAAATGGGACATATGGTTGAAGGTGATCTTGAGGCCGTAACCCAAGTGCTGCGTGTATTCCATAAGGCAGCCGGAGAAAGCCTGCAATCGATGAAAGAATGCCTGGAACAGGGCGACTACGGCAGGATAGCTTCCATTGCCCATAAGATACTTCCTATGTTCCGGCAGTTGGGATCTCCCCTGGTAAAAGACCTTGCTTTTCTGGAGCGCTCGGGTAAAGAAGATCCCGTAAGGGTACGGCGTGTCATCAAACAAGCCGGATCGCTACTCCAGGCGATAGAGCTTCATTTTATTATATAGTGTCTTCCTATCAATCCCCAGCAGACGTGCCGCACGGGTACGGTTGTTGCGGGTACGTGCCAATGCTTCAATGATCATCTGCCGTTCGTGTTGCTCTTTAAGACTATGGGCATCCTGACCGGAACGGGCAGACTGGATGTTGCGGATCTCATCGGGTAAATCGGTAACGGTAATGAGCGGTCCTTCACTCAGAAGCACTGTGCGTCTTACTACGTTGAGCAATTCACGCAGATTCCCTCTCCAGCAGTAGGCAAGCATCAGTTGCTCCGCTTCGGGAGTGAATCCTGTAATCTGTTTCTTCATCTGCCGGTTGGCATATTCCAAAAAATGATGTGCGAACAGTAGGATGTCCTGACCCCTTTCTTGCAGACGGGGAATATTCAGCTGGAATTCATTGATCCTGTGATACAGATCCTCCCGGAACTTCCCCTGTTCTATCATTTGTTTCAGGTCCACGTTGGTCGCGGTAATGATACGGATATTAACCTCTACCATGCGTGAACTCCCCACCGGCTTGATCATGCCCTCCTGCAAGGCTCTTAAGAGCTGCATCTGCACATCGGGTGACAGGTTCCCTATTTCGTCAAGGAAAAGCGTCCCCCCGTCCGCCATCTCAAAAGCCCCTTTCTTGTCGCTTATGGCAGATGTGAACGATCCCTTCAGGTGCCCAAACAGTTCACTCGAGGCAAGGTCCCTGGGGATCGCTCCGCAGTCGAGTGCCACAAAAGGTCCGTCCCTGCGGGAACTGTTTTGGTGGATGTGGTTGGCTACATATTCCTTGCCGGTACCGCTTTCACCGGCAATGAGCACGGATAGAAGTGTAGGAGCTACCAGCATCATGTAGTCGTACAACCTGAGTGAAGCCGGACTGTCCCCTTTTATAAAAGGTATACGTTCGTGCGGTCTGTCTTTCTTACGCAGTACTTCGTCAATTTTTTCTTTAAGAACAACCGGATCTACCGGTTTTTCCAGGTAATCGGCCGCTCCCAGGCGAATGGCCTGTACCGCCGTCTGAATATCGGCATACCCGGTCATAATGAATACGGTACTGTCGGGAGACGTTTCCCGGATCCATTTAAGCAATGTCAGACCGTCCGTATCCGGCAAACGGAGGTCGGACAGGATAATGTCATAAACCTGTGATTGCACCGCTTTTATAGCCTCTGCTGCGGAAAGTACCCCTTCTGCCCGGAACCCGCCTTTGGTCAGCCACGTCTTCAACAATGTGTTGAAAGCAACATCGTCCTCTATGATCAGTATTTTAACCATTAGTTACAAATGTATAAAATATTTTTTTGTACCTTTGCGGCATTATGAAAAGCTTTGCGTTATCCCTTTGTTTATTGGTAACATTATTATTCCCGGGGTATTCCTCTTTATACGGACAAATCAAGACCATGTACGTTCCCCTGACTGCCCAGCTGGAAATTGAAGTAATCATACCTTTGGGCATCATTAAGGAATCTGACCTTTCTTTTGGGTTTGCACTTCCCGGAAACGGAACCGGATATGTTACCATCCTTCCTGCTGAAAATCCGCAAAGGAGCGCCTCGGGTGCTGCCAGCTTGTTACCCACCGCCCCCGGGATCGTTTCAGCCGGTAAATTCAGGATCACCGGCACCCCCGGAGCGCAAGTCAACACTGCGTTTTCGTTAAATTCAATTCTCCTGTGGCGTGAGGGCGGTATAGCTTCCATGGTTCTCAACCTGACCAAATCTTCATCCAGCCTGCAATTGGACTCCAGCGGAGAAGGAGTCTTTTATGTAGGCGGCACCGTCACTATTTGGTGGGGTCAGATACTTGGCCATTACACCGGCACTTTCAATGTGACCGTCTCTTACAACTGATCAAAAGCCTTGTCGTTGAAGAAAAAGTCGTTTTAGTTGACTAAATCCCCCTTTCTGTTGAAATTGTTTTTTACTTTGTTATAGGACGTATACTTTTGCACCCCAGATTTAGATTTGTATATAAAAACAATTTAAAAATATTAACATTCATTATGAAAACAACTTTGAAACTTCTCACGCTCTCAGTAGCCCTCTTTGCTTTTGCAAACATTTCTTTTGGACAAAATGTAACTGCAGATGCCGCTGCAAGAATTATTACCCCCATAAAAATTCAACAAGATCAAGCCCTTGAGTTTGGTGATATTATTTCCGGGACAAACGTAGTTACCATTGCTCCAGACGGTAGCAGAACGGCAACTGACCCAACCTTATTACTGACTTTAGCAGCAGGAGGCCGCACTCCTCAAGCTGCCGGATTTAGCGTTAAGGGAGAAAAAAACCTTTCCTATACCGTAAATATTGATGCAAGTGCAACTCTTACTAGGGCTGGTGGCGGCGGAACCATGACCATTAATAATTTCCAACATAATTCAACAGGCACCCTGGATGCCTCCGGAGAAGATACTTTTAATGTAGGAGCAGATCTGACTGTAGGCGCAAACCAAGCCTCTGGTGTATACGAAGGCACCTATACCGTAACTGTTGCTTACGAATAATAAATTAATTCCCTTTTGAAAAATATTTCCTCGGTTACTCCCTTGGTGACCGAGGAAAATTTTAAAAAAACAAGCGTGAAAAACAAGCTTACATTTTTCCTGATCTTTGGTCTGCTGTTTACCGGACTTTCCTTGGAATACACCTACGCCATTGATCCCGACCCTGTTAACGGTTCTTCCGTTCAAGCCTCTGCCACTGCCGAACTGATAGAAGCTCTTTCAGTTACTGAAGTTACCCAACTCAACTTTGGCCGGTTCACGTCCGGAACTAGCGGCGGGACTATTGTCGTAGCCAATACCGCTACAGGAACCGTGAACGTAACAGGTACCGTGGTCACCGTTAACGACGGAAGCCCCTGTAGTGCTTTATTTAGGGCTTTAGGACAGCCCAACGCAGCATTGACCATTGCCCTACCTGCTGCCGGAACGGTTAACCTGAATCACATTGGCAGCAATAATACCATGAATATAGCTTCCTTCACCGTTTCTGACGACACGCCTACATTGAATGCTTACGGTGAGGCTATAGTTTACGTAGGTGCCACGTTGACGGTACCAAATACCGATATTGCCAAAGGCATTTATTCCGGTATCTACAACATAACCTTCACTTACCAATAAGACAAGAGTTTCCCAAGATGTTTTCATAATAAAAACGCTTCTCCTCGTTGGGAAGCGTTTTTCTTTCCCGATCAACGTACTGATTGCAATATCATATTTGATTTTTTTACTATATTTGTGGGAATATAAGTGTTTTAAAAAAACTGCGGATCATGTTTAAATCTAAAAACATATTTTTCCTACTGGCATGGACAGTATTTTCCGGTGTTATTGCTCTTCCCTCCTTTGCTCAGGGAAATCTGCTGATTACACCGCGACGCGTGGTATTTGACGGTTCCCGCAGGGTTATGGAATTGAATTTGGCCAATACCGGACAAGATACGACCCGGTATAATATTTCATTTTTACAGTACCGTATGACAGAAGCCGGTGATTTCGAAGAAATTACCGAACCAGATCCGGGACAGAACTTTGCTGACCAACACATTCGTTTCTTTCCCCGTTCCGTTACACTGGGTCCCAGTGAAGCCCAGACAGTCCGTATGCAGGTGGTGGGTCGGGAACGCCTGGACCCGGGAGAATACCGCTCTCATATTTATTTCAGGGCTGTTCCCAATGAAGTAGCTCTGGGCGAAGAAGATCCCAACCAGGATAGTACTTCGGTAAGCGTCCGTTTGATCCCCATTTTTGGAATCACCATTCCGGTAATCATCCGGGTAGGGGAGTCAGACAGCCAGGTATATCTGTCGGACCTGGTCATGGAAAAGGAAGAAAATGAAAGATTATACCTGAACATGGTATTCAACCGTTCCGGGAAAATGTCTATTTATGGGGACCTGACCGTGACCCATGTAGCTCCAAACGGGACGGAAACGCAAGTGGGCATGGTAAACGGTATAGCCGTATATACCCCAAACACGATTAGAAAATTCCGGATACAGCTCAACAATCATTTAGGTGTGGATTACAATACGGGTAAATTGCTTGTCAGCTACTGTGCCCAATCGGATCTTAAACCGGAAACATACGCAACGGCTCAATTGCAACTTCCTTAAATTTTGCATCAAGTATTTTTTGTATGAAATTAAAATTGTCTTTTTTTGCCTTACTGCTTTTGCTAACAGCTAACACGGGAAGAGCACAGATTAATGTGGATGTTGTTAAAAATTTTAATTTCGGAAAAATTGCAGTAACCGGTTCGTTGGGAACAGTGTCACTGGATGTGACTAACGGAAATTTAGGCCGTTCGGCAACGGGGTCCGTTGAACTCAGGAACTCAATTCATCATCCCGCAGAATTGTATATATCCCATCAGGGATCTGGAACCGGGAATTCCAAAGTCATACAAATTTACGTTCCCACAACGGTAACACTTACCAGGCAAGGAGGAGGCTATACCAGGCAAATTCGGCAGATTAAATTTTGGCCACCGATCTCTTCCGGCGCTTATCAAAATCTAAAAAACAATCCGGTAACCGTTTACCTGGGAGGAACCATTAATATAGTCGATTATACAATTAATCCCGGAGGGATATATACCGGCAGCCTGCAATTAACCATTCTTTACGAATAAGTCTCTCCTACATCCGATCTACCGTCCCATTTACCGCTTTTTCACGCCTTTTGCGAAGGGGAATAATTTACGCATAAGCGCGTCGGGCCGGGGATCGCGACCGCGAAACCTGCGGTACAATACATCGGGATCCTCTGAATTTCCCGTTGAAAGAATATGTTTACGGAATGAACCGGCTACCTGGCGGTCAAAAATACCTTTTTCCCTGAACAACTCATAGGCGTCGGCTTCCAACACTTCCGCCCATTTATAAGAATAGTATCCGGCACTGTAGCCTCCTGCAAAAATGTGAGAAAAGGAAGGAGATATGGCCGTCCCGGGTATAAGGGGCAACACGGCAGAGCGGCCCAGGACCGATCCTTCGTAAAGGACAATATCCGTATCGGGCACACTGGATACATCGTGCCAGGCCATATCCAAGATGCCATAGTGAAGTTGCCTGACCTGTCCGTATCCGGCAAGAAAATTCCGGGATGCCACTATCTTGTCTATCATTGACAGGGGAATGGGCTCCCCGCTCCGGTAATGCAGTGCGAAAGACTGCAGGAATGCCGGTTCGTATGCCCAGTTCTCCAGTATTTGGGAGGGTAGTTCCACAAAGTCGCGTACTACGTTGGTCCCTGTAAGCGAACCGTACGTACCTTCAGCCAATATCCCGTGCAGGCAATGGCCAAATTCATGGAACAAGGTTGTCACTTCGCCGAATGTCAGCAGGGATGGCATGGTAGAGGTCGGTTTGGTGAAGTTGGTCACCAATGAAACCAGGGGCCGGTATTCCTGTCCGCCCATTATATACTGCCGGCGGTATGCAGTCATCCAGGCACCGGGCCGTTTACTCTGGCGGGGATAATAGTCTACATAGAGCAGTGCCATAAAACGTCCGCTCTCATCGTTCACACGGAATACTTTAACATCCGGGTGATAAACCGACACTTCCGGAACCGGCGAAAATGTTAGTCCGTATAACTTCCCGGCCAGCGAAAAAACGGCTTGTTCAACTTTGTCCAGGGAAAAATAGGGTTTGAGCAATTCTTCACTGAGACCGTATTTTTCTTCCCTGAATTTTTCCGACCAATAGGAGAAATCCCAAGGCATCAGCTGTTCCTTAAATCCTTTTGAACGTGCATATAGATCAATTTCCGCGACTTCCTGACGGGCATAGGGCAATGTCCTGTCCAGCAAATCCTGCAGAAACAGATTTACCGTCCGGGCATCTTTGGCCATCCGGTTTTCCAATACATAATCCGAATATTTCCCATAACCCAGCATGTTGGCCGATTCAAGACGCAACATAACAATCCGGCGAATCAGTTCTTGGTTGCTGTGTTGATACAGGCAGCGGCTGTTATAAGCCTTCCAGATATCTTTCCTCAAAGCCCTGCAACTGCTGAATTTAATGAAGCCCCCATAGCTGGGGTAATCCAAGGTGAAAATCCATCCGTCCATATTACGGATCGCCGCAGCTTCTTTGCCCATCTCTACCATATAGGGCGGAAGCCCGTCCAGGTCTTCTTCTTTGCTAATGTGAAGGGTATAAGCATTGGTAGCTGCCAGGACGTTGCTTGAAAACTGAAGGGTTAAGAGTGAAAGCTGCTCCTGAATTCTGCCATAGACTTCTTTCTTTTCCGGGGAAAGGTTCGCACCACCTCGTACAAAGTCTTTGTAAGTTTCCTCCAGTAAACGGGATTGTTCCCCGGTAAGGGCAAGCGAGTCTTTTTGCTTTTGTACTTCTTTTACCCTTTGAAAAAGTTTGTCGTTTAGCAAGACATAAAGGGAATATTCCGTAAGCAAAGGAGAAAGTTCTTGTGCCAGCTGCTGCAACCGGTCAGAGGTATGTGCCTCATTCAGATTGAAAAAGATGGTACTTACCCAAGTGACTTCCTGTCCTGCACGCTCAAGTGCTTCTACGGTATTGGCAAATGTAGGAGCTTCCGGGAAGGAAGTTATGGCATCAATCTGCTTTTTGGCCAGTTCAATAGCCCGGATCAGGGCCGGTTTGTAGTCCGTCACAGTAATACGGTCAAAAGGAGGCTCTCCGTATGTGTTTTGCGAAGTTTCAAGTAAAGGGTTATACGTGTTCACAGGTAAAGAAGTTTCCACTTAGTAAAAGTAATGATATTTCACATATTTTGATGTTGTATCCCACAGTGGAAAGATGTTCTTCCGATTTGAGAAGACTCAACAATGCTTCAGCAATTCTTAACCGGTAACGTTCCGGGACAATTTCACAATTACTGCGCTTAATCTTTAGGTTTGGGTTTTGGATAGTGTCCCATAAAAAAAGTGAAGTCAAGTAATGTAATGTAAACTAAAAAGGCTGGGGGTAACATTCCTCCAGCCTTTTATGGTGTAACAGTCTTTGTGTGCACTTAATTCCGGACACAACGGACGGAAAAACCGAAATCCCCATTTAAGGCAATTCTGTAGACGGTGCTTTTATTATACCCCATACTCCTGACATAAATATCACTGTCGGTTTTTTTCGTGGAAGTCCACCAGTAGCCATAGTATTTATAATTCCTGAAATCATTCACGTCATTATTGCGACAACCCCCCGGAAGGGCTGTAAACCCGCTTGAGTTGGTTCCATAGTTGCCGGACTCCCAGTGAAGTGTTCCGATTTCTTTCAGTTGATCACCTTCGTCTGTACCTCGAGCAACTCCTTCTTTGTTTGCGTCTTCTGGTGACATCCCCAATTGCATTTCCAATTGTTTCCACTCTGCATCACTGGGTAAATGCCACCCGTCCGGACAAATGCCTTGTACGCCGCTGGGATTATTATCGCTGCTTGCAGCTCCAGCCATAGCTTTCGACCATGAATACAACACCCCATAGGTATCATAATTGAGTGTGCTTTTAGCGTCTGTCACATTTGTGCCAGTATAATCGTAAACATAATATCCACCATTATGGTTAGGAGGATATACTTCCGGCAGATACGCCAGGTTTTTTGCCATCCAGGTCTGGGTGCCAATTGTGACATATGGGTATATCTGACCATCACGGAAATCCTTAAACTCCTGTACCCATCCTGCACTTTCCGTGTCCAGTGTTACCACATATTTCTTGCCCTTTTTAAAACCTCCTGTCGGTTGTGCTTTAGAGATTTCTTTCCAGGTCCCATCATTAAAATTCAAGGCAATCCGCAAGTCTTCATTGTGATTTCCTTCCATCACCATCATGTATACGCTGATAGGTGAACCGGAAAGTGGAGCAGGGGTGGTTAGCGTAACAGTTACATATCTGGAAAGATTGTTAAAGTTATACAAATAGCTAGTCGGCGAAAGTTTAATCTTGCCATCGCATGTCATCCAATCGACTCCAGTAAGTCTGATCTTTTTCAGACTCCCGCTACCGGTAATCTTGAATTCAATCATGCAATTCCAATGGATAAACTCGAAGTTTACCGGTCCGGGAGAGCTAGCTGTTGTGGGAATCGCCACCATCATATAATCCAATGCCCCAATATGATCCGTATTATTTGCTGCAGACTGTGTCTGTTCCGAAGGCAGGGAAAAGGGCACGGCAGTATGATCCCCGGTATATGCTGAATTATAAGGGTAATAGGCATAAAAATTATGCGCTCCTGCCCCCCAGATTAAAGAACCTGTAAAGGCCGAACTTTTTCCATTGCTTTGTGCGGTATAAGGTATGTTGTTGTTCGGTGCTGCTGCCTGGGGCGAAAAGACCCCGATCTTATCCACATCTTTCACCCAGTGGGTTTCCAATCCCGATAATGTAGTTTTCGTTCCGGTTTGTTCCTCTGCCGTATAGGCTGTAACGGTAATGGTTCCGGCAGTAGGAGCGGGAGTATCCGGTATTTCTTGCTGGGAACACGCATTCAAAGCGGTTATCCCCAAAACGGCGCATGTTGCTATAATCAGATTTTTCATCATACTTCTTTTTTAATGTTACCATTTACCATGTTACGGAACTCCAATCTGTAGTGTCAGAAGAGGCAGCGGCAGAAGCTGCAAAGCCTTTTTCAAGAGCAACCTCCAGAACGGTGATTTCCGGAGTAGTGTAATTGTTTTGATCAGGATTGCCCTCAACGGTAGGAGGA
>Ga0208195_1000113_pt1 | contig 111675 bp, 105 predicted proteins | sample AD_UKC077_MetaG_FD_184441 | JGI IMG/M metagenome (GOLD analysis project Ga0208195, IMG submission 184441) | Active sludge microbial communities of municipal wastewater-treating anaerobic digesters from USA - AD_UKC077_MetaG (SPAdes) (version 2) | ecosystem: Engineered > Bioreactor > Anaerobic...
CTCCTTTTTTGATATTTTTTCGAGTTCGTGACTCTACACATATCATTCTGGGAGATTTTATTTATTTGTCAAAGTTCATTTTTTGTTCTTTTTCATTCTTTACAGGAATGCTTTATTCTCTTTTCACCTGCACTAATCCTTATGGACTAATAATTCAAAATACTGAGTAAGCTTTCGTATACTATATCAATGGTTGTGGGCTTAACCTCGTAAAACCGCTCCTTTTTAGGATCGGACATGTACTTATACGGTTCACACCTAACTCCGAGACGTTCCTGTGTAACCACGGTAAGCTTCCTGCATAATCTCAGAATGGTTTCTTCTGTTTTGCTGTATAAAACGGCACCGTCAAACAGTGCTTCTCTTACTAAAACTATATATCTGGTATTACTGTCACAAAATCTTATAGTCCACATTATCCTGTTTTACACTTTCTTATCTGTCCGCATCTATGAATATAAGGTCGTCGGCCTTTACATAACCTAACCTTATTCTTGCCATCATCTCTATGTACCGGTCGGTACCGGCTATAGATTGATAATAGATCAGCTGTTCATGTATGGCATCCTGCTCTTTTATCTTTTCCTCCACTCTTAGCTTTTTTGTCATCAGCATATCAATTCTCGGCTGTTGCGAAAAGATGATATATATAAAATATACAATGAATGCGAATGATATTAATGTGAATAGTCTTCTTTTGGTTCTGCTCTTCATTAAAAGCCTTCCTCTTTAGTGTAAATGTATTTTACCATACGGACATGTTTTGTCAATTATTAATTAAAAAGCCTTGAACATCCACCCGTCGCCGATAAGTTCATCAAGAAAAACCGGTAATGCTTCTATATTGTCCGGAGTCACTATGTGAAGCTGATATATGGCTCCTTTATGTATATCCTTTACAAGTTCGTTGTATGCATATTCATATCCGTTTATAACCGTCCTGTTCCAGTCGGAATATGTGGCATCAAACAGTACCGTCGTGTAACCTAATGCTTTCGCAATGTATAAATCCCTTTCACAGTATTCGCCCGATATCGGTCTGTAATATCTCATCCTTTTGTAATCGGAATCCAATGCAATTTTCAGCAGTTTTTCCGTTTTAATAAAATCCTCTATGTATTCTTCATCGGTCATTGTATGGGAAGGAGGTATATGGTAATAACTGTGTGCTCCTAAAGTATGACCGTCAGCATAAATAGCTCTCACTTTTTCGGGAAATACTTCAATAAACTCCCCTACAAGAAAGAAAGTAGCCGATATATTTCTGTTTTTAAGTATCTCCAGAAGTTTTTCCGTATTGCCTCTTACATGTTCATATCCTAAATTGAATGTGAGGTACATTACCTTTTCTTCGGTATCTATTGTTGTAATGACGTTATGCTTATCAAATACTTCGGTTCTTTGTCCTTTTTCACTCCAATGAATGGTATCTCTTTTCATTTCCCCGGTTTTTGTAAGGTCTGCATAAAGGTCATAAAACTCTATGTATGTGCTGCCGGGAGGTATGACCGTAGGAGTAGGACTCGGAGTAGCCGACTCTTTTGTCGGAATACTTTCTGTCGGTTGAATTATCTCTGTGGAAGATACCTCAGGCATAACTGTAGGAGCATGTGTAAATGAAGGCTGTTCTGTCGGTTTAACACAGCAAGACAGATTAAGTACGGTCAGGAGCATAAAGAAGAGGGCAATTATTTTTCTCATTTATTTCTCACTTTATTGATATATATTTATCCGAAGGAATACAGGATATCCAGGTATTACCCGGTGCCACCTTTATTTCTTCTCCGTTTGCGGTAAAGACAAACTTTGACCAATCGGTTTCTCTGCTCCACTGTATTTCAATGTACTTTCCGTCATTTATATAGTAACCGGTTCCGGTACCGTGAGTGGTAATCAGAACATGCTTGGCGGCATCTTCGGTATAACGGGTTTCCATTTTCAGTACGAAAAGATTTTCTACGGTTACAGGCTGATTTGTATTTCCGTCTATCTGCACATCGGAAAACTGATACCTTGTATACTCGCCTTTAGCTTGGTCATATATGAAGTACGGACTGCTTATATAAGCGCCGGTCAGATAAACCTTTGATGCTTCCTTACCGTTTTTGGTGCTGCTTTCCGCAGAAAAATTAAATACATTGTCTCTGTTTTCTTTACTTATCTTATCGCTTGAAAGACTTTTCATTGAAGCTAAAACATTCTCTCCGGCGGTAACAACACTGTGAAGCGATTCGATTCCCGATGCAATTCTGTCTTGGTCTCTCCAATAGGGATGACCGTTATCTTCTCCGTAAATACCGTTTACCGTGGTCAATCCTCTGTCTATAAGGTCCTGTTTGGCATTTTCCTCACCGTAATCGCTGAATCCGTAATGAAATATGTAACAGTCGAATGCCAATGCCATCTTGGTAAAATAGGAACGTAAACTTCTTACCGCCCCTATTCTCTCCACCTTATACGGATCCTGATATATGGCCATAAAACGGGATATGTCATACTCTACCAGCATTTCTATCACTATGTCTGCTTCGGATATACCTATCTGCGGCAAGCTCTGCCTTTTATTCTCCAAAATCACAGCTACCGGTTTTGCGGTCAGTGAAAACTCATGCATATACTGCTCTTTCCCCGTAAGAGGATTATTAGTAAGTATTAAAGAAGGATCGGGTGTGGGAGCAGGTGTCTCAGTCGGAACTATACTTTCCACAGGTGTTTGTGTAGGTTCCGGCGTTTCACAGGGCTGTTCCGTCGGTGCTTCGGTAGGTTTGGGTGTCTTACTTGGTAATACGGGTGATTCGGCAATATTCCCCACCGCTTCAATATAGTCACCGCAAGAAGCAAACAATACCGATAATATCAGTATCAGTGCTACAACTATTGCTTTTTTGATTGAATTGATGATTTGTCTTTTGTGTTTCATTTATTTGTCCTCATGTCCAAACAATATTTATCTTTCGCATATATTTTCACTCAATATGCCCGTTATGTCAAATACTTTGAAGGCATATTGTCTTTATTCATAATATATAGCTGTATATACACTTTAATGTACCATAATGTAGTAAATACCGTTACGGCTGATACTATAGCCACAAACGGCGAGAATAAGTCATAACTGTTTTTGTAATTCAGGTGCAGTATATATGCACAGTTGGCAAAGCAGGTCAGTGTCTGCAAAATATGTATATACAGAAATCTTCTGTCATTGGAGAATATAAAGGCGGCAAGTACCAGAAGGATGGAAGGGAAAATATATCGCTCATGCATCTTGGTTGCAAATGTAAACACCACCGTCATAAGCAGTCCCGCTGTGGCAAAGGTAAATCCCGGTTTTTTATGCCCTTTTATGAAAGCCGCCGTTGTCAATGCGCACACTCCCACTATTGCGATATAGCCGTAAATTTTGTATGGTAAGAGCAACATTATCTCACTGTCCGGTATCCAGTTAAGTCCCAACAATGCATACAGGTTATATGCATTAACCGTTGCATACGCATACTGCCCCATGGTACCGAAATACAATCCGAATATCCATAAAGGCTTCTGACCTATCGCAAAGGGCAGTATTACAACAACAAATACGCCCGCTCCTATCAAAAGAGAAGTTATAACTTTCTTAAGATTTCTGCTTTTTATATATGCGAAAATCAGTATGGGAGCAAATATGAATGCCTGAGGTTTCAGTAACACCGCAAATATATATGCCACCGTTGCAAAATGCAGTTTGTTATTCATGATATTGTATGCAGTAATTGCGATAAGCAATGTCAGTATGCTGTCAATCTGACCCCAAGCCGAAGAGTTGAGAATATACATAATATTGAATGCCATGCAGGCCGAAAGAATTATTGATGTTTTATCGGAAAATCTTGTCTTAGCTATCTTAAATACAAAATATGCGGATAACAAATCGAATATTATGGTGGGAAGTTTGAGCAATATCAGGTGTGCCGGCATTGCAAATACTATACCGAACGCTCTTCTTAATGCTTCTATTACCCACAGCACATAAATATAAAGAGGGGGATAGTCACAGAAAAGTTTGCCGTTATAAAACTCCGACAGCCCTTCGTTGTATGCCTGTTCGCCCCAGTAACTGAAACAACCCATATCGGTAAGGTGCCCGGTTATGGAACCTGCTATAAATATACGGACAACAAATGCTATAAGGTATATGACACCTAATATGAGATAGGTTTTGTTTATCCGTATGGATTTTTTGCCGCCGTTACTCATGCCTTACTCTTTCATACTCGCAAAAAGTTATATGTATACCCGATTGGGTAATCTGTCTGTCCGACTGATGAATCAACTTCCATTCATCCGATTTATCCAGATCGGGAAAATATGTATCGGCATCGAATACACCGTGCACTTTTGTTACAAATGCTCTATCGCAATAGGGCAAAAAAGCCTCATATATGCTCTGTCCGCCTATTATGTATACATCACCGGTATCTATATCGGATATTTTTTCTAAAGCTTGCTTTACGCTGTGCACAACCGTTACATTCTCTCTCTTAAAGCACTTATCTCTTGTAAGTACTATGTTATGCCTGTTCTTCAGAGGTTTTCCGCACTTGAAGGAATCCAGTGTTTTCCTGCCCATGATTACGGTTTTGTTCAAGGTGCTCCTCCTGAAAAAATCCATATCTTCTTTTATCTTCCACTGTATTTTGCCTAAGTTTCCTATTCCGAAGTGCTCATCCACCGCAACAATTATATTCATACGGCAACCTCTATATTTTTTATCTGCTCATTCTTCTGATAGTTTTTCAGTTTAAAGTCCTCCACGGTAAAATCATAAAAATCCGTTATCTCCGGGTTTATCCAAAATGCCGGTGCGGGGTATGGCTCTCTTGTTAACAACTCCTCCACCAGGGGAATATGTCTGTCATAAATATGAGCATCGGCTATTACATGAACCAGTTCTCCCGCCTTTAAGCCCGAAACCTGAGCCATCATATGCATAAGTACGGCGTACTGTACGACATTCCAGTTGTTTGCAACCAGCACATCATTGGAACGCTGATTCAGTATGCCGTTAAGCACATCACCCGACACATTGAAAGTCATACTGTATGCACAGGGATACAGATTCATTTCATGAAGGTCGGCGTGAACATATATATTGGTAATTATCCTTCTGCTTGCCCTGTTATTCTTCAAATCATACAAAACCCTGTCCACCTGGTCAAACATTCCTTCTTTGTATTTATGCTTAACCGACAACTGGTATCCGTATGCCTTACCTATTGAGCCTTCGCTGTCCGCCCAGGCATCCCATATTTTACTGTTCAAATCTTTTATATTATTGGACTTCTTCTGCCATATCCACAGCATTTCATCAATAGCTCCCTTAAACCGTGTGGGACGCAGTGTCAATATGGGAAACTCTTTACTTAAATCATATCTGTTAACGACACAGAATTTCTTTACAGAATGAGCAGGCGTTCCGTCTAACCATCTGGGACGCACATCCAGACCGGTATCCCAAAATCCGTTATCAATTATATCTCTGCACATATTTTTGAATATATCATCGGCTCTGCTCATATTGAACTCCTTTTTCTTTGTTCTTATAGTATTATACAATTAAATTGCGGATAATTAAAATCTGTTTGAATATCTTTCCAATGCCTTGATTGTATACTTTGAAATCAAGCCGGTAAGCACTCCCGCTATCACCGCAAATATCGTAAGGACGGCAATATACCAGAATATGTTCAGATTCTTTAAGATGACCAATGCGGTAAAAAACTGTGCAGCATTATGTATTACTGCACCTATCACACTCAAACCTATTACGGAAAACTCCACCCTCTTCTGCCTTTTAATCAATGAGCATATTGTTATGGAAGCCGTTCCCCCGAAGAAACTGAACAGAAAGGTAACAATATTTCCCCGAAGCAATCCCGCAACCGATACTCTTACGGCCTGTACCGATATGGCATATGCGGGTCCGAACACATAAAGAAGCGTCAAAGGTACCACATTGGCCAACCCTAATTTTACGCCCGGAGCTATTGCGGAAAAAGGTATAAAGCTTTCAGCAACACTCAAGGCTATTGCAAAAGCTGCGAATATTGCGGATATCGTTATCTTCTTTGTTCTGTTCATCTTGTCACACCGTCCACTTCCGAATCCGTTGATATAAGGTAAACAAGAACTTTATTGGGAAGACAGGCTATTCGCTTTTTTGAGCTTGGTGTAAGTTTCCCCATATGCTTACAATCCTTGTTTGCACAATCGGCAAAAGACATATATGCGGTACCGTCTTTAATAGTTACGATATTGGTTATATTACCGTATCGGTCTTTTATTTGTATCTCATTGTCTTTGTGTATGGACTCTTTGTAAATAACCTTTGAATCCTGCTGTATTACAAGAATATCGCTTTTTTTTGAATCATTGAAAAGATGCAGTCCCAAGAATATTAAGAATACGCATATAAGAATGACTATGAGAATGATGTCCGCCTTTTTCATATGCGTATTTTATCATTAACCGAACCTGTTTGACAGTTCTTTATATATTTCTTCGTCCTTTTCGGACATTCTTACAGGATTGACTATATTTACTTTGATATATAAGTCACCTCGGGTCTTATCCTTTTTATAGTAGCCTTTTTCCTTTATCCTTATCCTGGCTCCGCCTTTTATCTTTTTGGGTATGGTAACCTTCAGGGTATTGTCCGGCATTTCCACCTGGATGGACGAACCGAAATATGCCTGCCAGGGATATATATCCACCGTTTTTATAAGGTCATCATTTTCCAGTGTCAGGTTGGGTGTGTCCTGAAGCTCTATTTTTATATAAAGGTCTCCTCCCCCCTGTCCCTGTCCTTTCATCTTTATCTTCTGTCCCGACCGTATTCCTTCGGGTATTTTCAGATTAACCTTTTTATCATTTATGGAAACAATCATTTCCCTTTGAGCCAATGCGTCCTCGATAGAAACTTTCATGGAGGCTTCACTGTCAAACTGACGGGATGCGGCTTTGGACTTGCGTCCCGAAGACTGCCCGAATACATCGGCTCCCATACCCAGATCGCCGAAAAACATATTAAAGAAATCGGAAAAATCATTGGACCGTGAAAAACCCGAACTGCCGCCGTAATTATATGAGTATTGTTGTCCGTATGCCGACGGATCGAAACCTGCGGAAGAAAAGTCATTCATGCCCATGGTGTCATAGCGCTTTCTCTTTTCATCATCGTAAAGCACCTCATACGCCTCATTTATTTCCTTGAACCTCTCCTCGGCTCTTTTATTGCCGGGATTGTTGTCCGGATGAAATTTCTTCGCCAGTTTCCTGTATGCTTTTTTTATTGTATCCTTGTCGTCTTTCTTATCTACTCCGAGGATTTTATAATAATCTTTATACTCCATACCTTTCCTTTCAGTCTGACTTTCTCTGACCTATGGCTATATTATATATCCATTATACAATCTTTTCAACTGTATTCTATCTGTTCTATACCGCAATTAGACGACATGGGGTAAAGTATGATTTTTGAACGGAAGAAAATACCATATACTCCATATGGTATTTTATTTATATAAATATGAGGATTTTACAGACTCGCCTGTATCACTAATATGATACGCTGAAGAATCATAACGATAATGTATAAAGCAATGAAAGAAAAATCAAACATCAAAGGTTTTCCTTTGGCCAACCATGATATGAAATTTCTTAAAGGTGCCAGGAAAGGTTCGGTCAGCCGTACAAGCACTTCATAGTATTTGCTGAATCGTGCACCGCCGAAATATGATGCTATCACCCTTATAAACACAAGAAATGACAGAGCATATAGCAGATAATATATGACGGTCAGTACGGTCTTGAGCATCTTACCTCTTTAGTTGGCATATAACCGGGATTTGGTGTCGGTTACTTTAGCCGGTTCCTGCTTTTCATCATCGATATGATAGCCGCTAGGAGCTACGACCAATATCTTGTCTGAAAGTTTTCTTATAGCGCCGTTAAGGGTATATACCGTGCCGCTCAAAAAGTCCACTATTCTCTGTGCCAGATCCTTTTCAACCTGTTCAAGATTGACTATTACCGCTCTGTTTGCTTTAAGCGAATCGCAGACTCTCTTTGTCTCTTCGAAGCTGCCAGGGTACATTACATTCAAAGTACCTGTGCAACGTTCCATGGGCACTACTTTTTTCGTGGCAATCTGATCCAATGCGTCAATTCTCTCCACAATAGGATTAATCTGAACAGTAGATCTGGTTTTACCATCTCTTGTTACCGGTGCTATAGTTTGTTTTTCTTCTGCTGCCTGTTCGAAACCTAAGAATTCGGTTAGAAACTTGTCAAAAACACTCATGTTTTCCTCCTCTTTTGTGTACAATCAAATAGTCTTTAGTATTTTATGGGATATCCTTAAAAATTGCTGAACCGATGCGTAATATATTGGCGCCCTCCTTAGCGGCCAACATAAAATCATTGGTCATCCCCATTGAAAGATATACCATATGTGTATTGTAAAAGGTATTTTTACTTATGTCAACATAAATATCATGTAATTTTCCGAATATTTGAGATATTAACTGCTCATCATCGGTCAAAGGAGCCATTGTCATAAGACCTTTTATCAAAACATTGGGGTTATTTTCATTGTGATTTATTAAATCCATAACTGCCGACTCATCCACACCGTACTTGGTTTCCTCGTCAAAAATCTTAACCTGTAGCAGTACATTTGTAACAACATTGCTCATTGCCGACCGCTTCTGAATCTCATCAAGCAGTTCTTTACTGTCCACAGAATGTATCAGAGGAGTTTTCCCCACAACATATTTTACTTTGTTTCTCTGAAGGTGACCTATCAGGTGTATTTTTGCTTTACCCTGAAAATATTCATACTTTTTCAAAAACTCCTGCACTCTGTTTTCTCCCAGCTCCACACCCTCAACTTCCAGCGCCAGAGCCGCAGTCTCAGAGGAAACGGTCTTGGACACCGCCACTATCAGAATGTCGTCATTGTTCAGCTGTTTCTTTATTCTGTATATGTTTTCTGCAACATAGTTATGCGAAGTCATTTTCTCACCCTCAGTTAATTATATCACCGTCCGACACTTTGTCCGGTTGAAGAATATAATAGTCATATGCCTTAAAACTGTAATCCTCATCGGCATCCTGTACTATGGCATATATACCGTCCGAGTATAAAACATCAATCTTTACAAATTTCACCGATATGCCTTTTACCAGTGCAATCTCTGTCTGTTGGAAAGAGGAGTATTTATAATTCTTTATTGCACTTACCGGCACTTTAAGACCGGAATACTCTTTGATAACCAGCAAACCGTCGAATCTGCCCAATGAAACGAGAGAAGAAAGCATATTGTCGGTTTCGAAAAATACTACCGTCTCCCCATCGGAACTGTTTCCCGTTATCACTTTCGTCACTTGCACTTCAAAATCCAGCCCGCCGGTATTTATGCGTATTTTCAATCCTTTTTTGTCCTTTATCCTTGCGGCATCGGAAGAGGAAAGTATTGTCGCTATGTGGAATTTTCTTGAAGTGGCAACTTTTATCACGGTGTTACCTGTATAATCCCGCTCACATGATATACTACCTTTTATATCTTCGGGATACATTCCGTACATGGCATCATATGTATGATTGTGCTGTCCGTTGTACATATTGTAAGTCACATATCCGGAATTGACACAAACTATGTCGATAGCATCGCTTGCCATGGCCTGTCGTAATTCTTTCTGCCTGCTTTTAAGGGCATTTATCTGCAACTGTCTTGTATTGTTTCCGCTCATAAGGTCGGTTTTGTATTCATACAAAGAGTCAATATTATTCTTCCTCTCCACTGCATCAGCCATTGCGTTTTCATTCAGAAGAGCCGATAGCGACAGAAAATTGTCTTTAATCTGCATATCTATAAGTTCAATATCCTTTGAAAGAACACCGGTATTAATCTGATACAGTTGTTGAATATCCGTAATACGGGCATTGATATCGCATAACTCTTCGTATAAAGGATTTTTCACATCAGCCAGCACACCTATTTTATGGTTAACACCCGCTCTGCTTCCTTCTTCGGCTATTTTTATTAAAGAATGATCGGAGACAGTATCATATGAATCGAAGTCATATAAGACCAGTCCGGAGATATTTATCTGATCCGTAAGTCTTCCTTCGTAAGCCAGATCTTTTTTAACGATGGATGAGTAATAGCGGATTGCCATACGGCTTATCAATATTGCAAACAGCACAAAAGCTATGATTATCAATATCTTAATAACCGCACCCGTGTTCTTGCCTGATTGCCTTTTTTCCCGTTCTTTCTTCATCGGATATCAATCATACCCTTTTTAATCATAATATCACATGCCTTAAGTACACCCAGTTTCACCTGGGTATAGGTAAGACCTCCCTGCATATATGCTACATAGGGATCTCTCATAGGTGCATCGGCGGAAAACTCTATGGAAGCGCCCTGCACGAATGTTCCCGCCGCCATTACAACCTTGTCGTCATATCCCGGCATTTCCCACGGGCAGGGGGTTACATGCGAATCTATCGGTGAACCGGCCTGTACTCCCCGGCAAAACTGTAAAAGCTGTTCGCTTTTGTCAAACAGTACCAGCTGTATTATATCTTCCCTCAATTCATCATATTTCGGATAACTCTTAAATCCCAGTTTTTCAAATAGCAATGCCGTGAAGACGGCACCTTTCAGACTCTCTTTAACGGTATAAGGAGCCATATACAGACCTTGAAACATAAGCCTTTTATTGCTTGTCGCTCCTACTTCCTTTAACAGACCGGGAGCATACAGCCTTGCAGATGCGTTATCTATACACTCTTTTGTACCGACTATATATCCCCCGCTTTTGCACAATCCCCCTCCGGGATTTTTTATGAGCGACCCTGCCGCCATGTCCATTCCCCATTGGGTAGGCTCCTGCTCCTTAACAAACTCTCCGTAGCAGTTATCAACAAACATAATAATATTTTTATTGTATCCTTTAACCACTGTGCTGAGTGTTTCAAACTGCTCTTTATTTACGGGAGGTTTGATGCTGTAACCTCTGGATCGTTGAACAAATACCATTTTTGTCTTTTTGCTCAAGCTTGCAGCCACGGCGGAATAATCAATTTTATTATCCTTCGTATCAATTATCTTATGGGTAACACCGTATTCCGCAAGACTTCCTCTGGCTTCGGTTATACCCACTGTACTTCTTAAAGTATCATACGGCAACCCGTTGGCAAAAATTATTTCATCGCCCGGACGAACATTGGACGCCATTGCAAGCGATATGGCGGCGGTACCCGAAGCAATGCTTTCCCGTACAAGGGCATCTTCGGTACGGAATATATCGGCATATACTTCATCCAGAAGTTCCCTGCCTCTGTCGGAATAGCCGTAACCTGTTGTTTCGGCAAAATATGCATCACTTACCCTGTTTCTCTGAAAAGCAGCCGTTACCTTAACCTGATTTGTTTCGGCGGTATCCTCCAGTCTCTTAAACTGTGCATCGCATTGTTGCTGTACGATATCGGCCAGCTTGATAAGTCTGTTATCTATGTCGAAATTTTCAATCATCGTAATATCCCTTTGATGCATTTTATAGCGTCGGTTATTTTAATAACAGCCTGCCCTGATAAGGGAGTAAACTGATAGGAAAACTGTTCCTGATTTATCTCAAACCGTAAACTGTAGTCGCACACGGCATCGGTAATGCTGTGGAACGGCAACACGGTTTTTCCTTCGGGATATGTGTAGATAACTTCAACCTTAGTGATTTTCAGATAACTGTCCGTATACTCTTTAAGTACCTTTCCGTAACTGTCCTTTACGGTAAGCGAACCGGGAAATTCCATTACAAAATCATCGGAAGCTACTTCCTTTTCCAGGTGCGTGTTTTGCCATGCTCTCCATTCGGGCATATCACCAAATGATACATCATCTTCCGTTTGTGCATTCAACAGTCCGTATTTATCAACCACCGCGGTGTTATCGCATTCATCGCAGTACAAAAACATACCTTTACTCTTCATGGAATAATCGGTAAGACATTTAGGACATTTGTGTAATATGGCATGCATTCCTTCGGCCATGGAACGGCTTTTAAATTCCACCTTTTTTTCCCGCTGCCAATCATATTCATTGTAATAAAGAGCTTCTCTTATTCTTAAATCAATCTGTTCTACCGACATGGTGCTCACCTGTTCTTTTGTCAGCAGCACATATGCCTTATGTTCTATTCCGCCTCTTCTGAAACCTCCCGAACATCCCCTGTACCATCTCGGCAACGAAATAGAAGCTCCGCAAAGATATGAAACCACCACATTGGAACCGGTTTTCTTAATCAGTTTAGCGGCACTGTTATTAAACGGAAGCATGGAGCCGTCAATTGTCCTTGCTCCTTCGGGAAACAATCCTATCACCTTGTTGTCTTTAAGCACATTCAAAGCTACTTTCATAGCCCTTATATCGCTCATACCCTGACGCTTGGGTATGGCTCCCAGATATGTAAGTATCTTTTTCAATGCGGGATATTCGAAATATGATTGCGAAGTAAGATAATGCACCCATCTTTTTGTTACATACGCACCCATTACAAAAGGGTCTATTGCGGATAAATGGTTACCAATAAGTATGGTAGCTCCGTAAAGTTTATCAATATCATCGGATTTCTCTGAACGAAGATTCAATACCACCCGGAATCCCGCGCGAACAATACCTCTGACTATCGCTTTAAATACTCTTCCCGGTTCATGTATGTAATAGGTGTCTGTTTTTTTCAATCTTACTCCCTCATCTTTTGCAAAGTGTATTCTATCATTTACCCGGCATGTTATCAACATGTCGCGATTAGAGATATTTAGATAATACTTCCATATGTTCATGTCAAAATCGCGTCTATAATAATTCGCAAAGTATTACAGACATCATCAAAAGATATATCCTTAGCATAATCATATTCATTTCTGTACTTATCCCAAAAATTCCTGAGTGCATCACTTTTGCAGATTTCTTTTATTATATGTTGGTACTCTGTCAAAATCATACTACTGCCACGTCTCTTCGTAGTTCGCACAAGAGCATTGAGTAGCGTTGCTTTGTCATATTTTAAGCTGTGCAGATTATACAGAATATAAATATCGTAGTAGTCTCTTAGACGAGTATTTGCAATATTTCTAGTTAACACTGTTTCTAACTTTTCCGCTAGTATCGTTTCAATATTATAGGAAAGTATATTAATCGTTCTCTTATCAAACAATAACCGATATGTGTACTCTATAGCACAGGGGGTTATGACATCGCCTGTAGTAATATCCACTGTAAGTGGTACTCTGATTGGCGGATAATTTGCTTTCAATGCAACACGTATACCGTGATAATCTTCACTTATGCGGATATCAGAAACACCTGAAACCTCAAACTGAATGTCATCGTCAACCTGTGTAGCACATATTTTCATGAAGATAGAGCGAATAGTTTCATGTGTCAGAGCAACTCCCTTAATCGTCATATCCATGTCCATCGTCGCTCGCGTATCCAATCCTACTATGGATGAAATCAAAAAACCCCCTTTCAGAATAAAATTTTGTTTGAATGATGAGAGGGATATTCGTTCAAGCAGACGTTCCATCATATAGTTTTGCATTACAAGTTGTGCAGATATATGTTTTTCTGTCGCTTTATTCTTGATAAAGGCTTTCAATTGCATAGGATTTCTTGTAATCACAACAAAACCTCCATATAACGAAGAACTTTCGGCTTCACGCGAAGCTGTTCTGCATATTGCATCAGTTTATGTATATTCCTGTCTTTAGATGTGGCATATCTTTTCATTGCTTCACCTACGATCTGAATATCGCTGCCACTACCACGCAGAATGTCGCACAATGTCCGTTCCAAATCGTATACTCGAATCGGATTACCTGACAAAGACTCAATCTCAATTATTCCCGATTGATAGTTTTTAGGTATAACACGCTTTACTATTATGTTCTCTTTATGCAAGGACGGAGCGTTATAACCCTTTGGAAAAGTCATAGTATATTTTGCAGGTGTACGGTCCGAATAGCCAAGCAGATACAAAGCTGTATCATGCGAATAAATACCGCGTCCGTATTTGCATTGCAGAAGATATAAATCATCTTCCCATGCATTGCTTTTCACATAAATACCGCGTCCGTATCGGTATATTTCTCCGCTCTCTACAAGATTCTGCAATACACTACGATGCAGTCCTGCTTCCGAGACTTGGGATGCGGTAATTATTCCGTCTTCCAATGTATCCAACAATTCATCAATCTTCTCCTTTTTGTCCATACTAATCACCTCACTATGACAACAACACATTAAATATTAGCAATATAATGTGCGATTGTCAATATAATAGATATAACTTGAGTTCGCAAATTGCGGTCTTAAGAATCTTAAGATGAAAAATATTATTACTTGATATTCCAAAACGGATTCTCAGGCTTAATCTCAATTACCCTATCTATAGCCGATATGTTATAATTCAGAAAAGCCTCTTTAAAGGCGGTAAGAGTATCGTTATTAAGTAAAACGGATTGGAGATTACATATCATGCGCTATACCTTATGTTTGTTCGATCTTGACGGCACATTGACAGATCCGAAGATTGGAATAACTAAATCATTTCAATACGCACTTTCGTATTTCGGTATTCATGAAGAGCTTGATAACCTTACAAATTTTATCGGTCCTCCGTTGCGGGAATCCTTCAAAAACAGTTACGGATTTTCCGATACCGATACAGAAAAAGCCGTAGCAAAATATCGGGAATATTTTACGGCAACAGGTCTCTATGAAAATGCCGTCTACCCTAAAATCCCTGAAACATTGGAAAAGTTAAAGAATAACGGGTGTATACTTGCCGTTGCTACGAGCAAAGTTACCGCTTATGCAAAGAAGATATTAAAGCACTTCAATCTTGACGGATATTTTACTTTGGTCAGCGGTGATGAAATGGACGGCAGTTTAACAAAAAACGGAAAACATGCTCTTATTAATATTGCTTTGGACAGACTTGACCCTGAACGCACTTTGTCGGTTGTTATGATTGGCGACCGTAAAGACGATATAATCGGTGCAAACAATGCGGGAATCGACAGTATCGGCGTATTATGGGGATATGGCACAGTTGAGGAACTTGAAACGGCCAATGCTACAAAGATTGTCCATACCTCGGACGAATTGTACTCTCTGATTATTGAAGAATGCCGGTAAATGCAAAATTCTCAGCAGTAAAACCAAACAACCCGTACTGTCATGTATAACTTTGTAAGTTTCTTCACCTTGCTATACTTCTTTAATTAAAATACAATTATACCGATGAATAAAAATAAGCATGACATATACATAGAGCTGGAAGTACAGCCTTACTCTCACGGAAGAAGACTTTCTTCTTTTTTGCGAAAAGAAATGGGAATATCAAGTAATTGTATACGCCGTGCTAAAACATTTAACAACATATTTGTTGACGGACAAAGCGAGCATACCGACTACATTCTTTCTTCCGGTCAGACAGTGGGAATAACCGTTCCCGATAAAAGCACTAAATCCGTAATACTTCCCGCAGATATGAATCTCAATATACTCTATGATGACGATTATCTTATAGCGGTGGATAAGCCGTACGGAGTACTGTGCCATCCGATTATGGATATTGATGAGGATACCGTTGCAAACGGATTGAAACATATATATCCGAATATGGGCATTCATCCTGTAAGCAGACTGGACAGAGATACTACAGGGGTGGTGCTTTTTGCAAAGAATTCCGTCGTGCATCATAAAATGTCAATCACAGATATTGATAAAAGGTATATAGGCATGGTTATAGGGATTCCGTCTTTAGATGAAACAACCATAAATATGCCCATTGCAAGGGTACCTGACACACCGATGGAGCGACATTTCAGTCCGACAGGAAAGCAATCGGTAACCCATTATGAGGTATTGTATAAAGGGCATAATGCAAGCATATTATCTTTTCGCTTAGAAACCGGAAGAACCCACCAGATACGGGTGCATTGTAAAGAAAGCGGTTTTCCCATAATTCATGATACCTTATACGGTTATCAGTGCGAATACGACAGATATATATCCAGACAGGCTTTGCACTCTTGCTCTGTATCGTTTATTCATCCTTTCACAAATGAATATATTACAATCACTTCTCCTCTTCCCGAAGATATGGCAGGTTTGGAAAAGGCAATAAAGGAGAAATCACTTGTTAATGAGCAAAACAGGTGATATGCTTTGAAATAATGGAGTATTTAAAACTAAAAGGCATTGTTTGCAAGATAACCGAATACAAAGAGGCGGATAAAATATTAACCCTTCTTACCTATGAAAAAGGAAAGGTGCAGGTTATAGCCAAAGGAGTAAAGAAAAAAGGTGCGGCACTGTCACATGTGGCAAGGCTTTTTTATTGCGGCGAGTTTGAATGTGTATGTAAGAACAATATGCCTATACTCACCGGAGCGGCAATGATACAGGACTTCTTCGGTCTGACAAACAACATTGAAACACTGTATTACGCTTCACACTTTATGGATGTCTGCTCCTGTTTCATACAGGCGGAACAACCTTCTGGGGATATAATGTCGCTTCTTCTGAACAGCCTTTATCTGTTGATGAAGAGCAACAGCGACCCTTTGCTTTTAACCTGTATACTGCACTTTCGCATGTCGGCAATCGAAGGTGCGGCACCTGTTACCGATTTCTGTGTAGAATGCAACAAACCGTTGGATGACAATTGCACTTTGGGCTTTTCTTTGGAGCAGGACGGTGTGACATGTTGCAAAAACGGAAAGTCTATATCAGGTGCCGTTTATCAGGCAATAAATCACATCTGCACGGCCGATTCGTCAAAGATATTCTTTTTAAGCATACCTAAAACCGATTTGCCCGTTCTGTATGAACTATCCTGTAAGTATATAGAGAAAATAGCCGGAAGGCATTTTGAAATATTGGACAGAATTGAGGAACTATAGGTTTACTTCTTTTCTAAAATTTATATCCTAATTTATTTAACATCCTGCTGTCGTTTCGCCAGTCACTCTTTACTTTAATCCACAGTTTTAAATTTACTTTGCAGTCAAAGGAATACTCCATGGATTTTCTGGCTTGCGTTGCTATCTTCTTCAGCATAGCCCCGCCTTTTCCTATTATTATCCCCTTATGAGTTTCTTTTTCACAGTAAATGATTGCATCGATATCATACAGCTGCATATCCGGTCGTTGCCGGAAGTTTTCCACTTCCACGGCCACACCGTGAGGCACCTCTTCCGACAGAAAATACAGCATTTTTTCTCTTATCATTTCTTCCGCCATTTCTCTCATGGTCTGATCGGTTATCTGATCCTTGTCATAATACATAGGTCCTTCGGGAAGGTTGTCTATTATGAGGGTTTTGAGAGGCTTGATATTAAATCCGTCTTTTGCACTTATTGCTATAACTTCATCAAAAGCGGCTTTTTCGGTATAAAGAGCAATAATACTGACGGCAGTTTGTTGGTCAATAGTATCGCATTTGTTCAGAACAAATATTTTAGGTATATTCTTCACTTCGGACAGAAGTTGTAATATGTGAACATCCTCCTTAGGTATCTTTTCGCCCTTTTGCAAAGCGGTAATAAAAATAATCACATCGGTTTCTTCAAATGCCGATTTGGCAGCATTAACCATATACTCTCCCAATCGCGTCTTGGGCTCATGAATTCCGGGAGTATCGCAAAAAACCATCTGACAGAAATCGTCGGTATATATGGCTTTGATGTTTTTTCTTGTTGTCTGGGGTTTGGGTGTAACAATGCTTATCTTTTCTTCGCTAAGAGCATTTATGAGGGTGGATTTACCTACATTAGGTCTTCCTATAACGGTAACGAATCCTGATTTGAAACCCATACTACTCCTCTTTTTTCCACGCCTTAATGTCAAAAGCATCGGGTAACAGTTCTTTTAGCGTGTACCTCTTCCATTCAAGGTTATTGCCGCTTACGAAAACAGGAGCATCTTCCTGCATGAATTCGCTCATTACCTGACGGCATATCCCGCACGGATATGCATAGTCAAACACATCTCCGGTTATGGCTATAGCGGTGACCGATTGCTCTTTTTCGCTTATTGCCTTTACAATAGCCGTTCGCTCGGCACATATGGACGCTCCGTAAGACGAGTTTTCAATATTGGCACCCGAATAAATCTTCCCGCTTGATGCCAGAACCGCAGCCCCTATCTTTATATCCGAATAGGGTGAATAGGCATTTTTAACAGCTTCTTTTGCTTTTTGTTTTAATTCTTCATATTTATCTTTCATAGTTTAACTCTTTCAGAACCTCTTCCTGAATTGCAAGCATTACTGCTTCCGACTGTTTATCTTCATGGTCGTAGCCCAGAAGATGCAACAGTCCGTGACTTGCAAGAAAAACACACTCCCGTAACGGACTGTGGTTATAACTTTCCGCCTGTGAATATATCTTGCTTGTTGCTATTAAAATATCTCCTAAGAACAATTCGTTATTCTCGTAATCAATGTCGCATTTGTTATAAACAATAGTACCTTCTTTACAGTTGAGTGCGGGAAAAGACAATACATCGGTAGTCTTTTCAATATTTCTATATGCTTTATTTATCTCAAGCATATATTCATCATCCACAAACTCCAGGTAAAAAGATACTGTTATGTCTTTATCATCTGTTTCATGTCTTGCCAGTATGCTTTCCGATACTTCTTTTACCGGCCGGGAAAACAGGGCCGTTACTTCATCCGGTCCTTCTATATCAATCCTCGTCTTCATCCCGGTCATCCTCCTTACGGTCCAAGCCCATGCTTTTTACAGCATCATCCGACTGCTGATTGGGATATTTTATTCTCTTATGAAAATATCCGGTAAACACTTTCATGAAGGCAAACAGTATTTCATCCAGCTCTTTTAATGTAAGATCGCATTGGTCAAACTGTCCGTCATCCCTCTTTGTTTTGGCCACTCTTCTTATGGTCTTTTCAATCTCTATAATATTGGTGTTTTCCATAGATCTTATAGTGGCTTCACAGGCATCTGCAAGCATGACACATGCCGATTCCTTGGTTCTGGGTTTGGGTCCGGAATATCTGTAATCTTCCTCTATAACCGGTTCATCCGAAGCATTCTTAGCTTTATGATAAAAATATTCCACTAATGTCGTTCCGTGGTGCTCCACTATGATATCCCTTATGGAAGGCGGAAGTTTAGCCTGTTTTGCCAAATCCGCTCCCTCGGTAGTATGACCGGTTATAATTGTGGCCGACAGTTGCGGTGTTATCGTATTATGAGGATTACCTGTCTTGGAAGATTGATTTTCTCCGAAAAATGCGGGTCTGTTCAGCTTGCCTATGTCATGATAATATGCTCCGACTCTGGCTAAAAGACCGTTGGCCCCTATCGCTTCGGCTGCTTCCTCGGCAAGGTTACCCACCATCAGCGAATGATGATATGTCCCGGGAGCTTCCATCATAAGTCTCTTCAACAGAGGTTTTGTGGGAGATGCCAGTTCCATAAGTTTGAAAGGAGTGACAATGTTAAAGAATACTTCAAATACCGGCAACAGTCCGAGGCATAAAAGTGAAGAAACCACCGATGCGACAAACAGAGCTATAATCTCGGGATAGGGAATACTTATCGTTACATCGGAAGTTATAAGTTTGTATGACATGTATAGAGCGACATTTATCACACCCAATGCTATTCCGGAAATAGCCAGTCTTATTCTTGCGGAAGTCTTTCTTACAAAATATATGGTGGCTATGGAGCCTATAAGCAGAATTGCCAGATATATAAGGTCTCCTCCCACAATGTAGCAATAGAATATCGCCATAGGACCGGAAAAGATATATGAAATGTTGTCGGATACAAGGATGGAGAGCATCATGGGCAACAGAAAATACGGGATATACATATAGTATTCATGAGGTATATACAGAGCGGGTATATATACCATAAAGAACAATATGACCATTATGAATATGGACTTGGGATTAAGTCTCACGGTCTGTCCGTATATTTTTACCGATGCGAAAGAAGCCAGAAGACACAGTAAAAACAGCACGGTAGCCCCTATATACATATACATCTCATCGGATGCGGCAATCACTCCTCTTTCGTAAAGCGCCAATATATCCTCGTTCTCCAGTTTTTCACCTTTTTGGTATAAAACCGTCCCTTCCATGATCAATACGGGTGAGTTGGTTATAACATCGTCATATACCCTTTGCCGTTCCTTTTCCGTCGCACCGGTATCTATCCTGCTGTTAATCTGTATCAGATAGGATTTAAGAACAGCGGTAAGCTCTTTTAAATTATTGTCGGGAACCGATTGATTTACCGCAACTTCAAATTCTTCCTGATGCTGTGCAAGATTCTCGTAAAATATGTATTTATCCATAAATACGGAAAATTGCGTACGGACTACCGTTTTGTAACTGTCATAGGAAGTGCTGTTAACATCCTGCAGTATGGCCTTTGCCAGATTGTGCGAGATATTTATGCTTGACGGCAACATGCCTGTATACTGTTTTACCAAACCGTCAATTTCCGCATTGTATTGCTGCGAAGTGAGAAACAGTTGCTCAGTCTTTTCGCGATAGCGGTTGGTTACATCAAAGAAAGTGAATATATTTTCATATAACGCCACTTGTGACGAATTTATCCTTACGGCAATGGGTTCTACCGAGTCTTTGGCTTTGTTGGCTTTTGCTATTGTGGCTTCCTTGTCGTAGTAGTCATGTGAAGCTACTATATCGGTTGTGGCTATGTTATGTCTGTCTATCAGATGTCCCGCATCGGACACCTTTTGCAATATACCTAATAGCGCAACCATTATTGCCAACAGAAGAATTACAATGCTGTACAGTTTTGTCTTAAATAAATCTCTTTTTGCAGCTTTGGTTTTGTTCATTTGCGCTCACCTTTTTTACTCTCGGCACGTTCATATGCATTTATTATCTTTTGCACCAACTCATGTCTTACTACATCTTTAAAAGTAAGATTGACTATGCCGATATCTTCTATGTTTTTAAGTATTTGTACGGCAGTGATAAGTCCCGATTTTTTGTCTCTCGGAAGGTCAATCTGAGTTATGTCTCCGTTTATAACCATCTTGGAACCGAAACCCATTCTGGTTAAAAACATCTTCATCTGTTCCTGTGTGGTATTCTGGGCTTCATCTAAAATGATGAATGCATCATCCAATGTACGCCCTCTCATATATGCTAAAGGTATTATCTCTATTAGCCCTTTTTCTTTGTTTCTTGCAACATTGTCCGGCCCCATCAGTTCAAACAGGGCATCGTACAACGGTCGTAAATAGGGATCTATTTTAGACTGTAAATCACCGGGCAAAAATCCCAGTTTCTCACCCGCTTCCACCGCAGGTCTTGTAAGAATAATTCTTTTTACCGCTTTTGCTCTAAAAGCCGTTACCGCACAGGCCACAGCCAAAAATGTTTTACCGGTTCCTGCAGGACCTATACCGAAGGTTATACCGTTTTCTTTTATTGCATCGGTATATTTCTTCTGCCCCAGGGTTTTGGCTTTAATGGGTGCTCCCGAAGCATTGAGACATATATAGCCGGTAGGCAGTTGGTATATCTCGTCTTTCCCGTTTTTTACAAGGTCGGCAAGATATACTATATTCTGCTTGTTTATATCTTCCCCCGACTGAGCCATTTCTATGAGCATGTATATAAGTTTTTCGGTAGCGTTTACCTCTTCGGCTTCCCCTTTCAGTTTCACTTCGCTTCCGCGCACAATTACGGAGACATTCATCATATTCTCGATAACGTTCAGATTGCAATCGGAACTGCCGAATACACTCATCATATCACTTAAATTTTCAAAATATATAAGTCTTTCCATTAACTCCCGCGTATCAATTAACTTAAACCTCAAACGGTCTGTCACCAAATTATATCATTTATATCGGCAGTAAATCAAACCGTACCTAATCCAGCCTGTTTTTCAACTTTGAATGCAGCTGATGCATCGCATAAACAGTGCTTGTAGACAGATGATGCTCTATCTTGGTAGTTTCCGCTTCTGCGGTCTCTTCATCCACCATTAAGATGTCTTTCAGAAATTTCACGATTATGAGGTGCTTTCCGGTTGCGGCTTTTACGGCTTCAATGCCCGCATCGGTAAGAAATATCGGTCCGTATTTTACCTGTGCACAGTAACCCAACTTGGACAATTTCATTACTGCATTATTTGCGGATGCTTTTCTGACTTTCATCTTATCCGCAAGATCGGTCAGTCTCACACCTTTATTGGTATAGGAAAGTTCGTGTATACATCGTAAATAGTTTTCCATGGATTCCGTCAATCCGCTCATAGTAACACCGCCCTGATATCAGAATTTATTGATTAACATGATTCTACCAAATCTGCCACTTATTAGCAACTTTTAAGTTGCACTTGTTATTTCCTGCTTTATTTATCCTACCTTTATTTACTTAATCTATATAGTTAACGATAACCTCATTAATAGTTGAGTGTAAACACTTCTTTTAGTTCTTTCAATGTCTTTGCGGCAACCGACCTGGCATACTCGCTTCCGGTTTTGAGCAGTTTCATAACCTCCTCGGGATTCTCTTCATATTCTTTTCTGCGTTGTCTTATAGGCTCCAGTGTGTTTTGCAGTATATTATTTAAGCGTTTCTTCAGTTTAACATCTCCCAATCCGCCTCTTTTATAGTGTTCTTTCAATTCCTTCAACTCTTCCTGCTCAGGGTCAAAAGCATCAAGATATTTAAAAACGGTATTTATCTCTACATTTCCCGGGTCTTCCACGCGAATATGATTAGGGTCGGTATACATGCTCATTACCTTCGCGCTTATAACATCAGGCTCATCATTTAAAAATATAGCATTATTCATGGACTTTCCCATTTTACTTAATCCGTCGGTACCGGGTAAACGTAATACTTTGGAAAGTAAAGGCTTGCACTCTCTCAAAACAGCGGTATTAAAATGATTATTAATATGTCTTACCACTTCATTTGTCTGCTCCAGCATAGGCAATTGGTCATCGCCGACCGGTACTAAATTGGCTTTGAATGCGGTAATATCGGCAACCTGACTGATAGGATAATTCAGAAACCCGACCGGAACATTATATCCGAAACCTTTCTGTTGCATTTCATCCTTTACCGTGGGATTCCTTTTCAATCGGGCTAATGTAACAAAGTTCATATAAAATACCGTAAATTCGGCAAGTTCCGGTACCAATGATTGTATAAAAAAAGTGTTTAATTCCGGCTTAAGTCCTACTGCAAGATAATCAAATGCAACCTCATATACATTTTCACTTACTTTTTTCGGATTGTGTGCATTATCGGTAAGCGCCTGTGTATCTGCTATCATTATAAAAGGTTTATCATATTCTTCCTGTATTTCCACTCTTTTTTTAAGCGAACCTACATAATGTCCTATGTGCAAAGGTCCGGTTGGACGATCTCCAGTTAAAACTATATCTTTCATAAAGTGCTCCTTTCCTCTCTTTGTGTATGCTACACAAATACATTTTGGGCAAACTAGTACGCTTATATCACTAATCTATCGCAGGGTTCTGCGTCAGATATTCGTTTATGAACGCATCTAAATTGCCGTCCATAACCGACTGCACATCTCCGGTCTCATAACCGGTCCTGTGATCTTTTACCATGGTATACGGGCAAAAAACATAAGACCGTATCTGGCTTCCCCAGCCTATATCCATCTGATTTCCCTTAAGGTCCTCAATCTTTTCCTTATGTTCTCTTTCCTTTATTTCCATAAGTTTGGACATAAGCATCTTCATGGCTTTATCCCTATTCTGATGCTGGCTCCTTTCCGACTGACAGGCTACAACAACATTGGTGGGAAGATGGGTTATCCTCACCGCCGAATCGGTTTTGTTGACATGTTGTCCGCCCTTTCCCGAGGAACGGAATGTATCTACGGACAAATCTTCCGGCTTTATCTTTACCTCTATCTCATCGGAAATCTCCGGTATAACTTCACAGGATGCAAAGGAAGTATGTCTTCTTCCCGCCGAATCGAAAGGAGATATTCTGACCAGTCTGTGTACACCCGATTCGCTTTTTAAGTAACCGTAAGCATATTCGCCTTCCACATAAACCGATACCGATTTTATGCCCGCTCCGTCTCCGTCAAGATAATCGGTAACGGTGGCTTTAAAACCCTTCTGCTCGAAATATCTTGTATACATCCTAAACAGCATCTCCGCCCAGTCACAGGCTTCGGTCCCGCCCGCTCCCGCATGTAATGTCAGATATGCGTTATTTTTATCATTGGTACCGTTAAGCAGAGAGTACATGCGTATTTCGGTATATGTATCGTTTAATTGCTCCATAGCTTCAATAAGCTCATTGCTCAATTCCTCATCTTCGGGATGCTCGTCAATGAACTCAAGCAATATAAAGCAGTCATCCAGTTTGGTTTGCAGATCGGCTGCCTTTGCCGCACGGTCTTTCAGCACTTTGATTCTTTGAAGCACTTTTTGCGAGTTCTCGTTATCCTGCCAAAAATCTTCTTTTACAGTCTCTTTCTCAAGAGCTGCTATCTCTTCTCTTGCGCTGTCGGAATCCAGACTCAATATGAGCTTATCCGATTGCTCCTTTATTTCCTCCAATTGATTTCTTATGTCATTAATATCAATCATTAAAGTGTGTTTACAAACCTTTCCATTCGTTTTAGGGCTTCTTTTATATTCTCCAACGAACTGGCGTATGTCGCACGGAAATAGCCCTCTCCGGCTGAGGAAAATGCCGTTCCCGGTACTACCAGCACCTTATGTTCCATAAGCAACCTGTCGCAGAACCGCTCGGATGTCAGTCCGGTCTTTTTGATGTTGGGGAATACATAAAAGGCACCTTCCGGTAAAAAACAATCAATACCTATTTCAATAAGTCCGTTGTATATATATCTTCTTCTTGCATCATACTGTTTTCGCATCTTTTCCACATCGGTCTCACACTGTTCCAGAGCATCTATTGCGGCATACTGTACAAATGACGGAGCACACATTATAGCATACTGATGTATTTTGAGCATCTCGGCGACTATATCTTTGTGTGCGCATACATATCCCAGTCTCCAGCCCGTCATGGAATATGATTTGGAAAATCCGTTTACATATATTACTTTGTCGTGCATGTTTTCCAACTCGGCAAAGGAGAAATGCTTTGTTCCGTATGTGAGGTCGGCATATATCTCGTCGGATATGACAACTATATCTTTTGTCGACAGATAATCGGCTATGGGCTTCAACTCTTCCTTTGTCATGATGGCACCGGTCGGATTGTTGGGGTATGCAAGAATGAGTGCTTTGGTTTTTTTCGTTACACACTCCTTTAACTGCTCCACTGTCAGCTTAAAACGGTTTTCCTCTTTTAACTGTAACGGTACCGCCGTTGCTCCGGCAAAGTTTACACATCCTTTATATGCCACAAAACACGGCTCCGGAATAATAACTTCATCACCATATCCCGCTATGCTCCTTATGGCTATATCTATGGCTTCCGATGCCCCTACCGTGATTATTATCTGGTTTAAGGGATTGTAATCCAGATTATACTTTTTTCTCAGCATATTACATACGGCTTGTCTGAGCTCTAATAACCCCGTATTGGATGTGTAGTGAGTTCTGCCTTTTTCCAATGAATATATGGCGGATTCTCTGATCTGCCACGGCGTAACAAAGTCCGGCTCCCCCACTCCTAAAGATATGACATCACTCAATCCGCTAAGCATGTCGAAATATTTTCTTATACCGGAAGGAGGAGTGTTTCTCACCTCTTCCCTTATAAATTCTCCGGGTTTCTTCACAGAACTATAGCCTCTCTTCTGTCTTTTTCCTCTTCTTCGAATACAAGGTCGTTTTCCTTATACTTCTTAAGCACGAAATGCGTGGATGTAGCGGTTACTCCCTGTATGGCGGAAAGCTTCTGAGCCACAAACAATGCCACTTCTTTCAAATCGGACCCTTCCACAACCGCCGCTATGTCAAAAGCTCCGCTCATGAGGTAACATGTTTTCACCTGCTCATAGCTGTATATTCTTTTTGCTATTTCTTCAAATCCGTAGTCTCGCTCCGGAGTTACCTTTATCTCGATAAAAGCCACAACTATATTATCCCGTGCTTTTTCCCAGTTAATAACGGCGGAATAACCTGCAATTACCTTGTCTTGCTCATACTGCTTTATTACTTTTTCCACTTCTTCAACGCTTTTACCCGTCATGACCGCAAGCTCTTTCGGGGTAAGCCTTGCATCCTGTTTTAATAATTCCAGTATATCCATAACTTTTCCTTTCTTATAAAAAGAGGACTGACAGTCCTCTGAGAATACCGGGTTTCAAGCAACCGGCTATTCTCTTAATCTGATGTATTTTACAGTCATTTCTCGTCGGAACCGATAGTTTTATCCAGATTTTCCACAAACTTTTCCAAAAGTTTTGCTGCAGATGCCTGCAATGCGGCCAGCTGCCTTTTTATATCCACTATCTTTTCTCTTTCTTCTTCCGCTCTTACTTCCAGTTCGCCCACTTCTTTAATAGCCTGTTCCTTGGCTTCCTTTATAATCTGGTCGGACATTTCATTGGCTTTTATCAAGGCTTTTGTAATGCCGGCTTTTTCCTTTACAAGAGCATCTTCTTTACTCTTCAATTCATCATATGCAAGCTGCAACTCCGCCGCTTTCTTGCTGAGTTCCTCGATGGTGGCTTCTTTTTCGGCTATTTTGGCCTCATATTGTTCCATCATATTGTCTATATACTTGTTGACTTCATCCTTGTTGTAGCCGCTCATTGCGTTACGGAATCTTTTTTTTGCCATGTCACACCTCTTCTAATGATGATATTTATCTCGTTTTAATTTTATATATAATCAGCCCGAATAGCAAGCATTTTAGAATATACCTGTACCTTTATGCTCTTTTCTCCATTTGTTTGATGCATCTTCCCAAATATCGTTGGGTATCGGGTCGACATTTTCATATCCTTTCTCTTTTGCCATTTGCTTAGCCATATGTAAAAATTTAATACTGTCATACTGCTTGGTAAAGAAAGAATCGGCTATAAGTTCCATCCAGAAAGTATGCTCATAACTGTCAATATCTCTTAAGTAATACTCCTTAAGCTTGGCAGGATTATACGGTATGTATACAGGTCGGTACTCAACGAGTTGTTTATCCTGTATTGATATTATCCCCATACTGAATGCATCCTCTCTTTTGTAAACACTGATTGCGGGCGGTATCCCCAAAGGTCCGGGATTTATAAAAAAGCTGCCCATGAGGTCAAAATGATAGGACTGATGCGAATGACCTAAAAGATACAGTGAGCAGCCGTACCTGTCATGCATATCCATATATACATCAATGTTCCAACAAGGCAGTATGAAATGTCCTACACTTATATGAGAGCCGTGTACGATAAGGGTGTCCAGACCGAAAAGATTCAGTCTTTTCATATCGGGCAATCCCGAAATATACTTAAGTCCCGCGTCGGTAAGATTCTTGTGCGTCTTTACCAACGATTCGCACTGATAGTTGTTATCCCACTGTTTTCTTTTACCGGCATGATAATTCAAGATATATTCTTCCCGGTTACCTCTTACAACATGCTCGGTAAGATTCATGACGGTATCCAACACTGCCTGCGAATCGGGACCGTCGGAAATCATATCTCCGAGCACTATATATTGCTCGACATCCTGTGCTTTACATATGTCAATTGCTTTCTGAAGTATGTCAAGATTGCCGTGTATATCGGAAAAAACTGCCGCTTTTTTCATCCGGTAATATATTCTTTCGCTATTTTATCCATTTCTTTTTCGTCTTTAGGAGGAGCAATGTTGTCAAACAGCTGCCACAATTCTTCGTGTTCAATCTTTTCTTTGGGACCCAACAGAACAAGGGGTGAAAGGGTTTCCATTTCGGTCATGAAATCGCAAGTATAGGTCTCATACATAGATCCGCCGTAATCGGGATAAAGCATGTCTTCTTTAGGCGAAAACTTTTTCACAAACATATTGTTCCGGTTGAAATATGCCGCCCAACCGTCGGTATTGGATATGCCTATTTTAAAAGCCTTTTTTGCTTTTGAATCATGTGCAAGGAAAATATACTTACTTCCCCAACGCACTCTTTTATCATTCATATCGGTATACGGCCATAAAGATATCATTCTGTTGGGTAAAAGACCGGTATCCAGTGTTTCCTGCGGTACCACTTCCAGTCCTCCGGGTGCAACTACAGTCAGCGCCCATGCCGAAAGCTCTATATCCCACAGATTACAGTTTGTTAATATGTGGTTGATATATACATCGGTCCCTTTATCCTTTACGGTAATTTCCATATCTTTTTTTATCATTGTGGTGGTTTCCGCAGGTTGCGATATCCTTACACCGTTTTGTATTATCTTTACATCCACAGCTTCATTATCGGGAAAATAGGTGCGCACTTTATCTTCGGGACTGTGCCACAGCCTGTGTCCTCCGTATATTCTCCACTCATCTCCTCCGGTCTTACCCATCTGGTCGGCTTTTTCACACAAGACATTTTCTTTGCCTATAAATCCGTACCGGATGATTCTCGGACCGACATCCGATGTAACTGTCAACTCAATTTCATCGTTACTTATTCTGTAACAATTATCCCAACCGCCATAAGGGACTTTCTCAATATGTACCGACATTTTTTCACCTCGTATTTTTATATAACTGTTATACTATGCCTTTTTAAGGCAATGTCAGATTGTGCGATATATAGTAACCTGTATTATTTCTTTTTTCCGGTAAACCAGTGAATTATAGGTATAACCAGGAATATTATCCAACCCGGATGCCATAAATCCCATATAAATCCCATAGCCAGATATATTAAGACTATGATGAGTGAAAAGGATATTGTGCGGAATTTAATGGCATTAACCACCGCATAGTATACCGGCACGGTCAGAAAAACAATCCAACCGGGATGCCATTTGCCCCATATAAAGCCCATAAGTAAAAATACTATGGTAGCAAGTACGGGATAGGGAAATGTTGCGGCATCGCGTCTGTGATACCATTTGTTCGGTTTACATTCAGGCTCAAAGCAATTGTCCTGTTGCTCTTTGTTTACATTATCGGTTTCTTGTTGATTCATATCAGTGTTCCTTTCGTTAATACTCACTTATATTATACTACACACCGACCTATATCTTATACTGATCTCCCACTCCGTAATGTTCAACAACATAATCGATATCTTTATCTCCTCTGCCACTCAAATTGACAAGTATGGAGTTGGCGGAGTTCTGTCTTGCCGATTTAATTGCATATGCAACGGCATGGGCACTTTCCAAAGCGGGTATAATACCCTCATATCTGGAAAGCATGAAGAATGCTTCTATCGCCTCCTCATCGGTCACTGAAGTATACTCCACTCTTTTCATATCATGCAAGAAGGCATGCTCCGGACCTACCGCAGGATAATCCAGTCCGCTTGCAATGGAATATACCGGCAACGCCTCTCCTTTTTCGTCCTGTAACAGAAGGCTTTCAAAACCGTGTAAAACTCCTTTGCTGCCGAAGGTTATACTTGCGGCATTATCTCCTACTCCGGGCCCTCTTCCCATAGGTTCCACACCCACTATCTTGACGGGATCATTCAAGAATGCCGTAAACATTCCCATAGAGTTACTTCCTCCGCCTACACATGCGCAAACCTCGTCGGGAAGTTCTCCGGTCATTTCCAGATACTGCTCCCTGGCTTCTCTTCCCACAATCATCTGAAAATCCCTTACCATCATAGGGAAAGGATGAGGTCCTACCACCGAGCCTATGCAGTAAATGGAATCTTTATAGCTGTTCATATACGATTCAAAAGCCGAATCTACCGCTTCTTTAAGCGTTTTCAGTCCGTGGGTTACCGGCACTATCTTAGCGCCCAGAATTTTCATTCTGGTTACATTGGGAGCCTGCTTAGCTATATCCACTTCACCCATGTGTATTTCACATTCCAGTCCGAAGAAAGCGGCAGCGGTGGCAAGTGCCACTCCGTGCTGTCCCGCTCCGGTTTCGGCTATCAGCCGCTTTTTGCCCATGTATTTGGCTAAAAGTCCTTCACCCATGCAGTGGTTGAGTTTATGAGCACCGGTGTGGTTGAGATCCTCTCTTTTTAAGTATATCTGGCATCTTCCCAGTTTATTGGAAAGCCTTTCACAATGATATACCGGTGTGGGCCTTCCCTGAAATTCTCTTCTTATTCTTCTTAATTCGTTTATGAACGATGCCGAGTGTGCTATCGTCATATATGCCTGGTCAATCTCCTTAAATGCTTCCATAAGTTCCGGGGGCAGATAAGCTCCGCCGTATTGCCCGTATCGCCCGTTTTTGTCGGGATAAAATTTAGTGTAGTTTGTAAAATCCATAATATTGTCCTCTCTTACGCTTATTTCCTGTTCAACATTGCCTTTCTGTAAGCTTCCCCTTCCCAGCCCATGATAAATGCTATATCCTCATCTTCCATGGTATATATGTCAAGGTTATTCTTACGAGCCTGGTCCATTATGAAAAGAAATGCACAGATGCTTTCTTCCAAAGTAAGTGCTTCTTTATATGAAACATGGTACCGGGTTATTCCGGTTTTCAAGTTTATTCTTGCTTTTTTCTCTTCACCTCTTGTAGTTATTGCTCCCAAAAGGTATGCCGCCTGATCGGGATAAAGTATATTGGAATCAAACCATTCATCGGTATAATCTTTCCCTTTCAGATAGGAGATGAGTCTCGGTGTATCCGACTGGTATACCCCCTCGGATAGCTGTTTTACCGATACGTTACCGTACGGTTCTGTTATATTCAATCTTTCTTTTATTCTCTCGGAAACATATTCATTTATCTTTTCCGCTTCGGCCATAGTCTTGCCGGTTACGATAACGCCGTGGCTTCCCATGAATATAACGGAGGGAATACATCCCATTGTCTTTATCTTCTTTTGTATTTCCAGTGTGAGATAAAAACCCGGAGCAATGTACGGAAGCCACAGGTATCTGTAAGGTGATTTCTCAAAGAGTTGCTTTGCTATACTTTCTCCCTGCCTTGAACAGCATAAAAGATTGCTGTAAACCGAATGGGTATGGATAACATACTTTTCTAAAAGCGAATGGAATCCCGCTTCTATCGACGGTCTTCCGTCATTGAGCCCTTCTAATTTTACCATATTGTCTTTAACGAACTGCGAACTTTCTTTATAGAAATCCCTTTTTTCGCTTAGATTCACGGTGTCAAAATAGTGACGGACGGATTTATAATCTACCACAACAAAACCGTCGGTTGCGGTTATGTCGCAAAGTCTGCAACCGGATGCTTTTACCGCCATAAGCCGGTCATCCAATTTCACCGAAGTGTTTCCGCCGCCTCCCTGTGTGTAGTCAGGCATACTTCCCACCTTACGGGACATTTCTATCATTTCTTTTATGTTTTTTTCGTACATAATAATCTCCTTCATGTTTTTTACTGACGGGATTTTATTGATTGTATATCTATTTTAGCCCTTGTTCAATATGTTTTTCAGGTAATAGTCATATTTTTCTTCCCAAAGCTCTCTGTTTTCGGGGAAATATGACTTAACTTCAAAGCTTTCTTTTATAATTATTCTAGCCTGCTTGAGGTCTTTTATCTTGCCTAAAGCTATAAGTTGCGCCGCTATATTCCCGACAGCCGTTGCTTCAACGGGACCTGCCGTAACCTCTATACCCAAAGCATCCGCCGTAAATTGCGATATCATTGCATTCTTGCAGCCGCCTCCCACCATATGAAGTTTGGGTATCCTGCTTCCCACTATTTCACAAAGTCCGTCAAACGCATAACGGTATTTCAATGCCAGGCTTTCCATTATGCATCGTACTATCTCGGCTTTGTTCTTGGGAACATACTGACCGGTTCGTCTGCAGAAATCCGCAACTCTGGCAGGCATATCTCCCGGGGGATAAAAGTCCTGATGGTCCACATCAATCAAGCATGCAAAAGGCTTTGCTTTCCGTGCAGCCGCCTCCAGCTCGTCAAAGGATGCAAGATCCCCTTCTTTGTTCCATTGTCTTCTGCATTCCTGATATATCCATAAGCCCATAATGTTTTTTATAAGTCTTGCCGTTCTGTTTATTCCGCCTTCGTTGGAATACTCATGTTTATATGAAAGATCATTCACTATCGGCTTGGGCAGTTCGGAACCCAGTAAGGACCATGTTCCCGAAGAAAGAAATGCAAACAGATCGGTGTCTGCGGGAGTGGCTATCATGGCCGATCCGGTGTCATGTCCCGCTACGGCGGTAACGGATATCGGTTGCAGTCCTGTCTCATTACAAACCTGCTCTGAAAGTTTTCCTATGACTGTTGCACTGTCTGTTACCTTTTCCAATATCCTTACAGGTATTCCCAGTTTTTCCAGCAATTCGTAATCCCAGTCACCGGTACGGGTATTCAGCATCTGTGCAGTGCTTGCCATGGAGAATTCCGCCACTTTTTTGCCGGTGAGAAAATATGAAAGCAAATCCGGCATGAAAAGAAGCCTGTCCGCTCTTTTTAACAACTCCGGCCGGTTTTTTACCAACGAATACAGCTGATAAAGTGTATTGAATTGCATAAACTGCGTTCCCGTTCTTTCGTAAAGATGTCGCTTTCCTACCTTATCCCACACTTCCTCCATAATACCGTCGGTTCTTTTATCTCTGTAATGTACGGGATTTTCTAAAAGCCTTCCGTCTTTATCAATAAGACCGAAATCCACCCCCCACGTATCAATTCCGATACTCTCTATATCACCGTGACCTGCTTTCTTTACTTCGATAAGACCTACCTTCATTTCATGGAAAAGACGCAAAATATCCCAGTACAGGGTACCGTTCAGATTCACGGGATCATTGGAAAACCTGTGCAATTCTTCTATGTGTATCTTCTTTCCGTCATATACTCCTAAGATTGCTCTTCCGCTGCTTGCGCCGAAATCATATGCCAATACCTTTATCATCATTAACCTCCAATGATTTTAGTGTATAAGTATCTGTTTTATGCCTTGTCTATCGCTTTAATATATATGTCCAGCTGTGCGTTTTCAAATTCAAAAGCCAACTTGGCTAAAGGCTCGAGATTATCTTCCGAAGCAAACAACTCGAATGCACGCACATACTCGATATATCTGTTCTGCGGTATGTATATGGGCAGGAAACCTTCCTTCATAAGGACATAATTCATGATAAGCTTTCCGGTCCTGCTGTTTCCGTCAATAAAAGGATGAATCTTCATGAACATGGCATATGCATAAATGGCTTTTTCCGTAACCGTATCATATTGCAGATAGGGCAGATCGAGAATATATTTTTTCATTTTGTAATATGCCTTTTCCGGTGACGGCGGAACATGCTTTCTTCCGGGAATGATAAGATTGACATTGCGATATATACCGCCTACGGAAATGTCTTCCACAACTATGGCATTTATCTCTTTTATTGCTTCCTCATCAAGATATGCGTTCTTCTTTAAGTACATTTTCATATACTTGAAAGCTCTGCTGTGGTTTATCGTTCCCTGGACATCCCTTGTTTTCTCCAAGTCGTCGGCTTTATCATTTAAGATAGCCATGACCTGATCCCTCGACAGTTCACTTCCTTTAATCTTTATGGATTCGTAAGCATAGTCACACTCGAATTGTTTTTCCAATTCCTCGATTTTTTCAGGGGATAATTCGGGCAATTTGCCGTTTACGTAATCTCTTTTTCTGCACAATTCCTGGTAGCTCAATTGCGGACACCTCTTTCTTATTTATTATAAAACATAGCCTTAGTTATATCTTCGGTCGCTTGCCGTTCGTGATTTATCAAGGCATATGTTGATTCCCTTAAATTATCGAAAAACGGATCTCTCATGGCTTTGCACACAAAACTCTGTCTCGGTGAGTTTATATCCTCTCCGCTTATCTGGAAAAATCCGTACCGCTCACATAACGTTCTGACCCTTATCAGTTGCTCTTTGGTATTTCTCGAGGGCATATATGTCACCGCATCGAAATCCAGTTGCTTTAACACTTCAAAAAGCTTATCCAGATAAGAGTCCTCAAATTTCTGCGGCTTCTTGTCTCCGGTCACCGAACTTGCCACATCTCCTAAATATGCATATGCCGATATGGCTTTGGTCTTTCTGCTCAAAGATATTACATCGTGTATATCGGGACACTCGTCATAAGCATCTATGTAGAACAGTGAAATCAAATCACTTTTTATCGCTCCCAAAAGGTCATACTCATACACCGGATTGGACACATCGCTCAATAAAGCTTCATTCTTAAGGCTTAAAGGTAAATTTAAAGTAGTCTTGTAGAAATCTATAAGTGCTTTTCCTCTTTTGAAACGTTCTATCATTTTAAGTGCAAGTGCATAAGATATGTGTCTTTCGGTTACCGTTCCGCCTTCATGATACAAAGATAACGGAGCGACCTCTTTATCAAAATCCAATGAAATATCATATTTGTTCAAGACCTGATTTATCTTTTCACACATAGCTCGGTTGCGGTCATTTCTGGCCGCTCTGTACGGCGCCATGAAATCCTGTATTGTATCTATATACTGATGAGGTATTCCGTGAAGAGCCACATAGGCAACGGAATCCTGGTCGGGATTGTTTATCCTTAGGCCGTTTAACGGCGTCTTATCCATACGTGCCCTTACCTCAATACCGCAGGTAATGGGCATATCTAAAATCTTACCCGCTTCAATAAACTCTTCGCACCCTGCAACCGAATCATGATCCATTATGCCCGCAGTCTTAAGACCGTTCATGTAAGCCATAAACAGAGCTTTTGAGGGACTGTACGGTGAAAAGGAATATGCGGTATGTATATGGTTGTTTACATCGTTATAGAATACCGGTTTAGGCATATCGCCTTTATCTACGGCATTTTTCAACACCGACAGACTGTTCAGCCTTTCCGCCTTTTTAGGATTATTCAGATTTTCAATTTGCAGAAGGAAGAATTCATTCATATTTATCGCATTTCCTGTCCGCCTGTTACATTAATTGCCTGTCCCGTCATATAGCTGGACATATCACTGGCCAGGAAAACCATGACATTTGCAACATCCTCATATTCACAGGATCTTCCCATAGGTACCTGATCAAGGTACTTCTGACGGACTTCCTCTTCGGTTATTCCCTGGTTTTTTGCATACTGCTTAAAAAGACTGTCAACCCATAACGGGGAATTTAAAAGGTTACCCGGACATATGGCATTGAATCGGATATTGTCTTTTGCATACTCCAGAGCAAGGCTCTGAGTAAGTCCTATACCGCCGAACTTCGATGCGGCGTATGCACTGTTTCTAAAAGAGCCTTTTTTGCCCGATTTACTGTTAATCTGTATAAAAGATGCTCCGTTTTTATTCTTTAACATATGTTTTACAGCCGACTTGGCACATATGAAATATCCCCAAAGATTGACATCCTGCACCAGTCTCCATTTGTTTACATCAAACTCATCGGTGGGACTGGATATAACAATGCCGGCATTGTTGACAAATATATCAATTCTTCCGAATGTATCCACAGCCAGCTGAGTCATTGCATCTACTTGTGCCTCTTTGGTGACATCCACTTTACAGGCTACGGCTTTTTTCAGCGGCTTTGCCACTTCACATACTTTTTCGTAATTCAAATCCGCCAAAACGATTGAACACCCTTCTTTATCCAGTCTTTGAGCCAATGCCTCGCCCAAACCCTGTGCGGCTCCCGTTATGACAGCAACTTTATTATTCAATAATTTCATAAAAAAGCTCCTAATTGTTATTCTTACCTTTATTATATCCCAACGGTTTTCAAAAACATATAGGATTGTGTCTTTTTAACTAAAGAAAACCGCTGTTATCTCAAAAAATACCAGTATATAAGGAGGGCGGACAGTGCAATTATAAGTAAGGCCAATATAACGGTCTTTATAATTTTTCTTCTGAATTCCTGCTTACTCCGCCCGACATCTTTGTCATCTTTATCACTCATAATTGCTCCCTTAGTTTTCTCATTATCATCACCATGGCATAGGTGTCCAACTTACAGTATTCCAGTAACTGATTCCGAACCTGCTGTTTTTCCTCTTCCGACATGGAAGGCATTTTTCTGAACGCAGCCATGGCCTGATCTCCTCTTTTTACTCCTTCAAGATTTTCATAATCCAAAGTATAATCATCTGGAAAAAGAGCGGGCAATACCGCTTTGATGGAATAGCTTCCCTGCATTGCCTTATCATAATACCAGTGGTTTTTAAAGGGTATCATAAGATCCAGCATATTGTCATATATATCCGTAAGCTTATCCCGAAGGTGAGGAAAATATTCGGCAAGGTCTCTGATGACACCTTTTTCAAACGCCATGTTATATGCAACCGAGCAGGCGCCCTCAGGTATATCGTTTACCAGACGTGTGGCCAATTGTTCTCTGCAGTCAAATCCGTCCGATGCAAGATACTCCTTATGCTCCAGCCTGCCGTCTTCATACTCTATATGCAAAGAGTATTGAAAAGGTGTCTGCTGATACGGCTTCATGCCGTCATACGGCGGTATGGCATACTGTATCGTTTCAAAGTCTAAATAATACAGAGGGTAACGGAACTTGCTTACAAATCGACCGATCTCTTTTTTATCTACTATCTTTTCTTTCAGTAGCTGGTCTTTTACAACCGGTCTCAGCCGTGAAAATACAACTCTTTCATTAATAACATCGGAAAAGGAATATATGCCGCTACGATACATGCTAAGCTTGTCTTTTCTGAAAACATTCTTAAGTGCAAATATATTTTCTTCGGGAAGATGCTTTGTGCAGTAACCGAAATACCCGCAAGGATAAGGTTCAAAACAGTAGTTATCTATTTCCATATCCGGTTCGATTTCAAAATCCAGTTGTGACATGGATTCCAAATGTTCCTCTACAACATTATGGCGGGAAAAAGACTGACAAGTCACATCAGTGACCGAAAACAGCTGAGTCAAATCCAGCTCGCCTCTCCTGACATAACTTGAATTGAGTGTTATTACATTTACCCTTTTAACATTGAAACCGGAAAGTGACAGAACATAACTCTGATATGCGGCATCATCAAGGTATACATCTTTAACACTTGTGGAACTCTTTACCTCATTGATGATAACGCCGTCATCACATACTTCCAATATATCCACGCTCAAAAAGCGTCCTTTATAGGCAAATGAAGCTTCGGCAATATATCTTTTACCCAGCCTGATATATTCACTTGTCCTATTTATCATTTGCGACTTATCATCCGAGTATTCTACAACGGATACATTATCAAAAAGCTTTTGCGCCAATTCCCCCACTTCATTGCCGGTTTCCAGCACCGCTTCATCCATTACGGAATAGTCAAACTCTTCCGGCTTAACTCTGTCCATCCAGTACATTTTTATACACTGTACCGCTCTTACATATCTGGATTTTGAAACATTGAAATCTATCATAATTTCTTTTTTATATCCGTCTCATCATATTCCGCTATCTCGCAGTTATCCAATAAATAACTGCGGTAATCTCCGTTTTCAGGGGCACCTTTGAAATAATGTGCAACGGCTATCGATACTCCGCCGTGTGCAACCAGTAAGACGGTTTTGCCGTAATGCTTTTTAATTATTTCTTCAAGAAAATCCACAACTCTTCCGTAAAACGCAATATATGATTCCACAGTCTCAAGCTGATTATTCATATCCAGTGACCATACTTTTTTATAATATTCGGTATCCTGCCTGTATGAAACCCCCTCGTACTTACCGAAGTCTCTTTCCGCAATCCTGCGGTCTATAGTCATTTCCACATCTCTGCCTTCACATACTATGGATGCCGTATGTCTTGCTCTTTCCAAAGGCGAAACTATCACTTCATCAAAGCTATGCTTCTTAAGCATCTCTTTAACCGCATGTGCCTGTTTTATTCCCGTTTCATTAAGTGGTATATCCGAAGAGCCCTGTACTCTTTCCTGTATGTTCCAATCGGTCTGACCGTGCCGTATAAATAGAATCTTCATAGGAATATGATAACATAAAACGGACTATCAGTCACCGATTTTCCTCACCTTTATATCCCCGCTGCCGAATTCCGATTTCAAGAGATAGTAATCGGAAGGGTTACTGTTTATTTTTGATGACAGGATAACATAGTCCTCCAGTTCCGTTACATAAAAAGGAGGAAAGCAATCCTCTCTTTCCACATCAAACAATACACTGTCTATCAGATTGTACTGCCTGTCAAAGATGTAAAACATGGGAAAAACAGATGAATATTTTTCTTTAAAATACTGATATGCATAAATATACTTGTCATTATACGAAATTCCATATAAGCCGTCGCCTATACTTTCCGCTACTTTTTCTGTTACACCTGTTTCGTAGGTATATTCATAAAATCCTTTACCGTTCAGATACCAATATACTTTATCGTTATCGGTAAATACATTTTCATAACACCACTCGGTGTTTACAAATTCACTCCACTGTCCTGTCTCCATTGAATATCTGCATACGGAGCATTCAGAATCAGGAGAATAAGTATAAAAATACATATATTCATCTAACGGATAAAACAAAAAAATCTTACCGATACCGATATCATTATCTTCAGTATCTACTACCGCTATTCCTTCACTGTTGTCAAAAACCGGCGTTTTGTATATCACGGTATTAGTGTTTCCGGCTAAACCGAAAATCGTTCCTTTGTAGTAATATAAATAGCCATGTTCAAAAAAACCGGTATATCTTTCATTTGTAGTGGAAATCGGTTTTATATTGACATGACCGGTGCCATCCATATTCATTCTGAACAGGTAATGATTAAATTTATCAATTGCTACATAGTAGATATACCCGTCATAATACGAGATTAAGTTTGCGCCTGCATAAGCATTACAATCAGAATCATTGTGAAGACAATCAGGTTTTGAGCATAATTTTACATATTTTGAAATACCGTCGGAACTGAAATAGACATAGAAGTCCTTGAGATAATAGATTCCCTCGGGTGTCTCAACAAACTGTGAATAAGAACATCCGTCCGACTGCCGGAAACGCGTAAATCTTCTGTCGTTTATATCACCGTTAAAAACATTGCTTGTTTCAGTGATATTATCCGTATCAAGATTCTTCTCATTAAAAGTTTTACAGGAGGATAATACTATAAGCAGAGTAAATAACAGAAATAGTGCGATTAATCTTTTTTTCATGCGGTTACACAACCAGAACATTGTCTTTTTTGCATTTATCTAAAACTTTATCATCGGGCAGGGTGTCGCAAACCCAAATATCCACATCCTTAAGCCGGCAGAAAGTGTATGCTTTATCCTTTTCTATTTTGGTAGAATCTGCAAGCATTATGGTTTTTCTGGCCTTCTCGATAATTCTGGTTTTTAATTTGGCATCATGCATATTGGAAACGGAAAAACCCTTATCCGCGGAAAATCCCGAAGCTCCCATTACAGCTAAATCAATGTTCATTATCTCCAACATCTGCATGGCTTCCGGACCGGAACATGCCAATGTATTGGGGCTTATCGTTCCTCCCAGCAATATAACCGAGTTATCGGTGGAAGCAAGTTTCAAAGCGGTGTTTACCGCGGAAGTTATAAAGGTGCAGCCTTTCATATCGGTAAGAAGATTGGCTAAACCCATAACGGTACTTCCCGCGTCCAAATATACCGATCGGTCTTTTTCAATGAAATGGGAGGCTTTTCGGGCGATGATGGCTTTTTTCTCCACATTCTCCGCCTGTCTTACAGTATAACCTGTCTCATCTTCCCCCGCTTTTTTAAAACGGTTTATACTGACCGCTCCGCCGTGAGTCCGCACCGCATATCCCTTATCTTCCAGCAGTATCAAATCACGGCGTATGGTCATTTCCGAGACATCGGAGAAAATCTTCTTCAGCTGCTTGAGAAAAACCTCTGAATGATCATCCAGCATCCGCTTTATCTGTAATTGTCTCTGATTCAACTTAACTTACACCCCTAATCTGTTCAATCTGACTATTTCACCGTCGGTAAAGCTCATTGTCGAAACATGACCTTTTAACGGAACAATCTTCTGATGTATGGCATCTAATATCCAGCTCGGTTGAGGGAAGAAAGACTTCTCATAATCGGCTGCCGGTGTAATCCAGTTTCTGGATCCTACAACTACTGCAGGTGCATCCAGATAATCAAAACACAGTGTGGAAATTGTCGTTGCCATATCTTTAAGGTGAGATCCTCTTTCGCAGGCATCCGAAGCAAGTATAATTCTTCCGGTCTTTTTAACCGATTGAACAACCGTGTCGTAATTAAACGGTGAAACGGTTCTTGCATCAATTACTTCGGCTTCCATTCCGTATTTTTCTTTCAGTATATCGGCTGCATCCAAAGCCGTGTAAAGTGTTGCACCTATTGTCAGTATGGTTATATCCTTACCCGCTCTCTTTATGTCGGGCTCTCCTATCGGTACCTCATAATATTCAGTAGGTACTCCGCCTTCATGGAACATCTCGCCTTTGTCATACAGTCTCTGGCTTTCAAAGAATATAACCGGGTCGGTTCCCGATAGAGCGGCATTTAGCAGACCTTTAGCATCGTAAGGTGTTACCGGGAATACTACCTTCAACCCCGGGATATGTGCACATAAACTGGTCCAGTCCTGTGAATGCTGCGCACCGTATTTGGCGCCTACACTTACTCTTACCACTACCGGCATTTTGAGTATTCCGGCACTCATGGCCTGCCATTTGGGAAGCTGGTTGAATACTTCATCTCCCGCTCTGCCCAAGAAATCGCAATACATAAGTTCCACTACCGCTCTTCCGCCCGCCATTGCATATCCTACCGCAGAGCCTACTATTGCGGCTTCACTTATGGAGGAGTTGAACAGTCTGTGATAGGGCATGGAATCGCATAATCCTCTGTATGCGGCATATGCTCCTCCCCATTCTCTGTTTTCCTCACCGTATGCAACCATAGTGGGATCTGTGTAGAACTTCTCTATCATTGCTTCGAATATCGCATCTCTTATCTGGAAAACTTTATTCTTGGAAACCACCACTCCGTCTACAATACCCCTTCTCTCTTTCTTCTGAACCTGCTGATAACGGGTATTTTCTTCTAAAGGTATGAGAGCATCAACCGGTCTGTCATCCATTTTCTCGATTCTTTCATTGGAGAACATAAGGTCTTCAATAGCTTTGGGATTACCCACAAGATCCATCTTGGGTGTTATAGCGGGATCAATAGCCATTTTATATATCTTGAATATCAGTGAAGCCGCATCGCCTAGAATTGCTTCAAACTCTTCCTCTTTTGCTATTCCGCCTTTTACAAGTTTCTGCCTGTATTCGATAAGTGAATCCTGTTCCATCCACATATCTATTTCTTCCTTTGTCCTGTATGCCGAAGCATCACTCGGAGAGTGTCCTGCAAATCTGTATGTCATGACATCCAGAAGAACCGGTCCTTCTTTCTTTTCAATAATCTCTCTCTTTCTCTTATACGCATCAATAACCGCCAAAGGATTGTATCCGTCAATTCTCTCGGCATGCATCTGCTCGGGGTTTACTCCCGCTCCGAAACGGGCAAGAATATCAAAGCCCATGGTTTCACCCATTGTCTGTCCGCCCATTCCGTAAAAGTTATTGAAGAAATTGAATATTATGGGCAATCCGCCTTTATGCTCGCCTTCCCATAATGTTTTGTACTGATCCATTGTGGCAAAACAGATTCCTTCCCATACCGGTCCGCAACCCAATGAAGCATCACCTAAGTTGGCTATAACCATACCGCTCTTTTTGTTAACCTTCTTGTAAAGAGCCGCTCCTACGGCTATATCGGCACTTCCGCCAACTATTGCATTGTTGGGGTATATGCCGAACGGAATAAAGAAGGCATGCATGGAGCCGCCCAATCCTCTGTGGAAACCGGTCTCTCTGGAGAATATTTCCGCCAATGTTCCGTAAAGCAGAAAGTCTATTGCCAGTTCTTTTACCGTTTTCTGGTCTTTCTGAACTATCCTTAAAATTTTGCCGTCAAAATAGCTCTCCATTATATCCATAAGCTCTTTATCGGAAAGTTTCTCAATGGCCGACAATCCTTTTGCCAGTATCTCACCGTGGCTTCTGTGTGAACCTAAAATGAAATCGTCTATACCCAGTGTATATGCCTGTCCCACAACCGATGCTTCCTGACCCATGGAAAGGTGTGCAGGTCCGGGATATGCATGCTCTACCGAGTTGTATTGTCCGGTAGTTTTGACCGCATTTAACATACTTTCAAACTCACGTATTATTGCCATATCTCTGAAGATACGTAAAAAATCCGCTTTGGAAAATATCTTCTTTTCTTCTTCAATTGTCTTGTTATATGCACAGACATCTATGTCCTTGAATTTAATCTTACTTCTTTTTCTTAAATCTTTCGGGTTCAGTACCAGTTCCTTTGTCATTTTTTAATCTCCTTTATATTCAATAACTTTTTATACTTTGCATTTTAATTTCACTCTTTGCTATACATTAAAATGCAAACAGCGCTTCCCTTATAATTTCGCATACGGTAGGATGAGGGAATACCAATTCCTTCAAATCTTCCACCGTCATCTGCGATTCAATCATCATGGCTGCTCCGTAAATGAGTTCCGAAGCATAGTTGCCTATAAGGCTTACACCTATAAGTCTGTTTGTGCTTTTTTCTCTCAATGCTTTACATATACCGTTTCCGCCTTCATTTTCCGCAACATATCTTCCGGAATATTTCATGGATATGGTAACCGCTTCAAAATCCATATTTTTCTGTCCGGCTGAAGCTTCGGTTTCTCCGACCATTGCCACTTCGGGATTGGTATATATCACGGCAGGTATGGCGGTATATCTCATTATGTCTTTTTTACCGGTAATGTTATTTACACATACTTCCGCTTCTCTGTAAGCGGTATGCGCAAGCATGGATATGCCGTTTACATCTCCTGCGGCATAAACTTCCGCAACATTAGTACATCCGAAACGGTCGGTAATAATGGCGCCACGTTTATCGGTCTCCACCCCTATATTCTCCAGTCCCAGGTTTTTGGTGGAAGGTCTTCTGCCTATGCTTATCAGCACTTTTTCACACTCAATCTCCACATTCTTTCCCTCTTTTTCGAATATGACCGATTTGTCGGTAAAGGACGTTACTTTACTTTCAAGATTAAACATTATTCCTTTTTTCTCATATTCTTTACGTAAAAGATCCGATATCTCGTCGTCAATGGGGCCGCCTATCTTATTGAGCATCTCCACAACCGTAACCTTGCTTCCCGCAGAGTTGAAATAGGAAGCCATTTCCAGCCCTATAACTCCTCCTCCTACAACAACAAGAGTTTCCGGTATTACCGTAAGATCCAAAATCTCTCTGTTGGTAAGTACAAACCCCTTTTGATAGCCTTCATGAAGTCCGGGAATGGGAGGCATTATGGGTTCCGAACCGGAGCATATAAGCAGTCTGTCCGCCGTATAAAGTTCACCTTCGGCACTTACCACAAAACCGTCAGAAGATTTTTTTTCAATCTTTGCAACCTTTTCTACCACCGTGACTTTGTTTCTTTTCAAAGTCCCTTTTACTCCGGCTACCAAAGTTCTGACCACTTTATTCTTTCTTTTAATTACCGCCTCCTGGTCCAATGTAGAGTCGGTCACTTTAATTCCGTACTGATCGGAATGTTTTGTGTAATCATATATCTTTGCACTGTGAAGTAAGGCTTTGGAAGGCACACATCCTTCATTTAAGCAAACTCCGCCGAGATAACGCTTTTCAAACAGCAGTACATTCAGCCCTTTTCCCGCAGCTCTTTCCGCACCTAAATATCCGGCCGGACCGCCCCCTATAACTATTAAGTCGTATTTCATATCCGCTTCCTTTCTACTTTGCTCCCATGGTTTCAAAATTCTCAAGATTATTACATAAATCTTTCAAGAATCTTGCCGCAGGTGCTCCGTCAACTATTCTGTGATCTATTGTCAGTGACAGACCCATTGCCTGATAAGTTTTAATCTGTCCGTTTTCTTCCTTAATGCGTGTAGTAAGTCCGCAGACACCTAAAATTGCCGTCTGAGGAGGATTGATTATGGGAGTAAAGGTTTCCACTCCTAAATTACCCAAATTGCTTATGGTAAAGGTTCCTCCTGTCAATAAATCGGGGTTTATGCTGCCGCTTCTGCATTTGCCTGCCAAATCCCTTACAGCAACAGATATCTCATTAAGTGATAACTTGTCGCAGTTGAATAATGTAGGAACCATAAGACCCCTGGGAGTATCGGTAGCAACACCCATATTGACAACATTGAATCTTTTGATTGTTTCTCCGTTGAAATGAGCATTCAAATCCTTATGCAGTAATAATGTTTTTGCTGTTGCATATACTATTACATCATTCAAAGTTATATTTGCCAGCCCTAACCTTTCGCCGTATGCCTTAACCATAGCCCTGAAGTTCATTATACTTGTGGCATCGAAAACAGCATTCATTGTCAGCTGAGCCATTCCCGATAACGAAGAATACATTGTTCTGGCAATAACCTTCCTTATATTACTCAACTTCTCTTCGGTATAGTCCTCTGTACTGATTTCAGCTTTTGTAACGGAAGATGCTTCAACTTTGCCCTTACTTAAATCTTCCACCGTTACTCTTCCCCCTATACCCGTTGCATCATATTGAGCAGCCTTGTCATAACCGGTCTTTGCCGCAGGAGTAACTTTCACTCCTTCTTTTACAAGTGCCTGTATGTCTCTTTCTATCACTCTGCCGTCGGGACCGGTTGCGGTAGCATATGATACATCCACATGGGTCTTCTCTGCTAACGCTCTGGCTCTGGGAGATATCTTAAGTTGGTCGGTAACCGTTGTCTGTACCCGGACACTTTCCTTCTCAACCTTAACTTCTTCTTCAGGCTTTTCAACTGATTGCTCAACCGGCTGTTGACCGCCCGGAGCAAATGAAGATACATCTTCCCCCGGTTCCCCTATAACGCACATATTCAAAAGGCATGTGACATCGTCGCCCTCTTCAAAATATGTTTCTAAAAGTATTCCTTCCACTTTTGCTTCTTCATCAAAAGTAGCCTTATCCGTTTCATAGGTAAACAAAATATCGCCGATATTTACCTTATCGCCTTTTTTCTTGTGCCACTTGGAAACCACGCAGGATTCTACGGTATTTCCCTGTCTCGGCATAATAACTGCTGTTGCCATTTATACTCCTCCATTCGTTTAAATACAAGAATTGCACCATGTTAGATTCTAACATGCCGATGTTATTTTTTCAACACGGTTTGCATTAGTTTTTATCAAATATCTGAATTAAAAAAGCCTGAACTGAGATATACATACAAAAAAATTATAGATTATATGCCTTACGAATATCCGTAAATACCTTACTTGCCTGTTTAGTACGTCCTTCTAAAATATCCGCATATCCGGTAAAATATTCTTTGTTTGTTCCTTTGTATCCACTACCGGGTACCTGCTTTCTTAAGGTTTAGAATATCTGATAGTATTTTCCACTATTTCAAATTTATACTTATCAGAAAAGTAAGGGAAATTCAAATAACCGTCTGAGACCGTATATTCTATATCCTTTACAGTAAATTCACCGTTTTTCATTTCATATATCACTTTAACACTTAATATTGTAAGAGACATTCCTTTTTCAGTCGGCTCTTTTTCACTTAAACAAAGCCACGGTTCTTCCGTAATACCGTTATTCACAATATCGCAGGTCAGCCATTCGCCGTAAAAAATATTGAAATCAGGTTTAACCTTATCGGAAGAAATCTTTATTACTATTTGACCGTTGTTATTCTTATCCTTTACAGTAACAAAACATGCTTGTTCTTTTTCTGAATATTCAGCGTTATACTCTATTGTATCGGCTATAACATCGAAAACCGATTCTGAAGAAAAGGGAATTTCTTTAAAGTCCTTTTCGTTATATAAACCAATCTGTCTTGTTTCTCCATATGTTGTGATTGGATCAGGTCTCAGCAAAATTTCATTATATCCGTCAGCATTAAAATCTTTTACAACACAGACTACTGCCGGCCCCGACAACATATGGGTATTAAGATAAAATACTTCGTTATTTCTTAATGCTGAATATATTCGCTTAGCATCAGCTCCGATTATCTCCGGATTGAGTTGTATCAGTTGCAAAGGATATTCGTCCGGTGTTTTATGCATTGTTTCACATACATAAACATCCTGCTTTTCAAGATTTGCACCGTTTAAGTAATATACATTATCTTTTGAAATTTTTCCGTTTAAACCGTTGATTAATATGATGTCTTCAACATTATCTTCATTTACATCTTTGTAATCCAAGATATATGAGCCCTTGGTATTTATGAACATACCTTTATTATTTTTAGTTATTTTAATCAATTCCGTATTGTTTTTGACAAACTCTTTTTTTGCTTCACATACGGTTAACGATAAATTATCGGTATAATTTATTTTCTTAACAATTATATCTTCATATATTTCTACCGTAATATTACTGTCTTTTTTTGATATATCTTCAACAAGTCTAAATGCTCTATTGTCCTCTATATTAACTTTCGGTACTTCTTTTTTTCTCTTCAGATAAGACAAAACAATATCTTCATTTTCAAATGCGTTTTTTCCCAGACAAGTTTTTATTTCCAACTTCCCGTCTTCGCTTAATCTTTGATTTATTTGCTCTAACGACAATTCTTTTTTACTGTCATAGTCTAAAAAACATATTTTTTCCTTGTAGTACATCTCCGTTTTTTCCTGTAAATAAATTATAAGTTCATATTTACCGTCAAAATCAATATCTTCTTTTATTACGACAGGTATACCGTTTTCACTTAATTTTATACTTTCAATTACTTCCGTCTTTTTATTGTCATATTCAAAATACAAATTTGTAAAGTTAGCAAACTCATCTTTCCCGTCATAATATATTTTGAAATCAAACCCCGTTTTATCGGATATATCTATAACATTCGGTTTTTCGTCAGGTAAAACCGTAATAACGGGTTTCGGTGTTTCTTCATTTGTTTTAGTACATGAAGTTAAAATCATTACGGTAATAAAAATGAATGTTAATAAAAATAAATTTCTTTTTCTCATCTCTCAAACTCCAATTTTGGGTAAAAAATTTTTTGTTCTAAAGTGTTTACTATGCTACATTATGATAGCATTATTTGTTATTTTTGCCAACTATACTCTACTACGGAGGCGTACCTTGAGTTTCCGTACTTTTTCACCTATCGATTTAAACATCTGTATTTTCTATTGAAAATGAGGAATACTTCCGTTCCAAGAAGCAGATATTCGGCTTTGAAAAGTTCAGAGTGAGAAGTATGGTGTCAATTAGGTCTTTGACTTTTATGATAACAGCCTACATGACTTTCCTTGCTTTAATGTCCATGAAGAGTGTACACAGCTCACTAAAGATTGAGATATTATCTAGAGCAGCACCGCTTAAGCAGAAGATGCAATTTTACTATTACCGTATAGCCAAAGGTAATTTGAAAATACTCTCTTATGCACGTATGGGTGTAAAAGGGTGGTTCAAAATTAAGCGTCAAAAGTACAGACAATTAGCCTTCAGTTTTTTATCCTGAGCTATACAAAATTGAATACTCATGAAAAGTTCCGACATAGTGGGAACTGATTTTTATACGCAAAACTCCGGTTTTAGAGACTTTTATATGCAATTTTACTAATCTTTCCTCTATAGTCTTAAAGCTACCTCAAAAACCGGTCAATTATTCGGTTTCGATTGCATTTTACGGAAACTCAAGGTGCCGCGTATCGTCCTTATCCCGCCGGGCAATGTTTATTATGCTTTTACGCGCATAAAAAGACAGAGGACGACTGCTCTTTACATATATTTCTCTTTTTCATCCTAAAAACAGACTGCTTTTATAACTGCTTCGGCAATCGCCTTCCGCAATCATTATTTTAATGATTCGTTATTCACCACCGCTTCTTTAAGAGCGGGCATACTTTTCAGAACGGCACAATCGACGGACCCGTCGATAATCGCGGATTCGAGTAACAAATATTCCAGTTTGGTGAAAAACTTAAGATCCTCAAGACTCTTTACATTATCTTGCTTCAGTATGTGTTCTATGCCTTTGGCGCCGGTTGCAGCTTGCACTATCACATAGACACGGTAATGATCATAAACATTGCCCTCCACTTGGTCGCGAATCTGAATCGACGTAATTATCTGCATATTGTCATATGTAAACTCAAGATCGGCCGAAAGAAAAGCCGGAATAAGCAGTTTTTCCAATGCCCTGTCCTTAAAACTCTCCGGCAAAATGAGTACTTTGACAGAATTATCTTTAGCATATTTTTCAGCGGCGCTTCCGGCTTCGGTATATATTATCGCTCCTTCGGGAAATATGTCCTTTTCGATACATGTCACTTCCCCTGGAATGAAGAATTTTGCAAACGACTGCAAACAGGTCAGCATGTCTTTGGTTATCGCAGTGGTCCCGTCTTCGAATTTAACTGTTTCCATGTTGCCGTCGAGTCCATAAAAAATATCTTTTCCCAATGATGTTGCAAACGGAAGTTTAACCTTTTTTTGCGTACCAACATAATATCCGCCGCCTGTCATTTCAATCGTCATTGAATGTTTTACCGTTTTATCGGTTGTTGCGAAAGCCCTGTCCTTGATGCTTTTCAGTTTATCGGATATTATGATACGGTCTACGGTGCTGTCTTCAAACGCACTTTGACCTATCTCCTCTATCTGCTCCGTATTACATACAATGATATGTCCGAACGCTTTATAGAATGCGTAATCATCTATCTTTTTCAATGTGGCGGGCAGGTATATGACGGCATCGAAGAAACCTCCGTCCCCTGCCTTGTAAAATGTTGAAGAAAGACTTTTCACGCCTTCCGGTATCACTATATCTTTACTGGTCTGATTACATTTAATCAGTACCCCGTCGCCTACGACAACAAATTCATCCTTGAGACTCTTGTACCATTCAGTATCATCAAAGGCACAGACTCCTACTCTCTTTACGCTCTCTGGTATGAATACTTCTTTTACGTGCGAACATGCGTAAAAAGCCTTGTCTTTGATACATGCTACAGGCTTATTGGAAATTCTGTCAGGTATTATCACTGTTTCTTCCGTGCCGTCATATTTTATGATTGTCACTTCATTGTCTTTTACGATGTAAATAAAGGATCCTTCTCTACACTCTTTTGCAGGTTTGCTTCCGATATTGCAGGCCGTGAGCGACAAAACTATTAAAATCAGCAATACCGCCATGCTTTTTTTCATGTCATTTGTTTCCTTTCCTTTTCATACTTGAGCGCAAATCATCGTATATACATTTCTTGGCTGATATACTCCGGGGTTACTCTGCCAGTCGCCTGTTCTGATACATTTCCTAACATTATTTTCTTTGGTCACTATCTGCGTTGAATCTCCGCTGTCTACCGAAATCCCATGAGAAATTTGAGTACCCCAAATATTTTTAATCATTGCTCTATGCTCATAAAGACTCAGTCCGGATGTTATTGGTGACAAATCCGAGTTGGTACTGAATACCCAAAGCAATACAATATCTTCATATGCATTATTGAGTTTGAATATTGCACTTCTGTGAGTTATTGAAAGATGGACTCCATTTGCTTCGTCTGTAACTAAATTGTTATATTGTGTTTCTGATAAAATTTGTCCCATGTATAAATTCACTCCACCTATGGCATATTGGATTTGTGATTGGGTTATGGATTCGTTAAGATATGAGTAATTGTTAAAACTTGTTAATGAATCCGCATAAATATATCGTCATGATGTATTTCTATAGCCTCATAATAAACACTTCTACCCGCATTTGGTACCGAATAGAAATCCCTTCTATAATTAGCCATTTAATACCTCTCCGTTTCTACCTTACGAGTATGGCATATTACGTTTCATTTGTCAACGGAGTCGTGACACGGAGTCGTACCTTGATACTTTACTACAGATATGACAATATTAGATGCAGTGCCCTCACTCATCGCTTCGTACCACAAATCCTACTTACTTATCTTCTCAACATCCTTCCACGCACCGGATACTATAAGCCGTGTATGCTCTTTGAAGATATAGTTGGGGTTGGAAAGGGGATGTATTTTACCGTCCTCTTTGTATGCAAGCACGTTGATGTTAAAGTTCATTCTTACATTAACATGGGATATTGTCTTTCCTATCCATTGCTCGGGTGTTTTTATCTCCGATACCGCATAATCGGGTGAAAGCTGTATATAGTCAAACATGTGATTTGCACTGAATCTGTATGCCGCCCTGTTTGCCATATCCTTTTCCGGAAATATAATCTCGTCAGCACCGTTTCTTAAAAGAAATTTTGCATGAATATCTCTGTCGGCTTTGGACACCACATATTTGGCTCCGTTATCCTTTAGTAATGATGTTATTTCCAAAGAAGACTGGAAATTCTCCCCTATGCATACAAAACATATATCAAAGTTATTTATCCCGAATGATTTTAATACATTCTCATCCATGCAATCCGCCACCAATGCGGAAGTAACATGCTCGGATAGATCTCTGAGTTCACTTTCATCCTTATCCACTACCATTACTTCATTTCCCAGCTCCGCCATTTTTAATGCCAAGCTTTTTCCGAATCTGCCTGTTCCTATTATTAAAACCGATTTCATTTTTTGCTCCTAACCTATTATTATCCTTTCTTCCATCAGCCGCACATTAGGCCTGGGTTTATCACCGGCCAAAGCCGCTATAACGGTCAAGCTTCCCACCCTGCCGCAGTACATTAATATTATAACCGCAATTTTTGATAATATGTTCAATTCCGGAGTAATACCCGTTGATAACCCTACAGTACCGATTGCCGAAAACGACTCAAACATAGCATCTTTCACGGAAATGGACTGAAAGGATATTATCAAAAAACAAGCCAAAAGAGTAAGTGATAAATAAATGGCAGCTATGCTGAAGGCTTTTCTCGGGATAAAGTCTTCCAACCTTTTCCCTCCCACATTCAAATCCGGCTCGTGAGTTATATATGCTTTTATAGTAAGAATAATAACAAACATTGTAGTTATCTTTATTCCGCCTCCGGTGGAACCGGGATTGGCACCTATCATCATCAGAAGAACTGTTAAGAAAGAGGCTCCTTCCGACAGTTCCGTCATATCTACGGTATTGAATCCGGCGGTTCTGGGAGTGATAACCTGAAACAGGGAAACTAAAATCTTCTCTCCGAAGGTCATACCTTCCAAAGTATTATTGCTTTCCAGAAAGAAAAAAATCACTGCCGGAACAGTAATCAGTACTGCGGTACCTATAAGCACTATCTTTGTGTGCAGTCTGTATTTGGAAAATTTCAATTTATTATCCATAATATCATCCCACACTACAAAGCCGAGACCGCCGACTACTATCAAAGACATTATAACTATATTGACAACAATGTCTGTATCAAAAAAGGTTAATGAACTTCTGGGGCTGAATACACCCATTAAGTCAAATCCGGCATTACAAAATGCGGATATGGCATGGAATATGCCGTAATATATTCCCTTTGCCGTCCCTAAAAGTGGTATAAATCTGATGGAGAGAATAGTTGCCGCAACAATTTCAATTGCAAAGGATGTAATGATTATCTTACGCAAGAGTTTCACAACCCCGCCTATTTGCGGAGAACCCATGGTCTCCATCAGAAGCCCTCTTTCTCTCAAACCTATCTTTTTGCCCAACATCAGAAATATCATACCCGCCATACTCATGAAACCCAGGCCGCCTGTCTGTATAAGTACCAAGATTACAATCTGACCGAACAATGTAAACTGAGTATATGTATCGTATGTTGCAAGTCCTGTGACACACAATGCAGAGGTGGCGGTAAACAGGGCGTTTATAAAAGGGATTCTTGTGTTGTCTTTTGAAGCGGCGGGAAGAGAAAGCAGCAATGCTCCGATTAGTATTATTACAACAAATCCTATTGCAATAATCTGCATGGTTGTTAATCTTATTTTCTTCTTCGCTTCCATTAGTTATAAAAGCTCCTTAACCATATTTCCTATTACCTGTGCCATACGTAAAAAACCTATATCATTAGGGTGACAACCGTCTACCGTACAACTGTCTCTGTAATCTCTTGCGAAAAAACTTCTTCCGTCTATGAAATACACATTTCTGTCGCCGTTTTCCATTGCACTCATATATGTCTTAAAGATTATATTCCTTCTCTGTATGCTGTCAAATGAGTAATCGGAAAAGTCGGGTTTGGAAACAAATATTACCGGAAGGTCGGGATTCTTAGCTCTTACAGTGTTAAAAAACGGTTTATGTGTTTTTTGTAAATGCTCAATCTTCGGAGCATTATGGTCATAATCCAGCACAAATACGCTCATGTCCAATCCCGCTATATATTCCGCTATTGCCTGTTCTCCCTCGGCGGCACCGGAAAAGCCTAAGTTTATATAATCGACATCGCACATTCTGGATATGACGGCTTCATAACAATTGCCCGCTCTTGAAGCGCATCCTCCCTGTGTGATGGAGGAACCGTAATACACAACAGGCTTCTTATACTTATATTGCTTTCCGGGACCTAAGAGAGAATTTTCCGAAACCCCTATATATACCTTATCCACATTATTGTATAAAGGAAAATACAAAGTAAAATATCTCAATTTATGCTCACTGAATCTTATTCTCATCTCATACCAGTCTTTAGTGTTCACTTCGGGATTAAATCTGCTGAAAAATACACTTCTGTTGTCAAAATCTTCATAGATATCAAATCCCGAGGCGGCCTGCAAAGACATATTGGTCATCCTGAATAATTCGGGAAAGAAGACCTGTATGCAAAGATAATCGGAATCGGTACAAAACCGTATTCTTCCTCCGGAGGTATGTAAATAGTGTATACGCACTCTCGAATTACACTTAGCAGCCACTTCATCGGGCATTCTTTTAAATACCGGTTGATTTGCGGGGTCATATAGTCCATAGAGACTGAAGGGTTGTTCTCTCACATCAAGATATATTAAATCTTTATCATCTAAATTGGTGTACGGCTTTAAGCCTTTGTAATATGTTTTTGCTTTTTGCATATCTGTTAATCCTTCTTTCTTTTTAATTATACTGCATATTCCCGCTTACCGTTGCAATAACTGTTGTCCCAAGATTTATTTGTTCTCCTTTTTTTGCCGTTGCGGTATTTGTTATCACCTGTGTATCAATATTATAGTTGTCGGCAATACCTTTGGATTGTGCATCTTTTAAAGCCGCTTCCGATGCCGCTTTCTTTGCATATTCCACCGCTTCATCAAAATCATTTGTCACATACCTGCCTGAAGGAGCATATACCATATATGAACTGTCATACTCGCTTCTAATCTCTATTTGATATACCGACCTTACATTGCTTACAACCGCTCCTATCGCATTGGCATATTTTGCATCGGAAGGTATTACACATCCTGTACCCAAAGCCTTTGCGACATCGGGAAGGAATATATGTGTAGGTGCCCCTATACCGACTAAAGACATATTTGTTACAAAACCAACAGGCAGGTCTTTATGTAAACGGTCTTTATATGAATTGCGTATAAGGGCCATTGTCTGCTCATTTACCCCGTTTTTAAAATCATCGGGATATTTATCGGTTAACAGTATTCTTACGATATTTTCGTACAGTTTAAGCTTTACGGTGTCATATACCATATCGCAGAATTCTTCCTGAGTATATTCGATACCCGTTTCTTCAAAAATGTTTGAAAGTATATATTTCACGACGGTTATTGAAGCGGTTTCATCAAAGGCATTAAAATCTTTCTTCACATGCATTATATCGGTAGGTGTTAAACCTGCCCGTATTATCACTCCCTCCGATTCCAATCGCTCCGTGTTAAATGTATATATATCCTTACCCAAAGCATTTGCGGCTTTTTCCAAAGGCATGGGCTGTTTTTCCAGTAAATTTATAAGTTCTAATTCTTCTTTTGTATATCTGTTGTGTATGATATGCGAATTATTACCGGTTACACTTTTCTGTAAAAGTAAAAATTCATACAAAGGATAACTGTGATACTTTTTTGAATCAATAAGTTCTTCCAACTCCTTATTGATAAGCGGCCATCTTGTTGCGGCAACACACAGAGGAATCATGCGTTGAGGCAGTTGCACAACCTTTCCGTGCTCCACCCTTATTGTACTGTCTCCCCCCAAACCGAATGTGTCTATAAATACTCCGTGGACAAATGTCTTCCACGAGCCTATCCTTACCCCGGAATCGGCATCAAGCGGTATACCGTTTTTTACTATGGAAACATCGGTAGTGGTTCCTCCCATATCTATGATAAGGCAATTTTTTTCCTCCGTTATATTCACCCCGCCCGTAACCGATGAAGCAGGTCCGGATAAGATGGTTTCCACAGGCTTTGTTTCGGCATATTGTTCGCTCATTTTAGTGCTGTCACTTCGTATAACCACAACGGGTGCATTAATGTGCATTTTTTCCAATGCCGACTTTATACTCTCCAAAAACTGTTTGATGATAGGTATAAGTTTGGCATTGAGTAAAGTGCCAGCTCCTCTTTGAATGGAGTTTAGTTCGTAAAAGAGTTCATGACCGCATACCGCAGGAATTCCATATCTTTCTTCCACCAACTGCTTTGCGATCTTTTCCAGTTTGGCGCCGTTACTTGCAGCAAATACTTCCACTATTCCCAAGCCTTCGGCATCGTTCAACCAGTCATCCAGTTGAGTAAATAATTTATCCCAGTCCGGTTGCTGCGTGTTGTTGCCGGAAAAATCACCGCTTTTTTCACATAGATATACATCACTTTTGTCGGTAAGACCGTAATCCTTGCCTACCATATCAAAAACCTTTTGCTCCACTCCGAAAAACAGCAACTTGGCTCTTCCGCCTTTGTTTTCTATACAGGCGTTGGTAGCCAAAGTTGTGGACAGAGCCACTATTTCCACTTTCGGAAAGTATTGCTTATTTAAACGGGATAACGCATTTATTATTCCGGTCTCCAGCTTTTCATGAGTGGTAAGAGCTTTTGCACAGCATAATACTTTACCGCTGTCAAAGTCATATATTACGGCATCGGTATATGTACCGCCCGTATCTATTCCTATTCCTAAAGCCATATAACTTTTCCGCCTTCTTTTCTCGACTGCTCTGCCTTCATTACATTGCGATGACTGACTATGGTTGTATCGATGAAGGTAAGGTCGTCGGTTTCCATGGGTTCACCGGATAACAGTTTTATAAAATTATTGACCAGCGCCATGTCACCCGATATATGTGCAAGGCGTATAACTCCCGCATATACAGTTTTACTTCCCTTTCCGAATCTGTTGATTATGAATCTGCCTTTGGATTCGTCGCAGTGAATATCGGCTTTTTCCATGTGCAGGATTGTGTGTCTGTAACATTTTTCGGAAAATGCCGTAACATTCAGGTTGACATATCTGTTATCACCGTAATCCATTGTCACCACCTGATGGTCCAATGCATTGTTGTCACACTTATACACGCATCTGCCGAACAGACCGGTCCGCAACGAATCATATTTATCTTTTCTGTTGTATTTGGGTTTTCCGGTTATGACATCTCCTAAAAGTTTCAGGAATGTAAACCGCCATATGGGTGCGGTAATATACAGGCTTTCCGCATCATACGGGCAGTTGTTTTTAATATGCTTGGGACAATCCAGGCATATGTCGCCGCAACCTTCCGGTGCATTTTCTTTTTTAAAGTAAGAAAGGCTGCCGTAGGAAGATATGGATTTGCAACCGTCTCCCATCAACCAGTGTATAAGGTCAAAGTCATGGCAGCATTTAGCCATCAGCATGGGTGTGGTTTTTTCCGAATCTCTCCAGTTACCTCTTACATAACTGTGAGCGAAATGGAAGTACCCTATATTCTCGGTATGTTCAACAGATATTATCTTGCCGTACTTCCCGCTCTTTACCAATTGATTCATCTTTTTGAAGAACGGCGAATATCTCATTACATGGCATACTACAACATATACACCTTTTTCTTTTGCTTTGTTGCGTATTTCCTCACATTCGGCAATATTTATAGAGACGGGTTTTTCCAGCATTATGTGATATCCGCATTCTATTGCCGCCATGGCATGGCGGTAGTGATCGTTATCCATTGTGCATATATATATGGCATCGGCCAGTTTCCCGGCTTTAAAGAAATCGACTTCATTCAGATATCTGTTACTTTTATCCACTTCATATTTGTCGCCGTATGTGTTGAGTCTGTACTCATCGGTATCGCATAATGCGGTTATTTTAGCTTTTCTGCCGTTTAAAAGTTTGGTCCATCTCATATAACCGCTGCCTCTGTTGCCTAAGCCTATCACAGCTATGGTAATCATTTGTTACCCTCCCATTCTTTCCATACACCCGGTTCATACCCCGCTGTCGCCTTATTGCCGTTTCGCACGACGGGAGTTTTTATGAGGTGCTGATTTTCCAAAAGCAGTGCCGTCCTGTCCTGCTCTTTTGCATATTTAATCCTCAGAAGTTTATCCTGATCTTTTGTTTTATAGTCTAAAAGATTCTCCATTCCGCCTACCGCTCTTAAAACTTTTTCCAACTCGCCTTTACTCATACCTTTATCTGACATATTGATATACCGGAAAGGTATTTTTCTTTCTTTGAAGTATCGTTGGGCTTTTTGGGTATCAAAGCATTTGGTTTTTCCGAAAATCTGAATATTCATTATTCCGCCTCTATATATCCGATTGAGTATATTTTAACATAAAGCTTGACTGTATATACCGATTCTTTCGCTTGTAAGTTTACCGATAGGATACTATAATGGGCATGAGAGTTTTTTAAGATACGGAAAGGAAAGTTATGAAGGCTTTTTTCGTTAAATACAGACGGCTTATATCACTTATGTTACCCTTTCTTTTGTATATATTTTATTTGATAGTATGTGCGATTGTTAAAAAAAGCGATAACTTCTTTTCCACTGAAATGTTTCTTGACAGCTATATTCCTTTTATTGATTTTGCCGTTTACGGATATATATCCTGGGTGCCGCTTGCAGCCGTATCCGTTATTTTCCTTTTCTTCTGTCCGGGCGACGGATATTACCGGCTTATAATAGCAATTGCAATATCGGTTCTTATTTGCCTGATAATAAGTCTTTCCTATCCGGTCAGAATGGATATTCCCCATTTCGGCGACAGTGCATTTCTTGTTGCAGTTTTGAAAAACAGCGGTATTGCAAGTTTTCCCAACATACCTTCATGTATACTGTCCAACGGCTTTTTCTTAATGATTTTCTACAAGAAAATACATAAACGTTCAAAATGCTTGCCGATAGTTTTGCTGTTCGGATTGATATTGCTGGCATGGATTGTCTGTGCTTTGCTTTCCAAGATGACACATATTTCAGATCTGTTAATCGGAATACTTATAGGAGCGGTTTCTTCTTTGTCGGTCTGGTTTATTCCTTTTAAACAAACACACTAAAATTTAACTTTTTTCATAACTCCGTCAAAGACATAAGAACAATCGTAGCCCGCTCTTTTAAGCCGGTCTATCGCTTTATCGTAAGCAAACAGTAACGCCGATGTAAAATGGCAGTCGGAATTAACCGATACGGGTATGTTTTTCGCACAGCATCTTCTCAAGATATATTCCGAAGGATACATGACATCAATGTCTTTTGCCATGGCACCGGTGTTGACTTCGATATAGGAATCTTTTATTACATCCAAAGTCGCTTCTACATGAGCTTTATATTCATCGGTATCGGCATCAAACCACTTCTTGCCTATATTCCTTTTTTCCACTATATCGAAATGAGCAATCATTAACGGGTTATATTCTGTTATCATTTGCCTTAATGTCTGATAGTATTTTTTGTAAAAAGCAACCCCGTCACCGCCGAAACCTTCAATGATAGCTTTATCCACTCTTTCCTGTGTACCGTCGGCCGAAGCAAAACCGTCTATCCAGTCGGAATAGAGGTAGTGGACCGTACCTATAACAAAATCCAGATTAAGTTGGTCAAAATCAATATACTTTTTGACATCCAGCCCTTCCAAATAGTCCAGCTCCAATCCGATATAAATATTTATCTTGTTCCCGTACACCTTCCTCATGTAATTTAACTCGTCAAAATACCTGGGCAGGTCCTCTTTTTTCATTGCCCAATCATATTTCAGCGGCACGGGAGCATGGTCGGAAAAACCTATACTTTTCAGTCCCAATCTTATTGCTTCTTCTATATATTCATGCGAATCATTCAACCCGTCGGAATAACGGGTATGTAAATGTATTGTATTAAATCTATTCATCCACGTTAACCTTCTCTCTTATAATATACAAAGGTCTGTTCTTGCTCTCGTCAAAAATCCTGGCAATATACTCGCCGTTTATACCCGACATGATAAGCTGTATGCCGCCCACAATCAGTATAGCAATTACGGCAGGTATCCATCCGTTCTGCAACCGTATTCCCATAAGCCTTTGTATGATTACAACGAGAAGATAAATAAAGCCTGAAGCCGTTGTGACTAAACCTATCCATTTTGTCAGTTTAAGAGGTTTTGTGGAAAACGACGTTATACCGTCCATGGAAAGTTTTAACATCTTTTTTAAGGGGTATTTGGTCTCTCCCGCAAATCGCTCTTCTCTTTCGTAATATATTCCTGTCTGTTTGAATCCCACCCATGAAACAAGACCTCTTACATACCTGTTTCTCTCGGTAAGTCCTTTCAATACATCGCATACCTGCCTGCTTATGAGACGGAAGTCGCCGGTGTCTACCGGTATGTCCACTTCACACATGCTTTTTAAGAATCTGTAAAATACTTTGGCGGTAAACTTCTTGAAGAAGGTTTCGCCTTTTCTTTTGGAACGTACGGCATATACCACATCATATCCTTCCTCATACTTTTCAATCATCTGCAACACCACTTCGGGAGGATCCTGAAGGTCGGCATCCATAACTATAACGGCATCACCTGCCGAATGGTCCATTCCGGCGGTTATAGCGGTCTGATGCCCGAAATTACGCGAGAAAGATATAAGTTTCAGATGAGCATCTTCAGCACAGTATTGCTTAACAATAGCTTCTGTTGCATCCCTGCTTCCGTCATTAACGAAAATAACTTCATAATCAAAGTCTTTATCTTTCATTACGTCGGTTACTCTCTTTATACATTCATGTATTACCTGTTCTTCGTTATACAGCGGTATTATGAGAGAATAAAGTTTTTTCATACAAAACACCTCAATGCAATATGATATTCCTATTATACATTTTCCCGGCTGATAATAACAGATTTATTGTAAGGAATATAATATATAACAAAATATAAAATATAATGTAATTTTTCATATATTTTTATGTTGTATTTATGTAATTATATATTATATTTATATTGACTATTTCTTTAATAATGCTATAATTTGACATAACAAAAAACAGAAAGGGGATATATGGTAATGGATTTACTGTATAAAAAATTCGGCAACAGAGTCCGTGAGAAAAGAGTCATGAACAACATGTCTCAGGAAAAGTTAGCGGAAAAATGTGATGTATCAACATCATACATAGGTTTGGTGGAAAGAGGTGAACGTAAAGCTTCTTTGGGGGTTGTTTTAAAAATAGCAAATGCTTTGGATGTTACGCCCAATGCTCTCACTATGGATTCAATAAAACATAAAGCATGTAACAACAAAGACAAACTTGTCTTAATGATTAACGATTTTGATGATGCGCAGTTAAACACCACTTTTGAAATTGTTAATCAGATTCACTCTTACATAAAGAAGGGTACAAGAAAAGCAGCTTATAAGGATATAGACGAGTTGCTTTCCGATTAGTCCTTATCTTCTTTCAAAACTTTTTTAATCTTTTTGAAAAGGTCACTTCTGTCCAACATAATCTTGTGACCGCAACCGAGACATTCCAGCCTGAAGTCCGCGCCGGTTCTTAGAATGCGCCATTTGTTCTGGCCGCAGGGGTGTGCTTTCTTGAGTTCCACTATATCGTTTAACTGAATGTCCGTTTTCATTATTCGAAAGAGAAAGTATCCAGATAACCTCTTAAATACTCCAGATCGGACTCGTTGTGAGCACCTATCATTATGGAAAGAAAGTATCCGTTCTTTACAACAGCATACATATCAAAGATTATGTAAAGGTCGTGCAAATCCAAGGTTATGGTTCTGTTTGCAAATTTACGGTTACCCAACCACATATTTGTCTGATTGGATAAGGTTATTTTAGCTTCTTTTACATTTCTGTATGTATCGGCTTTGCTGTTGGACATATATTCAATATATGTATCTTTATCAGCATATCCGTATTTACTTGCATCTTCAACGGATATCATTATATGCGAATTATCTTGTGCATCATCTATAGGCTTTTGTGAAAAGAAAGCAAGATAAGTTATAAACATCTCCAGTTCATCGTCTTCTACATGCTGCTTTATATCAAATTTAGTATCCAGGTCCTCTTCCGTAGCTATGTAATAATCTTCCGGCACCTTAATTTTAAATCCCATATCTTTGTTTACATAATACCCGTCAACTACCTCACCTCGCGACACATGCTCAGGCTTAACAATCTCTACCTTTTTATTGCACCCCGCCGGTATGGCGGCCAGTATTACGATAATCAAAATATATATTATAACTTTTTTCATAATCATTCCCCTATTATCTTGACAAGCACTCTTTTAGGTCTTTTACCGTCAAACTCGCCGTAAAAAACCTGCTCCCACGGACCTAAATCAAGTTTTCCGTCTGTTACCGCTATTACCGCTTCTCTGCCCATTATAGTTCTTTTCAGATGTGCATCGGCATTATCCTCAAAGCCGTTGTGGGCATATTGCGAATAGGGTTTTTCCGGAGCCAGTTTTTCCAGCCACTTTTCAAAATCCTGATGCAATCCCCTCTCGTCATCGTTAACAAATACCGAAGCGGTTATATGCATGGCATTACATAAAAGCAATCCTTCCCTTATACCGCTTTCTTTCAGGCACTGCATAAGCTCCGTTGTTATATTCACAAACCCTCTTCTTGTACCGATATTGAAATATAGCTCTTTTCTGTAACTTTTCATAACACTAATATATTTTACAAAAAGAAATGTGAAAAAACAATATTTTCAGGTTGCTTCCCCGCCTTTTGCCGTTTTTTAAATTATTCATATGGATTTTGCAGTAAAACCGGAATTATTCGTATCGTTTTTGCAAAAGACCTTTATTTCTTTCAGATCCTGCTGTTCATGCAAAGTAATAAGCTCTCCGTCGCTGCGCTGTTGCGTAACATTTTCAATGCATACATCATGGACTACATCGCCGAAAAATACCGTAGTCTTGAAAAACCTGGAATGGGCGTTGCTTATTCTTACTCCCGATATATCGCCCGGAGTATATGTTTCTCCGAAGTATCCCGCATAGGAGTAGACAAGCTTTAAATTGGTTGCATTGGGATAAAGAGGATGTATGAAAGGTCCGGTATGGGTATCTATGACATTCTCAATACAAACATTCTTAATCTTATTGCCGTGTCGCGATAACAGAGCCACTCCGGACACACCGGAAGTGTATACATTTCTCACTGATACATCAGTAATGTATCTGTCCTCTATTGATTCCTCATCTTTGCATATATTGGACGGAATAAGAGGAAAGACATACTGCTTGAAAGGAAAGACAAGATTGACATCGGTGGCGCTGTTAATAGCAATAAGGTCATCTGTTGTTTCCCCGGATATATTCTCTATAACAACATTGCTACACCCTGCCCGTATATTCAAACCGTCTCCGTTTTTTACCGTGGAATAAAACCGCAGATCGGAAAAATGCAGATTTTTAGAGCGGTCTGCGGAAATCGTCCAACTCTTCACTTTTTTAAAAGTAATATCACGAATTTCAAAATTTTCACAACGGGAAATAAGCATCTGGAATCCGCGCCAGCCCCAGTAATCCCCTATGGCAAGTTGTTCTTCATTAAAATGGGGATGCCAAAAACTTGTGTGCTTCTCCGGCCCTTCTATCAGCGCATCATTCTTCCCTATAATCTTAATATCCTTAGCCGCTTTTATAGATAAAGGATAACCGTAAGGATTATCGGGATCTGTCTCCATATTGTCCGCACGGAATACATTGTCATGCACAAAGTCATTCTGCTTAATCATCACCCCGTCAATTATGACGGTGGTGTCGGAAGGCAATGTAATTGCTGCATCAATATAGTAGTCTTTTTTATCAAATATTATTGTTCTTTCATCACAGCTTTTAGCAGAGTTCAGGCAATCTTTTATTGCCTGACTGTCGCTTATTCCCTCTTTCAAAAAATCCGAAACATAAAACAACCTGCTCATCATTCCGCCGCCCTTATCTTTATACCGAATACCGGTCTAACCGATTGTAATACAACCGGTTATCGGTGTCAAACAAACGGCAAAATAACCGGTAAATGCAAGAAAAAGAAAAAACTATGAAAATTAATTAAAAAGGTATTGTTCGTGACGTAGCGTCATGAATTATAATATACACGGAGGCAAATGATTATGGCAAAATACAAAGCAATTCCGGACGGATATATGACCATAGGTAAAGCGGCCAAGAAAATGGGTGTAACGGTCCGCACACTACAGTATTACGATAAAGAAGGACTGCTGTCGCCTTCGGGCGAAAGTGAAGGCGGTCGCAGGCTCTATACCGACAAAGACCTGGTTGTGCTTCATCAGATTGTATCGCTGAAATCATTGGGTTTTTCTTTAAATGATATAAAGCAGCGGTTGATATCTCTGGATACACCGGCTGATGTGGCAAATGCCCTTACCGAACAGGCAGACAAAATACGCAGTGAAATAGAAAACCTGACTGTTTCTCTTAATGCCATAGAACAGTTAAAAACCGAAGTATTGCAAATGCAAAAAGTGGATTTTAAGAAATATGCCGATATAATCGTTAACCTTCAGATGAACAATAAATATTACTTTCTTATTAAAAAATTTGATGATGATACACTGGATCATATCCGTGACCGTTTTGACAAAGAGAGCAGTATGGATTTTATTAACAGATTTGATGCCTTAAGTGACGAAATACTGAAACTTCAAAAAGAAAATGTACCGCAGGAAAGCGAGCAATGTCAGCAACTGACAAAGGCTTACTGGGATTTGATTATGGAGTTTACAAACGGTGACATGAGTATGTTACAGAAGTTACCGGAAATAGCCAATTTTGAAAACACAAATACCGACTGGGCTAAAAAGCAAGCGATTGTCAACAGTTATTTAGAGCCTGCTTTGGTCATTTATTTCAAAAAGCTCGGAATTAATAATGTAGGAGAGGAGCAACAATGAACTGTGCAATACAGGTAAGTAATTTAAGAAAAAGCTACGGCAGCAATGCCGTTCTCAAAGGTATCAATCTGCATATAAAAGAGGGAGAGATTTTTGCTCTTTTAGGAGTAAACGGCGCGGGAAAGACCACAGCCCTTGAATGTATAGAAGGATTGAAAAAGTATGAAAGCGGTGAAATTTCCGTAAACGGAGAAATGGGTATTCAGTTACAATCCTCCTCTTTGCCTGCACAGATAAAATCCATGGAAGCAGTCAAACTGTTTTCCAAATGGAAGAAAGCAAATATAGACTATGAAATGCTTACCGCCCTCGGCATAGAAGAGATTAAGAAAAAGAAGTATATAGAGTTATCGACCGGACAAAAAAGGCGGCTGCATCTCGCTCTTGCACTTATAGGTAATCCCGACATCATATTCTTAGACGAGCCCACTGCGGGACTGGATGTTGAAGGTAGACTGTCACTGCATGAACAGGTACGAAAACTTAAATCACAGGGAAAAACCATTGTTCTTGCAAGCCATGATATGGCGGAAGTGGAGGCGTTGTGTGATCGCATCGCCATTCTGCGTAACGGTAATATTGTCTTTTGCGGCACCGCTGCGGAACTGACCGAAAAACTGGGAAGAAAATATCTGGTACATATAAAGACACAACAAGGGGCTCAGACTTTTGCTACGGACAACATAGAAGATACATTATTGTCCCTGCTCGGTGAACTGAAACAAAAAGGATTATATATATCGGACATAAAAGTGGACAGAGGGACACTGGAACAACATTTTATTGAAATGACAAGGAGTGAAGAAGAATGAAGGGTTTTTTATACGGTCTTGCGTTACAATGCAAATTGGATTTACGGAGTAAAACAATATTGGTAACCTGCTATATTGTCCCTCTTCTTTTCTTCCTTTTAATGGGCAGTATTTTCGGTTCGGTTATGCCGGAAATGAAAGAAACACTCATTCCGTCAATGATTGTGATGAGTGTGTCAATGGGAGCATTTATAGGATTGCCGCCTTCCTTGATTGAAACTTACGGAACCGATGTTAAAAAAGTGTATAAAGCAAACGGAATCCCTCTGCATGTTGGCCTTATAACCATGTTTTTATCCACATTCTTTCATCTGATGATTTCCTGCGTGATAATACTACTGCTTGCCCCGGTACTGTTTGATGCGGCATCACCGAAAAACATTCCTCTGTTTCTTCTTGCACTTGCAATATATGCTATTGTTTCTCTTAGCATAGGAAGCATATTGGGACTGGTTGTCAAGAGTCAGGCAAAGGTAACCATGATTGCACAACTGCTGTTTTTGCCTTCCATTATGCTTTCGGGAATTATGCTTCCTATTGAAATATTGCCCGAATCACTGAAAATATTAGGGCGTATTTTTCCCGCCACATGGGGATACCGACTGATGCTGGATAACGGCTTTCATATTAAAAACCTGTGGTATCTGATAATTGTTTTTTGTATTGCGGTTATAGTATGTATGATTCTTCTGAAAAAAACAGAAATTTAAATGACTGTGTGCTTAGTGGAATTTTATGAGATAACGACAGCAAAGGTGCCACACCTTTGGCGGAAGCGTGGCACCTTTGTCATGAGGATATTATAAAAGATTTTATCTTATGTTTGCAATAAACCTCTGGAATATTGCCGCTGCATGACAGCGCTCTCCTTTTCCTGAAGGATTCAAGCCTGTGCCGTCACCCAATATGAGAGCTTCGGCATTTGCCCATGCCATAGCATCCGTTGCCCAGCCGGATATACTCTTTGCATCTGCAAATGTTTCCAGTGCGGCTCTCTTGGACGTGTCATAGCCTTTGTACTTGGCATAGTTCATGAAGATTACCGCTAACTGCTCTCTTGTAACGGGATCGTTGGGACCGAAGTTTCCGTCACCGTAACCGTTTACTATACCGTTCTCCGCTGCCCAGTTGACAGCCTTGCTGTAGTATCTGTTTGCCGCAACATCACCGAATGTGTTGTATGCTTTCGGTTCAGGCATCTTCTCCAAGCGATGTAATACCGTTACTATCATTGCTCTTACCATATGTCCGTGAGGATCAAATTGATTGTCACCTACACCGTACATCAGTTTGTTCTTGTTTATGTATTCTATTGCACTGTAGTACCAGGCATTTTTGTTAACATCGGTAAACGGATTGGTCCAGTCTCTTTCTCTGCTTACATCCTGTCCTAAAATGTATACCGAAAGGTGATTGAGACGGAATGTAACTATACCGTTTTCGTAATCACAATCTATCTTTTCCAACTCTCCTGCATCATTTAAATACCAGACAGCTACAGGCAGAGGACCGTTGTAAGGTATACGCATTATCAGTTCACCGTTGAAGGTACTTATCTTCTTACCGTCTCCGCCGGTAATATTGGCATCGATAATCAGATCATCCGCTCCCACCGACTGCTCCTGCAGATAGTTAAGTTCTTCCGGTTTAACCAGTGCAAGTTCTACACTTACTGTATCTCCTCCTGCCTGTTCCGCAATGGAATCTACGGCTTCTTTGTCCATGGTTACCGAACCTTCGGGTAACTTAACAGTTACCGATACATCGGCTTTACCGAATGTTTCCAATGCCTCTTTAGACATTTCAACAGACTTGGCATCTTTAACACCGGAAAGGTCAAATCCCACATCTCCGTCTTTACTCTTGCTGATAATCTCTTCAGCCTTGTCAGTTGATATATCCAGCGATACAACCTCTTCACTCTGAACATAGTCCACTTGAGCTTTACCGTCTGTTGTGGGAATGGTCTTTGATGTATCCTGTCCCGTTCCGGCATCCGGCATGACCGGGTCATCGGGAATCGGAGGATTATCCGGTTGCTGTGCTCCGGCTCCTACCGTAACAGTACGATATGCTCCCGCTTCTGTGGTATTGTTTCCTGCAATTCTGACATAGTATGTTCCCGCCGTAAGTCCCGTTATCTCAACTCCTCTACAAGCGGTATATACTCCGGCTGCAGTCTGACTGAACTCCATTGTTTGATTTGTTCCGGTAATCTTACCGTCATTGCCTCCGGCAACGGTAGGTGCTACACCTACAAGTCCTGCGGGTGCCGCAGGTCCTGCCGCTTTAGCTATTACACCTGTTGCCTTTCTTATCACACCCTGATGGTCATCCGTTGTAACTTCACAGATAAGTGTCTTTCCTATGTCGGCAGCTACCGTTGTATAGGTGGCTCCTGTCGCAATTTCTACTCCGTCACGCTTCCATGTGTAAGTAAAGTTCTTGGTTACACTGTTATCTTCACTTACAGCTGCAGTAAGTCGCTCATTGAATCTTTCGGTTCCCGTTATGGTAACTCTGCCGAAGAAGTTAACAGGTGCATCGGCATCGTAAATCTTTACAAATACCAAATCAGCCGTATCTTCATACAAATCTTCTACAAATGCATAAGCCAATCCGTTGACACATACAATACTTAGATTTCTGTAGAACTGACTGTTTTCCAAATATGTTCTCTGTTCATCATACAGCGTTCCGTCTTTGGCAAGAGTAACACTTGCAATGCCTTCGTTTCCTACTACCAGTTTGTTATCGGTATCAAAGTGTGCTTCCGAAGGCTTTATAAAGCTTAATACCAGTTTGTCACCGTTAACTGCAAGGTCCATTTCAATTGCACTTACATTGGAAACGGGGGTACCTTTCTTTGTCCATACGGAGCTTGGATTAATACCTCTTGTGTAGAAGTCCACTGATCCGCCATTTTCGTACACAAGGTAGTATCCGTTTGCATCGGATGTCATGGCTAAAACTAAGCCTACATCCTCTGCTACCGTTGTGTTTGCCACATCACCTGTCCAGCTTATTGCCTGCAGTTTCTTCAATCCGTCAATGTAGGTAACTACCAATTCGTTATCGGTTGCCGCAACACTCATGTCATAAGTAGCGGCATATTTCAGTACTTGTACAGCACCGAAGCCTGCTCCGTTCCATTTGTAACCTACTATCTTGAAGCCTTCCGCTCCTGTACCGCCTGTTAAACGGCAGACTAAGTAAGATCCTGCCAAATCACAGCTGAAAGCGTATGAGCCTGCTAATTGTTCTATTGTACCTGTGGCTTCTTCTACCCATCCGTTTGCGCCTATAGTTCCTAATGTGTATTTGGTTTCGGAATTAGGGAACATACTGTTCATATGTTCTTTAGATATTAAGTTGTATGTTATCAGTATCTTACCGTTAGGTAAGGTTATTAAATCATAACTGCCCAATGTTCCGTCGGTTGTAAGTATCGTTACAGGCTGCTGCCACGTAGTGCCGTTAAATTTACTGAGTTGCAATCTCATATCTCCGCCTTGGCTTGCAAGGTCGGTGTAGAGGATGTTTCCGCTGTTTTCATCTGTGGCATAGGTTGCAAGACTGAGATAGTCTTTTACCATTATACCTGTTGTCTCATCAGCCATGAAGGTGGATGTTCCGAAGGTTTCACGGTCTATCTCTCTGTATACTTTACCTATTGGAGTAAGTGTGAACTTGGTTTCCGTACCGAACTGCATATTTATTGCAAATACAGGGAAATACCATTTGATATTAAAATCTTTAACTGCGGTTTTTAAGAAGGCTTCCACTTCACCTTCGCACATACCGGTAAGCTCCGCAGGTTCAATACGGAATTCTTTCTCTTTGGCATCATATACGAACTTTAATGTAAGTGTCATCATGGAGCTCTGGAAGTTGGAATGGCTGCCACCGAAACCTAATGTTCCTCTGGCACCGCCGTACTTACCTCCGCAGATATTACCGTAAAGTCCCAATTTAGCTGCCGCACCGAAGTCTATGTCCGCATTTATCAAATTCAAGTTTCCGCCGTCGGCATATGCATTCTCGTTGTATCCGACAGTTGCACCGATACCGACATTTGCATCTATGCAGGCACCTAAATCAATACCCAGTTTCTTTATTACCCTGAAGACGGGTGCCAATATGCCTCCGCCTATGAATTTGCCGGCAGCACCTACAGCACTGATATTGGTCTTTGTTTCCAATTCTCCGGTAACACCTATGCTGTTGGTAAAGGACTTCACCTCTGCATCGTTTTTGTATTCGGTAGCGCTTGAGGAGAAGACACTTCCCATAGCCTTTATCTCCATTGTGGCTATGTCCTTTACGAAGGCCGGCAGATACTTATCGGTATCCGCTCCGGCTCCGACATTACCTGTAAATTTATCTTCAATACTTAAGTCTTTACCCGATACCGATGTAGTTACAGATCCGCCCGCTTCCAACGACAACTCGGCAGGCAGATAAGATGTTGCCGAACCGGGAGATCCTCCGGGATTGGCTGTTCCCGCATCACAGTTAACACCTAAACTGTATTCATATTTAAGATATCCCCGGTTGTAGTCATCCATATCTATTGAAGCATCGAATTCCAGCATTTCTCCTGCTTCACTAAGAGCAGGCGTAAGTTCCAGAAGCGGAAGTATGAAGTGTAGCGGTACGGCAGGTCCCGTTTGTGCTACCGCATACATATCCGCTACAGTTAAGAAGAAGGAAAGCAATCCGCTCTTTCTTAAGCCTACAAGTTGTTTATCTTCTTCAATTTCCGGTGCATAAACATCATAGGCACCTTTTTCCGTTACAACTATGAATACCGGCTTGAAAGGACCTGCAGGTAAGTTGTACAACATAATCTCACCTTTAAAGTCTGCCATTCCGGAATCACCATCTCTTTGAGTAATGCTTTCCGCATCGAAGTATTTGAAGAATACATTTTCCAGACCTGTTGAACGGTTATTTAAATCATTCAACCATTTCTTCACGGTAACCGGATGTTCCGGATTGGGTAATTCCGTTATCTCGGTATACTCCCCTTCACGGGATTTGTCATTTATCTCAAATTTCTTGGCATCTACAATGTATACTCCTACAACCTTGTCAAAAACATCGCCTTGTTTTTGTTGCTTCAAAGCGGCTTCCACCGTCATTGTAAGAGCTTCTCCTGCAGGCGTATCTCCCGTAACAAGCTCATAGGTGTCTTGTGCTTTCATACGACTGACATTGGGTAAAAAGCCTCCGAAGCGGTTAAAGCTTTCATCGGAAACTTCCGGCCTGGTCAACGGTGTCAGTTGTGCTTCATGTGTGAAGATCATCCAGCCTGTCCCGTCAGGTTGTAACATATCGGCCGTCAGTTCATAAGTATATGTGTTACAACCCGCAGCATCTATAATTAAGGTATAGCATTCGTCTTTGAGATTCTTTACTTCGACCATGCCATTTATATCATCTGTTTTCAGAAGCTCATCCAAACCTTTAGCGCTCCTCAACTGAACCGTAGCACCCTGCACCGGATTATCGTTATTGTCTTTAACAGTTAAATCCAGCCCTATATTCGGCACCATGTATAATGTAAGGGTGACTGTACGATTGTCTCCCGTAAAATCTCGCTCAAAGGAGGCTTGATGGAATATAAGGTTTTTGTCACCCACATTTATGTCATCATTTGAAAATGTTTCCCTTAGATATATTTGATTATCATATTCGTTTCCGGAAGAAAAAACCTGTCCGGCTACGTCATTAACAAAAGATATACCGGTTATGTCTTCTCCTGTATAGTAGTTTTTAGCTTTTATTATTGCTTTGAAAGGTCTTATAATGTTCGGAGCATTACCTAAGCCCTCACGTACATTATTCTTAGGACCGCCAATATATATTGTAGGACCTCCCGTTCCTGTGCTCGGATCATATGTCATCTCAAACCATTTACTGGGTATAATGACTTGCTCAGGCAACTTATCGGGATCATATCTGGCAGGTATGTAGAAATATAGGGTGACCGGTATATAATTCGGATAGGCAATACCATACTGCCAACCCAAATGCCACGCGGAAAACAGTTTATTGGGAATTATATCCGTACTCCATCCGTAAAAACGATCATTTAAAGTGTAGTGTTCAGAGTCTTTATAGCATCTATATTCGCCCTCACCTGTATTCCCATCCAGTTCTACAAAATAATAAACATGTTCTTCAAGGTCTTCCGGAGCACCACGCTCCAGTTCTTCAGCGCGTACCTCAATATCAATATCCATTTCCCCGCAAGGCCAGACAGTATCGGGTGTGCTGCAGTAATCAGAGGGAAATTCTGTAGGAAGTATACCGGGTGCAGGAAAATCATAAAATCCGACATCGGTTCCTTCCCAGCTTGGAAGACCATAATAATTACCTTCGTAGACCCATACTCTGCGGCGTAAGCTGTACTCCGGTGTTGCACCGGCTTTTTTAGTGATATTGACATCATGAGTTCCCGGTTTGAGTTTAGTAAATCTGTGAGGAAAAGGAGATGTATCGTTATCAACTGTAATCTCGCCGCAGGACAGCTCCGTTCTGAAGCCGGCAAGATCGAACCATGTTCTTGAAAACTCATAGTGGGCATCATCATAATAGGCAGGATCCCATTCATTATTTATCTTACCGGTAACAGCATGCCACACTTCGTACAGGTAATCAGGTAAAGTCTCCACACTTACAGAGCAGACTTTTTCTTTCATAAACAGGTCTCCCTCGGTCATTCCGGAGGAGAGCGGCATACCGCCTATGTCAGCATATCCTGTATTGTTTGTGTATTTACCACCACCGTCTGTGTATTTACCATACCCCATGTAAGCTATGGCCGACTCGTAGCTGCCTTGCCATTCCTGATAATACGGCCATCCGCCCATTATTGCAGGTTTACCGGATTCTCCGCTTTCTTCATCTTCGCTTTCTTCATAGTCGCTTACGTAACGCTGACGATAGTTTGCAAAAGCTCCCCAGTAATCGTCCATACCGGAAACAGTCACACCATATAATCCGGGATACACATTGAAAGAATAGTAACCGAACTCATCGGTTGTTACGGTATATGTTTGGCCTTTTTCAGGATTCTGAGGATAATATTCCGAAGGAACCAATGTCATTACAGTATTGGCGGCAGGCGAAGTTTTAAGAGTACCTTCCTCATCCATATCTATTTTTTTCAGGAAACCCGAATAATTTGCCTTTTCAACATCCAAAGGTAATTCCACCTCTGTTTTCTTACCCATCTTGGCAACAGCCTGTGTCTCACCCTGGAAAGTTACGGAAAACACTCTTAAAGGCGAAATCGACGGATTCACAGCTGCATCACAATAAATATTTCCGTCTTGCACCAATATTTGTACATAGCGCTCGCAATTTCCATAAGTATACACTTTATATTGTCCCGGTAAAAGGTTTCTAAAAGTAGCAACCCTTTTAGGCTTATCCCATGATTTGACAGTGACGGTACGTGTCAAACCTTCCGTTATGGTATCATTACCGCAAAGATGTACTTCCAGACCGTAATATATTTGTTCATCATCATATAGCGAATCAAGATTTGCAGTCAGGGTTCCGGGATGAAATACCATATTCATTCGAACCGTGTCCTGTTCAAATGTTCCGTCAGGCATAGCTTTTACTATTGCTTCTTCGGGTTCATATCCCGGTGAATATACTTCTATTAACCAATCAATAGGTACAAGCTTATCAAATACCACCGTTCCATCTTCTCCCGTCTTTATCGGTGCTGGAGAGATAAGCTCCACATCGTGATTTGTAGGATCCAAGCCGTGAAGTCTTACATAGACATTACGTAAAGGACTGTTTTCCTGTTCGGTAAAAGCACAAAAGCCGTAGGTTTTCACCGTAAGGCTTTGATATTTAGGCTTTAAAGAACAGTTTAGTAACTGGTCTTGCGTTACGTCATATTCACCTGATATATAGTTTTCCCATCCCGGCTGACCGTTTACGTTTACCTCAAAAGTATATTTTCCCTTGGGTAAATTGTAGAATACGGCACTTCCGTCACTGTCTGTTAGTTCGGTAAATAGTCCCTCACTGCTGTGTCTTGCCCGAACCTCTACTCCCTCAAGCGCAATGCCTGAATAAACGCACTTGACCGATGCATATATATCTATGCAAGGATCTGAATCAAGTGTCAGTTCGGCAAACCAGTCTTTTGTACCGTTCAATTCAAAATTGTTATCCGTAACCGTAGAATAGCCTCTAAGCGAAGCGGATATTTCATAAGTTCCCGCCTCATGAGCATCTATCTGATAATACCCGAAGGCATCGGTAGTATCGGTATATTCCTTCTCCGTATTTGATAATCTTACCGTTGCTCCGCTTAAGCCTTTCTTTGTAACACTATCGGTTATTCTTCCCGCCACAATAAAAACTTCCGGCTCACCCGGATTAGCTGTTACCGTTGCGGGTATCATGGTAAGTAACATTACCAATGTCATCAGTAATGCAAAAAATCTTCTTCCTGCGTGTTTCATTTTCTTCCTCCAGATACAAAAAATTTGCTCAATGAATAAGTCTGACCCGATTATATCCACTCAAATTTTTTCATTCAACAGTTTGGTCGCATTCGGCAATTTCCCGTCATAAACGGTTAAAGATAGTGGAAAAATAGAGTCTTAATGAAAAAATTTGCTCAAAAAAATCGACCCTTCCGGCCGACCTTTTGATATATGTTTTTCCTTTTATGAGTGCTAATCTTCACTTGCTTCTATATCTTTTTTATACTCTTCCGTAAGGCGGTTCATTTTTCGTATTTCCGCTTTCCAGATGGCGTACATTATGAGCCATACCAACGCATAGGCAATTATAGTTCCGCCCGTCATTATGAGGATAGGGATTATGTGGAAAGAAAACCAATTTAACAGCATTCCTACCGACAAATATGAAAACAGTATAAGTGCACAGTGCGCCACAGTGGCACGCAGTAAACTCCATGTTTCTATGTCAAACAGAACCGTTCCGCCAATAGCTATCATACCGATAAGTGCACCGAGTACGGTCTGAACAATTATGGCTTTGGTAAGTCCGAGCTTTTCAATAAGTTGCGGCATACAGATTAAAATTTCACCTCTGCTGATGTAATTAACAAACAGAGTAATTGCATGTACTGCCAGTGCGCCGACAACAAGTCCGATAAGAGATCTGATAATCAAACGTTTTTTCATCGTTTTGCCCTCCTCTTAAGAAGCATATCGCGAATTTGTGTAGCATATCGCCTCGATGAGTGAGTTATTATTCCATTCTCCATCTTTATCTGAATTATTCCTCCGCCAACGAAATCCCAGTTCTTAAGATACTTAAGGTTTATTATCTCCGACTGCGATATTCTTACGAACCATGTGGGATTGAGGCTTTCTTCCACGCGTGTCAGTGCATCTTTTATAATATAGTCTCCTCTGACTGTTTTCGCCGTTACATAACGACCGTCGCGCATAACCAAAATGATATCGGAAGTGTCTATATCGTACTTTTCCGAAAGAATCTGACCGGATATTTGTTGGCCGGAATTCTCCGCAAGTTTTGATAACAGCTTTTCCACTCGTTCATTTTTTTCCGCGGCACGTACGGTAATTTCTATATCATTACCCAGTGCATCGTCATGAATAAAGCGAAATTTCACACCCACAAACTTATTGCCCCTTTCCTTTCATGGCTGTTTTCATTATAAATGTATATCTTTTTATATGCAATATTCCCGTCGTATTCGGTAAATTTCCGTCGTATAAGGTATAGTGCCTGCTTTCTTATTCCTCTGTTTAAGACGCAAAATGTTATTTGAAAGTGTTGATACTTCTTAACAGAGACAGGTAAAAGAAAAAGGTATGACCTTGTATCATACCTTTCTTATGGAGCTGACAAGCAGAATCGAACTGCCGACCTCCTCATTACCAATGAGGTGCTCTACCGACTGAGCTATGTCAGCGACTAGGCTATTATAACATATAAAACCGATACTTCAATGCTCTTCTTTCAAAATGTTACGCACTTTGCTTTTGATACGCTGTATGGCATTGTCCACGGATTTTGCATTTTTACCTATTTTTTTACTCATATAGGCAACACTGTGACCTTCAATAAGCATATCTAAAACTTTATTTTCCATACTGCTCAATTTGTTACGTATCATGTCTTCAAGATTGTGTAACGCTTCGGTTTCGGTAACTATTACCTCGGGATTATACTTCTCATCCGGTATGGCTAAAGGTATATCTTCTTTATCCTCCGTGTATATGGAAATGTATTCGTTGATAAGTTTATGTTTCTTTCTGTTTGCTCCTTTTATTGCGGAAAACATCTGTCTGTTTATGCACAGTGCCGCAAATGTATCAAAGGAAGCTTCTTTTGTTTCATCGTAGTTCAGTATGGCTTTGAAAAGACCTATCATTCCCTCCTGTAAAAGATCGTCCTTGTCCGCTCCCATCAGAAAAAGACCGGTCGCTTTTTTACGCACAAGGGACAAATACTCCTTTAAAAGATATTCCATGGAAACTTCATCACCCGCTTTGGCTTTTTTTATAATGCTATTTATCTTTTCGGTCTTCATGCTTTATCTTTAACAGTTTCCTTTTCTGTTCATTATCCAGATTGTCTATTATAAAGTTGGATTGTTTATCGCTCACCGATGCGCTTTGTCTTTTCTTTATTATCTCTCTTTGTAATTCCGATGCCGTCATTCTGAGTGCACCTTTGTGCAACACAGTCTTTTGTTCCATATAGTCGTTGGTGACAACCGTTATTTTATTGTTGTAACGTGCTTCGGTCACATATCTTTCAATGAAATTGTCCGCAGTCTGATTGCTTTTGGTAAACACCACCTTTATTTTATCATACTGCATAAGCGAGCCTATACCTTCCGGTACAAGATGCGCATCGAAGACCACTACAATCCGAAAACCGGTATAACCCTGATAATCGGACAGTATATCGCACAATGCCTTCCTGTTGTCCTCAAGAGGGCTGTTTTTGTCAAATATATCCGACCATGCGTTTATTATATTGTAACCGTCAACAAACAGGTATTCCATCGGTTTTACGCTTTTCTTTGCTTTACGGCTTCAAATATTACTATTGCCGCTGCACATGATGCATTCAGGCTGGTTATATTTCCCGATAAAGGTATATTTACGGTAAAATCGCAGTTCTTTGCCACCAACCTGGACATACCGGCTCCTTCGGAACCTATAACTACGGCAAGCGGTCCTTTCAGATCGGCGTCGTAATATTGCTTATTTGCATCCTTATCCGTTCCGCATATCCATAAACCTTGCTTCTTCAGCTGCTCTATAGCCGCATTGAGATTGGTCACTCTGGCCACCTTTATATGCAACAGGGCACCTGCACTGGCTTTCATTGCGGCGGCATTTACGGGAGCCGATCTGTGAAGGGGTATTATAATGCCGTGGCATCCCGCAGCTTCGGCACTTCTGGCAATTGCTCCCAGATTATGCACATCCTCAATCTGATCCAGTATTACTATGAAGGGCGGCTCTTTTTTTTCTTTTGCCACATCCAGAAGATCGGATATTTCATAAAACTCTATCGGGGATATATATGCCACAACACCCTGATGAGCCGGAATAATGGAGTCAAGCTTGGTATTGGATACCTGCTTTACCGGAATATTCTTCTTTCTCGCTTCTGAAAGTATTTTCAGTATAGACCCCTCTTTTTCACCGACACTTACCAGTATCCGGCTTATGAGACAATCCTTCTTTAAGGCTTCCAATACGGGATTTCTTCCCGCTATAACGGTATTTTTTTCTTCCATCATATATCCAACATGATACCCAACAGGTAATCAAGCCTTTCGTATTCTTTGTTGATATAAAGGTATCCCACAAGAGCCTCTAAAGCGGTAGCATAGGAATAGTCCGCTGCATCGGCATTCTTAGGTTTGCTCCTGGATTTTGCATTTCGTCCTCTTTGCACACAGTTTAATTCTTTTTCCGTCAAAATATCCATTATCTTCATAAGACTCTGTTTCTGACCTTTTGCATTTACATAAACAACCGCCATTTTATGAAGATCGGTAGGCTTGAAGCATCCCTTTACCAAAAGATGCTCCCTTACATAAAGATCGTATACGGCATCGCCTATGTAAGCCAGACTTAAAACAGGTATATCGGCAATATCTTTAATATGCAAATCCTTAAAAAACATTACATCTCCTTACTTAGAATATATTCCGCAATGTCTTTTGCCATCGGTGAGTCGGGATGTTGTTTCAGCACGGCTTCTGCCATAGCTTTTTTCTTAAAAGGTACATTGTCGAAACATTGATATATATTAGCTATAAACAGCTCGTCCAAAGCATCGGAATATATCCTGCTTTTAATTATAACACCGTTTTTTAATGTAAGATGGATGACCACCTCTCCCCAGGAAAATCTGTTTGCCCACTCTATATCAAACTTGGGTGCTTCACCGTATCTGAACTCCCAGGAGGAATATATTTCATATGTTCTGTGCACTTCCGCCATGTCGAATTTGCGGTCAAATATATCTATCTCTTTTGAGCAGTCAAATATCTCGCATTGGCCGAACTCTTCCGCAAAAGCCTGCATTATTGCGTCACGTACCCGCTCTACCGTTATGCCGCTGTCATATTCTTTGAGATTGACAATCCTGCTTTGCACGCTTTTAATGCCTTTTATTTGCATTTTTTCTTTGCTGACCTGCAGGTATCTGCCCAATTTCTCCCGGTCTACATCCACAAGCACAGTACCGTGATGCAAGGCTCTGTTTTTTCTGTATGTAAAAGCATTTCCGGAGAATTTGCCTTGATCCGTAACTATGTCATTTCTTCCGTTGACATATGCATTTATACCGAATTTACCGACCGCTTTAGTTATTATACCTGCTTGTATAATAAAATCCTGACTGCTTCTGGGAAGTATAAAAGAGAAATTCAGATTGCCCGAATCGTGATAAACCGCTCCCCCTCCTGTGGACCGTCTCGCCAGTTTTCCGCCTTCCGATTCCAACAGTTCCGTGCGGCATTCTCTCCAGGCATTCTGATTTCTGCCTATTACTACCGTATTGGCATTCTGCCATAGAAACAATATGTTATCGTAATCGGTTACTTTATCTAAAAGATATTCTTCCAGCGCAAGATTATACCACGGATTGAATGAGGTGTTTATAACAATGAGGTTGCTCATTTACCTTCCCCGTTTCCGGTCTTGTTGAAAGACAGTTTGTTTTCGGTACCGTTCAGCAGTCTCTTGACATTACTTCTGTGCATAAATATGGTAAGAGCGGCTAAAAAGCCCATTGATATGATAAAGAAAGGCTCATGATTAAGCAACCAGGCAAATAGCGGAGAAAGAAACATTGCGGTAATGGAACCTAATGAAACATATCTCGTCAGCCCCACGATTATTATAAATATCCCCAGCCCTATAAGTGCCACTCTCCAGTCGGTCATCAGTAGCACGGAAAGTGAAATCAGTATGCCTTTTCCGCCCTTGAATTTAAAGAACACGGGAAATATATGTCCTATGACGGTAAATATACCGGCTACAAGTGCACCGGACAGTTGGTCTTTAACTAATATATATCCCAAACCGGTGGTTATAACTCCTTTAAGCAAATCCAGCAAAAGTACCGCTATCGCAGCCTTTTTGCCCAAAACTCTCAACACATTTGTAAGACCCGCATTTTTACTGCCCTCATTCCTTATATCTTTTTTATAAAAGCGTGAAACCAGTATGGCGGAGTTCAAAGAACCCACCAAGTATCCGAAAACAGCCGATATTACATGCAGTAAAATATTCAATTCTCTTTACCTCGCTCCCGTATTATAAACCTTATAGGTGTACCTTCAAAATCAAACGTATCTCTTAGTGTGTTGGTCAGATATCTTTCATAGGAAAAGTGCATGAGATCCTTACTGTTTACAAAGATAACAAATGTAGGCGGTTGTGTCGATACCTGAGTCATGTAGTAAATTCTTAAAAGTTTTCCTTTATCCGACGGCGGCTGAACCATAGCTATTGCATCATTGAGAACATCATTCAGTACCCCTGTGGATATTCTTCTGTTTGCATTTTCATATACTTTGTCTATGAGCGGAAACAGATTCTCCACTCGTTTTCCGGTAAGTGATGAAATAGATATGACCGGAGCATATTGCATGAACGGCAACTCCGCCCTGACGGAATTTACGAATTTCTGATAGGTCTTGTTGTCTTTTTCCACAAGGTCCCACTTGTTCAATGCGACAATTGCAGCTTTACCCTGTTCATGGGCAAATCCCGCTATCTTGGAATCCTGTTCGGTAATCCCTTCCGATGCATCCACGATAAGTATGCATACATCCGATCGTTCGATGGCCGACCAGGCTCTTATGATACTGTACTTTTCTATGTCGGAAAATATCTTACTGCTTCGCCTGATACCGGCCGTATCGATAAAGGTATATTTCTTTTCCTCCCTTATCACCAATGAATCCAAAGCATCGCGTGTGGTTCCGGCAACGGGACTGACAATGGCCCGCTCTTCTCCGGTTATTCTGTTCAGTAAAGAAGATTTGCCCGAGTTGGGTTTACCTATTATTGCCACATGTATACTGTCATCATCCGATTGCTCCTGAATATCGGGAAGATGCTCCATAACATAGTCTAAAAGTTCGCCTATTCCCAGTCCGTGCATAGCCGATATGGGAAATATTTCCGCCAGTCCCAGGTTATAGAATTCATACAATTCCGCAGGAGGCTCTCCCGGCGAATCCGCTTTATTTACCGCAATTACCACAGGCTTTCCCGATTTATGTAGCAGTGATGCAACTTCCTTATCCCCCGCAGTAAGTCCGCTCTTTATATCGGTCATGAAGATTATAAAGTCGGCAGTGTCAATGGCAACTTCCGCCTGTCTTTTCATTTGTTTATACATTTCGTCCGAAGAACCGATTTCTATACCTCCGGTATCGATAAGCACAAACTCCCGACCGCACCAATCGCATTTAGTGTATATTCTGTCGCGTGTCACACCCGGGGTATCTTCCACTATGGATATCCTTCTGCCTGCCAGATAATTGAAAAATGCTGATTTACCTACATTAGGTCTGCCCACTACGGCCACTATCGGCTGTGCCAAATTCCCCGCTCCGCCTTTCAAATAAACTGGATAAATAATACCATATACATGGTGTTTTCTCAAGAATTGCCCGTTTATAAGTGTGTGTATCTATTTTATAAGTGTCTTTATGAATTCTTCTCCGTTATTGTCCGTAACGGTAACTGTCGTCTTGAGTTTCTTGCCGAGTTGTTTGTAGGACATATCATCAAGAAAATGTTCATCGCTTGCCTTCAGCATGGTACGGGAAATGAGGAGCTGCTCCCCTAGTTCTTTTCCTTGCAATTGTTCCGAAATGTCCTGTCCTGTCAGCAGTCCGGTCACCGTTATATTCTCTCCGAAGAAATTGTTTTTAATCTCATATACATCGATTTTCATATTCTTTGCGTACATACGAACTTTATCCGTAAGTTCTTTTATAAAAGGATAAGCCAGCACTCCGGTCGCTATACTTTTGTGCTTTGTGTTTTTCTCCGCCCTTTTAAGAAGTTTTTTGCTGTTTGATATCTCTTCAAGATAATTTTTTGCATCGTGTATGAAGTGTGTCATCAATCCTACACCGTTTTCTATCTGATAAAAATCATCATATTCTCCGAAAGAAGGAAGCTCCAAGCCGGCTTTTATATAAAATTCATCCGCCGCATAAACAAGGTTATATCCCGACTTTTCTTTGAATATTTTCTGATGTTTTTGAACCTGATTTATAACCTGAATACATTCTTCTTCGGTAAACGGCTCCAACGGATACAGCCCGTCCCTGTAACGGGTAAGCCCTGCGGGTACTACGGAAATGCTTTTAAGCGGCTGTCCTATACATGAAAGGTCCTTTATTGTTCTGTCTAAATGAGCCTTATCGTTTACATTCTTACACAGTACTATCTGGCAATTTAAGTCTGTTCCCGCTTCTGCAAGTACCGCCATTTTATCCAAAATATCTCCTGCATGTCTGTTGTTCAGCATGGTACATCTCAATTCCGGATCGGTGGTGTGTACCGATATGTTTATGGGAGATAAATGCATAGAAGCTATCCTGTTAATTTCTTCATACGACATATTGGTCAATGTGACATAGTTTCCGGTCAAAAAAGAAAGCCTGGCATCATCATCCTTGAAGTACAGCGTTTCTCTCATACCTTTGGGCAACTGGTCTATAAAACAGAATATGCATTTGTTACGGCAAACTTTCTCGTCATCTATAAGTTCCTTTTCAAAGACTATTCCCAGGTCCTCGTCAATGTCTTTTCTGATCTCCACTCCCGTGAGCTTTCCGGTCTTGCCGTTTATTATTTCCAAGAGCACCGATTCATCGGAAATATGGTACTGGTAATCGAAAATATCCTTTATTCCGAAACCGTTTACCGTAAGCAAAAAATCGCCGGGTTTTATACCGGCTCTCTTCGCTAAACTTCCTTTCAATATCTGTTTAATTGCAATTGCCTTGTTTTCCATATAGCAAAAAGGCGATATATCATCGCCTTATAACATTACTTTTCCTCTTCTTTTTTTATTACTTCTTTTCCGTCATAATATCCGCATTCGTCACATACTCTGTGTTGACGTTTGAGAGTATGACACTGTGAACATCTGACAAGATTGGGCTCTTCCAGTTTATAGAAAGTCCTTCTTTTACGTTGTCTTTGTTTTGATACTTTACGCTTGGGTACAGCCATTTTACACCTCCTGCATTACTAACATTATTCTTTAAATAAATCCTTCAAAGCGGAAAATCTCCCGTTCTCTTCGCTTTGTTCAATGCATCCGCATTGCTTTTTGTTGAGATTGCTTCCGCATTTAGGGCACAATCCCTTACAATTACTCTTACACAACATTCTGTCGGGGATATTTAAATATACGGAATCGATTACCGCCTGGGAGATATCCAGTATACGACCGGAATACTCGTAGTTATCCGGGTTTTTTGAACCGTTCGCGCGTTCAAAAGTCTCTTCCATATGCACAGAGAAAGGGGCGGTAATGTCTTCAAGGCATCTGTAGCATTGCGCTTCCAACTGCCCGAAGATTTGTGCCGAAATGTCCAGGATGCCTTCATGGTTGTATATCTCACCTTCAATGTGAATAACACCCGGTACATCAACAATTGCCTTACCGCTGCCGGTATTGCGGTCACTCAACTTATTTATATCGGTTGCAAATTGCTTTACAGCACCGTCTCTCTCTATAATATCGGTTATGTCAATCTTCATTTAATACCTTTCAAAAAAACCGACAAGTGCTATTATACGGTTACCTCTTATGCCTTGTCAAGACAATTTTCCTTTACTTACCGTCTTCCAACAGGCTTTTACACTGTCTGGCTATCTCCAATTCCTCATTTGCCGGAATTATCAGTATCCTTACATTGGACCGGTCTCTGCTTACATCGGTTTCCCCTTTTACATTATTATTCTTTCTTCTGTCCATTTTTATGCCGAATATATCAAGATTCTTGGTTATAAGCTCTCTTATGTATGCATTGTTTTCACCCACACCTGCGGTAAATACCAAAGCATCTATTCCTCCCATTACTCCCACATATTCACATACATATCTTTTAACTCTGTAAGCAAATATGGCCAGTGCCAGTGCAGCTCTTTTATTGCCTTCGTTTCTTGCTTTGACAAGATCCCGAAAATCACTGCTTATTCCCGATACTCCCAATAAGCCGGATTTATTGTTTAAATAATAATTGACTTCCTCCACCGTCATATTCTTCTTTTCCATTATGAAGGAGATTATGGACGGATCTATGGTGCCGCTTCTGGTTCCCATAGCCAATCCCGAAAGCGGTGTGAATCCCATGGAAGTATCTATGGATTTTCCTCTGTCAATAGCACATATGGATGCTCCGCTTCCCAGATGGCAGGATACTATTTTTATTTTATCCAGAGGTCTGTCCATTAATTCCGCCGCTCTCTGAGCCACATACTTGTGATTGGTGCCGTGGAATCCGTATTTACGTACTCTGTATTTCTCATACATTTCATAAGGAATAGCGTACATATATGCATAATCGGGTATGGTATGATGAAATGCGGTATCAAAAACAGCCACCATAGGCACATTTTTCAATACCTTCTGACACACTCTTATTCCCAATATCCCCGCAGGGTTGTGTAACGGTGCCAGGTCCACGCAATCCTCTATCGCCTTTATTACATCCTCATCTATTAAAGCGGGCTTGGTAAATCGCTCACCGCCATGTACTATCCTGTGCCCTACCGCATCTATTTCCGATATGCTCTTCAATACTCCTTTTCCGGGACATACTAAAGCATCCAGCATTAACTTAAATGCGTGGGAATGGTCACTTATCACGCATTCATCGGTACTTGATGAGCCGTCCGCACATGTATATGTATGAATACCGTTTGGCAGCCCTATTCTTTCACATAACCCTTTTGCCAGCATTTTTTCATTTTCGCTGTCAATCATCTGATACTTCAATGAAGAACTGCCTGTATTTATTACTAGTACTTTCATATCTACCTGACCTTAATATATTAAATTAAACACTCTGGGCCTGAACCGCCGTTATTGCAATAACTCCCACTATATCTTCCGCCGTGCAGCCTCTGGATAAATCGTTAACCGGTTTGGCTATTCCCTGAAGCAGAGGACCGTAAGCTTCCGCCTTTGCCAGTCTTTCGGTTAATTTATATGCTATATTGCCCGCATCCAGATTGGGAAATATCATTACGTTTGCTTTTCCCGCAACAGAACTTCCCGGTGCTTTTCTCTGACCTATCTCTTTTACTACGGCTGCGTCTACCTGCAGTTCGCCGTCCAGCAGCAGCTCGGGAGCTTTTTCCTTTGCCAATTTGGTAGCCTGAATAACTTTCTCGGTCAATTCGGATTTTGCACTTCCGTATGTTGAATAACTGAGCATTGCCACAACCGGCTGTTCTTCCACTAGCAGCTCAAAAGATTTTGCAGTGGAAATGGCTATCTCGGAAAGTTGCTCCGCATCGGGATTTTCCACCAAACCGGAATCTCCGTATGCAAACACACCGTTTGCTCCGTATTGGCAGTCGGGTACACACATTATGAAAAATGCACTGACTATCTTGGTTCCTTTTGCCGTTCTCAGTATCTGAAGAGCCGGCCTTAAGGTATCACTTGTAGAGCTTACCGCACCTGCCACCATTCCGTCTGCATCGCCCATTTTTACCATCATAACGGCAAAGTATAACGGATTCTCCAATAGCTTATATGCTATATCCAGTGTAACACCCTTTTCTTTTCTCAGCTGATACAGCATATTTGCATATTCATCAATTCTGTCGAATTTATCTATTTCCAATATCTTTTCCTCGGGGATATTTAAGCCCTTGCCGTTTTTCTTAACTTTTTCTTTATTTCCTAAAAGAATTATATCGGCAATGCCTTCTTTAAGTGCAACCGATGCCGCCTTAAGTGTTCTTATGTCTTCCGATTCCGGCAATACTATGGTCTTTTTATTACTCTTGGCTCTTTGTATTGTTCTTTCTAAAAATGTCATTTTATATCCACCTCAAATTTAAGTATTTAACTAATACATTATATTACCGTTAAATTATATATTCAAGTCAAAGCGAACAAAAACCTCCGCCTATCCGTTCATTTTTTTATCAGACCTGCGGAGGTTTCTTTTTTTTGTTTTTATTACCGTATTACTGTGTTATCGCATAAGTAAGATACAGTTCCTGATACGGTTTGTAAAGCCCTACCTTATATTGCTCCATATCCTTATACTCATTCATCTTCATCTCAAAATCACTGGAAGCAATCAGCTTGAATATGTCATCCTTCATGTCTTCATAATCGGTTCTGTCGATAAGCTTTATTATTACATGTCCTATCTCGGTCTCTATAAGATCCAGATCTCCTACGGAAGCCTTAAGTGCCCACTTAGATAATTCCGTTGTTCCTACTTCCTTCTTGGTAAATGTGAATTCACCCGGTTTTGCGGCATCATCGGTTTCTTCCTCCGACTCTTCGGCTTCCTGATCATTCAGGTCATCACTGTAAAGTTTCGCCAGTTCATAAATATCGCCACCGCTCTTTGCCATTTCAAATATCTCCGCGGCTTTTACCTTGGCTGCAGCTATAACATCCTCTGCAAGAGGTTGAAACTGATCGTCAACGGTACGTTTTAAAATAGTAACTACAGTAAATCTGTCTATCTCATCTCTGACGGCATTTCCTTCGGCATCAACCGAATTGTAATATGAGAGTGCTCTTTCTTCGGTTACCGCACTGATGTTTTGTTCTTCCAGATAGGTTGTGTATTGCTGTGCTCTCAAAGTCTGCCTGATAACTTTTTGCATTGCCTTAAATGATGTGCCGTAGAATAGCTTGGCATATTTGTCAAGATCATAGCCCGATTCATCCGCCGCTCTCTGAATGGCTTCCAACTGTATGGCTAAACTCTCCTCCAACTCTTCTTCATCAATCTTAAAACCCGTCTCTTTTATTTGGTCTAACATAATATATTGTTCCTGTATGGAATCCACTACACCTTCAAGCAGCATCTGACCGAAAGAACGCTGATTATCATATGCCGTCTTCATAAAAGCCGATATTCCTTCCGGTGTTGACAGATCAAAGCCGAGATTTCTGATATAGTCCTGATAATAGTTAGCAAAGACTTTATACTGTGTATTGGTCTGGTACATGAACTCTTCTTCGGCAATTTTATGATTGCCTATTTTAATATAGTTATTGGGTATCAAACTGGCTATAACGAAATATATTAAACAAAGGCCGATGATAACGGCAAGCGTCAGAAATCCGTACCTTATTATTGTTTCTTCTTTGGATATTTCCTTGCTGCTCTTCTTCTTGACATCTTCTTTTTTGCCTTTAGCGACTGCCATTTCCTATCTCCTTTTTCTTAAGGTAAATAAACCGTTTTCCGTCTACCTATTCTACAATAAACGACTGCTCTTTATCAAGCCTTATTTTGATTCAACAGCTTTTTCCAGTATTTTTGTTATAAAATCCAACAATTCCTCATTCTTTTTATCGGTATCCACCCTTATTTGCAAATCTTCCTGCGCTTTGACAGTATATTTGATACGCTCTTTATCCAGCACATCGGTAATCTTACGGAAATGCATAGCATGCTCCTTTTCATATATCATGACAAAACCTTTGTTTGTCTGTACAATTTCCGATATCACCAATCCGCATGCCATATTCTTTGCGTATGCCACATTTATTATATTAACGACATGACCGGGAGGCTGATTATACCGGTCTGTCAACTCGTCTATTATGTCTTCCTTTTCCGTAACCGTTGCGACCGTTGCTATCCTCTTATACATCTTAAGTCTGGATAAGTCATCGGATATATAGGACTTGTCGATATATGCACTTATATTTAAATCCACACTTGTTTCGGTAACTGCACCTTTAACTTTTTCTCCCCGTAAGTTTGCAATCTCTTCCGAAAGAATCCTGACATACATGTCATAGCCTACACCCTGCATATGCCCCGACTGATTTGCTCCTAAAAGGTCTCCTCCCCCTCTTATCTCCAGATCCTTCATCGCAATCTTGATTCCCGAACCGAACTCGGTATATTCTTTTATGGTCTGTAATCTCTTGGAAGCCTCTTCGGTCAGTTCTTTGCCTCTTTTGTAGGTGATATATGCGTAGGCAACCCTGTCCGATCTGCCCACACGCCCTTTAATCTGATATAACTGTGCTAACCCCAGTTTGTCGGCATCTTCTATTATGAGAGTGTTGGCATTGGATATGTCTATACCGGCTTCTATAATAGTGGTACACAGTAAAACATCATATTCTCGGTTTATGAACTTTATTATGGTATTTTCAAACTCTTTTTCCGGCATCTGTCCGTGTGCAACACATATCCTGACTTGATCTTTTAAGAGTGTTTTAAGATGATAAAACTTGCTGTCCATATCCATAACACGGTTATACAGATAAAAAACCTGCCCGTTACGGTCCTTTTCCCGTAAGATTACCTGCTTAATGAACTCCGGATCATACTCCATAACATATGTCTGTACCGGAAAACGTTTTTCCGGAGGATCGTATATGGTGCTGACATCCCTTATACCGGACAGTGCCATGTGCATGGTTCGGGGGATAGGTGTTGCGGTCAGCGACAGTACATCCACTGTGGGTTTTAACATTTTAATCTTTTCTTTCTGAGCCACTCCGAAGCGCTGTTCCTCGTCCACTACCAGAAGGCCGAGGTCTTTAAATGATACTTCCTTTTCCAGCAGCCTGTGCGTTCCCACAACAATATCCGTCTTCCCGCTTTTTATATCCTCTACCGTTTCAGTCTGTCTTTTTTTATCCCTTAATCTGCAAAGTAAATCTATGTTTACGGGATAGTTTTTCATTCGCTCCCGAAAGTTGTTGTAGTGCTGCAAAGCAAGCATGGTGGTGGGAGCAAGAAAGGCCACCTGTTTACCGTCCATTACCGCCTTGAATGCCGCACGTAAAGCCACTTCGGTTTTACCGTAGCCTACATCCCCGCACAACAGACGATCCATAACTTTTGTCGATTCCATATCGGCTTTTATCTCTTCCACACACTGAATCTGATCCTGTGTTTCCTCATATTCAAATTCGTTTTCAAAAGAAATCTGCCACGGAGTATCTTCGCTGAAAGCATGCCCTTTTACGGAACTTCTCTTTCCGTACAGTTCAATCAGTTCTTTTGCAATATCGCGGACGGCACTTCTGACTTTACTCTTCTGCTTTTCCCAGTCACGACCGCCTAATCCGGTAATTCTCGGAGCTCTGTCCGATGTGCCCACATATTTCTGGACCAGGTCCATTTTGTTTACCGGTACATATAACATGTCGTTGTTTTTATATGCAATCTTGATATAGTCCTTAATAATTCCGTCTATTTCAATCTTTTCTATACCCAGATATATGCCTATTCCGTGATGATCGTGCACGACATAGTCATTTGGTTGAATCTCGGCGAAGAAATCTGCATCCTTTATCTGCCGGCTTTTACCTCTTGTACTCTTGCGGAATATACGGCTTACCGAAACACAGGCTATCTTTGCTTCTTTGGACACAAAACTCTCACCGTAACCGTCTTCAATTATATATATATGCCTGGGTATAACGGTGGGATTTTCCTTAGGCTTAATGATATGTACCGTATATCCGTTATCTTCAAAGAAACCTTTTAAGTATTCGGTATGTTTTTTTCTGTCGGAAGAAATGAATATCCGCATATTGGCGGCTCTGTACTCGGCTATATCGTTCAAAAACAGTTCCATATCTCCCTTGTAGGAACATGTTTCTTCAAACGTAATATCAAAATCCCGGTAAAGAGGAATACTGTAATTCGACTTCTCATATACAAATACCAATTGCGGTTTAAGGCAGGAATACAGTGAATAGATGTCTCTTTGCATCTGGCATGCATCTTTGAAGGTCTTTTTCTTTTGCAAAAGATTGACGCAGGCGTTTGCATATTCTTTGTATACGGTATCCGCCACCGAATGACATCGCAAATCGTCATGTATAACCGTAAGTATGTCTTTATCGAAATATGTGCCGGTCATAGCACATTTATCGGTCGCGGCATAATATCTGTCCATAATCTTTGCATAGGTACCCTCGTTAAACTGCTGCAAGTCCCATGAGTCGGTTATCCGTTCTTTGAGCATACTCTCATCATTCCAATCCAAGATAAACTCACTGAAAGGTATTATGACAACATTATTAACCGTTTCTACAGATCTTTGCGAATCGGCATCAAAAAACCTTATACTGTCTATCTCATCTCCGAAAAACTCACACCTTATCGGGTTGTGGTAATTGCAGGAAAATATATCCAATATGCCGCCCCTTATACTGTACTGTCCCTGTTCCTCAACAAGAGCTTTCCTTACATATCCTAAACGCATCAATATATCGGAAAGAGTCTGCATATCGTGCAATTCACCTTTCTTGAGGTTTATAACGCTTTGCAAAAATACCTGTCTGGAAGCCGTACCTACTGTAAGTGCTTCGGTGCAGGCAACAGCCGCCTTAAAATCGCCTGTTGCTATTCTGTATAGCGCTTTAAGCCTGGCCTGTTTATCATTTCCGCTGTATGCGTCAATATCAAAAAGCATCAGCTCTCTGGTCGGTATATGTACCGCATCATCACCGTAAAAAGAAATGAGGTTACGGTGTACAGATAAAGCGGCAGTTCTGGAATGAGTCACTATTAACAGCTTTCTTGATACCGATGAGGCTGTAATGTGGCTTATAAGGGGGCATAAAGAAGTCCCCGGTCCGGACAATCCTACGGGGGTCTGTTTCAACGCTATGCAGTCCGCTACCCCTATAAGCTGAGGGATATCGGAAAAGACCTGTATGAAAGGATTCATTTAGCTAAACATCACCTCTGTCATTCTTCTTGTTATATCTGTTCATAGCTATATCTATACCTTCCGTCACAATACATGTTATTGCTTTTATCAAGTCCTGTAAAGTGTTGTCTATAATCTCTTTTTCGCTTTTGGGAAATCTGCCCAGCACATAATCTATAGCATCAATATGCTCATGCTTTCCTATTCCCACTCTTATGCGTATAAACCGGTCGGTACCCAGATGACTGAGAATCGATTTCATTCCGTTATGCGAACCGCCACTTCCCTTATAGCGTATACGAAGTTCTCCCACAGGAATATCCATATCGTCATATATGACAATAAGTCCGGAAATATCCACCTTGTACCAGTCGGTAAGTGCGCGTATACTCTGACCGCTCAAGTTCATGTAAGTCTTAGGTTTGGCAAGAACAACGGGAACGTTATTGATAAAGCCTTCCCCGACATTGGCCTGGCAGAGATTTTTTTTAACCTTGATAGAATAAACATCGGCTAATTTGTCAACCGCCATAAAACCGATGTTGTGTCTTGTGTTTCTGTATCTGAGCCCTATATTTCCCAGCCCCGCTATTAAATATCTGTCCATCACTTTTCGTTTCTTCCGCCGCCCGGCATTTTGAAAAGAGCGGACATGGAGGTATTGGTATATATCTTGTAGATAGCCTCGGAAAACAATTTTGCAACGCCTACTACCTCTATTTTATCTATCATCTTTTCCTTGGGTATCGGTACGGTATCCAGAAGATACATTCTCTCAATCTTGGAATTCTTAATCTTGGTTACGGCATCGGCCGATAATACTCCGTGTGTTGCATATACCAGGACTCTTTTTGCTCCCATATCCACAACGGTATTTGCGGCTTTTGTTATGGTACCTGCGGTATCTATCATGTCGTCTATAATAATCGCGGTCTTTCCTTCGATATCCCCGATTATATTCATCACCTCGCACTCATTGGCTTTTTCTCTTCTTTTATCGATAATGGCAATGGAAAGGTCGGTTAAATCCGCCATCTTTCTTATTCTGTTTACCGACCCCATATCCGGTGCAACCAATATGAAATCCGATTTATCTTGCCCTTTCATAATATCCGTAATCATATCGGAGAATATTATCAAACCTTCGAGATGATCTACGGGTATATCGAAAAATCCCTGAATCTGAGGTGCATGCAAATCCATGGTCAGTATCCTGTCCACGCCGGCGGTGGTAAGTAGGTTTGCTACAAGCTTTGCCGAAATGGGATCTCTTGCACGAGCCTTTCTGTCCTGTCTTGCGTAACCGAAATACGGCATGACGGCTGTTACTCTGGCACATGACGAGCGTTTTAAAGCATCGGTCATTACCAGCAGTTCCATAAGATTTTCATTAACCGGAGGACAGGTGGACTGAATTATGAAAACATCCGATCCCCTTACCAGTTCGTTTATCATAACTTGAATTTCTCCGTCGGCAAATCTACCTACTTTTGAATCCAGAAGCGGTACTCTCAGGTAGTTTGAAATTTCCGCAGCAAGCTTAAGGTTAGCGTTGCCTCCCATAATTTTAATATCATTTCTGGCCAATATACCTTCCCCCTATCTATTCCTTTTTCATTCTGCCGGTTTTTTCCATCCAACCTTCTTTGTTAACCTGTTGTGCTCTTGCAATTGCCAGCGAGCCGGACTTTACATCTTCCACAACAGTAGAACCTGCTGCAACAAAGGTATTGTCCTGCAATTCCACCGGTGCAACTAAAGTACTGTTACACCCTACAAACACATTATTGCCTATCTTTGTTTTATGTTTTTGTTTGCCGTCATAATTAGCGGTAATGACACCGCAGGAAATATTGCAATGCCTGCCTATCTCGGCATCTCCCGCATAAACAAAATGCGGTATTGTCGTATTGTCATCTATTACTGTTTTTTTCAGTTCTACAAAAGTTCCGGCTTTTACATTATCCTTAACTGTTGTATCGGGGCGAATATATGCAAAAGGACCTATTGAACAATTCTTACCTACGGTGCTTTGCAACACAACGGATTTCAGAACCGTTGTGTTCTCGCCTATCCCGGAAGACACAATCTTGCTGTCCGGTCCTATTACACTTTTGGCACTTATGAAACTGTCGCCTTCAATAAAGCAGTTGGGATATATCACGGCTTCAGGTTCAATTTTTGCTAAATAATCGATATATGTTTCTGTTACCGACAGAATACGCACTCCGTTTTCTATATGCGATATGTTTATTTCCGTTTTGATATCCTCACATGCACGGTAATATTCCAAAGGACTATACACACGCATATATCCGACTTTACCCTTTTTATTCATGTACTGATCAATAAGTTCGTAAGAGCAGTAGAATAAATCCTCAGGCACTTCAAAACCTTTTTGGTCATGGTAGTAACCCAAAGTGAAAAGTTTATACTCCAGTATTTCATAAGGCGTCATCCCGAATACTTCCCTGTCCCTGTAATCGGCGAAGTATTCCATCTGTTTAATAATAAATCCTTTATCTTTCATTTTTTTATCTCCAATAAAATTATACAACAACGGTTTGCTTTTTTCACCCTTGTTATATGCCGATTTCCAAAATAACCTGTTTCCCGCTATCAGGTTGCACGGTTAAATACCTGTTATCTCTTTTTGATAACAGAGCACCCTCTCTGCATTCAATCTTTTTAAAGCCAGTGGTTATCTCTATCTCAACAGGTTCCATCTTCAATGCAGCCAGTTTCACAGTTATATGCTTCTTTTTCAAATCCCACTCGATATCCGCAATACAGCCGCATCTGGTACGAATTCCCTTCAGCTTCCCTTTATTCCAATCGTCAGGCAATGCCGGCAAGACGCGTATAAATCCCGGCTTGGAGAATATGAGCATCTCTATCATGGCTGCAGTAAATCCTAAATTGGCATCAATCTGGAACGGAGGATTTTTACCGAACGGGTACATTGTAAGTCCCTGGTCTCTCCAGTCGTTATGATAGGTAAAAAGATTGGCTCCGGTGCACGATCTCAATATGTAGTTTAAGCATGCCAATGCACTTTCCCCATCTTCCAGTCTTGCATAGATATTTGCCATATGCGCATAAGACCAGCCGGTCTGCTGTACAAAGCCCGTGAGCAGCCTTTTGTCTACAGCGGTTTTCAGGGCATCATATATTCTCGGGTTGTTCTCTTTTGTTATCTCATACCCGGGAAACAGAGGATATATATGCGATTGGTGTCTGTGGTAATAGTTATCCTTAAGATCGTCATACAACCATTCCTTCATGGCTTTGTCTTCATTTACTTCATATTCCGGCATTTTTGAAAGCATGGTCTCCCATTCGGAAATGCTTTCCCGTTCAATGCCCAGATGCTTACATGCGGTTATGAGATTGGTTATACATTCTTTCGCAATTGCCACATCCATGGTGGCATTTACACACATCATGGAGCGATTCTCATGTATCGGAACGTTTTCCGGAGAGATAGACGGAACAAAGATATACTTTCCGTTGTCGCCTGTGATGAGGAAATCTTCATAGAACAGTACCACCTGCTTCATAAACGGAACCGCTCTGTGCTTCAGAAATTCTTCATCTTCCGTAAAAAGCCAATAATCGTAATAGTGAGCGGCAAGCCAGCCTCCCGCAGCTATCCACGAGTTCCATTTTCCCGATGTGCCGCATATTTTTCCGTGAGTACTCATGCATATGGGAACAAGAATCCCTCTGCAGTTATATATCTTCTTTGCGTTTTCCTTGAAATGCGGAATAAAGGAATCAAAATAGTCATACAGTGCCAATGACGACTCAAACAACCCCAAGGGCAGTGAAGCCCAGTAACACATCTGAACATTCTCGTCGTTATGTATATCCGAATCCCATTTGGGCTCATATGAACCGTTCCAGATGCCTTGCAGATTAACGGGTAACCCGTTTTTTCCGGATGATGATATGTACAGGTATTTACCGTAATTAAACATGGTGTGAAACAGGTCTGCTGGCTTTTTATTCTGATATGCCTCTAAAAGAATCTCCTCGTTGGACATAAGCTCCGTTTCGTCACCTAACGTAAGGCTTGCGGTGTTATACAGTTTATTCCAAACGGCAATATGGTCTTTTTTCAATTGACTGTAATCATATTGTTTGACGGTTTTGATAAGCCTGTTTATTGCTTTTTTTTCATCCTCATATATGTACAGCATTACAAACAGATATATTTTTTCAGCTGCCTTGACGGATATGAATTTATCGTCATATTCCACGCTGCCTTTATCCGTTTTAACAAAAATCACCGCTCCGTGCTTTCTGCCGTCTTTATACTGCGAATTGAACACGAGACAGTTGTCTTGAATACAGGTGAAACTGTCCAAATAATTCTCTCCTCCCGCAACCGAATCAACGGTTATCTTCAGGTCTAAAGGTCTGTTGTCCGAAGAGAACATACTCGTACATATGCATCCGGTATCGTATGACACAAAGCTTTCACGTGTTATCTCTGTATCTCTTTCCTTCCATCTGACGGTCGCAACGGCGGAGACAAAATCCAGTGTTGCGCTGTAATCGGTAAAAGTTTCATCGGGTTTTCTGTACAGACAGATCTCGCAAAAAGGCTGATAAGGATCTACATTATAGACCTCTTTACAGCACTCTTTAAATTTTTCATTAAAATATTTTTCACCCTCGGAGTACTTCTCTTCCAGCATAAGTTTCCTGACATGAGGAAGATGTTTGTAAAAAGGCTCATAATCCGGTTGCTTCTGATAGCGGAAAAGCCTTTCGTGATTGAGTAATATCTTTTCTTTTTGTATATTGCCGTAAACCATGGCACCGACATGGCCGTTTCCCAAAGGTAATGCGTCCTGCCAGTCGGATGCCGGTATTCTTTTCATCATTAAATCCGCCATAATATACCCCCCCTTAAGCATATAATAGCACAGTTGATGTAATAACTTCAGCAGGAAATGGAATTTGAAGATATTACTTGTCTCTTATCAGAACAATCCCGTTATTTTACCCTCATCATCAATATCTATGGCTTCGGCTGCAGGCACCTTGGGCAGTCCCGGCATTGTCATTATCTCTCCCGTAAGAGCTACGATAAATCCCGCTCCCGCCGATATACGTAAATCACGCACGGTGATAGTAAAGTTCTCAGGTCTGTTGATCAGTTTTACATTGTCGGAAAAGGAAAATTGCGTTTTTGCTATACATACCGGAAGGTTGTTGTAGCCTTTACTGTTGATTATCTTAAGCACCGCCTTGGCTTCCGATGTAAATTCCACACCGTCCGCTCCGTATATCTTTGTGGCAACGGCTTTAATCTTTTCGGTGATGGAAAGGTCACTGTCATAGCAGTACTCAAACCTGCTCCGCTTTCTGCAAAGTCTTACCACTTCTTTTGCCAGTTCTATTCCGCCTTCTCCGCCTTGCTCCCATACCAGACATTCTACCGCTTTTACTTTAACCGATGCACATCCTTTTTTTATGACATCAATTTCTTCCTGAGTGTCTTTGGAGAACTTATTAATTGCCACTACTGCGGGAACCTTGAACACTTCGGTTATATTCTCAATGTGTTTGTATAGGTTGGGCATACCTTTTTCCACCGCTTCCGCATTGGGAATTCCCAATTCTTTTTTGTTTACGCCGCCGTGATACTTCAAAGCTTTTACCGTAGCCACAATAACCACCGCATCGGGTTTCAGTCCGGTAATTCTGCATTTAATGTCACAGAACTTTTCCGCACCTAAATCCGCACCGAATCCCGCTTCGGTTACCAGATAGTCGCTTAATCTCAATGCATACTTAGTAGCCATGATACTGTTACAGCCGTGGGCTATATTGGCAAAAGGTCCTCCGTGCACAAATGCCGGTGTGCCTTCAAGAGTCTGTACAAGATTAGGTTTTATTGCATCTTTAAGAAGCACCGCAAGAGCCCCTTGTGCATTGAGCATTGATGCCGTTACCGGTTCTCCTTCAAAATCATATCCGATTATAATTCTGCCTAACCGCTCTTTTAAATCTTCTATACTGTCGCTTAAGCAAAGTATCGCCATAATCTCGCTTGCTACCGATATATCAAAACCGTCCTGTCTGGGCATTCCGTTGGATTTGCCTCCGAGACCGTCAATTGTATATCTCAACTGTCTGTCATTCATATCCAGACATCTTTTCCAGGTTACCTGTCTTGGGTCTATTTTAAGTTTATTTCCCTGATAAATATGATTATCAACCAGTGCCGCCAGAAGATTGTTTGCGGCGGTTATTGCATGAATGTCACCGGTAAAATGAAGATTAATATCTTCCATGGGGATAACCTGAGCATATCCTCCCCCTGCGGCACCTCCTTTTACTCCGAATACGGGACCTAAAGAAGGTTCTCTTAAAGCCAGCATGGACTTTTTCCCTATTTTCCTTAATGCGTCGGCAAGCCCTATACTGGTTGTGGTTTTTCCCTCACCGGCAGGTGTGGGCGTAATGGCCGTGACAAGTATAAGTTTACCGTCTTGCTCTTTTCCGGCTAAAGCGGAACTTTTCACTTTCGCCTTATACGGTCCGTACAACTCCAAGCTTTCTTCTTTGATTCCTATGGACTTTGCAATTTTAGTAATGGGTTTTATTGCCGCATTTTGAGCAATTTCGATATCTGTCAGCATATGACACCTTCCTTTTCTTTAATTATTCATACTGATTTATTATACATCAAACCGTGTTTGAATGTTATAAAACATCAAATTCATCTTTAAAAACATCAATGCTCATGGTCACTTTACCGGGAAGTTTTTTAATCATGAACAGATATGCCTTGGTTATATTCTCCATAAACTCTTTTGTGTCTTTGTGTTTGACTATAACTCTGGTTCTTATCTTATCATGCAGCTTTGCAATTCCGGCTTTGGAAGGAGCATATACCGTCATGGACGTTTTGCTTAACAGTCTGTAGGCTATATCGGCATATTCTTCACTTAAATGTCTCTCGGATGAAGAAAAGATTAAGAAAGCCATATTGGTATAAGGGGGAAGGGACAAAACTTTACGAACTTTAAGTTCCGACAAGTAAAAGGACTTGTAATCCTGCCTGATAGCACTGGTTATTAAAGGCGAGTCCACGTTATATGCCTGAATTATCGCCCTTCCTTCCAGGTCGGCTCTCCCCGCTCTGCCCGACGACTGAGTTATGAGCTGGTAGGCATTTTCATTGGATTCGTAAAAGGCTCCGCATCCCAGAGCATCGGCATTTAAGATTCCCGCCAGCGTTACCAGCGGGTAATCATGACCCTTTGCTATCATCTGAGTGCCTATCAGAATATCTATCTTTTCCTTCTCAAAACGCTCCAATATTTCCTTATGGGAGTTTTTCATACCGGTGGTATCCTGATCCATCCTGATTATGGTCGCTTCGGGAAACAATTCATGCAGCTGTTCTTCGCATTTTTCCGTACCGGTACCGTATTCCATCATGGTTGCCTCGTTACATTCGGGACATATGCTACTCTTCTTTTGCATGTGTCCGCAATAATGGCATATGAGGTTATTTTTCCCTTTATGGTACGTTAAGGTAACATCGCAATGCTGACATTTCACAACGGCTTTGCAGGATGTGCATAGCTGTATTGAGGAATATCCCCGTCTGTTGAGAAACAGTATGGTCTGCTCTTTGTTGTCCAGATTTTTCTTTATTTCATTCAGTAAGGTTGCACTGAACACCGACAGCTTTCCGTTTATGGCATCTTCACGCATATCCACAAGCGTGACTTCCGGCAACTTACCCGATGCCCTGTTGGTCATGGTAAGCACTTTTCCCGACTTTTCAAACGCTTTGTATGTAGTAATCTTAGGTGTCGCCGAACCTAATACAAGAACGGCCTTTTCCATCTGCGCCCGTTTATCTGCAACAAAATCGGTATGATACCTGGGCGTTCTGTCGGATATATAGGAACTGTCATGCTCCTCGTCTATAGCAATAAGGCCGAGGTTGTTAAAAGGTGCAAATATACAGCTTCTGGTTCCCAAAGCTATTTTAACCTCACCCCTTTTTATCTTCATCCACGCATTATATCGCTCTTTCATGGATAAACGACTGTGCATAACTTCAATATTATTACCGAACCGCTGTGTGAAGCGTCTGACCATCATGGGTGTAAGGGCTATTTCCGGAACCAATACAATAACATCCTTACCTTTGTTTACAACTTTCTCGGCCAGATTCAGATATACTTCGGTTTTGCCGCTGCCCGTTACGCCGTGTATAAGGTATTTGTCATATATGCCCTTTTCTATCGACAAAGAAACGGTATCGGTAACATATGCTTGCTCGGCGGTAGGTATTTTATCACTCGGCTGTATTTCGTCAATTTCTTCGGAAACAATATCAGGTTTTACGGGTTTATCGAAAAACTCTATGTATCCCTTTTTTACCAATGTCGACAGAACGTTTCGGGAAATGTTCTCATAGCAGGAAAAATCATTGACCGTTATATCTTCATAAGTTGATAATAAATCCAGTACTCTTAAGTGTCTTTCATTTTTTATAACATCCCCGTATATGAGATTCGCCACCTGCTCGGAAGTTATCTTAAGCCTTGCCGCTTTCTCAAACTTCTTTTTGATGTTGCGTACACCCTGCTCGACAATCTTAATTCTGTCTTCTTTAAGTAACCTGTTAAGTTCCTTTATACCGCCCTCCAGCGAATGCAGATATGTATTAAACAGGGTAAGCGTTCCGTCTTCCTGAAGAATAAGTTTTTCCACCGATACCTTTAGGCCCAAAGGAACCATAGCACTTAATACCTGTCCGTAAGTGCAGAAATATTGGTCTCTTATCTGTTTGGCAAGTATAAACATGTTCTTGGAAAGTACCGCTTCATCGTCTAATATTTCCGCTATGTACTTCATTTTTATGTCTTTCAGTTTTTCGGTATACGGTACGAAGTTCAGAAAATATGCGACCTTCTTGGTGTCGGCTCTTCCGAAAGGCACCAAAATGCGCATACCGGTCTCAAGATACATATACATATCCTCAGGTACAAGATAGTTATATACCTTGTCAAATGTTCTTGTCGTATTATCCAGTATTACGGCAGCTACCGTTACACTTTTCATCAGATTTTAGTATGCCACAGCCCAGACAACCATGTGTTTTGCAGGCTTACCGCAGCATACACAGCAGTCTGACAGTTTTTCCTGCACAAAAGGTATACATCTGGAAGAAACCGAAGCTTTTTCTTTAAGTTCCAGCTCGCACGATAAATCTTTGCACCACATGGCTTTAACAAATCCGCCTTTTGTCTGTATTATATCTTTCATCTCTTCTACGGAGTATGCAACAAAAGTGTTATTGTCCAGATTGGCTTTTGCTTCTTCAAACATATTCTTCTGTATCTTATCCAGAAGCTCCTTTACCGATTTATCTATATCGGTAAGGCTTAACGCAATCTTTTCTTTTGTATCTCTGCGAACGGCAAGACACTGATTGTTCTGTATATCTTTAGGACCTATCTCCAGTCTTAAGGGTACACCCTTCATCTCATATTCGGCAAACTTCCAGCCCGGAGACTGATCGGACACATCGGTTTTTGCTCTTAATCCGGAAAGTTTCAGTTTTTCCAGCAGCGCATCGGCAGCTTCCGAAACGCCTTCTTTATGCTGGGCAATCGGTATTACCATAACCTGAACCGGTGCAACCTTAGGAGGCAATTTCAGCCCTGAATCATCGCCGTGAGTCATTATAATGCCGCCTATTATTCTGGTGGACATTCCCCATGATGTCTGGAAAGGATTTTTCAAAGTATTGTCTTTATCGGTAAACCTGATATCAAACGCTTTTGCAAAGCCGTCGCCGAAATAGTGGCTGGTAGCGCTTTGCAATGCTTTTCTGTCATGCATCATGCACTCTATCGTGTAGGTTTCTTCGGCACCCGCAAACTTCTCTTTCTCGGTTTTTTGCCCTTTTATTACCGGCATTGCCAGATAATTTTCACAGAAATCCGCATATACATCCAGCATTTGATGAGTTTCTTCTCTGGCCTCATCAACCGTAGCATGTATGGTATGACCTTCCTGCCACAAAAATTCTCTGTGTCTTAAAAAAGGTCTGGTGGTTTTCTCCCAACGAACCACCGAACACCACTGGTTATATTTCTTGGGCAGATCTCTCCACGATTTTATAATATTCTTGTAATGGTCACAGAAAAGCGTCTCGGAAGTAGGTCGTACACATATTCTTTCGGTAAGCTCCTCCGAACCTCCCAAAGTCACCCATGCCACCTCGGGGGCAAATCCTTCCACATGATCTTTTTCTTTCTGTAAGAGCGACTCGGGTATAAACATAGGCATATATACATTTTCATGACCTGTTTTCTTAAACATGTCATCCAGTATTTTCTGTATGTTTTCCCATAATGCATAAGCATAAGGCCGCAACACCACACACCCTTTAACCTGCGAGTAGTCTATGAGTTCGGCTTTTGTTACTACATCGGTATACCACTTTGCAAAATCTATATCTCTTCCGGTAATCTGCTCTACATCCTTTTTCCCTTGTGTCATTTATTCCGTCTCCTGCTTTTTATGTTTTTCCTTAACCAGGTTTATTTCTTTTATAAAAGTGTCCATATCGTCAAAATCCTTATACACCGAAGCAAACCGTACATATGCCACATAGTCTATGTCTATAAGGTACTCCAGTACTTTATCGCCTATTTCTCTGGAAGTCACTTCCCTTAAGTGACGTTTATGAAAATCCAGTTCCATGGCATTTACGATATCCTCCAGTTTGTCGATGGAAACGGGACGTTTGGCACATGCAATCATCAGCCTGTTGAGCAGTTTTGCTTTATCGAAATTCTGTCTTGACTGGTCCTTTTTTACTACGATTATGGGTTTTCTTTCAATGTTTTCATAAGTTGTAAAACGTTCTTTGCATTCTAAGCATTCACGCCTTCTTCTTATGGTATAACCCTCTTCCGACGGTCTTGAATCGATAACCTTGTCTTCCTCATGTCCGCAATTTGGGCATTTCATTTTATGTATATCCTTTCGTACAAATATCTAAAAACTCTTAAATAACATCTTTTTAAATTATATTCCATAACGGTATTAATCGCAATGTACTTAAGATATGAGATATTGAGAATCACTGAATTTTCACAAGCCTTGCAAATTCCAGCACCATTCTCTTTACTCCGGCCATATCGAAATTCACTTCCACTATATCCATTCCGTTATCGTCATACAAATCCTTTATGGAACCTTCCCCGTATTTCTTGTGCATTACCCTGTCGCCGATGCTGTAATCCTGTTTATTCACGGAAGCTTCCGTCGAAGTTTTCAGGCCCGGAATATTCACAGGTTTCCCGCCTTTTGTCACCGACACCGGTTGCGATGAAGTAAACCAATCAAAGGAGGAACCGCTCTTTTCTCTTCTTGAGAAAGCGCGTTTACCGCTGTTTATGAGTTCCTTGGGTATTTCCTTCAGAAAACGTGATTGTTCGCACGGTTCGGTCTTGCCGTATCTGGTTCTCTCCTCGGCATGTATGCAATACAGTATATCCATCGCCCTTGTTATTCCTACATAACACAACCTTCGCTCTTCCTCTAAGCCGTGGGCACCCTCGCTCATGGACAAATTTGACGGAAACAACCCTTCTTCCATGCCTACCAGAAATACAACCCTGAACTCCAGTCCTTTTGCCGAATGCAGAGTCATTATGGAAATGTAGTCGTCCGATTCTTCTTCCTTGTCGGTATCGGTAGCCAACGTGACATTTTCCAAAAAAGTCTCCAAAGACAGCAGTTCTCCGAAATCTTCCTGCTGTGATTGATTCATTGTAACAATAGCACTCTTTAACTCTTTTATATTCTCCACTCTTTCTCTGCCGTAATTAACATCTTCCGATATATAGTATTGATCTATTCCGGTAAGTTTTAGAATGTTGTCGTAAAGCTGCTCCAATTGTCCCGGCACGTTATACTCTTTCAACTGCTCAATCATATCACTGAAAGCCTTAAGTTTTTCCGCTGCCGAAGACAGCTGCTCATACCTGTCGGCATTTTTAACAATCTCATAGGAAGAAAGATATTCACGGGCGGCTATTGACTGTATTCTTTTTACGGTGGTATCGCCGATACCTCTTTTGGGCTGATTTATTATTCTAAACAGCGACGCGTCATCGTCTGTGCTGAATACCACTCTCATATATGCGAGCACATCTTTTACTTCCTGTCTGGAAAAGAAGCTCAAACCTCCGAATATCCTGTAGTTTAAACCCCTTTCGCGAAAAATCCTTTCAAATACCCGGGACTGGGCATTTGTCCTGTACAGTACCGCGAAGTCTTTACAGGAATATCCCTTTTCCATAAGTTTTTTTATTTCATTTGCAACATATACGGCTTCATTCAGCTCATTATATGCCTTATACACGTTTATCCTGCTGCCCTCAGGTTTGCTTGTCTTAAGGGTTTTACTCTTTCTCGAGACATTGTTTTTAATAACGGCATTGGCGGCTGTCAATATGTTTGCGTAAGAACGGTAATTGGTTTCCAGCTTTATAACCGTACAATCGGGAAAATCTTTTTCAAAACCCAGTATATTCTTTACATTGGCTCCTCTGAAACCGTAAATGGACTGGTCGTCATCACCTACCACAAAAAGATTCTTATGTTTCACGGAAAGCATTGCAAAAATCCTGTATTGGGCTATGTTGGTGTCCTGAAATTCATCTATCAGTATATATTTGAAAATTTTCTGGAAGTACTCCAGTATATGCCTGTTATCTTTAAGAAGAAAATATGTATTGAGTATTATGTCATCGAAATCCATGGCATTGTACTCTTTCATCTTAATCTGATAAAGTTCATATATCCCGGCAACCGCTTTTTTCTGGAAATCGTTTGCGTTTGCAGCCGCATATTCTTTATATCCTAAAAGATCATCCTTGGCTCTGCTTATCTCCGAAGCGACATAAGCGACAGGAAAAGCTTTATCGGAGATATTGAGCTGTTTCATGCAGTTTTTAATAACACTCTTTTTATCGTCGGTATCGTATATGAGAAAGTTGTTTCTGTAGCCCGCATCTTCGGGATATTGCCTTAACATTTTTAAGCAACAGGAATGAATTGTGCCTATCCAGGGGAAATATATCTTCTTATCTTCTTCACATAAAGCATATACCCTTTGCTTAATCTGATCTGCGGCTTTGTTTGTAAAGGTAATGGCCAATATCTGATTCGGACGGGCAAGACCCTGCTCGAGAATATATGCTATCCTTCTTGTCAGCACTCTTGTCTTTCCGGAACCCGCTCCCGCCAGCACCAGAACCGCCCCTTGTGTACGGGTAACCGCTTTAAGTTGTTCTTCATTCAGATTATCCGCTATACTGTTGCTTTTTAATGACATTACAAACCTCTATTACTAATCGTCCAGGATATTTTACCATTAATAAGTCTCTATTGAAAGAAACAATATGTGTTGAAGTGTTATATCCGGTATGATACCATTCATTTATTGTAATCAATCTATGTGAGGTTTGATATGGCAGAACAGTTAAACACACGTCTTCGCTTTGTCAGGACTCTTACCGGTCAGGAAGTGGACAGGGTCCCTTTTATGAGGGTCTTCGGCGGGACAAACCATGCGCTTCCTTCGTGGCTGGAAAAACGACCTAACCTTTCAAGATATATGGATCAACTTTTAGGGTTTGAAGGGGCATACAGAGGCTGGGCAATAGTTCCGGCAAACTACAATCTCTGCGGGCTTCCTGAGGATATATGTATTGAAGACAGGGGTTCGGTACGGATTTATAGAAACGGTATAGGTGAAATAAGGACATGGTCTAAAGACAGTGATTATCATAGCGGAGTTATAGAGTACGCTTTGAAAACCGCAGATGACTGGGAAAAGATAAGACCGTATGTCGTATGTGATGTGGAAAAAAGAATACCTCGGGATATAGATGAACTTGCCGAAATTTACAAAAACAGAGATTATCCGCTTCAGCTTACCTGCGGAGGTGTTTACGGATTTATCCGAAGGCTTGCCGGCGATGAGAATCTCGGATATATGTTTTACGACAACCCCGATACGGTAAAAGAAATTATTACCGAATATATTAATATGCTGCTGGAACTGTGGGAAAGGCTTTGCGACAAAATACGATTCGATCTTATAGAAAGCTGGGAGGACATGGCCTACAAATGCGGTTCCATTATATCTCCCGAACACTTCAACGAGTTTTTGGCGCCCCATTACAGAACCATAAGGGCTTTTGCCGATGCACACGATATTCCCATACTGCTTGTGGACAGTGACGGCAATACCGACCTTCTTGCCGAATGGATGTATGCAGCGGGCGTCAACGCAATATACCCGTTCGAATCATTGGCCGGTTGCAACCCCGCAAATGTCCGGAAAAAACTGCCCGGCATGGGAGGAATCGGCGGACTTAACAAAGACTGTATGGCTTACGGCAAAAAAGCAATGGATGAAGAGCTGGAAAAAGCCGAGGCACTTATAAAGCTGGGCAGATTCATACCCGGTCCCGACCATATGGTATTAAGTAATGTAACTTTTGAAAACTACAGATACTTCATGTCAAGACTGAAAGATATAGTCATGAACACAAAACCCGATTAATAAAAAGCATCTCCCGCTTTAAGTTTTCCGGCATCTCTGTATCTTTCTTTTTCTTTCTTTGTAACTGTGATATTTTGTATACCTTCTTTTGAACATACTGTCAGCATTATATGCCCTTTGTAAATCCTGGGACGTCTCAGTACCCTGAATTCAGGCAACTGTGCTTCTTTTTTCGAAAAAGCCATGAATGAGTATTTTTCATCTTCAAAAGGAGCTTCTCCGCCTTTAAGTTGCTTATGAAGCCTGCTTCTTTGCACCCGACAATAAAAATGGCACCAGTCATCCTCAACCATAGGGCACTTACCGGCATGAGTGCACGGAGCGGTAATATATGCTCCCTTTTGCAAAAGAATATCCCTTATAACCAGAATATTTGCATATCCTTTAGGAGTACCAGGCTCCACTATCAGCAGAGTATCACCTGTTATATCCCATAATTTCTCAGCCGTTCTTAACATATCTTCCTCATTCAGTTCATTCATTACATATGATGCGGTTACAAGATCATACTTCTTATCCGTACCTATATCCTGCACAGACGCTTTAATCCATCGGGCTGAAGAAAGCAGGGAATCGTAGGAAAAAAGCTGCTTTCCTATGCTTATCATACTCTCTTCTCTTCCCAGCAGTGTAATATCCTCTGCCTGCAAAAGGTCGGTGCATGCAAATATACCGGCCCCAGTTCCCGCTCCGACATCCAGAACGGAATTTACACAAAGGTCCGATACGGAAATAACATACCTTAAGCTGTCATATACCGCCCGATATGTTGCGGGCATTCTGGATGCAGCATATGCTTTAGCTTTTTTTGCATCATTCACTATACACTTACTCGGACCTGTACCGTCTCTGTAATCTTCGCTTATCCGTTCGGCATGCTTTTTCAGAAGATTTATATCTTCACCCTCCAAAAGCATATTCAAGGCATAGTCAAATCTTTCCGATTGCATTAAAATACTGTCCTTTCCCGTTTAGTATAACATAACGGATATACCGACTAAATCCGTAACACGGTTCTACAATCTTTAAAATTAAATATCCGATTTTATATCCGCTTTATAACCTTTATATTCAAAAAAACCGGCCTTTCAGCCGGTTGTTTTTTTGTTTATCTGTACGGTTCCAATAAACCGTAATCTCCGTCCTTCCTTTTATATACAACGTTCATCTCATTGGTTTCTTCATTTACAAACATGAAAAACTCATGATTGAGCATTTCCATCTGCATTATAGCCTCGTCAACCGACATAGGCTTTACCGGGAATCTTTTTGTTCTTACTACGTTATATGCGGCTTCGGAATATTCCGCACTCTGTGTGATACCCTGCCAGTTATCGGGCACATCCCCGTGAAATCTTTTTTCCAGTCTTGTTCTGTTCTTTCTTACCTGTCTTTCAATAATATCTACCGACTTATCAATCTGTCCCAATAGATCATTACCGGAAAGTTCGGCTCTGAAGATAACTCCTTTCCATACTATGGTGGCCTCCACCTTTGTATGCTTGTTCTGCTTTAAAGCTTCAACAACTACCGTTACCTCGGTGTTTCCGTTAAAAAACTTGTCCAGTTTTGCAAATTTCTTTTCCGTCCAGTCTTTTATTTCCTCGGTAATATCGACTCTTCTTCCGACAATTGAAACTTTCATAAAACTGTCTCCTTTCGTTGTATGTATTCATATGTGTATTGATACTTATATTATACCGCATGAAAAACCCGGCTACAATAAATCAATTACATATATTTGATAAATAATTAAAATATTTTTAACAAATAATTTAATCGTAGTAAACTTCCATAAGGCATAAGCCGCTTGCCTTTAATGTCGGTCCGCATCGGGAACGATCCCGGCTTTGTATAATATCTTTTATCTCCTCAACAGGTATGTTGCCTCTGCCCACTTCCGTCAGTGTTCCCGCTATTATCCTTACCATGTTGTACAGGAACCCGTCTCCTTTTATATCTATAATGATAAGGTCTCCGTCTTTGGTTATATCCAGACTGTATATGGTCCTTACAGTTTTTTTAATCTTACTTCCGGCCGACATAAAGCCGCGGAAATCCTGTTTGCCTACAAAACATGATCCCGCTTTTATCATTTTGTCCACATTCAGAGGATGTTTCATATGATATGTAGTGTGTTTATATATTGCCGAAGGCGCCGTTCTGTTTAGTATTGTATATCTGTAGTGTTTTCCCGTGGCACTGTAACGTGCATGAAAATCCATGTCCACTTCCTCGGACCTGACTATCCTTATATCCTCCGGCAGCATACTGTTCAGTGCCATACCGAATTTAGAAGGAGGAATTGTGCAGTCTATCTTAAAATTGGCACACTGACCTAAAGCATTCACTTTTGCATCGGTACGTCCGCTGCCGTTAATACCGATCTTTTGTCCGGTAAGCTTTTCTATGGCATCCTCTATTTTCTCCTGCACCGACACTCCGTTAAGCTGTCTTTGCCATCCCGAATAATTCTTACCGCAGTATTCTATTGTCAATAATATATTTTTAAGCATATATTCTATCTGGATGTTTCCGGTATTTCCTCTCCTATTATTGCGGTTAATGTTAATGTTTCGTTACCTCTTGCAACAACTATTTCCACCGCTTGGTCTACAGTACAGCTGTCTATAAGTTCTTTCAGATGACTTGCACTCTGTACGGAAACTCCGTTAAATTCGGTTATACAGTCATACATCTTCATACCGGCTTTATCAGCTGCGGAACCTTCCTGAACCTTGGTCACATTTACACCCAGATTGGTAAGATTCATTCCGTACATCATATTGTACCAGTTAAGAGTACTTTGCGAAGTTACATCCATAAGTCCCACTCCCAGAAACGGTCTGCCCTTGACATATCCGAAATTGACTATATCGTCCAGAACATCCTTGATATCGTTAATGGGTATGGCAAAACCTATTCCGTCAATCTCGCTTCCATAGGATTTGGCATTGATTATTCCTATAAGTTCACCTTTTATGTTTATAAGTGCTCCGCCTGAATTGCCGGGATTGACTGCGGCATCGGTCTGAAGAAGAACCATCTTCTCATTGCCTAAAACAATCTCTCTTTCCAGTCCGCTTATGTAACCTACCGTCAGGCTCTGATTAAGATATCCCAAAGGATTACCTATTACCAGTACCACTTCTCCTACCATTACATTATCACTGTCACCGCACACCATATAGTCAAGACCGTCCGCATCTATCTTTAAGAGAGCAAGATCCAGCTGCACATCCAGTCCTACAAGTTTAGCGGTGTAGCTTTCTTCGTCATTGAGATATACCGTTATTTTCTTTGCGTTCTCTATTACATGGTTATTGGTTACTATGTACCCGTCCTCACTTATTATGACTCCGGAGCCCGAACCTGATTGTGTGAAAGCGGACCATCCGGAACCGGATTCCACTTCCACTACTATACCCACCACGGCATCTACGGAATCGGCATATATCTCCGCCACCGAAGCATATTGCTTTTCTATTTCCGAAGTGGAGTAAATAGGGGTTTTATTATTATCTCTCGGCCGTTCCCGCTCGATTACCGACGAAGATTCCTGCGGTGTAAACTCATATCTCCATTCAAAAACACCTTGATATAGTCTGCCTGCCATAAATCCGCCCGCAAGACCTAACAGCAGTGAAAATATTGAACATAACACCACTGCGGTCACCAATGTTTTTCTTGATGTCGTTTTCTTGTCCTGTCGGTTATTATGCATATTGTTATATTGATAATACAAATTTGTCGGATTGTTCTCGCTGGTTTTATACTCGTTATTCATGTTTTTTCCTCCTCATGCTGATAACAATGCCTATTATACAGGTCGCTTGTGATAAAACTGTGAAAATATCATATTATTCATGTGATAACACACCGACTCGGTTATATATCCCGCTTTTCCAGTTCAAACCAGAATACCACTCCGGCATTGCTGTTGTACGCGCCGTACTTTCCGTTATGCATTTCCATAACGGCCTTTACGATGGATAATCCCAATCCGTACGATTTACTGCTGCCTCCTCTGGATTTGTCTTCCTTGTAAAAGCTGTTGAAAATATTGGGCAACGACTGTTCGGGTATTCCCCGGTGCGTGTTATATATGCTTGTCCTTATCTTACCGTCTATCTCGTTTATGTTAATGTTAATAATCTTTTTCTCATCACAGTATTTAATTGCATTTTCCAGAAGATTGGTTATCACATGCGTTATTTTGTTGTAATCGCCTTTGACTATGTAGTCATCCTGATAATTGAATGTCAGTTTGATTTGTGCCTGCTCAATCATGATATGCAAATCTTTCACTACCGACTCCACAGCTTCGCTTAAGCAGAAAATACTGTCTTCTTTTTTTACCGTCCCGCTCTCTAACTGCGACAGCGTCAGAAGCTGATTGACCATCAGATTCATTTTTACCGCCTGATCGGTAATAATCAACAGTTGGTTTTTTGCCTCCTCATCGTCTTTGTATTTATCATTCAACAATTCGCTGTATGCTATTATCAGCGACAGAGGTGTTTTGAAATCATGAGAAACCGACGCTATAAATTCCTTTTTCAATTTATTTGAGCCTTCCTGTTTTTCCAGATCTTTCTTTAAAAGCTGTGCCCGTTGCTGTAAATAATCTATGCTGTCCTGCAGCTTTGCACTCATTTCATTTATGCTCCCCGCCAAGGCTCCTATTTCATCTTTTCCCGACACATCGCAACTTTCGGAAAAATCCAGCTTTGCAATCTTATCTGCCACCTTATTCATTTTGACTATGGGTTTTGTTATCTGTGCCGATATGATAACCACCGCTATTACCCCCATAAGCAATGTCACCAGTGAAACATGTAGCACAAACCGTGCTACCGTTTTTGCGGTTGTGGCAATATACTCCTTAGGAGAACTTAAGACTATGTATGATTGCAGCATATTATTGCTCCGCACATCATGGTTTTCAAATACCAGCGTTATGAGATTTATATTCTGTTTACCCGCATTTATATCACTGGTTTTATATTCATAAACATTCTCTATGGAGTTTAAGTCACCGCTTTCTATAAGAGCGGAAATATATTCCTCCACTTCCTTGGTGTCGGGAGGATAGTTGGCAAGATACCTTCCGGTAATCTTGGTAGCGTACCCTATATCCGCATGATTAATCGTGGGATTATATATAAACCAGATTATTTCAATATTATTTCGTTCAATCTCGTCAAAAGCGTTGATAAGATTAGCCCTGAAATCGGGGAGGGAAATATCCATTTCCGCAAAATACTTATTTATTTTTCCTGCATAATCCTTAAGTTCGTTATACTTGGCATTTATATAGAAACGTTCAAATACAACATTGCTGAACAATACCGTAGCAATGATATTGATAAGAAGTATACACAAGATTATGAGCATAAGCTTATTGCGAAGTTTGATTTTATACCTCCAGTTTATATCCGTATTTACGTACGGTTTTTATGATATCCGCCGAGTCGCCCAGCTTTGTGCGTAAGCATTTCATGTGAGTATCCACCGTTCTTGCATCTCCGAAAAAATCATATCCCCATACCGCCGACAGAAGTTTTTCTCTGGAATGCACAATATTTTTGTTTTGTATAAGGTATTGAAGAAGATCGAATTCCTTGGGGGTAAGATTAATCTTCTCTCCTTTGACATAAACTTCGTGCTCTTTTATTTTCATAAGTATGTCTTTTGCGGTAATATCGTTATCGGCAAATATTCCGGCTCTTTTTAATATTGCCTTAACCCTTGATACAAGTACGGCCGGCGAAAAAGGCTTTGTTATATAATCGTCCGCTCCCAGTCTTAAGCCCTGCAGTTCATCATATTCGGTATTTCTTGCGGTAAGAATCAAAACGGGAACATCCGATTCCAGCCTTAAGGTTCTTAAGACCTCGAATCCGTCCAGCTTTGGCAACATTATATCCAGTATAACCAGTGATATGTTTTCTTCGTAGAATATGTCCAGAGCTTCCTGTCCGTCTTTTGCTTCCAGCACCTGATAGCCTTCTTTAACCAGGCAGGTCTTCAGAAGATTTCTTAAAGCGGGTTCATCCTCCACTATTAATATCTTGTTAAGCATCAAAAACCTCCGGAATGCTTTCTTTTAATTAATTATAGCACCGATTTGTGATAAAACTGTGTTTTTATCACTGATAACACAGCAATAGCATCGGCTATTGCTACTGTCAGATGCTTATGCATTTGCGGTTTCTACTTGGGAAGTGCAACCGAATCTTCATTTTTAATATTATTATCCACTATCCTGGCCACATCATATTTATCGTGATACTTCCGATAATACTTCATATAGTGGGTCCGATCCGACTGTTTTACATTCTGCAGATATTCATGTGTATCGAATAAGCCTTCGGCAATTTGTATTGTAAGAACCGCAAGATTGGAGCAGTGGTCGGAAACTCTTTCATAATTGTTTATGAGGTCGGACAGTATAAATCCCAATTCAATTGTACAGCCCCCGCCCTGCAATCTTTCTATATGGCGATTCTTAAGAATAATTTTCAACTCATCTATCACCTGCTCCAGAGGTTCCACTTTGGATGCTTTCTCAAAATCATTATTAAGGAATGCATCAACGGTAAGATCCAGTATTTCTTCCACAGCTGAAGCCATAACATCCAACTCTTTATATGCCTGCTCGGAAAAGGTAATATCTTTATCATAAAGTTCCTTGGCTACATCCAGTATGTTTACCGCGTGGTCGCTTATTCTTTCAAAGTCACTTATACTGTGCAGAATCTTGGATATTTCCTTGCTGTCCTTATCGTTCAATTCCCGTCCGCTTAATTTGACAAGATAAGATCCCAATTTATCCTCATAGGTATCTATGAGATCCTCATTATCCACAATAACCTGAGCTTTCTTCGCATCATAATGCTTTACCAGAGGTATTGCCATAAGTATGGTTTCCTTTGTAACATTGGCCATTGTTACTATATATCTCTTGCACTGCTCAACGGCTATGGAAGGAGTATTCAGAAAGCGTTCATCCAGAACTATTTTTTCTACTACCGTGCCCTTATCTTTAATAATGGTTTCGGACAACCGCACCAACAACTTGGTAAAAGGGAAAAGAACCAGTGTGGTCAACACATTAAAAAATGTATGGAAAATTGCAATTCCTACGGGATTCAATACCGAGTTAAAAAATGAAAAATCAATAATGGCATTAAGACCGTAGAACAAAGATGCAAACAGAACCGTTCCTATAACATTAAAAAACAGATGAATCAGCGCAGCTCTTTTTGCGTTCTTGTTTGTTCCTATACTGGAAATCAAAGCCGTAGCACATGTCCCTATATTCTGACCCAATATGATAGGAACGGCACTTCCGAATGTTACAACTCCGGTAGTGGACAAAGCCTGTAAAACACCGACAGATGCCGAAGAACTTTGTATTATTGCGGTAAATATGGCTCCTGTAAGTATACCCAGTATAGGATTGGAAAACATGGTAAGTATCTTGGTAAACCCTTCCATCTGGGCAAGCGGTTTGACAGCATCGGACATGGTGGTCATTCCGAACATGAGTATGAAAAACCCTAAAAGAATTCTGCCCACATCCTTGTTCTTGTTTCTCTTTCCGGCCATTACAAGACCTATCCCTATAATGCCCAGTATAGGTGCAAACGTATCCGGCTTGAATATTTTAACAATAAAGTTGCTGCTGTCCACACTGACTAAACTTAAGATCCAGGCAGTTATTGTTGTTCCGATATTAGCTCCCATGATTACGCCTACAACCTGAGACAGTCGCATCAGTCCGGAGTTTACAAAACCTACAAGCATTACGGTAGTAGCTGAAGAAGATTGTATAACGGCCGTCACTGCGGCACCTATCAAAACGCCTTTTATCGGTCGGCTTGTGGCTTTTTCTATGACAGATTCCAACTTACGTCCCGCCACTCTTTCCAGTCCCGTTCCCATCAAACTCATTCCGTACAGGAACAATGTTAATCCAGCGAATATTGTCAGTATTGAAAAAAAGCTCATCTCCACCTCACATTCAAATTATGCCTATTATACAATATTTCTTACGTAATATAAACACAGATTTCATAATAACCGGCTTAAAGTAAAGAGAAATTTAAATAAAAATTAAGAGTGTAAAAAATGTGCCCAATAAAAAAACACACCAAGTGTGTTTTTAAAAAAGCTGTCCGGCAGCTCCCTATTTTCCCGGGCCGTCTCCGGCCAGGTATCTTCGGCGTAAGCGGGCTTAACTGCCGTGTTCGGGATGGGTACGGGTGTATCCTCGCTGCCATTACCACCGGACATACT
>Ga0208195_1000118_pt1 | contig 109602 bp, 82 predicted proteins | sample AD_UKC077_MetaG_FD_184441 | JGI IMG/M metagenome (GOLD analysis project Ga0208195, IMG submission 184441) | Active sludge microbial communities of municipal wastewater-treating anaerobic digesters from USA - AD_UKC077_MetaG (SPAdes) (version 2) | ecosystem: Engineered > Bioreactor > Anaerobic >...
TATATATTCTTTTACATCATACAACACCCTTAAAATAACAATACACAAACACTTACATAAACTCTTTTACATCATACAACACACTTACAACAACAATACATAAACAATTATATAATTTCTTTTACATAGTACAGGCATTCTTTAATATCATACAACAACAATACACAAACACTTACAAGAATCCTTTGACATCACACAATACAAATACACAATCAATTACATGTACAAAAAAAATAATACATGAATTATTTTACATCACACAATAACAAAATACAAAGACTTACAAGCATTCTTTGATATTGTACAACAACAATACACAAAAAATTATATGAACTCTTTAATATATACAATACAAAACACAAAAAATTACATGAAAAATACATAAATATTTACAATACTTAAAAATACAGAAATTCTTTTAAAATTTACAATACAAAATACAAAATCAATTATATAAATTTTTTTACATCATACAAAAATTTCCCTATTATCAAAATCGAAATACTCATACTTGCTGTTCAAAACAACACAGGCTTGTAATAGAACACACTTCATTACAAGCTTCTGCCATCTATGCTAAAATTCTAGAAAAGGAAATAACATGTACTTACCTTTCCAATACTACGATCCTAACACTTTACAAGAATTCTTTGACATCGTACAAAAATTTCCATGCAAAATATTTGCTGGGGGAACTGACTTACTTGTAAAAATGAGAAACGGTTGGCAAACATATCCTCATATCATTGACATAAAAAAAATCAAAGATGCACCTCAACTTTATGAAATCCGTCCAACAACAGATGGCACTTACATCGGTGCTCTTGTCAACTTCACTACACTTAAAAACAGCCAACACATCCTAGAAAAATACACAGCCCTACAACAAGCAGCCTCTGTAATGGGCTGCTACGAAATACGAAACCGAGCAACTATTGGAGGCAACATCTGCAACGCCTCATCAGGCTCTGAAAGTGGCTCCCCCTTACTTATATTTAATGCACAAGTCCACATCCTAAGTCCAAATGGAGAACGCACCCTCCCCCTAGATCAATTCTACGGTCTTATTCCTCAAGACAACGGTAAAACAAAACCAGGAGTACACCTACAACCATATGAAATTCTTACACACATCTTTCTTCCTGCTTTACCAGACAAAGCCCAATCCATTTACCTACGTCGTGCACGCACCCAAGGCATGGACCTCGCTAGTCTAAACCTAGCCATGGTTCACTACAAAACAGACAACACACACCACTTTCGAATTGCTGGTGGTGCAGTCTCACCCCTTCCCACACGCTTCCCAGAAATCGAAGCCAAACTCCAACAATCCACCCTACAACCCCACGAAATCCAACAAATCAAACAAGACCTACAAAATACCATCAACCCTCGCCCTGGTTCCAAACGAGCCACCGTACAATACAAAAAAGACCAAATAGGCGAACTCTTCCAAACCGCCCTAACTACATTCAACATAACTTAACCCTAACTTTCAACTCTTGCTCTGGGGAGGAATGCGTAGACAACGCGAACGGTTTACTTTACTCTGGGGAAATAATTTGCTCTGGGGAAGTGCCTGTTGTTCTGCGTCTTTTATTCTGGGGAAGCAATTTTGCTCTGGGGAGAATGCAAGAGCAACGCGGCGGCTTATTTTGGGGAGGAGTTGCTCTGGGGAAGCAATTTTGCTCTGGGGAATTAGTTTGCTCTGGGGAATTAGTTTGCGCTGGGGCAATGTTGCTTCCTTGCTCTACATCTTGCTCTGGGAAGTGCCTCTTACTCTGGGGAAGTGTCTGTTGCTCTGTCTGCGTCTTTTACTCTGGGGAAGTGTCTGTTGTTATGCGTCTTTTGTTCTGGGGATCTGCTCTGGGGAATTAGTTTGCGCTGGGGAGAATGCAAGAGCAACGCGGCGGCTTATTTTGCTTTGGGGAGAGTGCGTGATAATGCATGCGGCTTACTTTGCTCTGGGGTAGTGGTTATTTTATTTTGCTCTGGGGATGTAATGCGTGCGGCTTACCTTGCTCTGGGGAGAAATACTAATACTCTGGGGAGAAGAAGAAAAATAAAATAAAAAAGAAGAGATTTTAGAAAATTTTCAGAAAAACAGGCGAAATTTTGGAAAAATTGGTGAGAATTTTAAAAATTGGTGGGAATTTTAAGAGATTTTGCAGTGAAAAAAAGGCGATTTTGAAGGCGATAGGAAGAATTTTTTGGTATGAAAAAAAATTTGTGATTTTTAGAAAAAATTTTGATGAAAAATTGATAGAAAATAATGTTAATATTGAATGTAAGTCATTGTAATTTAATAAGTTATTCTGACTATTCTTAGTGTTTTCAAGTTTTTATATGTAGACATACTATCTCTGAGGTAAAATTTTTCTGCAAAATTCTACCTTATAATTATATTAATTTTTTCAAATTTTTAAGTTTAAATTTATTAATATAATTTGTGTTTTCACATAGACATGTTCGCGTTAATGTTCTCGTTAATGTTCGTGTTTATGTTTGCGTCTATGTTTGCGTTAATGTTTGCGTTTTTATTTTTTCGTTTATATTTTTCTACGTAGATATGTTCGCGTTGGATCGTATGTTTACGATCTGCAACTATGGAACGATACCATTCCTGCCGTTTGTCTTCAGAAATTTCTAAATAAAATGGAAGTAAGTCAGTAACTTCATCTTGTATGCCATATGCATACACATTGTAGCTACCGTATTTCCAATCTTTAGGATCATCTACTCCGCCAGCACGCCACATATTTAAATCTATGTAAACCATTGTGTTGAATAGATGTTCATCCGTTTCTATAATTTCTGAGAAAAATCTTCCTCCCCAGAAATATCCAGAACGACCAATTATTTTATTGTATCGTCTTCCAGATTGACTGTTGACATATTGCATGAATCGTGAAATATTGTCCAAATTAGTCGTTACGACTAAATGAATATGATTTGTCATAAGTGTATAATTATTCACTTCAACATCATATTTCTCTTTTGCACGCTCAAGAACCATTAAATACATTGGTTCAAACGTTTTCGGAACAATTAGATGTTCTTGGTTGTTGCAACGTACAGTTATATGGTATGTTGCCCCAACTCTGGTGATACGTACTCGTGTCGCCATACTACAACTCCTTTATAGAAAGTAAGACTTCCCTTAATTGAAAAGAGACTACATAGTGTAGTCTCTTTTTTTTATATAGACATGCATTTGACAACATATTGTTAAATGCATGATAACTTCCTAATTTAATTATACATGTACATTGGACAAGTGTTTTCAATGCGTAAATATTTAGTTAATTTAATTATACATGATCATTGGACAGGTGTTTTCAATGCGTGGATATTTAGTTAATTTAATTATACATGGTCATTGGACAGGTGTTTTCAATGCGTACAATGCGTGAATATTTAGTTAATTTAATTATACATGGTCATTGGACAGGTGTTTTCAATGCGTGGATATTTAGTTAATTTAATTATACATGGTCATTGGACAGGTGTTTTCAATGCGTACAATGCGTGAATATTTAGTTAATTTAATTATACATGGTCATTGGACAGGTGTTTTCAATGCGTACAATGCGTGAATATTTAGTTAATTTAATTATACATGGTCATTGGACAGGTGTTTTCAATCGTAAATATTTAGTTAATTTAATTATACATGGTCATTGGACAAGTGTTTTCAATGCGTACAATGCGTAGATATTTAGTTAATTTAATTATACATGGTCATTGGACAGGTGTTTTCAATGCGTGGATATCTTTTAACTTTTACTTTAAGAAAGAAATTTGCTCTGGGAGGAAAGTTGCTGGGAGGAAAATAGAGGAGGAAAGTTACTCTGGGGAAAAGTAAACTTGCTTGAAACTTGCTTGGATAGAGGTAGAGGTAATGTAAAGGAATAAGTTTTGAAATGCAATGGAATAGTTTTCCCCCTTACATCCCTTATTATATTTTATATCTTAACCTTATTATAATGGTATTTTTTACATTATTAGACGTTATTATAATATAAAATACATAATACTTATATATAATCATGTATATTCATATATATTAACATAAAATAATATAAAATTTATTTTTTATAAATTTTTCTTGAATTATTACAAAAAATACTGTACAATAACGCACTGCATTATAACATTAAAAAACATGACAAAAATAGTCATATTATTATATATCATTAAAAAAAATTTATTATTAATTGTCAGGAGTTATTTACATGGGAAGACAATATCCCATATTTCAAATGCGCAATATTGGTATTATGGCGCATATTGATGCAGGCAAGACAACTTGTTCTGAACGAATTTTATTTTATACTGGACGTTCTCATCGTTTAGGAGAAGTGCATGAGGGAACTGCTGTAATGGATTGGATGATCCAAGAGCAGGAACGCGGCATTACGATTACAAGTGCTGCAACAACTTGTGTGTGGAAAGATCATCAAATTAATTTAATTGATACTCCTGGGCATGTGGATTTTACTGCAGAAGTAGAGCGAAGTCTCCGTATTTTAGATGGTGCTATTGGACTTTTTTGTGCTGTAGGTGGTGTAGAACCACAATCTGAAACAGTTTGGCGTCAAGCAGATAAATATAATATTCCTCGTATTATTTTTATTAACAAAATGGATCGTATTGGTGCTGATTTTTATAGAGTAGTTAACCAGATTCAAAAAATTTTAGGAAGTAATGCAGTTCCTGTTGTTATTCCTATGGGTGCTGAAAGTCATTTTGAAGGCATCATTGATTTAGTAAAAAATTGTGCTGTGTATTATGTAGAAACAAAAAATGGCACAGAGTTTGTGGAAAAGGAAATTCCCAATCATTGGAAAGAGGATGCAGAATATTGGCGTCATAATTTAGTAGAAAAAGTCGCAGAAATGGATGAATATCTACTAGAAAAATTTTGTAATAATGAAGACATTACAGAAACAGAGCTTATAGATGCTATTCGTAAAGCAACTCATCAACAAATGATTTGTCCTGTTTTATGTGGTAGTGCTTTTAAAAATAAAGGTATTCAGCGATTATTAGATGCTGTAATTGCCTATTTACCAAGTCCTATTGATGTTCCAAGTATTCATGGAATTGATTTAGACGGCAATGATGTAGAACGGAAAGCAGAAGATGAAGGCAATTTGTCTGCGTTGACTTTTAAAATTGTTATGGATAAACATGTTGGCAAACTTACTTATGTTCGAGTTTATTCTGGAATGTTACAATCTGGCACATATATTTATAATGTCAATCAAAGACGTCGTCAAAGAGTCGGACGTTTAGTCAAAATGCATGCAAATCGTCAAGAAATAGTAGATACATTATACGCAGGCGAAATTGGTGCAGTTATTGGACTTTCAGATACTGTTACTAGTGATACTCTTTGTTGTGAAGAAAATCCTATTTTACTTGGTGCTATTGAATTTCCTAATCCAGTTATGAGTGTAGCTATTTCTTCTATGTCAAAAGGAGATAAAGAAAAGTTACACGTTGCTTTGGGCAAACTTTCTGCCGAAGATCCTACTTTTGTGGTAACTGTAGACCAAGAAACAGAGGATACTATTATTTCTGGCATGGGTGAACTTCATTTATCTATTATTACAGATCGCCTAAAACGTGAATTTAATGTGCCAATTTTAACTGGTGATCCTCAAGTTGCCTATCGTGAGACGATTGGCCAAAAGATTGAAATTGAGGAACGGTATAAAAAACAAACTGGCGGTCATGGACAATATGCTCATATTAAAATTATACTTGAACCTTTAGGAACAGGTAAAGGTTTTGAATTCATCAATGAAATTCATGGTGGCAATATTCCTAAGGAATATATTCCAGCGATTGAAAAGGGAATTCAAGATGCCATGTTGCAAGGTTCTTGGGCAGGTTTTCCAGTAGTAGATGTTCGAGTTACTTTAATTGATGGCTCTTACCATGAAGTGGATAGTTCTGATTTAGCGTTTCGAACTTGTGCTAGTATGGCATTTCAAAAAGCATTTTTAAGAGCTGATCCTAAACTTTTAGAACCTATTATGCGTTTGAATGTTACCACACCTTCTGAATTTACAGGATGTGTAACAAGTACAATTTGTTCTAAGAGAGGCAGAGTAGAAGGCATGGATGAAAACAATACAACAAAAATTGTCAAAGCATTATGTCCTCTTGCAAATCTTTTTGGATATACGACAGAATTACGAAATATGACACAAGGAAGAGCATTTTTTAGCATGGTTTTAGAAAAGTATGAAATCGTTCCTTTAGCTATTGCAGAAGAAATTATTCGTGGAAAACGTAGTAAACAGAGTGCATAACATCATAGTTTTGTGCAATATCCTACATAAAAAAATAGTTATCTTTGATAGCTATTTTTTTTATGGAAACTAAATTTTATCTGGATCTAAAGAAAAAAAACTTGCTCGGGGAAGGCAATGTTAAGGACGATTTTAAACCGTCCTTTTTTTGTTAAAAAAGCAAACTTACTCAAACCTACTCTGGGGAGGGAATGTTACTCTTGGAGATATCTGTTGCTCGGGGAGTTACTCTGGGGAGGCAATCTTGCTCTGGGGAGGCAATCTTGCTCCGGGGAGGAAATCTTGCTCCGGGGAGGAAATCTTGCTCTGGGGAGGCAAAAGTTGCTCTAGGGGAGGCAATCTTGCTCTGGGGAGGAAATCTTGCTCTGGGGAGGCAAAAGTTGCTCTAGGGGAGGCAAAAGTTGCTCTAGGGGAGGAAATTGCTCGGGGGAGGCAATCTTGCTCTGGGGAGGCAAAAGTTGCTCTAGGGGAGGCAAAAGTTGCTCTAGGGGAGGAAATTGCTCGGGGGAGGAGAATTTGCTCGGGGGAGGCAATGTTGCTCGGGGGAGAAGAATTTGCTCTGGGGAAGCAGATATTGCTCTGGGGAGGGAAAGTTGCTTTGGGGAGAGAATTTGCTCGGGGGGCGGAAAGTTGCTCGGGGGAGGCATAAAATGCGTGAATAGAAAAAATACGTAGAATTACGTAAAAATTCTTAGAAATGCACGAATGAATACGAAAAAATTTGCTCTGGGGAGGCAATCTTGCTCCGGGGAGGCAAGATTGCTCTGGGGGAGGGAGGCAAGGTTGCTCCGAGAAGGCAAGGTTGCTCCGGGGAAGCAGATGTTGCTCTGGGGGAGGAAATTGCTCGGGGGAGGAGATGTTGCTCTGGGGAGGAAAGTTGCTCTGGGGAAGCAGATGTTGCTCTGGGGAAGCAGATGTTGCTCTGGGGAGGGAAAGTTGCTTTGGGGAGAGAATTTGCTCGGGGGGCGGAAAGTTGCTCGGGGGAGGCATAAAATGCGTGAATAGAAAAAATATGTAGAATTACGTAAAAATTCTTAGAAATGCACGAATGAATACGAAAACGCGGAGAATTACGTAGAATGCGTGAATAAAAAAAAATGCGAAGATTTACGTAAAAATTCTTAGAAATGCATGAATGAATACGAAAATGCGGAGATTTACGTAAAAATTCTTAGAAATGCATGAATGAATACGAAAATGCGGAGATTTACGTAAAATTATGTGAATAAAAAAAATGCGTGAATACGTTGGAATGCGTAGGTTTCCTTTGCTCTGGGGGCGGAAAGTTACTCGGGGGAGGCAAATTTGCTATGGGGTAACATAAAAAGGGACGGTTTTGAAAACCGTCCCTTTTTATGTTATGATTTTAGAATTTTGTCATAGAGTGGAAAGAAGGAAGGATGTTCACCAGCGATTAACATATCTATTTGGAAATCATCTTTTGTGATAGTGGTTTCTGGATCGTTTGTTTTCACTTCTGTAATTCTGAGGTCATCTGGTCCTTCTGTTTGGCATGTAACTGTAACTGCTGATTTGATTCTTGGTTTCAAATTGATGTTTGCCCACAGTTGGCTGAGTCCACTAAGAGATTTTTGATATCCTAGGTTCATTCGACGAACTCCTTGCTCAAATGTGAGTGTAAACGTTCTAGGATTTTGGCTATCCCATTCTTGATCATCAGGAGATAGAATTACATCCACTAATGTGCCTTCTACTACTTTTCCAATGTGCCATGTAAATTTTTGGCTATCTCCTTCTGTATCAGCACCAAAGCGAATGGTAAAGGAACGTCCTAAACCTTTTTGTTGGAATTGTAGAATTTCACATGCTCTTTCAACACTACATTCTTCTGCAGAAGGAGTAATGATTCTTGCTTGTGGAATGCGATAGGATCGCAATAAATTTTTGAAGTGTTCTCTAAAATAAGGAATTTCAAATACTTTTCCACCTAATAGGATCATAGTGTTTTCTGGATGTTCGCCGAATCCCTTGAGTGTGAGTTCTGCGAGTTTTTCCATAGCTTTTTGGTATTCATTCCCTAGTAGCTCTTCAAAGTGTTTTTTGCCTTCTGCATTTGTCATTCTACTCCAGTCTTCTAAAACTTTTCTGGATAAAGAGTTGACTTTATTTGCAGCTGTTGCTCCGTATCTTTGTTGTGCTTCTTCTTCTAAAAATGCACAACTAATATGATCACCGCCAAATCCTGTTCTTCCTAGGTAATTGTGACCCACAGATACTGTTTCGCCCACTCGTTTTGCTGAAATGAGTTGTTCAAAGGAGCTGAATTGTAATCGAACTACTCTAGAGTGGGTGGCTCCTTGTGTGACAACTAGGAAGTTGACAGGAGCTGTAATTCTAGGAAGTATGCCGTGTTTTGCCATGAGTTTTTTGATTTCAATATCTTGGATAGCGAGTTTGGAATCGACTTGGTCTGTGAGCCAATGAAGCATTGTTATGAATGATTCTGGTAAAAATGTGAGTTTATCATAGATGTCGCCTTGTTCTTCGTCTGTAAGCATGGGTGGAAAAAATTCTTCGATGCTTTCTTTGACGAGTTTTTTATATCGCTTGATATCTGGTGTGGCAAAGTAATCAGGATATTCGATTACCATTTGACTTAGTTGAAATCTTGTATTAGCTGAGTGATGTATTTTAGCAGCATTATATAAAAATTTAAGTTGAGCTTTGATGTATGTTTTGTATAGTTCTTCATTTGTCGGAGATTGATGTATTATTTTTTCTCCAGCATATGTACTAATATAGGGTGGAGGTTTCCCTGCACCACCTAGTAAATAACGTATTGGTTGTAAAAATAGTGTGCATGCGGGGTCACTTCTATCACTCATGAAGTTGCTCAAAGCTTCTTCACCTAGCGAAATTTCTTGCCGTTGGTCATGGATGACTTTTTCTGCACGAAATACAGCAATCTCATTTTTGCCGTTTTCATTTTCAGGTTTATATCGTGCCATCTCTGCCCCAACTTGGCATAGGAATGTTCTTTTTGTAAACGTGGTTCCTAAAGCTAGTCCTAGGACTAGATTGGGGAATTGTCCGCTTCGTCCTGGTGCTTTTACCCCTGGTACGGAAAGGGATCCAGATCCTAATGCGACGACTCCTTTTGATTTAGGATTTTTAAATACTTTTTCCCATACACTCATATAGGACTCCTATTTTAATGAGGATCTTATTCTAAGGATAAAAATAAAGTTGTATTGATATTTTCTTTAATTGTTTTCACTGCACTTGTATTTGCGATATTGAAAACGTTTTTTTATGTTTCTTGTATGTTGTTCAATTTTTTATTCCTATTGTCTTAGAATAGGATTCCTATTTTTTTTGGCAATTGTTCAGGTGTTTTTTGTTTGTCATAAATCAAACCATCCCTGGTATATACTTTACATCTACTTTGTCTGATTTAAGAACAATATTTGCATTTTTAGGTAATTCTTGTACTACTTTATCATGGTGTGATTTATCTATATAACATGCAGTGTCATCTGCATTTAGCATTTATTCTACCGTTCTTGTCATTTAATCTACCGTTCTTATGTTGAACGTGCGGCTGTACTTAATCTAAAATTTTTTCTACTATTTATCTTCTATTGTTTTTGTGTTGAATGTGCGACTGTGACTGATCTAAATTTTTTCTACTACTTATATATTCCATTCTAGCTTTTTTTTATAGATTGGTAGTCATAATATATAGAAATAAAAGAGCCATTGTCTTTCATTGAAGAAAAAATATTTTAAATGGTCTAAACAGTTTAAATATTGACTATGCTTATCATAGTCAATATTTAAACCATGTTTTATTTATGTTTCCCCCGTTTGCAAAGACTGTTCTATTTGTTCAGTCATAGCGGTTATGGATTCTCGGTGGCTTCTTTTTGTTTGCTACTTGGGATAGGGGGTAATTTATCTACAACTTCTTTGAGTTTATCGTAGCATATTGTTACAATTTTTGCTTCTTCTTCAGAGATGTCATCTCTGATGTGAAAGGAAGATGTGATTCGTGATTTTTGTTCCCAAAGATATTTTCTGAGTTTATCTTGATTCCAAAGTGCTGCTGTGAGTTGGCATTCTATTACATTTTGAACGGCTTCTTGGAAAGCTTTTCTTTCTTTATTTGTATAGATGCCACTAAGTTCTGTTTCTAGAATTTTAATGGGTTCTGTCAAGTAGTCAACTACAGATTCTACAGGGATGTTACCTTTGATGATAGGGCGTCCTTTATCTTCCATAAAGCTGATAATTTGATCTATGACTCGTTCGCGTACGTGCTGGAATGTTTCTTCTTGGTAGACTTCCCAGTCTTCTTGTTCATTTTCAGATGCCTGTAATACTTCTCGAACTTGTTCTAGTGTCATATATTTTTTGTCTACAAAAATTTGTCCTAGTTTTAAATGGCGTCCGCTTTCCATTTCTGTTTGTTGTTGAAATTGTAATGCTTCTTCTGTTTGTTTAGAGGTGACAAATTTTTTCTGGATACAAAATTCTCCGAATTTTTCAGGTAATCTAAATTCTTCATTTCGCCAACGTAGGTCTTTGAGATCTTCAATAAGTTTTTCCATATACGTATTGATTTCAAGTTCGCTTGGTTTTGTGTCTGTGATACGTTTTGTTTCCAAAACTTTGAGTAGGTCTTTGGAGTATGGTAGAATTTGTTGACCCAGTCGTGTGTAGCGAATTTTGCTACCTTGGGTTCTCATGACTCGTTCTACAGCTCTCCATGCGAATTTAATACCACCATCATTGTTGTCTAATGTTGCATCTAGATTTTTCTTTGCATCAAATAAATATTTGCTAAGTGTAGGACTTGTTTTACTATTTTCTATGAAAGAGCGAGATAGTGATTCTGAAAAATCGAATTTAGGAGCTCGACATACGAATACGTTGTGGAAGTTATCTCCTAAGCCACGAATTTTGTCCATAACATTTGTTTGAATCCAAAGTTTCCATGTAGCACCTTCGTCGGGAATGGCAATTGTTTCACCATTCTCTTTAGATTCTTTATAATCATTTTTCTTGATAGCTTGGTCTGCGGCTTTGTCAATTTTATTCATGAAGATAAAGAGTCGATCTTGGAGATTACCATATTTACGACATTCTTCAAATAATGCTTGGAATTCTGTATCCACTTGTTGTTCTTCAAGTACTAGGATAAAGATAATAATATCTACAGAAGGAACAAGTCGTTCAAAACCCCATCTATTTTTAAAAGCTTGGATTTGAGAGTGCATTCTTTCATCTGCACTAACTTTTTCTGCTTCAAATCCACCTACGCGGACACCAGCTGTGTCATAGATATCGATATCTTTGAGAATGTCTTCTTCTACGAATAAGTCGGTGATAGCACCAATCGTTCGCATCATGTAGTAGACACGTCCCATTTGTTTAGCTTCTGCATCACTTCGTCGTTCTTTTTCTCGTATGTATTCAGCGAGTTTGCCAACATTTACAGATTTATCAAGAAAGTTGATGAGTAAGCTACGAGGTACTGGGTTGTAATTGGCAAAATGTTTTCCTTCAGGATCGAAGTGTTCTGTGATTTCGGCTAAGCTTGCAAAGTAAGCACTATCATCATCATCACCTGTGACTCTTGCCCATTGATGAGCTTCTGTAACCCATTCTTTGATGGCATTGTAGAGACGTTTGTCATATTCAGTGTCTTTTTTTGTTCCACTACCACGAGCCACTCGTACAACTCTGTCCCACACGTCTGCTAATTGGCTGTCTTGACGAATGACATCTCGAATTCTTGGAAGATCTGAGAGTAGTTTGTAAAAGTCACGAGGCATTAGGAATGTGACTTTTCCATGGTCTTCTGGAGAGAATTCATTGTCATGAGGATAGCGTAATCGTACTAACATAGGGGTGGTATCTGTGGCTGTGGAGCCAGAGAATTTTCCTAGTTTTGTAAGGAAGCTGGTGAGTAGTTCTGTTTTTCCTGCAGAACTGGTACCGAGCAAGATAGCGCATGGTGGGCGCTTAGCGCGCTCTACCATGCTCAAGCCATCATTTCCGATACCGGTCATTTCCTCTTCGACTTCGATCATGATTTTTTTGCTTTTTGGATCAATCGTTTCTTTAAAAGTCTGAAGAGGTAGACACTCTTTGACAACTTCTGTCATGACTTCTGTTAGTGTGCCTAACGTCCGACAGTGTTCTTCATAAGATGGCATGTATTAACTCCTATTCTTTACTAAAGACTGGTTCGCTACTTGGAAAGAGTTTCTTTTCTAAGATATATTTAGGGAATCCACGTTGTAATACGCCCTTAGAGGGTACGATTCTCCAAATAACTGTCATCTGCGTGCCTGGAGGACATACGAGTGCAGGGTGTGTTCCCACAAAGTTTGCTGGTGTTTCAAAGATTGCTGGAACGGTTAAACGTAGTTCATGGCTGTTATGATAAGCATAGCGAAACATTTGGTCTTTGTCATTGTTATTTTTGTAATATGCTGTTAATTCGGGAGTCCATTTAAATTTAACAGTTTTACCGATTTGGTCGGACACGGCAAATAGTTTTTCTAAGAAATCAATCATTCTATTTGAGGACATTCTTCGTGTGTCATAATCACGGCAGATATCTTCCATTTTTGTATATGGGAAGAATTCTGACATAGGTAGTTGTGCTTGTGTATTGATATAGAGAAATTCCATTTCATATTTTCCAGCTAGGGATTCGAGTTTTCGTTCATCATCCGGTGCTGGTGGATCTTGTTTCCAAGTTAAAATATGGGTACTATAACTGACAAGGTCTCGTAAAGAATTTTTGATCTTGTAGCTAAATGGAACTACGATGGGACCATTGTCAAAGCTGAATGTCCAATTCCATTTTGTTGTACCTTTTGTGGTAACAATACTGAAATCTTTGTTTCGTACGATTTGACGGATTCTGTCTGGGGATGCATGATACCCCTTGACTTCAAATAGAATTACAGATGCAGGATGTACTTCAAAGTCAATGATAGGTGGTGCACCTTCGCCTGGTCGCATAAGTTCTTTCTCTTGACCGCCTTCTTCATAGTAAAATTTGACTTGGAGTCTATTTTTAATTTTTGAGGCTTTAAGTTCATCAGAAGGATGAGGTGCAAACCAATCTTGGTAAACTGTAATACCTTTGACTGTAACGAGTTGTGTATAACCAGTAACATCGCTTAAAATTTCTACAGAGTAATCTTGACCTGGATAAGGAGAAATTTGCATTCCGTCTCGTTTGAAGATTCTAAGTTTGATTTCTTCTCCAGGGTATCCTTCAATGCTAGGTCGATATGTTTTTACATAGATGTCTCTGTGGTAAGGGCATCTATCTAGCATGAGTCTATCAATGACAAAGGAGAAGTTGGTGTACCAGCATTTTAGATCTGTGTGTTGAGACATCATGGTTCGTTCTACATATCGTAGTATACCACGTTGTTCTTCAGAACCAATTTTAACTCTGTTTGTATTAGCTTGTCCGCGAACTTTGTCTTTGATTTCGCTCCAATAAACTCTCGATATGGAAATGGGAGAAATAAAGTATGTGCTGAGTTGTTTTTGAATTTCTGTGGCAATTTTATTGACTTCTTGTTCATCGATACTGCCATCTAAGTTAGCAATTTCAGAAGTTACGCCAAGCATAGCTATATAGAATTTGCTTTCTTGTTTTCTAAACTCATTAAGTCTTTGTTCCCAGAGAGAGTATTTTAAGATGTTGTCATAGTATGTGGTAGATATTTCTACTCCATTATCCATAACTTTATCTTGTACTGGAAATGATTCAGGATAAGGATAAATATTTGTTAAAATTTCTTGAATATTGGCTACACTAGAAAAACTTTTAGGTACGTTGTAGTAGTAGCTTTCGCGTAGTTCTGCAACATTCGCTATTACTTTATCTAATACGAGTTTGTCGCAAGGAATGAGAATTTCCACTTCTACGAATCGTTCTGGTTCATTAACAAGAGGAGGCAATTGTCTTTCTGGTTGTAGTTTGACATTGACTGTGTAATTTTCTGTCTGTATAGATTCACCTTTTTCTAGAGTCTTTCGAATTCCGTCTAGACCAAGATGGTATGTAAGTAGATCTTGGGCTTGTGGACTCCAAGCTAGTAAGAGGGTTTCACGCATGATTTCGTAACTTTTTTGAAGACCAGCTTTGTTTTTGGCTTCAATGGCTACTTTGATTGTATCACCCAATTGACCCATAGAGGCAGGTGGTGTAGCAACACCTTGGAATCCAACAGATTCTAAGCTCCATTGAATGGCTTCTGCCCATCTCAAATCTTCTGGATGGGATTTGTATTCAGAATGGTATTGAGCATGAAGTAGTGCTGTAGAAGCACATGTTGCCATAAATTTAATATCTTGTGCTAGTTCTTGGATGTTTGCACGTGGATAGTTATAAATGTTGATTTTTAGGTTATTAGCAGCAGTGGGATTTGCGTCTTCTGTTGCTGGTTGGATACCATCGAAAGCAATTTTCCAATCTACTTTAGGTGCTTCTTCGCAGGAAATTTCAACATCAAGTCCCACATACATGTCTTTTTCTGGATAATAGAATGTGACTTTTGTTGTTTCTGGTTTCTGACCTGGTTGTACACCAGTTCCTGGTACAAATAGGAATTTTTCAATGCGTCCGATTTCTTTTGTTTCTGCTCGGAAATATTGAGATTGTTCTCGTTCTTTGCCAAATTTTTGTACGCCGAGTTGTGATGGACGTGCTGATAAAGCTTTAATAGATTTTGTAGATGTTTTGATATTTGAGAACCAGTCGCCATCTACTGTTTGGTAAAGAATGTTTAAAAGCTCTGGTTTTTCAATGTGAACGTATACACTGGAAGAAACATCTTTGTCTGCTTGTTCACCTGAAAAGATAATTGTTTGGAATTGTGCCGCACCAAGAGGACCTTTAATAGAAATTTTGTCGCTAAGCCAATCTTTAGGTGTGTATCGACTGATTTCTTTGACGGGTACGTCCGATTTCCATTTGACTAAGCGGAGTGCTTCTTCTGAACGAGCAGAGATTGCTAAACTAGCAGCTTCTTCACCTGATTTCCATTTAAGTTGCAATTGAGAATTATCTACATTTTTATCTGTCAAAATCATGATGTAAAGATTACTAGTTGTTCTTGCAATGGCTTCTCTAATGCCCACAACATTTGGTCTAGTGGGGTCGAGTGTTTCAAAAAAATTAGTTGTGGCTTTTCCATATGTTTCTGGTTTAGCTGCAAAGTATATTTTACCTTGGGAACGTTTGTAATCGCTGATAGTGCATGTTTCTTTTGTGACTGAATTGTAAAAATAAAGTGTGTTGGGGTCATCACGAAGTTGTAATCCAAGTGTAAAAGAAGGATAGCCTTTTATGTGTGGTGCTTCTGCTGCTTCTTGGAGTTGAAATGTAAAGTAGCGATATTCGTGAGCAAGGTATGGTTTGAGTTCGCCCCAAACTCGTTTGTTAAGTTTGATAGGAAGAGCTACACCAGTTACTTCTTTACGAATGTCTGCAATTTCTACAGGATCAAATTCCACTGTTTGTTTGGGATGGAATGTAATGGGTACTGCTGTTGTAACCGTCATTCCAGGTATGGCAACATGTAATTTGCCTTGGATTTCTTCTGAAGGAAGATGGCGAGAAAGCACAACAATTTTAATGGCATTGACTGCAGGAGGAATAGCAGGTAGTTTATAGTATACGTCTTTGACAATTTCTACTTCAATGCCTAGTTTAGAAAGAGAATTTTGAGATAGTTCTTGTTTAATTTCTTTAATTTTAGCTTCATTTAGAAAATTTTTCTCTAGTAAAATTTTTTCAATATCTAGGCTAGGTGTAGTTCTCCATTCTCGTTCACAAGCCACAAGTTGTTCTTGAGTGAGATCGCCTCTTTTTCTTGCTAATTTTGCAATTGCGTTGTTTCGTTTAAGCCAAAATGTATCAATGTTTTTGAGTGAAGGTAAACGTTTAGTGGAACTACGTTCTCGATCTCGTCCATATTCTTGCTCGTCATCATAATCAAGATCTATGTCTTCCTCATCGTCTCTGTCCTGTCGTTTTCTGGTGTCCACTCGAACAGATTGCATTTTGGGAGGAGTTTTTAGTTTTCCTTCATCAAAGCTATCAAAAATAATTTTAGCCAGTGCTTCACCTTGTGGATCTAGATAATGAATTTGGATAGGAACGCCAGCACGGTTGAAACTCACTGTAAAATAAGAGGCTAAGTTAGCTTCTTCTACTTTAACGCCTTTTTCTTTTTCTGTTTCTGTAGGATTGGCATAAATGTTAATTACATCTGTTTCAATCGATTCTTTTCCAGCTTCTGCTTGTTGGAATGCAATTTCTTTTGGGTTCATATCCAAAGTCCAAGCACTTTTTTGGACAAGGATTTCAATATTTAAAATAGGTATTTTTTTATCTTTGTCTTGGGGACGAGTTTCTTCACGAGAAGTACGTACTTGTTTTGCAGGTGCTACTTTTGAGGCGGAAAGTTGGACTCTATCTCTGCCCCATAGATTACGACCTTCTAAACGAAAACGTGATTTCCCATCGTAAGAAGTAGCTTTCGCAAGTTTTAATTCTGGATTCCAATTAAGTTCTGTATCTTTAATTGGGGATGTATAATTTAAATGATATGCTTGATCTAAGAATAAAGAAGCATTGAGTAAATTAAAAATTAATAGTCCACCCATTGTTTCTAAACGCATGGGAGAACGGTATGTTCCTAAAACTTCATACGTATTTTTGCTTCTTTGATTGGATTCTAAAATGATTCGGATTCTAGAATCTTCATCTTGTTTATAGCCTTCTACAATTGTTGTTTCTGGTTTAAGTAATCGTCTTTCACCATTTTCTGTAATTTCATAGATATTGAGTTCTTCGAGAATTGCATTATTCCATGGACATAATCCGTTAATAACCATCAATGCTGAGAATGCAAAGAATATAACTGCAGCATATGAGACAATTTTCGCTGTGCCAAACGTAATAACTTTCCAAGTAGGTAAGTCTTGAGAAAGTTTTCTTAATTGCATCAACATATCGTTCAACGATTTTGATTTGGTCACTTTACGAAATTCTCGTTTATCCCATCTTTGGCTAATAAGATCGCGAATTGCCATTAAAGAACGTTCTTCTGTAGGAAGCGTTTCGTCTACTTCGCCTGGCATAATGGAGTTCATGCCAACAGTAATTCTTCGTTCCCCAGTTTCAGTGTCTGTTAAAACAAACGCATCACTACTAGGATAAATATGAAATTCGGGATAACCAAATAACTTTTCTTCGCGCAATGTTTTAATGGCCGCGACAATGTCTAAAAGTTCACGGGCAAATCGTTTTGTTTCTCTAAATGGGTTAGTAGGTTCTTTAGTAAAAATAGAATCAATGGGGAAATACTGTCTATTTTCAGGGAGAATTACTTTCAAAGGAAGGAGTTGATTGGAAACATTTGTATAGCTAGATGTAGCATTGAATACTTTCATATCTAGAATGCGTTCCAATACATTTTCCCAGATAGCTTTTTGGACTAGTACACCTTCTTTTTTTTCGGGAGCTACTTCATAAAAAAGGTCATTTAGTCCTTCAATTCCCTGTTGACAGATATCCAGTTTTTGAGGAATTTCTTGTAAAACTTTTACATCAACATTGCATTTAAAATGTTGTTGGAATGTAAACGTTCCTTCTTTTAGTTGAACTCCTCTTGTTGGCTCTGTTGACGTAGGCAACGTTGCTCTCCTTTTTGTATATGTTCAACTGTTAATAAGAAAAATTTTTCCTTTTTGTATTTACTAATTTTAAAATGTAAAGAGCAAATATAAAAAGGAAAATTTTTTCTTGGAAAATTCACTTGAATTGAGATTTTATCATAAATTAATTTTCTATTTTTGTCAATCATTTTTCTTTTTTTTCTTATCTCTCTTGAAAAGATAGAAATATATTTTATTAAAAAGTATATTTTCATAATATAAAAACAAAAATGTATTATGACAAATAAAGAAAAATTTTGTATAAATATTTTTTTATAGAGATTGTATTTATATTAATTTATATAAAAATTGAAAATAATCTATTTTTTATTAAATTTTAGGAGATATTTGTGAAATTTTTTCCACGAAAAATTTTTTTGATTTCATTTTGAAAAGATTTTGTATCTTGAAACCTTGCTTTAGGGTTTCTGTTCATGGCTTTATTGACAAGGGCAATGACATCTTTTGGCAAATCTACAAGGTTTTCAATAGGTTCAGGAGGATATGTAACAAAATGGTCTAGGAGTTCGCACAATCTTTTTATTCGTACGTTATTATATGGTGGGACTCCAGCTAGCATATGATACAAAGTTGCACCAAGGGAATAGATGTCAGCTAAATGATTGACGCTACTTGCATCTTCGATTTGTTCAGGTGGCATGTAGCGTGGTGTTCCTAATGTATCTCCCATGATAGTAAAGCCACTCTCGTTTAAAAATTTGACCATTCCCATATCTATGAGTTTGACTTGCAAAGGTTCTAATACAACTAGCATGTTAGATGGTTTGATATCTCGGTGGATAAATCCTAAGTTGTGGCTATAGGTTAAGGCTTCTGCAATGTCTGAAGTGATGGTCAATGCTGTTTTGATATCTAATTTTTTTTGTCTATGAATGATAGAGGACAAAGTTTTACCTGGTACAAATTCTGAAACTAAATAAGGGCGTTCTTCTACCATTCCTAAGTCATAGACTTTTAATAAAACAGGGTGATTTAAACTCGCACATACACGTGCTTCTTTTAAAAAGCGTCGCACCATCATAGGATCTGAGGCAGCTGTACGTTTTAAAACTTTGATGGCAACTATTTCATTTGTAGCTTCTTTTTTTGCTTTGTAGACTACGCCTAACCCTCCAGAGCCGACTTCTTTTATGAGTTCATATCCATCAAAGAAAAGAGGCAATTCTTTTTCTTGTTCTCTAGCTGGGATTTGAGCTACATTCATTTTTACTTCAATTTTTGTGTCGCCCAATAAAAGCACATCATCATTTTTTAAACGTCTAGGTGTGTTGATTCGAACATTATTTAAAAATGTTCCATTGGTGCTTTGTTGATCTAGTATATAAAAATTGTCTTGTTCATAATATACTTTACAATGAATACGAGAAAGTTTTCGATCTTTTAATGGTAAAGAACACATAGGACTACGACCAATAGTTAATTCTTCTTGTTCTTGAATAACACGATTGATTTGACTTTCTGGTGCGTATATATATAATGTTGCTTTCATTATCAAACCTCATAAGCTAAATCAATCAATTTTGTAATTAAATCTTGATAGGAAATGCCAGAAGATGCCATTAATTTAGGATACATACTAATGGCAGTGAATCCTGGAATTGTATTGATTTCATTAATATATAATATTTGTGTATCTTTTTCTAATAAAAAATCGATGCGTGCAAAACCAGCACAATCTAGAGCTTTATAAGCTAATGCCGCAAGATGTTGAATTTTATTTTGCATATTTTGATCAATGTTTGCTGGAATTAATGTTTGACTTTTCCCAGAATAATATTTGGCTTCATAATCATAAAATTCATTGCCTGCGATAATTTCTCCTACAATGGATACATTTAAGTCTGTATTTCCTAATACTGCACATTCTAATTCTTGCCCTTGGATTCCTTGTTCAATTAAGACTTTAGTATCATGTTGAAAAGAATTTTCTACAGCCTCTTTTATTTTGTTTTTATGAGAAACTTTAGTAACTCCCACACTAGAACCACCATTCGCAGGTTTAACAAATATTGGAAATCGCAATTGCGATTCAATTTTATTTTGACACTCTATCATATTATTTTGCCAATCTTGTTTTTTAAAAAAGACAAACGGTGTGTTAGGAATTTGATTAGCAGATAAAATTTGTTTGGCAATGACTTTATCCATACAGATTGCCGAGGAAAGAACACTCGAACCTACGCAAGGTATGTTTGCTATTTTACATAAACCTTGGATGCAACCATCTTCTCCTAAAGCACCATGCAAAATAGGAAATACAACGTCTATCTTTTGTGAAATTTTTTTCCCACCTGTTTCTAAATCTATTAACCGACTTTGTGTATAGTCTAATAAAACTTTTTCCCATTGTCCCACTTGTAAATTTTCTACTAATTTTCCGCGTTTTTTTACAAGTTCGTTAGGGGTATCTATCCAATACCATTTTCCATCTTTGCACCATAAAACAACGAACACTTGAAACATATCTTGATGGATCGTTTCCCATAGATAGGAAGCAGATGTTAAGGACACTTCATGTTCACTACTCTGGCCACCACATAATAATAAAACATTCCTTTTTTTCATACATACTCCTTGTGAAAAACATTATAGTATTTTTATTCAAAAAAGTAAATTTTGTTTTTCATTGATTAATAGATAAGAATATTTCCCAATATTTTCCAATATTTTTATTACTGTTGTATTTTACATTATATTGTTACTTTTGTTTCTTATTACTATTGTATTTTGCATTATAATGTTGCTTTTGTTTGTTATCACTGTTGTATTTTGCATTATAATGTTGCTTTTGTTTGTTATCACTGTTGTATTTTGCATTATAATGTTGCTTTTGTTTGAAAAATGGCTTGTTTCCAACCATGGTATAGAGCAGTTCTTTGTTGTTCGTTGATTTTGGGAGTGAATGTTTTTTCTATAGTACGGATATTTTGTAAATCTTTAGGATCACTCCAATAGCCTGAACCAAGACCAGCCAAATAGGCAACGCCCATAGCTGTTGTTTCTGTAATTTTAGGGCGATGGATATCTACATTGAGAATGTCTGATTGAAATTGCATGAGAAAATTATTAGCTGTGGCACCTCCATCAACATTTAATTGTGTAAGGTTGACGCCTGATTCTTCCTGTATAGCATTGACAACGTCTTTTGTTTGAAAAGCAATAGATTCTAAGGTAGCTCGAACAATTTCCTTTCGTCCTGTCCCATGAGTCAGGCCAGTGATAGTTCCCCGTGCTTGGCTATCCCAATACGGTGTGCCTAAACCTGTAAAAGCAGGAACAAAGTAGACGCCTTTTGTATCTGATATGGATTGAGCAATTTCTTCTGTTTCTTCGGCGTTTTGAATGATTTGCAATGAATCTCGTAGCCATTGGACTGCTGCACCAGCTATGAAAATAGAACCTTCCAATGCATATATTGGTTTTCCCCAAGCATCGCATGCTAATGTTGTTAAAAGACCGTGCGAAGAAATCGTTTTTTTATCTCCTGTATTGATGAGAAGAAAACATCCTGTGCCGTATGTATTTTTTCCTGTACCGCTTTCCCAGCAACCTTGACCATACAATGCTGCTTGTTGATCACCTGCCATGCCACTAATAGGCACCATTACATCTAATTCTGGTATTTCTGTTATGCCAAAAATTCCAGATGATGGCTTAACTTCTGGCATCAAACTTGAAGGAATATTAAATAGATCAAGGAGTTCATCATCCCATTGTTTCTTATTGATATCGAATAACATAGTACGAGAGGCATTTGTGTAATCTGTTGCCCAAGATTTGCCACCAGTAAGTTTATATAAAAGCCAAGTGTCCATTGTTCCAAAACATAATTCTTCGTTTTTTGCCTTGTCTAAACAATGGGGAACGTTTTTTAAAATCCATGCAATTTTTGTAGCAGAAAAATAGGAGTCGATAATTAATCCTGTTTTTTGTTGTATTGTATCTTGGTAATTTTTATCTCGAAGTTCTTGACAAAGGGAAGAGCCGCGACGGCATTGCCAAACAATAGCATTGTATACTGGTTTGCCTGTGGCTTTGTCCCAAATTACTGTTGTTTCACGTTGGTTTGTGATTCCGATAGAATGGATATTTTCAGGCGTTAAGTTAGCTTTTCGTAGACAATCTTTGATTACATGAATAGTTGTATTCCAAATTTCCATAGGATCATGTTCTACCCAACCAAGCTGTGGATAGATTTGTGGAAATTCATGATAGGCTCGACTGATAATTTCTCCTTGTTGATTTATCAGAAGAACAGTATTACCAGTTGTGCCTTGGTCTATTGCCATAATAAATTTTTGCATACTAGCTTCCCTTTGATCAAATTTTTGATTTATAAAATTTCACAACCTAGCAAACAGAGTATTCAACATTTTCTTGTTGCTTTGAGCAAATTTAATCTGCTCTGGACAATTTTTCATCAATTTGCTCTGGCAATGGCTTCAAAGTTAAAAGTTTGCTTTATGGCAATTACTCTGGAGTAATTTTCAATTCAATTTTCAATTACTCTGGGGCAATTTTTACTTTGTACTTAGTTGCTTTTTGTAATTACTCTGAGGTAATTTGTGCTTAGTTTGCTTCTTGCAATTACTCTGGGGTAATTTGTAATTTGTGCTTTGAACTTATTTTTTCTCTGAATTTGCTCTAGCGAGTATCAGATAAATGCTCTGGGCGAGTGTCCGACACTTTTTTTCGAATGTCCGACACTTTTTTTATTGCTCTTTTGCTGGATTACTTGCTGTTAATAACAGAGAAGGTTTTCTACGTTTATATTTTTATAAAATTCTGTAGATTGTTCTGGTGTTGTCATGCAAGTGTATAATCCTAGATGTTCGAAGCCTCCAAGTTCTTGTGTGTGAGGTAAAAATTCAATGTACATTCCACCTATGTCACCAGTATGAAAAAGAATATTACAAGCAGGTTCTCTACCTATTTGTAACATGATTTCCAGAATATTTTTGCTGATAATATGAAATGCATTTCCTAGTTGTTCTAAAACATTAGATGGTATTTGATGTAAATATTGAACATTGGTATCGTGAAAAACAATAGTTGTTTCTAGTGGTCGTTTAATACAGAAAGGTGTTAATACAGTTAAATCTTGTTCTTTATGAATAATTAAATTTTCTACGGGATTTTGTTGTAGCAATGTGCTAAATCCATATCCATTTTTTTTATAAAAAGAAATATTTTGTTCAACAGAAGGTGGCAAAATATTTGTATGAATAATTTGAAGATGACCATGTTCTAAAGAACTACCTACACGTTTCCCAAAATTTTTAATTATAGATACATAACCTCGGAAGGGTGGGAAAAGAATAGGTGCTGGGCTATCTTGTGTTAATAGATGTTTTTCTAATGCTGCTAACCTTTGTAGACAAATAGCAATATCACTAGGTGGCATGTTATATAATTCTGCGTCATGGTCTGTACTCAACCATTGTAAAAAATGCATTCCATTAACATTGCTTTTATCTTCTACAATACCCCATGAATCAATTTGAAATGGAAATAGTATAGGATATAAATTTTCATTGATGAATGTATGACCTTGACTTAAAGGAGCAACATCCCAAATTTTTGTTGTATTTCCTTGGCATATAGGACATGAAGTAGCACCTGATGCTGGTGTGGGAGGTATTTTTTCATAAGGACGCTTAGATCGTGCAATGGAATAAATAATTTTTCGACCATTTCTAGGATCAAAACGAATCATTTGCTCAGGAAGATTTGCCAATAAATCTTTATCATCATGAGCATCTTGTAAAAGATTACGATAACTTGATTCGTGGATATTTTCTGTTTTAATTAAATGTTTTAAATGATTCATATAATTTATTACATTAAAAATAGTTTTAGAACTTTATTAATTATTATAAAAATTAAATTTTTAAAAATAATTGTAACAATTTACTTTGTAGTTTTTATTATAACATAATCTATATATTTTTCAAAAGATTTTTCATAAAACTCCTTAGAACAGAGGATTTCCTACAATATAGTAAACTTTATTCCAAAAAAATTTCATGAAAAATCTATAGGCATTTTATTTTCTCCAATAGATCGTGATTTTTCACGATACCATGTTCCAAAAATAATCTATTTTATAAAATTGCGGAAATACCAGCTCCAAAAATGGGTGCTTCTTGTAAAAAAGAAGGTTGGATCAAAGTTTCTATGTTATATTGATTTTTATATTCTCGGGGCAGTGGTTTCATACAATCTTCTAAATGTTGTAGTACTTTGTCTTGGAATACATTTTTATATGCATCTTCTTTCCATATATGTGCAATGCGTTGTCCTAAAATGATTTTATTCCAAACTTGCTCTTTATAAGGACACATTGGTAATATGCGTTGGCGAGCAGGCAAAAGATAACATTGGCTTGTTCCAAAAATCAATATTTGCATTCTATCATAGAAAAGTTCAGCTAAATGTAAAGCTGCACTTTCTACTAATTGTTCTGCCAAAGAATCATGCTCTAAAGAACGTTCAAAAATTTGACCAGCGTTGAAATTTTTACCTGTTTTCCCATTATACTGTCTTGCTATGCCTGCCATGGAAATCATTTGTTCAAATGTTTTTCCACTACCAGTGACCATTTCCCAAGATTTTGGTAGCCAAGGTGCATTGTCTAAAGATAAAACTTTGTTTTGTATTTTCAAAGCATCTGCAATGCCAGTGCCTATTCCTAAATATAATGCATTTTTTGTGTTGCGGAATTGACCATGGACATGGTATTCTTCGCCCAATCCACAATAATCTGCATCACTTCCTAAACAATGAATGGGATTTTCTAAGTATACATTTTGTTGTTGTAAAATTTCTGTCAATGTATGTAAAAATTTAGGAATACGAGGTCCATTTGCCATCACTGCAATGCCTTTTTTGTCTTCTGTTTTGATTCCAGGCATACCAATTCCCACACGAACTGGTTGATGAGCACTATATTGGCAAATAAGTTTTGCTGCAGATTGGATAAAAATAAGACCATATTCTTTTTCTTGGTCTGTGAGTTTAATATTGTTTTCTTTAAATTCTTGCAATTGTTGTTGCAAAGGAATAATTTGAAATTGTTTTTTCCATTGCTCGTTATATATAATATCTGTAGGTAATTTATGAGCAGAAATGAGTTTTTGTTCTACATTGATTTCTAAACTCGTTCCTCGTATTTTTGTTGCTCCGCCATCTAGTCCAATAATGTTCATAGCGTATAACTTTTAGTGGTCATAGGCGGAAATTCGTATCTTGCTACAGGAAAGAAGCTTACTTCAGTTTTCCTATGCCACTACCTTTCTATATTAATATCTGCACGAGATTCCAATAATTTAATATTGTTGAATTCTATAGGAATATTTACGTTATAGCCAAACAGTTGCAGATTCTCTGGTTTGTATGCTACATAGAAAACATATCTATTTATTTAATTATATAGTACCTTATCAAACAATCAGCATTCTTCATGAGATTGTCTGTGTATTTTTAAATTTTTCAGAGATATATTTTTCAGGAAATATATTATAATTTTCAACAAATATATCATAATTTTTAATAAATATATTATATTTTACTAGATATATCATAATTTATAATAAATATATCATAATTTTCAATAGATATATCATAGTATTGTAACAAAACAAAAGAAAAAAACAACTCACAATATTTTAGACATTATTTTAAAAAAAACAATTTTTCATAAAAAATAGATTTTAGGTTTCTTATAATTTGCTATAATAGAATAGATAATTTTTATATCATTCCTTTTTTTTTATACAATCATTTAGGAGTGTATTTCGTTGATTGAATTAACAAATGTGCATAAAACTTTAGGAAATAAGCCCATTTTACAAGGTGTAAACTTACACGTAAAAGCAGGTGAAACATATGTGATCATTGGACGAAGTGGAACTGGAAAAAGTGTGACATTAAAAAATATTGTTGGGTTATTGCAACCAGATCAGGGCGAAGTTCGCATTATGGGTGAAAATATCAATAATATTTCTGCAAAGCGTTTTTATGAATTGCGAAAAGAAATGGGGGTTTTATTTCAAAATGGTGCATTGATAAACTGGCTCAATGTTGGTCAAAATATTTCTTTACCTCTAATAGAACATGAAAATTTTTCTGAAAATGAAATAAAAAAAATAGTAGCAGAAAAATTAGCACTTGTAAATTTACAAGGTGTGGAGCATTTAATGCCAGCTTCATTGTCAGGAGGTATGAAAAAACGTGTTGGATTAGCACGAGCCATTGTTCGCAATCCAAAAATTATTTTATATGACGAACCAACAAGCGGTTTAGATCCAGTAATGAGCAACCAAATTAATGAATTAATTTTAAGTTTACAAGAAAAATTGCATGTAGCTTCTATATGTGTGACGCATGATATGGGGTCAGCCTATATGGTAGGAAATAAAATTGGTATGTTGTATAATGGAAAAATTATTGCAGAAGGAACGCCTGAACAGATAAAAAATTCAGAAAATCCATATGTACAACAATTTATTCTTGGAAAAACAACAGGACCTCTGACAAAAGAAGCTAGTTAGATAGGAGAGTAGAATGGGTAATACCAGTCGTGATTTTATGGTAGGCAGTATCTTTTTTGGTGCCATGTTTTTAGTAGGAATTTTCACAGTTGTTGTTAAAGATTTACCAGCCTTACAAGGTCAAAAAGGAAGTCTTTCTGTAATATTTAATCAAGTTTCTGGCCTTGAAAGAGGTCATAAAGTCCTTGCCTCAGGTATGGAAGTTGGGCAAGTTACAGACTTAAATTTAATGGATGATGGAAGAGTAAAAGTAGACATTACACTCACAAAATCTTTAAAATTATATAAAGGCTATCAAATTAGCGTAAGAGATGCAAGTGCATTGGGTGGGAAATATATTAACATTGAACTTGGTGATTATACATCGGGTATTTTAGAAGTAGATCCCGTCAATTTTGTTTCAGAACAAGCTTTAACACCAGTAGAAGGAACAGCCCAACCCTCCATATTAGATGATCCTAATTTACGAGATGCTTTAGATTCTCTTAAACGAGTTGCAGCAAAAATTGATGCAGGCACAGGCACTATTGGTTTACTTGTCAATCAAAGAGAAATATATGATAGTATAGAAAAAGCAGCAGAAAATATTCGTGATATTACAGAGCAACTCCGTGGAACAGAAACTACTATTGGAAGATTACTCAACGATACAGAACTTTTTGCTCGCATTGATAAAATTGTCAAAAATGTAGAAGAAATTTCTGATAATTTGCGAAAAGGTGAAGGAACTATTGGAAAACTATTGGTAAAAGACGAAATCTATAATGATTTACGTTTAACAATCCAAAATGCCGATAAAGTCATGGCAAATTTAGCCAATATTACAGAAGATGTAAAAGCAGGCAAAGGAACAGTGGGAAAACTTTTTATAGACGATAACGTATACAATGAGCTAGAACAAACCCTTGTTGATGCACGTGCCATGATGAAAAACATCAATGAAATCGCAGTACAAATTTCCAATGGAAAAGGTACATTAGGAAGACTAGTGCAAGACGAGTCCATGGCAGAAAACCTTAAAAATACATTGTCCAACATAGACGTAGTTGTAGCACGATTAAAAACAGGCGAAGGCACAGTAGGTAAACTTCTTGCTGACGATGAACTTTACAACGAAGTAAAACGAGCTGTTAAAAGCTTGTCTGATTCTATAGAAGACACACGAGAACAAGCTCCCATTAGTGCTTTTACTGGATTACTTTTCAAAGCATTTTAATATATAAACAATAAAATTGCAGTTGCTATGAGAAAAAACATTACGTAAATAGAAAAAGGGCTATTTTTATTCAAAATAGCCCTTTTTTTATGAAAAAAACTCTAGGTATTCCAGTGACTTTTAAAATATATTCAAATTCGAAAATAACTCTGGGGTATTTTTCAGTGACTTTCAAAATATATTCAAATTCGAAAATAACTCTGGGGCATTTTTCAGTGATTTTCAAAATATATTCAAATTCGAAAATAACTCTGGGGTATTTCCAGTGACTTTCAAAATATATTCAAATTCGAAAATAACTCTAGGTATTTCCAGTGACTTTCAAAATATTAGCTTTTATCAAAATAACCCTTTTTTTATGAAAACAACTCTGGGGTATTTTCAATGACTGTTAGAATATTTTCTTTTGACAATGTTTATGATATATCATACAATACGTAGAAAAGTAATCCTAAAAAGAAAGGAATTCGAATGGCAAATCAACCTTACATCTATACAATGCAAGGACTGACAAAACGATTCTCAGGACGAGAAGTATTAAAAAATATCTGGCTTTGTTTTTTCCCAGGAGCTAAAATTGGAGTGATTGGACAAAATGGTGCTGGGAAAAGTACATTATTAAGAATTATGGCTGGATTAGACAATGACTTTGATGGTCAAGCTCAGCCAGCACCTGGAACGAAAATAGGCTATCTACCACAAGAACCACAATTAGACCAAGATAAAAATGTACTTGAAAATATTATGGAAGCAGTCGCTCCTAAAAAGGCTCTTTTAGATCGATTTGAAGAAATTTCCCATAAATTTTGTGAAGAAATGAGTGATGATGAGATGAATAAACTCATGGACGAACAAGGAAAACTTCAAGATCAAATCGAAGCAGAAAATTTATGGGATTTAGACCGAGAAATAGAAATTGCTATGGATGCTCTTCGTTGTCCTCCTTCAGAAAGTTCAGTGACTACATTATCTGGTGGAGAAAAGCGTCGAGTTGCTTTATGTCGTTTGCTTCTTGAAAAACCAGACATGTTGCTACTAGATGAACCAACAAACCATCTAGATGCAGAATCTGTTGCATGGTTAGAACGATATCTCCGTGAATATCCTGGAACTGTTATCCTAATCACTCACGACCGATATTTTTTAGATAATGTTACAGAATGGATTCTTGAACTAGAAGGTGGAAAAGGTCTACCTTGGAAAGGCAATTATTCTTCTTGGTTAGAGCAAAAAGATTCACAATTAAAAGAAACAGAAAAACAAGAAAGCACACGCCAAAAACAATTACAAAAAGAATTGGAATGGGTAAGACAATCTCCTAAAGCCCGTCAAAGTAAAGGGAAAGCTCGTCTCAAAGCATATGAAAGTCTTTTAGCAGAATCTGAAGGACAAGAACGCACTCCAGGGCCTTCTCGTATCGTGATTCCACCAGGCCCACGTTTAGGAAATTTTGTTCTAGAAGCTAAAAATTTAACAAAATCATATGGTGACAAGCTTTTATTTGAAAATTTCAGTTTTCAAATTCCACCAAGTGCAATTGTTGGTGTAGTTGGACCAAATGGTGCTGGTAAAACAACGCTTTGTAAAATCATCACAGGTCAAGAAGAGCCTGACAGTGGAAGCATTCGACTCGGTGAAACAGTAACTATGGCATATGTGGATCAAACCCGAGAAAAATTAGATGATGAAAAAACAGTTTGGCAAGAAATTTCTGATGAAATGGAAGAAATCAAGCTTGGCAACCGTTTTGTAAAAAGTCGTGCTTATTGTGCCTCCTTCAACTTTCGTGGAGCAGACCAACAAAAATTATTAAGCAAACTTTCAGGCGGAGAACGAAATCGAGTTTTACTTGCTAAAATGCTTAAAAAAGGTGCAAACTTCCTACTCTTAGACGAACCTACAAATGATCTAGATGTAGACACATTACGAACTTTAGAAGATGCTATCATGGAATTCCCAGGTTGTGCCATGGTCATATCTCACGACCGATGGTTTTTAGATAGAATTGCTACTCATATTATCTCTTTTGAAGGAGATAGCCAAGTTACATGGTTTGAAGGCAACTACAATGCCTATGAAGAATTTCAAAAAGAAAAACTTGGTGATGAGTACAAAGGTCCAAAACGAATTAAATATCGAAAACTCAAAGCATAAAATAAAAAAAGTATCAGACATATACTGCCTTATGTATATGTCTGATACTTTTTTGACATCAATGTATGCATACATTGAAAAATAATACAAATTTAAAAATATAAGATCTATAAATTAAAAATATCGAATTCCTAAATTAAATTTAATAATCTCATACATTGAAAAATTATCGAATTCCTAAATTAAAAATTATCGAATTCCTAAATTAAAAGTAATAATCTCATACATTGAAAAACAATACAAAATAAAAAAATATGGAATTTCAAAATAAAAAAATAAAAATTAATAAACAACCTTATATATTTGAAAAACAAATTGGACAAGGTAGTCATGCTCAAATTTGGATTGCAAAAGCTCACTTTTATCCATACCAACAAATTATTATAAAAGTAGCACAAACGCCACAAAATACACCTGCAGAACGAGTACTCAATGAAAGTAAATATTTGCAATCCTTTCGAAGCGTACATATTCCTAAACTCCTAGATCATGGTCATTGGAATGGTTATCCTTGGCTTGCCATGCCTATTTATCAACCACTCACTCTATATTTTAAAGAAGATAATAAAATACAAACAACAACTCCAGAAGATTTTACTCATTATCCAGAAAATGTTTCTAAAGTTGATTTAAAAACAAGAGAAAATGTTGTTACAGATATTATTCATCAAATAGGGACTGTGCTATCATTGCTGGCTGAAGCCAATACTATACATGCCGATATTAGCCCTGGCAATATTATGGAAAATACACAATCTCATTTAGAAAAGCACTATATTTTAACAGATTTTGGTGCAACATATCATTTACAATCACCTCCAATAAAAACATATGGAAGCTTGCACTTTACAGCACCAGAACGATTTCTAGGGAAACCGCATATTACTTCTGATGTATTTTCCTTAGGGAGTTTATGTTACTACATTTTAACAGGAACAACACCTTATTTTGGCAAAGACTCTAAAGAATATTGTCTGAATGCATTGGAACGTGATGAAATTTCTCCTATGTCTCAAATACCAGAAATAAATCCTACTCTCAATAAACAAATTCAAGAAATGATTCGATATAAGCCAGAAAATAGACCAGACCCAAGAGAATTTCCTAAAAAAACATAAAATTTAAATTATGAAATTTATAAAAATTTTTTAAATTATAGATAGATTAAAATATATAATATGACTATGAAAATATAACATGACTATGAAAATTGGAAATATACAAGTAGATCATCCTTTTATATTAGCTCCTTTAGCTGGAATTACAGATTCTACATACCGCCGTCTTATGAAACGCCACGGTGCCTCAGTTGTAATTTCTGAACTCATCTCTGCCAATGCCATTCATCATACTTCTCTTAAAACAATGGACATCATGGAATTTACAGAAGAAGAACGCCCCATTGGAATCCAAATTTTTGGCTCGGAAGAAAATCTACTTTTACAAGCTGCTCTTTGTGCCCAAGATAAAGGTGCAGACTTTATTGATATCAACTTAGGTTGCTCTGTTCCAAAAGTTGTAAAAAAAGGGAGTGGAGCTGCACTCACACATGATTTAAAAAAATTAACACATATCCTAGAAACATTAAAAAAACATTTACAAATTCCTTTAACAATAAAAATACGACTTGGTTGGAACGAAAATAAACAAAATGCACAAGAAGTCACTCATATTGCACAAGAAACAGGTTTAAATTGGGTAGCCATACATGGGCGATATAGTGAACAAATGTATTCTGGGCTTGCTAATTGGAATGCGATTGCAGAAATTAAAGCAAATTCCACAATCCCTATTATAGGAAATGGTGACATTACTACTCCAGAAATTGCTTTACAACGATTACAAGCCTCCAAAGTAGACGCATTGATGATTGGACGAGCGTGTACAGTCAATCCATTTATTTTTCAACAAATGCTTCAATATTATCAAACTGGTACATACAACATACCTACAGAACAAGATTTACAAAACCTTATCCAAGAACATAAACAACTTATGCAACAAGAATACCATCCTATGCAAATACTCACATTAGGACGCAAATATTTTTCATGGTATGCAGCAGGTAAAAAAGATTGTCGCCGATTTCGTAATGAACTTTTTCGCACGCAAGATTTAGAAAAATTTTGGAATATTGTAGAAACATACTTCACACCAAAACAAGAAAACAACATGGGAAAATAAAAAAATTTTTTCCTTGACTTTTTACCATACCATGATATAATAGATACATATTCTAAAAATGGTGGCATAGCTCAGTCGGTAGAGCAGCAGAATCATAATCTGTAGGTCAGGGGTTCAAATCTCTTTGCCACCATAAAAAAAAACTTATTCTATTTTATAATAATTAAGTTTTTTTAGATAATCCAAAAAATGGTGGCATAGCTCAGTCGGTAGAGCAGCAGAATCATAATCTGTAGGTCAGGGGTTCAAATCTCTTTGCCACCATAAAAAAAAAGGCTTGATTTCTAAATCAAGCCTTTTTTTTTATTTCAACATAAAATTTACACTAAATTTAAAATAAGAAACCTCGCCAGAACAACATTGCCTCCCCATAGCAAATTTCCACTCCCCAGAGTAAATTTTCACCTTACACATTTTCACACATTTATGCATTTCTACGCGTTTTCTTATTCATTCATGCATTTCTACGAATTTCTACTCGTTTTAATATATATTTACGCATTCTATGTAATTATATGCATTTTCATTTCTATTAACGCATTCTACGTAATTCTATGCGTTTTCGTATTCATTTACACATTAATAACTTTTCTTCCCCACCCTGGAGCAATTTTGCTCAGAGCGATTTTACTTTCCCCAGAGTAAATTTTACCTCCCCAGAGCAAATTGCCTCCCCAGAGCAAATTGCCTCCCCAGAGCAAATTTTACCTCCCCGGAGCAATTCCCCAGAGCAACATTGCCTCCCCCAGAGCAATTCCCCAGAGCAATTCCCCAGAGCAACATTGCCTCCCCAGAGCAAATCCCCAGAGCAATTCCCCAGAGCAAATTTCCACCGAGCAACTGACACTCCCCCGAGCAACATTGCCTCCCCAGAGCAACATTTGCCTCCCCAGAGCAACATTTGCCTCCCCAGAGCAATTCCCCAGAGCAATTCCCCAGAGCAAATTTTACCTCCCCAGAGCAATTCCCCAGAGCAATTCCCCAGAGCAACATTGCCTCCCCCAGAGCAATTCCCCAGAGCAATTCCCCAGAGCAATTCCCCAGAGCAATTCCCCAGAGCAAATTGCCTCCCCCAGAGCAATTCCCCAGAGCAAATTTTCCACTCCCCAGAGCAATTCCCCAGAGCAAATTTTCCACTCCCCAGAGCAACATTGCCTCCCCAGAGCAACTGACACTCCCCCGAGCAACTTAACTCCCCAGAGCAAATTGCCTCCACCTCCCCAGAGCAAATCACCTCCCCAGAGCAAACTCCCCAGAGCAAGTTTGCTTTCCCCAGAGCAAACTCCTCCCCAGAGTAATTCCCCAGAGTAATTCCCCAGAGTAATTCCCCAGAGTAATTCCCCAGAGCAAATTTTCCACTCCCCAGAGTAAATTTTCACCTTACACATTTTCACACATTTATGCATTTCTACGCGTTTTCTTATTCATTCATGCATTTCTACGAATTTCTACTCGTTTTAATATATATTTACGCATTCTATGTAATTATATGCATTTTCATTTCTATTAACGCATTCTACGTAATTCTATGCGTTTTCGTATTCATTTACACATTAATAACTTTTCTTCCCCACCCTGGAGCAATTTTGCTCAGAGCGATTTTACTTTCCCCAGAGCAAAATCGCACGTACGCGTTTTGCCCCGAGCAAGTTTGCTTCCTTATGATAACTTTTCTCCCCTGAGCAAATTTTCCACTCCCCAGAGCAGATCACAGAATAAAAAAAAATGTTAGGAAGATATGTGAAAAAGTTTTGTAAAGGTATCTTGTTGTTGTAAATTTTGGAATGTTTCAATGACGTTGTCTATATCTTGTATGTTTTGTATAGTAAATGTAATTTGATAGTCTTTTTTTTCAAAAGCTATTGTAGGTTCAATTTTGATAGGATGTTTGAATTTTTGTGATTGAAGAATATTTTCTATTTGTTTTTGCATTTCGTAGTAAATAGGATTTTTTTGTTGTTTTAAAAATGTTCTAAATGTTTCTTCTGTATTTTCCTGTTCCAAAATTTTTTGAATTTCTGGGTTTGATAAATATTTTGGAACAGATGTTTTTTGCTTTCTTGTACATTCCCAAAGGATTGTTAATATTTCTTTTTGTTTATTGGGATTCCATTTCATGTTTGTTAATAATTGGAAAAGGCATTCTTGTTCTTCTTGTTTAAAATCTAGCAATAATAGTGCATTTTTTAAGGACAGTTGATTTACTTTTTCGCTATATTCTTGGTTAAATTGTAAGAGTCGAAGATGATCTGATAAAATTCGAATTCCTAAAGGCAAGTCTAGAATATGAGAATATTGTTGACTAATTTTTTGCAATGGATGTTGATATTTTTTATGTAGTCGTTCGATAATTTTTGCCTTTTCAATCATAGAAAAACCATGTTGTTTATTATCTTGTAGATAGATGTCAAATGCTTCTTGTTCTGTGCATTGAATTTCTAATGCAGGAATTTTTTCTTTGTTAGAATTAAACCAATGTGCTGAACGAGATATAATTTGCCATGTTTCTTTTTCTTTACGAACTAGCATTGGTTGCCATGTTGTACACGGAGCATGATGAGAAATAGGAATAGAATCTGTATCGACTATATCTATTTGTTTATATAAGTAAAAAAATTGTTGAACGATCATGTATGAAAAATTTTCCTTTGTGAGATCTTATAATTTGAATGTAAGACAATAAAAAAATAAAGTATAGACAATGAAAATATGTTTAGATTACATTGTAAGACACTAAAAATAAGTAGAATTATTTTTTTATTATTTTATATTGGTATTGGCAATTTTGGATTTCGTTATTTTTAAGGGATTCTGCAATTTTTTCATTCATAATGATAAAGGCATATCTGCAGTTATCGATCGTATTATTTGTAATTATGGGGTTGCTATAATTTTGAATGAGGATTATGTCTTGATTGTTCTTGAATGTGTTAGTATGGATGTTTGGTGTAGATGTATCATAGATAGCTATGCAAATTTTTTTATGTTCTGTGAATTGATTATTTTTTACATTTCCTTGGCTTTTGTTGAAGAATTCACAGCCTACTTCATTGTTATGGAAATAATTGTCTAATAAATCAATTTTAGAATTGTCTAGTATTTCTATTGCAATGTTATTTCTTTGCCATGTGCTTTTGCAAATGGTCATTTCTGTGTTTTTTCTACAAGAAATTCCTATTTTAGAGTGTTCTTGTATTTCTACTTGTTCTATATTACCTGTACTTTCTACGATATATATTGCATATTCTAGGTTTTTGTTGAAATGTGTATCTGAAATGATAACATCTTGCACACCTACCAAAGCAAGGGCACCTAAATTGTCATTATTTTCAAATTGACAATGTTTTACAATTCCTTTTGCTTGATTTGCTAAAAGAAGACCACCTCCAATTATTGTATTTGTTGTTTTAAAGTTACATTTTCCATTGAAAGTGATGCTAACTTCTATTCCTAATCCTTCGGAAAAAGAACAATATTGAAACTCTCCGTATGCATCTTCACCTGTAACTGTAATATTATCCCATGCATAAGAACTGTAGAATTTAATAGGAGATGTTTTAGTTCCTTGTGCGATTATTTTTCCTTTACAAAAAATACCAGCTGTATTGAATTCAATTTTTGTATTGGGTTGTATTGTAAGGCTTCCTTTTTCTGTAATGTTTATGTTGTAGTCTACAACATAGTTTCCTGCTTTTAATTCCATGGGAGAGTCAATTTTTTCTGGTAATTTGTCTATTAATTGAGGTTTTGCTATAACTTCCGTAGAAGCTTGGGGTGTTGCTTTTACAATAGGTTTTTCTATTGTAGAAGGTGTAGTCGATATAGCTGGGTTAGAATCCAAAGATGTTGGCAACGAAGAAACTTCAGGTGTTGGTGTCATTGTTGGTGTTGATATTGACGTTGGTGTCGATGTAGGCGTTGGTGTCATTGTTGGTGTTGATGTGGGTGTTAGTGTTGATTGTTGTATAACAGATACTATAGAAGTGTTAGGTATGTCTTGTGGGACAGTAGTATCACTCATAGATATAGTTTTATTTTCCGATGAAATTTCTTGCAATGTTACACGTATTGTATCAAATTTTTGATTTGTTGTAATGCAACTTGTTAAAATAATGCAAAGTACAATTCCCCAATATTTCATGATATTCTCCTTTTAGCTGAGTGTTAGTTCTAAGAATATATCTTCTAATTTTTTCTTTCCTTCCAGCTTATCACGTAATTCTTGTAAAGTTCCTAAAGCAATGAGTTTTCCTAAATGGATAATGCCAATTCTATCTGCTGTTTCTTCTGCAACTTCTAAGCTATGGGTTGACATGAAAATAGATGCCCCTTTGCCTACTTCTTCTCGCAACATATTTTTAACAATACGAACGCTTTTAGGGTCTAGTCCAACCATAGGTTCATCAATAATCCAAACTGTAGGCATATGCAGTAAAGCACAAGCAAATACGAGACGCTGTTTCATTCCATGAGAGTAATTCTCACACAATGTATTGATAAAATCGTGCAGCTCAAATCTTTCAATGACTTGTTGAATACGTTCTTGGATTGTTTTTTCTGGAATGGAATACATGCGTCCTACAAATTCTAACATTTCTTTTCCAGAAAGTTTATCATATAGATAGGGTTGATCTGGTACATATGCTAAACATTTTTTGGCAAGTAAATGATCCTTTGCCATACTATATCCATTGATAAAAATTTGACCTTGGGTGGGTTGCAATAATCCTACCATCATTTTTATGGTAGTTGTTTTGCCAGCACCATTGGGACCAAGAAAGGCAAATAATTCACCTGAGGAAATCGTCAATGTTAAATCATCTACTGCCAATTGTTTCCCATAACTTTTGCTAATATTGTGAACAGAAATCATTTTTACCCTTTCTTGTTTTCTTTCTTGTTTGGCTTGTCCTTGTTTTCTTTCTTGTTTAGCTTGTTCTTGATATCTATTTGTTGATTTTCTGTATCTATTTGTTGATTTTCTGTATAGTTAAGATTTGTAATTTGATCAGGAACTCGAACTAGGTAAAATAAAAAGAATTGGTATTGCAATACTTCCCCAGCTTCATTTACCCAAGCAGTTGTTTTGAATCTACCTGTATCTGTATGTATAATATAAACAGGTACTTTTTTGTTATTCCATTCAAAGTCAATTTTTGTTTTTACAGTAGAAATCGTTTTTGAAACTTTTTGGCTAATAGGATCAAACCATTGTGCTTCAATTTGTTTTCCTACAGATAATGTAGGATAATTTTCTTGGATTCCACCGATCATATTATTTAACATAGCACCAGGAGGTAAAACAAAGGAATATTGAGTTTTTTCTTTGTCTTTTTCAAGATGTAAGTTAATTTTATTTCCATCTGTAGTGCCAGTACAGGTAATGTTGAAGATGTTTGATTGCAGGTAAAAATAAATTTCTTTGATTTGATAATCCATGCCAATATGAAGTTCTGTGGATAGTTCAATATCTAATTTTTGCTTTCCTTCTATATCAAAAACATTGAACATATCTGCTAGTTGTTTCCAAATAGAACTTTTATGAATTCGTACAGAAAATTTGCATTTATTATATAGATCATATGTTCCATCTTCTCGTAAAGTCATGGAATTTTCTAATTCTCCAATTTTATAGCGATTCTTAAATATAGAATGAAATATATCCATTTTTACGACTTTAGCAACATCGATTTCTTGTAATTTTTGCAATGTTTCTTTGTAATTTTGTTGGATTTTTGTAGAACGATACGGGAAATATTCTCTTTGCAATAAGAGTGCCATCATAAAAATCCACAGGCTAAAAATACAAAATAAGATGACTGTTTTTTTCCAATGTTTAAACAATTTCATATAGTCCTCATATATAATTACCTCTCTTTGTTGTACAATAAATCCATTAGACTAAATGAGCAGAAAACATTTCTATTGCTTTTTGAACAATGGGATGATTGCTCATTTTTGGCATATTTGACTTATGTATAGGTTGGCTAGGTGGATCTGTCGTTGCATGAGAAGTAACATTAGAAAAATTTTTGGGAGTAGTTTGTAAAATGTGTTCTGATGATGTAGTGCTTACTTTGGAAGCAGGTGCAGATGATGTAGTGCTTACTTTGGAAGCAGGTGCAGATGATGTAGTGCTTACTTTGGAAGCAGGTGCAGATGATGTAGTGCTTACTTTGGACACAGGTGCAGTAGTTGAGGACTGCGTAGAAATACGAGAGGGTACAGGTGTATAGGATGGTGCTGGAGTATAAGATCGATCTGGTGAGTAAGATGGCGTAGAGGAATAGGGTTGCATAGTTCCCATTCTAGGATTTTCTTTTATCATAGAACGACTACCTGTCTGTCCTTCTAATTTTTCTTGCAAACTATTTATATTTTTTTCAATTTCTTTTATAGATAAAAATGAATCAATGTGAACGATTTTTAATAATGTAGTTTCTAAAACAATGCGTCCTAATAAACTTCGTTGCATTAAAGTTTTTGCTTTTAATAGATGATGAATAGCACTATAAAGAAAATCTTGAGAAACACTTGTTTTGTTTTGCAAGAGCCATTCGTTATATTGCTCTGTACCTTCAATAAAGTCTGCTTCATTTGTCACAATAAGAACAAGTAAATCACGATATTTTTGAATAATTTCATCTATTAAAATTGCTGGATTTCCCCCTCGCCCAAAAAAATCTTGCACAATTTGAAGAACACTTTTACAATCTTTTTTTATGATGCCTTCTATTAACTGCAAAGATTCATTTCCTGCATTTCCTGCAATTTTTTCAAAAGCTTCCATAGTGATGCCAGATTCATTGAAACAGGCCAATTGATCTAACAAAACAAGAGAATCACGCAAAGCACCCGATGTATGAAGCGATATGGCTTGCAAGACTTCCCTAGAAACTTTTAACTTTTCTTTTTCTGCTATAAAAGCTAAATGATCTACAATATCGTTGTTGGTAATTTTTTTAAAATGGAAACGTTGACAACGAGATAAAATAGTATCAGGGATAGAATGGATTTGAGTAGTTGCAAAAATAAATTTTGCATGCTCAGGAGGTTCTTCCAATGTTTTTAATAACGCATTAAAAGCAGGTCCTGTTAACATGTGAATTTCGTCAATAATAAAAATTTTAAAACGAGAACGAGCTGGCAGATATTTTATATTGTCTTTAATATTTCGAATTTCTTCAATTCCTCTATTAGAAGCACCATCAATTTCTATAACATCTACATCTTCGCCTAAAGCAATTTTTTGACAAATTTCACATTGACAACAAGGATCTGTTGTAGGTCCCTTTTCGCAATTTAAAGCTTTTGAAAAAATACGAGCCATAGAAGTTTTACCAACCCCGCGTGAGCCACAAAATAAGTATGCATGATGGATTCTGTTCATGCGAATTGTATTTTGTAAAGTTTCAGCAATTTCTTTTTGACCTACCACTTCATCAAAAGTATTGGGACGATATTTTCTAGCAAGCCCAAGATATTTCATACTTCATCCTCGTGCTTTATTCATAAATAAACCATTCAATAAGTTTAAACTAGCATTTTAAATGTTTTTATTATATCATAGAAAATTATTGATTGCTAGTTTGAAATACGAAAAAAGAAAAGCTAAAATTTTTATTTCATTGTTCAAAGTATGACAATACATAGGAGTGAATATGTTGAAAAGAGGTCTATGGGTTGCTTTATTATTTTGTGCCACAATCTATATTTTTTTTGGAATGGGAGCCGGGAAAAATTATGGAGAATTATGGGGAAGTCGATTATATTGTATTGTATTGGCTTGTTTAGAAATGATATGTATGTATGTTATAGGAAGATGTATTTTATGGTGTTGTGGAAAAAAAGTTTGCAATGGGATAGATAAGTTATTTATTTTTGTAGTAGGAACGTTTTGTTTTATTTATTTTGTATATTTAATAGGAACTTGGGGCAAATTAAGTCGAGAAATTTGTGTTGTATTTATTTTGAGCATAATAATTGTTGGATGGCGTTTTAGTTTAGAATTATTGCAAAGTGTTTGGCATTTTCTATGTATGTTTTGGCAAAAAGGAAGCTGGGAAAAATTCGTTGTATGTGTTATTTGTGCATTGAGTGTTGTCAATTTATTGATTATTTTTTTGCCTCCACTAGATTATGATGTATTAGAATACCATCTAGGTACGCCTGCTGAATATATGAAAATAGGACGTATTTTTTTCATGGAAAATAATGTATTTGCTGGTTTTCCTCAAAATTTAGAAAGCATTGCATTTTTTAATATGCAATTATTGGGGCGAGATCTAGGAGCCTTATCTTCCCATATTGTTTTATGGTTATATGGATTTCTTTGTTTAGGTGCTTTATTTTGTATTTGTCGACAATTTCAAGAAGAAAATATTGCAAGTACAGTTCTTTTATTATCATATTGTCTTCCTTGGACTTCAGAGTTATTGCGTGTTTATTATGTAGAAGTGCCACAATTATTTTGTTTGCTAGTAGCACTTCTTTGTAGTTTAAAAAGAAGACGCTATTTTTTTTGGGCAGGTATATCTTTAGGCATAGCAATTGGTTTTAAATATACTGCTTTATTTTTTGGTGTTGTTTCGTTTATACCATTTGTATGGGAACGTGATATAAAGAATGTTGGAAAGAATATAGCTTGGAGTCTTCTAGGATTATTTATTTCATATTTTCCTTGGGCAATGCGAGGGTATATCTACACTGGCAATATTTTTTTCCCATTGTGGCAACCATTGGTGAATAGCAGTTACTGGACTTTGTGGATGTATGAACGATTTCGACAAGCTACGTATCATAGTGGAAATAATATTTTTTCTATTTTAGGAGAAGTTTTTCTTTGGGGTAGGAATTGTTCTTTTTGGCATGTTTTCTTATTATTTCCAAGTCTTTGGATTTTATGGAAAAAATTTCGCTCTTTATGGTTTATTTCTACGATTTGGATTGTTTTATGGCTTGTATTTACTCATAGAATAGATCGATTTATATATTTTATTCTTATTTTACTATGTATTCCTATGGCCTATGTTTGGAAGTATGAAGTACAAAAGATAAAAGGTCATATAGTACTCACAATTTTTTTATGTATTGTGACTTGTTATCAATCGATTTTATTAACGCTTCCTAAAGGTTATGATTGTGCTTTAGGATTTTGTAATCAAGAACAATATTTACAACACCATCATGTTTTGTATGATGTAGAACAATTTTTAAATAAAAATATTGACCTTCCTGTTTTATTTGTAGGCGAGGCCAGAACATTTTATTTTGATGGATCTATTTATGCCAGTACTGTTTTTAATCGAAATTTTTTTGAGGAAGTTTTACAATCTTCTAAAACAGACCAAGAAGCACGACTTTTTTTCAAAAAATCAAATATTTATTATTTTTATGTGAATTTAAATGAAATTCAAAGATTAGATAATAATTATAAATTTATATTTCAAGGCAAGACGTATAAAGGATATTTCCCATGGATTACTTATGAAAGAGTGCATCAATTTTTTCAATCGCAATGTATAATTTTATATGAAAAAAAAGGTCATATTATATATCAATTGAAAGTATAAAATTATATTGGACAGCAATTGAAACTATATTTATAGAGCCATGGCAAGTAGAAAATGGACGTGACATTATCATAGATAGTAAAAAAGGATGATGGATTTTAAAATCCATCATCCTTTTTTAGTTCCTAAACAATTATCTAAACTTCATCATCATTTTTATTATAGAAACAATTGTTGGAACATGGTAAGCAAAAGTGAAGGATAAGTAGGATCATTAAGAGAAAAAAGCCTAAATATACAATAGGTACGCCAGGGTCATTGGCAATAGAAAGAATGCTTTTGTTTTTCCCATTATTGTTTGTTTCATAGCTAGATTGAAATATTTTATATCCTTTGTATTTATAAGGTTGGTTGACTGCAATGATAGTTTCTTGGATGTTGTTGTTGTCATGAATTTGTATATAGCTTTTCCAAGCTAGCACTCGTTGTTGTGTTTCTATACAGTATTGTAGGCTTAATTTTTGTTCAAAAAGAGTAGGAATAGTTGTTTTTGAATGTAAGGTGATGTTGTGTGTTGTGTTATCTGTATGAATTTGTATTTGAATTTGTTCTGGAATTTCTGTATTAGTCCAAGGTAAGATAGTAATTTCATAGGAAGAAAATGGGATTCTATAATGGGCGTTTTTTGTGACATTGTATCGTTCTTTTATTTTTGTTCCTTGGATTTGTATATGTAAAAATGGGATAGGATTGTAATATTCTGTGGTAAATTTATCAAGATATATTTGAAAGGGTAGTTTATGTCCAAGTTTTTGTTGTATTTCTAAAGGTGCTATGCAAAGACTATTAAACCAACTTTGAAATGTAATAGGATAGGGTAGTTCCACCATAGTAGTTTGGAATTGTTTTTCCCAAGTTAGTCTTTCTTCTTTGTTCCAAGTGTTATTTTTATCTATGTCGTATTGTTGAAAGTATTTTTGTAGATGAAATTCATCAAAAATATATTCTGCAAATTCTTGTTCATATATGCCTAGCTCACCCTTGATTCCCCAAACTTTTCCTATAAAACCTCCTATTAAAATCAATAAAAAAGAAATGGGAAGGAATATTTTTTTCCATTCTTTACGAATGATAGCATAAATAAAAGTCAATGTCAGTTGTAGGGCGAACATGGCAAAGATGCAGAAAAAAAATAGGGATTGGTATATATTTTCCACTGCCACTTTATAAGGTAGTAATGTTCCAAAAACGCAAAGAATGGAACAAAGGATTAATAAAATAATAGTTACCCTCGAAGAAGTACAAAAATGTAAAAATTTCAAAATAAACTCCTAATTATGATGTAATTTTTTTTGCAAAACGAACACCAACACAGAAAAGTCTATCTGTAGGTTCAATAGGATAGCGAGTGGCACTGCGGCAATATCCTTGACTAAAATACCAAGCACCACCTCGAACAACTTTGAAATCTCCTTGTTTGGAAACAGGGTCTAATGCATTTTTTTCATGTTGTTCAGTAATCACTAGACTCTGCTTTAAGTTGCAAGAATCTTGACAAAATTCCCATACGTTTCCATGCATATCATGAAGACCAAATGCATTAGATTTTTTTTGTCCTACAGGATGTGTTTTATCTTGTGAATTTTCAGAATACCAAGCATATTGCCTAAGTTGTGTGGAATCGTTTCCAAAACAATAAGCACTTTCGTTTTTCCCTCGACATGCATATTCCCATTGTGCTTCTGTAGGAAGGTTTAAATTTGTTCGTTTGCAAAATTCTTGACAATCTTCCCATGAAATCCATTCTACAGGACGTCGAGCATCTTGAAAATGAGATGGGTTTACTCCCATAATGCGTTCCCATTGTTCTTGTGTGCAAGGATATTTTGCAATTAGATATGGGGAAACTTCGACCATACGTAGCTGTTCGTTCTTTTCTCGTTCTTGTTCTGTTTCTGGAGATCCCATTAAAAATTGTCCTCCAGAAATTAAGATAAATTCCATATCTGTTTCTGTATGAAGGTATTCTTTTACAATATATGTTTGTTCACCACAAGAGTAACGATTTTTTCCAATAAATTGAAAGCCAGTAATGCTTTCTGGGAGAGGTGGTGAGCCTTTGCTAATAATAACAACAGCAGGTTGATAGACAGTGCTGTCTCGAATAATGCCTTGTGTTAGAAGTTCGCTGATAGTATTGACTTCATAGTCATCGTTAAATTCTTCCCTATGAATTTGAAAGGCATAATCTAACATATAAATGCTTTTAACTTTGTCTCGAATTTCATCTTTAGCTTGTTCTAATGTGATTCCAATAGAAGATGGATAATAAATGTCTTGTTGTGTTCCTAGACTTACAAGAATCGTTGCTTTTTTCTCAATGATATTGTTTCTAATAATACCTGGAGAGATAAGTTCAATGATTTCGCCTTCTGGTATAGTTTTATGGTAATCTCGTTGAATGTTGAAAAAATTTCCTAAATTATCTTCTGTAATGTCAAAATTTATCAATTCTTGTAAAGGTTCTTCTAGGTTTTTAGGATATTCTATTATGCTTTGTTCTTGTTCTATATTTTGCCCTTGGCTAATCAATAGCGTAGCTTTTGTGAGAATGAGGTTATGTTGTAATGAACCTTTTTGAAGAACTTTAACAATGATTCCTTTAGGGTATTTATCATGGAAATCATATTGGAGGTCAAAAATTTCATCTAGATTGTCTATGTTGATGGAGTATTCATTTTGTAAATTTTCTACAACGTCTTGCAAAGTCAAACCAGTACAGAATTCAGGAAAGAAAATGATATCTTGTTCGGTGATATCTATGTTTGCTTGCAACATAGATTGTGTTACATTGGCAAAATAGCTTTGTTCTAAACGTTTTGTATGTCCTAGTTTCATTACATTTAAATATTCTTCTTTTGTTTTTTGAAGAATTTCTAATACTTCTTCAAAAGACTGGGGACGTTTGTTAGGATTTTTTGATTCGCAGTCACCAATAAGATCCAACAATGTTTCATTTTCAAAATTTCGCATACTTCTTGGATGAGGATCTAATGTTCCAAAAAGTAAATATTTTAATGTTCTACCAAATGCAAAAATATCGCTATATTGACTAACTTCCCAAACTTTTCCATCAATCAATTCTCCCATTTGTTCAGGCGGTGCATATTGCAATGTTCCTGTGATAGATTGACTAAGAACGCTACTTTCGCCTGTGACTCGATAGGAACTTGCCATATCTCGTAGTTCTAATCCATGCAAGGCTAAATCAAAATCAATAATTTTTAACTCAAAGCCTTCATCATCTTTTCGATATAGCACATTAGCAGGCTTTAAATCTCGATGGATAACGCCATTTTTATGTGCATCGCTGAGTCCTTGGGCAATGGCAATAGATATTTCTAAACTTTCAAAAATAGGAACTGGTCCTTTTTGATCTACGTAATCTCGCAAATTTTTACCAGAAAAATAATCCATAACAATGAATGGATCTTTTTGATTGTCCCAATCTAAATATCCATAATCCTTTAATCCAATAATATAAGGAGAATTACTTTTAGCTAAAGATTGTGCATTTTCAATAATTGTATTAATATTAGAGTCAGGGCGATGTAAAGCTTTCACGACTACAGGGCCCCAAACTTTACTCATACATAAAAAAACGATTCCAAAACCACCTACCCCTAAAATTTGTTGTGGTCTATATTTTCGAGTTTCAAAAAGTTGATATGCTGATTTACTCCATTCAAGGGATTGCATATAAGACTGATATGCTTCGTCTAGTAAGTTGCCCACCATAAAATTGACAAATCGATTAAAATAAATCAAGGCTTTTTTTTCATCATCTATAGGCTCATTTAAAAGTTCTTGCCACAACTCTTCTGCTTCTTTAATTTTTCCAATACTAGAAATAAGAGAGGCAATATGAAATTGAGTTTCTAAAAGATATTCTATTTCTACTAATCCCTGTAAATATTGAAATTGAGAATATAAATTATGAATAGTAGGAATTTCACTATGATGAATCGAAAGATAGATAGACAAATTCATCTTCACTTGCATTCCATGTCGTTCTTTAAACTCCTGAATTTCGCTATCTAAAGTTTGAATTTGTTTTTTCAGTTCTTGGAGTTCTTGTTCGTCTGCTGTTTTTGTTAATTCTTGGATTTTTTCTTGTGCTAGGGGATGTAAAATATCAAAATGTTCGATAGTTTCATGAAAATATAAATGATCTTCTTGAAAAGAATTGGAAAAAAATTCCAAAATGTCATAAGGTATGCATTCTATACCAAAGTTAATTTCATCTTGTACTTTTAATAAATTTTGTTTATATTCAGAATAGATTCGAAATTGTTCTCGATTTCGATTGTCTTTTGCTTGTTCAATGCATGCAATATTTTGTTCAATATAGTATTCTAATGCTTGGGGTTGTGTGATGAAAAAAAGTTGAACTAAGGACTCATCTTTTTGAATTTCTGTTCCTAAGCACAATAATGTGATGGAAAAAATAGCGTTTTTTCGTTGCAATAATTTTGATAAACAATATGGTTCTGCTGTTTGTTCTTGAATAGATTGACAAAATTTTTGTTTAGATTCTTCTAAACATTTTTCCACTACTTTTATGTCTTGTAGAAAAAAAGTTCGACATTTTTGACAAAGATCTTCTGTATCTACAGAAGCTATGTTGAAAAATTTTTGTTTTCTTATTTTTTTTAGATCTTTTAAACAACATTTTATAAAGTCGTCTTGTTTGATTCCTATTTCTTTTGAAACAGGCAATATTTCCATTGTATAAAATGTTTCAGAAAAATAAGTTAAATTTGCTTTTGAATATACACATGAACCTGCCAAAATAATGTCAAAGACATAAAGTGCCTTGTCAATGCTAGATTGAAGATTTTTCCATAAAACTGAGTTGTTCAAGCATTCTTTTAATTTTTCCTCTATATGGTCTATACCTTCCCGACTCCCTCTTTCCCAAATTCCTTCCACAAAAGGAAAAAGTAATGGTAGGATAGATAAATCAGTCATAATTTTCTCCTTTATATTATGTCCTTGGAGAATGTATATTCTTGGAGAATGATTATTCTATGATATTTTTTTATAATTTGCAAAAATTATATCAAATAGTCAAATTCATTGCAATTTATTTATTAGAAACAGGACGAACTCTATATGTCAGATTGGAAAATTGAACCACATCAATGGAAAATGCAAGGCGAGATTTATATTTCGCCTGATAAATCCATTACGCATCGAGCTTTGTTGCTTGCCTCTTTAGTAGATGGTATTTCTTATATTCATAATCCTCTGATGGCTGGGGACACAAAGTCTACTTTACAAACGTTGCAACAATTGGGAATTCAAATAGAGAAAATTTCTGATAATACACTCCGTGTAAAAGGAAATACATTTCAAAAACCAACAAAAATATTAAATTTGGGAAACACAGGGACTGGAATTCGATTATTATCAGGAATTTTAGCAGGTCTTCCTTTTAAAACAAGTATAAATAGTAGCGAACAAATGAGAAAGCGACCTATGAAACGAATTTTGAACCCATTGCGAGCTATGGGGGCTAAAATTCAAACAAAACAAAACGATCAACTTCCATGGATATTTCAACCAAGTGTTTTACATGCTATAGAATATACTATGCCCATTGCTAGTGCTCAAGTGAAAAGTTGTCTTCTTTTAGCTAGTTTATTTACAAAAGAAACTATGAAGATTATAGAACAAATCCCCACTCGGGATCATACAGAACGCATGCTACAACTCATGGGAGCTAAAATTTGGAAAGAAAATCATTGCATTCAACTTATTCCTAGTTCTCTACAGCCTCTTCACATCACAATTCCTAATGATTTTTCTTCGGCTGCGTTTTTTATTGTAGCAGCACTCCTTTTACCAAATAGCAATATTATTTTAAGGAATATTAATTTTAATCCTACACGCATTGGTTTATATCATGCACTCCTTGCTATGGGAGCCAATATAAAAATTCTGCAATTACAAACAAAATATAATGAACCCATTGCAGATTTACAAATACAGACTAGTACACTTTGTTCGATTTCCATACAAGGTTCTCAAGTAGTGGACATGATTGATGAATTCCCAATTTTTATGATTGCAGCATCCCAAGCACACGGTGTGACTACTGTTCATGATGCCCAAGAATTACGATACAAAGAGACAGATCGAATTGCAACGATGATACAAGAATTGCAAAAAATGAATATTTTTGTACAAGAATATGAAGATGGTTTTAGAATACATGGACCACAAACACCACAAGCAAGCCAAGTATATAGTCATAATGATCATAGAGTTGCTATGTCTCTTATTATTTTGGCAATGCTCGCTTCTAAGCCAAGTATAATTAAGGACGCTTCGGCAATCTATGATTCCCTACATTCTTTATCTTTCAATAAAAATTTATCTTTAAATGAAAACTTATCTTCCAATAGTGATGTTTCTTAAAAGCTATTTTTTACATCAATTTCTTGTGTATCTACGTGAACGAGTCCTTTGTCTGTAAGTTTCCAATGAGGAATCACTGATAATGCTAAAAAAGACATCATCATGAATGCATTTTTGACGCCTGTACAAATTTACAATGAAAACTTGTATTAAAAGCTATTTTTTACATCAATTTCTTTTGTATCTACGTGAACGAGTCCTTTGTCTATAAGTTTCCAATGAGGAATCACTGGTAATGCTAAAAAAGACATCATCATGAATGCATTTTTGACGCCTGTACAAATTTACAATGAAAACTTGTATTAAAAGCTATTTTTTACATCAATTTCTTGTGTATCTACGTGAACGAGTCCTTTGTCTGTAAGTTTCCAATGAGGAATCACTGGTAATGCTAAAAAAGACATCATCATAAATGCATTTTTGACGCCTGTACAAATTTGTTGTGTGGCATGTTCTAGTATTTTTTTTTCTTGCACAACTTGTTCTGCGTTTTTATCCGACATAAGACCTGCAATAGGAAGTGGTAATGTAGCAAGCGTTTTATTATTTTGAATTACACATAATCCACCTTGTATTTCTTGGATTTGTTCAATGGCAGTAAGCATGTTGGGAATGTCTGAACCTATCACAATAAGGTTATGGCTATCATGTGCTACAGTGGAAGCAAGAGCACCGTTTTTAAGTTGAAATCCAGAAACAAATCCTAACCCAATATTTTGTGATTGGGAAGTAGCATGTCGTGTGAGAACAGCCATGTAAGCTACGTCTTGTTTTTCCATATCTTGTATGTCTAAAATTTTGCAATCAGTGAGTAGTTCTCCATCACGAACAACAATGGAACGTATTTGCCCAGTAGTAGGATATTGTTGGAAGCGTTCTTTGATGTTGGATGGTAGCATTATAGTAGATTTTATAAATTGTTTTTGCTCTGTATAGGGAGAATATGCATCATTTTCTGCCATTCTTTTTCCATTTTCTGCGACTTTTTTACCTTGAAAATAAACTTCCTCTACTTGAAAATGATTCCAATCTGAAAATAGAATAAAATTTGCTGCATATCCTGGTGCAATTGCACCTAAGTTAGGCAATTGATAAAATGTAGATGGATTTAATGTCATTAAACGAATAGCTCTTGGCAAGTCAATGCCATGTGCACATAATCTTTGCAATGTGTAGTCTAAATGACCTTTTTCTAGTAATTCTTCAGGATGCCTATCATCAGAACAAATGCAAATTCGATGGACTGTGTTATTTTTGATTAAAGGAACAAGATTATCTAAATTGCGAGCTGCTGATCCGTCTCGAATGAAAATCCACATTCCTAATCGTAATTTTTCTAGTGCTTCTTCCACAGAACTACATTCATGATCAGATTGAATGCCTGCATTTAAATATGCATTTAATTCTTTTCCTCGAACTAAGGGTGCATGACCATCTCGGATGAAGCGGTGTTTTTCTGCCCATTCTAATTCTTGAATGACATTTTCTATGTTTAAGCAAACTCCAGGATAATTCATCATTTCACTCAATCCTACAATTCGCTTTTTTCCATATTGTTGTAGTATGTTTTCTAATGCTTCTACGTCGATCTTTCCACCAGATGTTTCTAATAATGTTGCAGGAACACAAGAAGGAATCGTAAAAAATATATTCATGTCAACATTTTCAGAATCGTGCATCATAAAATCAAAACCAGCTCTATCTTGCACATTATAAATTTCGTGGGGATCTGTGATAATAGCACCTGTTCCATGTGGAACAACAACATGACTAAAATTTTTTGGTGTTAACATGGAAGATTCAATATGAATATGTGCATCGATAAAGGAAGGAGCAACAAAACGACCATTTACATGGATAATATGGTCTGCCTCCCCACCACAAAGCGACACAATATAGCCATTGGCAATTAAAATATCAGCGTCTATGACTTCTTCGGTAAATGTACAAATGACTTTTGCATTTTTTAATAATAGATCACCTTTTTTTCTCCCCATAGCAACTTCAATGCTATGTTTCATGTTTTTATGCATATTCTTTTCCTAATAAATAATCATTACCTTTTTTTGTAGCATAGCAATGTCTAAACTTAATGCATGTTTTTTTACATGTTACTTTGCTAACAAATAATCATTGTTTTTTTGCGTCATAGCAAACGTCTAAGCTATGTTGCATGTTTTTACATGTTATTTTTAAATATCTGAAAAAAATTTCAAAGATAGATTACTAAAAAAATTCTTTTAATAATATTGTAAAAGACTTTAAAGATAGATTACTAAAAAAATTCTTTCAATAATATTGTAAAAAACTTCAAGATAGATTACTAAAATTCTAATTATAAATAAAAATGAAATGGTAAAATGTAAACCTATATTTCCACTTTGAAATATAGGTTTAAAAAAAAGTTCTTTGTTTGTTGTATATATTCTTTACATAGGCCAATAAAAATATATGATGCCTTGCACAATTCCCATAATTCCTTCTCCAGCAATGAGACCCGAAGCAATAGAATATGTATATTTTTCACATGATGTAGGACTTTGTTTTTTCCAAATAAGCCAAATTAGAAGACTAATCAACATAGTGAGAGAATAATATGCAGGTAAAATAAAAGCAATTCCAATTCCTAAGCCACTAGGCATATATTTTTTACAAGAAGGAATTTTTTTAAGAATAGCAATAGAAGTACCTAGAAAAGTGGCAAGGAGTACAGCATACAGCGAATAGGGCGGAAGTGCATTTAGACCTTTTGTTAATAATTCTGCCATACTTTTCCATGCCATAGCAGAAGGAGCAGGAAGTTGGGGACTTCCAATTTGGTATGTGTGAGAAATAACGTAATAGACAGGAACAACAAAGACAACTCCAGCACAAATTCCGATGAGTTGACTGATAAATTGTTTTCTTTGGGAAGCTTGGAGTAAGTAGCCTGTTTTTAAATCTTGCATCATGTCTGCTGCTTGGGATGCACCAGCAGCAGTAATGCCTGCAGCCATTAAATTAGTAAGTGTGTGACCTGGTGCTAAACCTCCAAAAATAAGTTGTACAACTTTTCCAATGCCTCCAACGGGATTGATGTCTGTTTCTCCTATGGAACGTACTGCAACGATTGTCAATACACTAGAAAGAGCAATGGCAAAGAATGTAAAATACCAAGGGATTTGAAAAATAAATGCACTGATGCAACACGTGCAAATAGAAGCTATACATAATCCACCCATCCACCAATAGTAAGGGATTTGTTCTTTCGTAGATTCTAAAGAGATGCGTGATTTTTTTAAAGCTGAAAACGATTGTTTAGAAGATAATAAAAATGATGTGATAGATTCAGAAACCATAAAGGCCACTCCAGGCCAAATAAGCCAACCTAAAACACCATTTTTATAGGACATGATAGGGCCTGTTACCCATCCTTGGGAATAAGCTAGTGGACCTAAAATTCCCCATGCTAAAATAGCACCTAAACAAAGAGATAAGACTACTCTAGGACCAATTAAAAAAGTTGCACCTGTCAAAGCTGGACCAATATATAAAGAAAATCCCCATGTTGCTAAAGTAGTTGCTATAACACCTAAAGGAAACCATGTAGGAAATGGTATTGTAGAAAGCCATGTGTGAAGCGATGGTCTTTCTAACATAGGAAAAAATGTGCTTCCTAAAGTAATAGTAGCTGCACATATAGCTGCAATGAGTAAACATTTTGTTTTTTGTAGGGCATCTTTTTGATCACTTGCTAAAGCTAAAATAGTGACTGCAGTTGCTGTACCAGATGGAAAACGCAATTGTTCTACTTCAATCATTTGTTTACGTAAAGGAATGGCAAAGAATACACCTAAAAATGCAATGCAGAGTGCCCAAAGCAAAAGAGATTGCCAAGAAAGAGAATAGCCCAACATTTCCATAGCTGGAATAACTGCAGTTAAACCTGCAGCAGTTGCCATAGTTGCCGCACCAGAACCACTTGTTTGTGCAATGTTAGTTTCTAATACGGACAATTTATTTTTGGAAGCTGCAAATACAGAATAGGATAATACAGCACACAATATAGATGCACCAAAATTAAGACCGAGTTTTAATCCAATATATACATTGGTGCATGCTACAATGCTACCTATAAAACAGCCAGTCAATATAGCACGAAATGTAAATTGTCTTTCATTTTGTAAGGGTTGATATAGCGTATTCATATGGATCCTATTATATTTTATTTAGATGAATGAAACAAATGTTGGCAATAATATATAATAACAGAAAAAAAAGAAAGGAACTAAATATTGCAATTATATGCAACGATACAAAGGAAAAAAGTTGTTTATTTTAATGGATATACTCTTCATCTTTATGGGTAAAAATTCGGCTTTCATATGGTCTTTGTGCATGGTATAAAATGTTAATGCTTGCCCCTTGTTTTAATTGGCGATTTTGTAGTATATCTTGTACTTCACAATAACCTTGAAAAATATTGTCTTTCGTAGAAGAGAGATATTTATATTTAATAACAAACACAGTATAGTTTTCTATATAATTTTTGTTACCACTTCTACTTTTTAGTTTCTTCACTATTGTACGTTTTTCTAATTGTGCATATGTAACTAAAGCTGCTGCTAGCACTGCGTATTCATAGAAATTTTGTTCCATTTTTAGAGCAATATATGCAAAGGCAAGCAACAAAAATCCTATTCCATATCCTATAAAATAGAACCAATTAGGAATATTTTCTGGAAAACCTTGTATGTTGCATAGGATTATTTGTATGAAAAAAGTTATGCCAATAGCAAGGAGTGCTCCTATTGTCATTAGGACTGGGCATAAAGAAAAAAAATGAAAAAGGGAAATGTGTCTTTGTTTGCCAATAAGAGGGGATATCGTTGCATCGTTCAAAAATCTTGGATAGTTATCCAATTCGTAATTCGCAATCCATGTATCCCACCAAGGACAAATCAAAGGTTTTTCTTCACGATCTGGATCATATAATATATGAATTTTACTACCAATGCATAGATGTTGCAATATTCCCTCTACATTATCTTCATCAATAGTAATTGTTTCTCCTCTTTCCGTTTGAAATTGATACTGTATACTACGGGAAAATATGGTGTTTGGTGATTCATCTTCTTGTTTTAATAATTCTTCGAATGTTCTATGTATTCTTAATGAATACGGTTGTGTAATCATAGCTTTTGTATGAATTCCATTTCCTAAAAAATATTTCAATCTTCTCATTTTTTTTAGTAAAGAAAAAATAAAAATTAATCCACCAATGGACGCTAAACCACTTATTATAGCTATCAGCACATTCAGATAACCCATACTGTCTATTTTTGGAAAGTATATTAGAAAGAGATAAGAGATCATTATTAAAATAGAAGTTCCAATAATAGCACCAATAAAGCCATTTAGATACGTTTTTATATATAATTTCATTCTTATTCCTTTTGCAATCCTTAGAAAAATAAACAAAACAATCTATATTTTATTCTGTGTAGGAATAAACCCAATATTGCAGTTTATATGAAGAAAGTTATTTATTTTAATGGATATATTTTTTATCATAAGAAGTAAAAAGTCGGCTTTCATGTGGTTTTTGCACATGGTATAAAATTTCAATTTCTGCCCCTTTTTTTAATTCACGGCTTTCTGGTGTATCTTGTAATTCACAAGAACCTTGAAAAAGGCTGTTTTCCGTAGAAGAGAGAAATTGATATTCAATAATAATTACAATATAGGTTTCTGTATAAGTTCTGGTACCACTCTTATATTTTATTTCCCTTACTCTTGTACGTGTTTCTATTTGTGTAGATGTAACTAAAGCTACTGTTCGCACTGCGTATTCATAGAAATCTCGTTCCGTTTTTAGCTCAGCATATGAACAGTAAAGCAATAAGAATCCAGTTCCATATCCTACGAAATAGATCCAATTAGGAAAATTTTCAGGGAAACCTTGCGTGTTACTTAGGAATATGTGTACGAAAAAACTCATGCCAATAAACATAAGTGCTACTATTATTAATATGAGTGACATAAAAGAAAAACAATAAAAGAGGGGAATATGTCTTTGTTTGCCAACAAGAGGAGCATCGGTAATAAATCTTGGATATTTATCCAATTCGTGTTTGGCAATCCATTCCTCCCATTCAAGACAAATCATAGCATGTTTTTCATCATATGCATCATACAATATATGAAATTTACTGCCAACAGTTAGATGTGGAAATATATTAAAGGTGTTTTTTTTATCAATAGTAACTATTTGATCTTTTTTATTTTTAAATTGATACTGTAGAAAGTGGGAATATGTTTCGGTGTCTAGTGATTTTTTTTCTTCTCGTGATAATTTTTCTAATAATTTTTCTAATGATGTTTTATGCCTGAATAATGGATGAGATTTTATCATCATAGCTTGTGCATGAATTCCATTTTCTAAAAAATACTTTAATTTTTTCATTTGAATTATAAAGTAAACAGCTAAAATCAATCCACCAATGGCAAAAAAAACACCTACCATAATACATAACACTGAAAACGTAATGATGGTGAATGCATCGTCTAATCCTGGCAAGGATACTAGAATGAAATAAGTGATCACTATTGAACCGATAGACATAATAATGGTGAAGAGGATGCTATTTAGATATGTTTTTAGATGTAATTTCATTTTATTTTTTTTCAATCCTTAGGAGGATAAACAAAATAATTTTTTATTAGAGAAAGGAGTGAATCAAATGTTAGAAATAATATATGCAATGAAAGAAAGAAAAAAGTTGTTCATTTTAATGGATATATTTTTTATCTTTAGGGGTCAAAAGACGGCTATCATCTGGTCTTTTTGCATGGTATACAATTGCAATTTTATCACCTTTTTTTAATTCGCGGTTTGTTGGCGTATCTTGTAAGTCGCAAGAACCATAGAAAATATTGTCTTCACTAGAAGAGAGAAATTGATATTCAATAAAAACCACAGTATATGTTTCTGTATAAATTTCTGGACTCACATTATTACTATTTCTTTCCCTCACTATTATACATGTTTCTACTTGTGCAGTTATAATTAAAGCTACTGTTCGAATTGCGTATTCATAGAAATTTTGTTGTTTTTTTAAGGAAGAATATACGATAGCAAAAGGCAAGAATCCAATTCCATATCCTATGAAATAGAACCAGTGAGGAATAACTGGAAAATCTTGCATTTTGCTTAGCGTTGTATGTATGAAAAAAATCATACCAATAAAAGAAAGTCCTAACAATGTTATTATAAGTGACAAAGGAGAAAAAAAACGAAATAATGGAATGTGTCTTTGTTTGCCAAGAATGGGCGAGATTATAGCATCACTAAAAAATTTTGTGGGAAAATTGTTCATTTTAGTAGATATATTTTTTATCTTTAGGGGTCAAAAGACGGCTATCATATGGTCTTTGTGCATGGTATAAAATTTCAATTTCTGATCCTTTTTTCAATTCACGGTATTCTGGTGTATCTTGTAATTCACAATAACCTTGAAAAATGTTGTCTTCACTAGAAGAGAGAAATTGATATGCAACTAAAATCACAGTATACGTCATTTCTTTGTGATGTATTCTATTCTTCTTTCCATGATGTCTTCTCCTCGTCTCGTCTATTGTGCGTATTTCTACTCGTTGAACTAAAGCTACTGTTTGTACTGCATATTCATAAAACTTTTGTTCCACCTTTAAGATACAATATACAACGAAAAGAAATAAGAATAACACCCCATATACTATGAAACGCATCACAGTAGGAACATTTTCCTGTAATTCAAGAGATATGATAAACATGCTTATAAAACTAAACAATAACAATGTTATTATAAGTGACAAAGGAGAAAAAAAACGAAATAATGGAATGTGTCTTTGTTTACCAACAGTAGGGGTAGTAGCAATCTCTGTTATAAATTTTGGATATGCATATAATTCATTATTAGCAATCCATTCATCCCACCAAGGACAAATTAAAGGTTTTTCTTCATCATCTGGATCATATAATATATGAATTTTACTGCCTACACATAGATGTTGCAATATTCCATCTACGCTATCTTCTTCAATAGTAATTGTTTCTCCTCTTTCTGTTTGAAATTGATACTGTATACTGTAAGACAATATGGTATTTGGTGATTCATCTTCTTGTTTTGATAATTCTTTGAATGAGCTATATCTTTTTAATGGATACGGTTTTGTAATCACAGCTTTTGTATGAATTCCATTCTTTAATAAATGTTTTAATCTTTTCATTTTTTTTAGCATTAAAACAGTACCAATCAATCCTGTAATCAAGATAATAGCAACTATTGTACATGGAAATACTTTTACAATGCATAAACCATCTGAAAATAAAAAGACAAAGAAGAGTACTAATGCAAAGCAAGTAGCAATAAAACTACCGATAAATCCTCTTAGATATGTTTTTATATGTAATTTCATTCTTATTCCTTTAGCAATTTTTAGAAAAATAAATAAAACAATCTATGTTTTATTCAATGAATGAAACAAATCGTGGCAATTATATATAATGAAAGAAAAAATCATTTATTTTAATAGATATATTTTTTATCTTTAGGGGTAAAAAGACGGCTTTTATATGGTTTTTGTGCATGGTATAAAATTTCAATTTCTGCCCCTTTCTTTAATGCAAGATTTTCTGGTGTATCTTGTAATTCACAATACCCTCGAAAAATGTTGTCTTCACTAGAAGAGAGAAATTGATATGCTACACAAACTACAGTATAGGTAATTTCTTTGTGACGCATCCTTCTACGATGATGACTAGTAGTTCTATGTTTTGTACGTGTTACTACTCGAACAGATTCAACTAAAGCTGCTGTTTGCACTGCGTATTCATAGAAACTTTGTTTTGATTTTAAAACAAGATATATGATAGAAAGAGGCACAAGACCCCATCCATATGCAAAGAGACGTGACACAATAGAAGGATTTTCTTGTAGACTAAAAGATATGGCAAATATGAGGATACAACTTAACACTATCACTGTTATTATAAGTGAAAAAAGAGAAAAAAGACGAAATAATGGAATGTGTCTTTGTTTGCCAACAAAAGTGGAAGTAGCAATATCTGTTATAAATTTTGGATATGCATATAATTCATTATTGGCAATCCATTCATCCCACCAAGGACAAATCAAAGGTTGTTCTTCATCAAATGGATCATACAATATATGAATTTTACTGCCTTCACATAGGTATTGCAACATTATATCTACTTTCTTTTGGTCAATAGTAATTGTTTCCCCTCTTTCATTTTGAAATTGATACTGTATACTGGGGAACAATAAAGAGCCTATAACGCCATCTTCTGGTTTTAATGCTTCTTCGAATGTACTATCCATTTTTAATGGATATGGTTTTGTAATCACAGCTTTTGTATGAATTCCATTTTTTAATAAATGTTTCAATCTTTTCATTTTTTTCAGTACTGTAACAATCGAAGCCAATCCTAGAATAAATGAAAGACCACCTATTACACAGAAAAATACATTCATAATGCCTAAATCATCTATTTTAAAAAAGAAAAAGACATAGAAGCTCACTAATCCAATGCAAGTGAAAATAATACTAGCGATCAATTCGCTTAGATATGTTTTTATATATAATTTCATTCTTATTCCCTTTTGCAATATTTATGAAACTAAACAATTTATATTTTATTAGATAAAGAAACGATATCAAAAAAAACATTTATTTTAATCAAGAGAAAATTAAACAAAACAATTTATATTTTATTAGATGAAGAAAGGATACAAAAAAAAGAAAGTTATTTATTTTCATAGAGATATTTTTCATCTTTAGGAGTTAAACATCGATTTTGATTTGGTTTTTGTGCATGGTATAAAATTTCAATTTCTGATCCTTTTTGTAATTGGAGATTTTTTTTTGTATCGTCTAATTCACAAGAACCATGGAAGATGCTGTCTTCCGTCGAAGAGAGAAATTGATATTTAACAATAACCACATTATAACTATGCTCGTCACTTACACGTTCTACTACTTGAGCAGATTGAACTAAAGCTACTGTTCGCACTGCATATTCAAAAAATTTTTGTTGCTTTTTCATCCTAAAATATGCAATGCCAAGAAACAAAAATCCAAATCCATATCCTATAAAACAGACCCAGGTAGGAACTTCTTCAAAACTTTCTTGTATATTAGGGAAAATTGTTTCCCAAAATGGATTCTGGTGAGTGTGAATCATAAAAAATATGACAATAATACTAAGTGCTACTAATGTTAGCATGAGCCTATTCATAGAAAAAAAATGAAAAAAAGGAATATGTCTTTGTTTACCAATAATAGATGAAGGTGCAACATCTATTAAAAATCTTGGATATGCATCCAATTCATGATTAGCAATCCATTCATCCCACAAAGGACAAATCAAAGTTTTTTCTTCTTCATCTGGATCATATAATATATGAATTTTACTACCAACGCATAGATATTGTAATAATTCACGGGAGACGTTTTCATGAATAATAACTATTTGATTGTTTTTATTTTGAAATTGATACTGTATCCTCCTAGAAAATGTGAATATAGAGCTTAGAGATTCATCTTCTTGTTGTATGGATTCATCTTCTTGTTCTAGTGATGTTTTTATGGTTAATGGATAGAGCTTTGTAATTATAGCTTTTGTATAGATTCCATTTTCTAAAAAATATTTCAATTTTTTCATGTTTTTTAGTATAACAACAGTAACAAAAATTCCTATAATAAATAGAACAGGGCCAGACATATATATCAACACATTGATGATACTTAAACCTTCTAATTTGAAAAAATTTAATATTAGAATGACATAAATCATCCCTATTGAAATGCAAGTAAAAATAATATTGATGATGAATTCACTTAGATATGTTTTTATATATAATTTCATTCTTATTCCTTTTGGCAATCTTGATGAAACTAAATAAAACAATTTATATTCTATTAGGTAAAGGAAGGATATCAAAGAAAAGATTTTTATTTTAAGAGAGATGTTTTTTATCTTTAGGAGTTAATTGTAATGGAGATATTTTTCATATTCAGGGTTAAGAAATCGGCTTTGATATGGTCTTTGTGCATGGTATAGGATTTCAATTTCTTTGTTTGCCAACAATAGGGAAAGTTGGCACATCTGTTAGAAATTTTGGATATGCATCTAATTCATGATTAGCCATCCATTGATCCCAGCGAGTGCATATTAAAGCTTTTTTTTCATCATCTGGATCATACAATATATGAATTTTACTACCAACGCATAAATATTTCAAAGTTTTATCAGAGGTGTTTTCATTTATAGTAATGATTTGACCACTTTCATTTTGAAATTGATACTGTATACTACGGGAAAATATGGAACCTAGTGCTTCATCGTCGATTTCTAATGATTCCTCTTCTTGTTCTAGTGACTTGTCTTTTTGTTCTAATGACTCGTCTTCTTGTTCTAATAATGATGTCATTATTCTTAATGGATAGGGTTTTGTAATCACAGCTTTAGTATGGATTCCATTTTCTAAAAAATATTTCAATTGTTTCATTTTTGTCAGTGCTACAACAAGAAAAGTAATTCCTATAATGAGTAAAATAGGCCCAGACATACATAGTAGCACATTTAAGAATCCTCCATTGTCTAGTCTGGGGTGAAGATTTAATACTAAAAAGACATAGATAGCACCGATGGAAATGCAGGTTATCATAATGCTGATGATGATATCTTTTATATATGTTTTTATGTATAATTTCATCTTTATTCCGTTTCAGCAATTCTTAGGAAGATAAAAAATACTTTATATTCTGAATAAAAGTCACCAAAGAAAAAATTTATTCATTGTAATGGAGATATTTTTCATATTCAGGGGTAAAAGGGCGGCTTTGATATGGTCTTTGTGCGTGGTATAGGATTTCAATTTCTGACCCTTGTTGTAATTGGCTATTTTCTGGTGTACCTTCTAATTTACACAAACCTGGGAAAATATTATCTTCTGTAGAAGAGAGAAATTGATATTCAATAACAACTATACGTTTTATTATTCGTGCAGATTGAACTAAAGCTACTGTACGCACTGCGTATTCAAAAAAGTTTTGTTCCTTTCTCAGAGTAAAACATACAATAGCCAAAAGCAAAAATCCTATTCCATATCCTATGAAACAGATCCAAGTAGGAACATTTCCTAAACCTTCTTGTATAGCAATAATACTAAATGCTACTAATATTTGTATGAGCATACTAATAGAAAAAAAATGAAAAAAGGGAATGTGTCTTTGTTTGCCAACAATAGGGGAGGTTGGCACATCTGTTAGAAATTTTGGATACGTATCTAATTCATTATTAGCAATCCATTGATCCCACCAAGGACAAATCATAGCTTTTTTTTCATCATTTGGATCATACAATATATGAATTTTACTGCCAACGCATAGATATTTCAAAGTTTTATCTGAGATATCTTCGTTAATAGTAATGATTTGACCATTTTCATTTTGAAATTGATACTGTATACTATAAAAAAATATGAAGCTTGGTGATTCATCTTTTGATTCTATAGGCTTTTTTTCTCTTGTAAACAAGAATATCATTGTTCTTAATGGATAGAGTTTTGTAATCACAGCTTTAGTATGGATTCCATTTTCTAAAAAATATTTCAATTTTTTCATTTTTGCTAGTGCTACAGCAAGAAATAGAAATCCTATAATGAGTATGATAGCACTAAACAAAGGTGGTAGATTTAAGGTATGTAGTAGAAAATTTAAGAATTCTCCTTTGGCTAGTCCGAAGTAAGAATCTAATACTAGAAAGCCATAGAAGACTCCTATGGAAATGCAGATTAGCATAATGCCGATGATGATATCTTTTATATATGTTTTTATGTATAATTTCATCTTCATCTTTATTCCTTTTCAGCAATTCTTAGGAAGATAAAAAATACTTGATATTCTGAATAAAAATCACTAAAGAAAAAATTTATTCATTGTAATAGAAATATTTTTCATATTCAGGGATAAAAGGTCGATTTTGATTTGGTCTCTGTGCATGGTATACAATTTCAATTTCTGACCCTTGTTGTAATTGACGGTTTTCTGGTGTACCTTCTAATCTACATAAACCTTGGTATACATTATCTTCTGTAGAAGATAGAAATTGATATACAATAGTAACCATTGTATCGACTTTTTTATGACTTCCAGTATTGTGTTCCTCTTTTATATGTTTTCCTAATCGTGCAGATTGCACTAAAGCTACTGTTCTCACTGCGTATTCAAAAAAGTTTTGTTTCTTTTTCATCGTAAAATATACAATAGCAAAAAGCAAAAATCCTATTCCATATCCTATGAAACAGATCCAAGTAGGAACATTTCCTAAACTTTCTTGTATATTAGGGAAGATTGTTTTCCAAAATGGATTTTGAAAAGTGTGTAAGATAAAACATATAGCAATAATACTAAGTGCTACTAATATTTGTATGAACATACTAATAGAAAAAAAATGAAAAAAGGGAATGTGTCTTTGTTTACCAACAATGGGCGAGGTTGCAACATCTGTTACAAATCTTGGATATTTATCTAATTCATTATTAGCAATCCATTCATCCCACCAAGGACAAATCAGAGCTTTTTTTTCATCATTTGGGTCATACAATATATGAATTTTACTGCCAACGCATAGATATTTAAATGCTTTATTTTCCATACCTTCGTCAATAGTAATTGTTTGACCGCTTTTATTTTGAAATTGATATTGTATAATTTGGGAAAATATACTGCTTATTATCTCTTCTTTTGGTTCTATGGATTTGTTTTCTTGTTTTAGTAATTCATCTTCTGATTCTATGGATTCATCTTCTGATTCTATAGATTTATCTTCTTGTTTTATGGATTCTTCTTGTTTTAGTGATTTATCTTCTTTGTCTAATGGTGGATAAGATTTTGTAATCACAGCTTTAGTATGGATTCCATTTTCCAAAAGATATTTCAAGTTTTTCATCTTTTTCCGTGTGTCAACAAAAAACATGATTCCTATAATGAATACGAGAGGACATATGACACATAGCATCATATTTAGAATATCTGAACTCTCAGATATTGAAAGATTTAATACTAGAAAACCATAGAAGGCTCCTATGGAAATGCAGATTATCATAATGCTGATGATGAAATATTTTATATATGTTTTTATGTATAATTTCATTTTTATTCTCTTTCAGCAATTGAATTAATTTTTAGATAGCTATACTAAACAATACTGGTAAAAAAAATATCCCCAAGGAGCAACAAATAATAAGCTATCTGTTATATCAAAAAATCCACCAAATTCAGGTAAAATATTCCCTGAATCTTTTTTCCCACATTTTCTTTTTAAGAATGACTCTGCTAAATCACCCATAAAAGATAAAAGTCCTGTTATCAATGCGAAAAAAAACCATTGATATATTGAAAAAGGTGTAAGTTCTGGTAACCATTTTGGAAGGAAAAAAGCAAATAGTCCAGAAAAAATTAAACCACCAAAAAATCCTTCCCAAGATTTTTTAGGACTAATATTCGGAGCAATTTTATGCTTTCCAAAAGCTTTACCAATTAAATATCCACCCATATCCATGCCTTTTGCCACTAAAACTAAGAGCAATAAAAAAAATAAACCTTTTGAACCAAAACTTCGAATGCGAAGTAAAAAACTCAATAGCATGTACACGCCCATAAAACCGAAGATTGTTATGGACATACTTTCTATTATTTTTTGATCTTGATTTTTATATAAGGCCATTACAAAGATTAGTATAATGCTTGTCATTTCTAGCATTTGTAAAAAAGAAGACGACCATAAAAAGGAAAAGGAAGAGGCATTCTCCGTAGGAATAGTAGCAGTTTGAGCATACGCTGCATGCAAAATAAGACAGAGTACATTACAACTGACTAATATTGTTCCTAGACATCGAAAGGGTTTCCATTCTTGAAACATAGTACAAAATTCAAAAAAAGATGCGAGGATTAATAGACCTAAAATAAGGGAGGTACACCAAGATGTGTTTGTATAATAATCACAATAAACAAGTCCGCCTATACATGATAAAAGTGCAAGTCCTATTGGAATTCTAATTTTATACATAATATTACTTTCTATTAAGAAATTTTTGATTATGATTGAAGTTTGGCTAAAGATTGTTGTGCCACTTGAGCAACAGCATCTACATCATCTTTTTGTAATTTTTGCAATGCTTGTATGATATTATTGTCATTGTGTCCAATCTGCCCTAGACACCAAGCAGCACTTTGGCGAACTAATGGTGCTGGATGAGTAAATAAATCTAATAAATCAGGAATACTTTCCATATAGGAAGCATTGACTTTTTTCATAGAATATATTGCTAATTGAGACAATTGAGGTTTAGGATCTATAATTAATGGAATGAGTTTTCCCAATGCTTTTTGTTTCATTTTTTGCAATACTTCAATGGCCATAGCAATGATTTGAGGATTATTCCCTTCTCGAATCGTTTTAATAAGACTGGGAACAGCGGTCATGCCAATTTTAGAGAGGGCACTAGAAATGGCTTTTTTTACCCAGAAATCAGTTTCATCCATTAAATTACAAAGATAAGGCATTGCTGCTTCGCCCATATTACCCAATGCATCAGCTGCTACTTTTCTAGTTTCAGAACAAGAACCTATTAATCCATCCACTAAAACAGGAGCGATTTTGGGACCTAATTTTGCTAAACTTTTACTAATAGCAACTTGTGTTTTTACATTATATGTTTTAGACATACGCAATAAAGGTGCTGCTACCATATTTCCCATAGATTCTAATGTTGCTATGGCTTGGTTACGGATGTCATCTGTGGGTGAGGATAGAAATTTCATAACAAGGTTCATAGTATTTGTAGAATTTAAGGACATTTTTTCTAGCTGTTTCAAACATTCTAAAATAAAATCCTCACTTTCTTTGTTTTCTAAAAACACAAGAATAGTAGGCAGAGCTTCTTGGGCTTTTTCTCCAAAAATAGAAAGAGATTTCAATGCTAATAATTGCAATTCTTCACTAGAATCATGCAAAGCAGAAAAGATCACTTTATATACAATTTCATCTGATAATTGCAATTTAGTAATACTCTGTAAAATGCTTTTTCTAATGTTAAAATTATTTCTTTGATAATATAAATTTACAAGACGTTGGCTCAAATCTTTTTCTAAAAAGATTTTTTTAGGTAGATTACCTAAAGCTTCAATGCTTGCTTCGCATATATTTTCCTTTTCTTCATCTAATGAATTTAATACAAAGTTTTTGTATGAAACAAGACGGTGATTTCCAATGAGATGAAGAAGTTCTATGCGAATTTCCGATTGAGGATATTCGCATAATTGTTTTAAATATTCCGCTACAGAGTGAGATATATGAGGCATTTTATTCCAAAGTTTTAAGGCTGATGCAATGTAAATGGAGTCATGCGTTTGTTTAGTTTTTTCTAGTAACAAATTTGAAATAGATTCTCCACTTTGTTCTAAAGCCCAAATTACTGGTTTTCGTAGTTTTTCATGGGGAGTGCCTAAAAAATCAAACAATTCTTCTACCATAATGGAATGATTTTTATTAATAGTACCTAAACACCATGCAGCACTAATTTGTGTACGCAATCCTTTTGTTGTTAATATATTTCGTAAGGGTTCAATGCTTTTCTCGCCTATATTAGCCAATGAAGTGGCTGCTGCTTTGCAGACTTTTGATTTAACGTCTTCTAGACCATGGCATAAACGCAAAATTGCATTTTCTTCATTTTCACGCAATCTTCCCAATATAATCATACAATTTTCTCGTATTGTTGAATTTTCATCATTGGAAAGTAAAATAATTTGTCTATACAATGCTAAAATAAAAGGAGTTGGCAATAACAATATATCTTCTGGAAATTCAACTTTTTCATTGTTTAACAAAGAAAATATAATACGAATTTCTGGTTTGCTAAAGGTAGATTGCATCATTTCGCATAAAATTGATTTTAAATTTTCATTTTGTGAATATTCTAAAAGCTTACATAAAAAAATCCACATACGAGATTCTTTTGATTTATCTGAAAATTCACGAATGAAAGCTTCTACTTTTTTTTGCGGTTTATAAACAGATAAGACTTTAGCCCAATTTTTAATTTTATCTAATTCCCAATCTTCCATGCAATCTATAAAAACAGAAAAGACCATTTCTATTTTCTGTTCTTGCAAAAACTGCGAAATTTCTTCTACAGATTTGCCACAATCTTGCAATTTTGTAAGAAACTGTTCTTGTTCTAATTTTATTTTTTCACTATCGTTAGAAAAATTACTCCATAATGCCATTCATATATCCATTCTTTGAGTAAAATACATTTGTTTTATAAAAAGACTACAATATTACTACTCTCTATCCAAAGACTTATTTTTTGAGTGCTGGATTTAAAGAGATGGCTTTTTTAAGGGCATCTTGGCTTTTGTTTTTTGCTTTACTATTTTTTTCGTATAGTCTGTATAGTTGTAGGTATGCTTGCCAAGATTCTGGATTAGTTTTTACTATGGATCTAAAGGTGACTTCAGCACGTGAAAAGAAACCTACTTCCATGTAAAAATTTCCTAAGAGATATAATATAAAAACGTCGTTTTGATCATCGGATATATTTTTGATTTCATCTCCGATTTCATATACTTTCTTTCTATCTTTTTTATAGGCATGTACACGTGCTTGTTCTAATTTTTGTTGAACTTCTTGCCAAGTATTGATTTGAGATTGTAATTTTTTTCGTTCGTTTTTCCATTGTGTTTCGCGTTGTTCAAATTTTTGTTCTTTTTCTTCTATGTCTCGTTGTTGGCTCTTTATTTTTTCAAGTTCTTCTTGGGCGTTGATTTTTGCTTGCTCATAAGATTGCATGTTTAAGGATATAGTTGCTTTATCGTTTTGAAGTGTTTTTAGTTCAGCTTTTGTTTCTTGTAGCTCTTGTAACCTTTGAAATTCAATCCAACCAGTAAAAGCAAGGATAAAGAGAAATAAAAATACAATGACTGCAACTATATTTTTATAAATTCCTCTATATGTATCTATTTCACGCACCATACTTTGCGACATTTGTTGTGTTTGTAAGTTGACTTGTTTTTGCACTTCGAGGACAAGATCATCTATAGAGGGAACTGCATATGCAACGGGTGGTTGCGGTTGTGGTTGGGCGTAGGGAGCTTGTGGTTGCGGTTGGACGTAGGGAGCTTGTGGCTGGACATAGGGAGCTTGTGGTTGGGCGTAAGGAGCTTGTGGTTGTGGTTGGACGTAGGGAGCTTGTGGTTGTGGTTGGACGTAGGGAGCTTGTGGTTGTGGCTTAGGACGAATCATAGTATCACTGATAGAAGCAACTCGTGTGTCTGGCACTTCTATGGTTTGTTGTAGACGCAAATCTCGTTTAGAGGAGCTACCTGTACTATATTCATGTGCTGAAGAAGTATAGGAAGCGGAAGCTGTAGATGGTAAGGAGGATGTTTTAGGAGTACGTGTTTTTGCTACTTCTACAATCGTTTCTTCACGTGCAATTGCAGGGACATCATCATCTGCAAAGTTGTAGATATCCATATTGCCATCAATGATGGTTTCTATGGAATCATCATCATCTTCGAATTTACTGGAGCGAAAATTTGTTGGATTAGGTTCGTCCATGTCCATACTAATATCAATGATAGTTTCTGCAGAATTATCACACACTATGGAAAGTTGTGATTCTGTGAGTTTATCTTTTGGTTCAGCTTCCTCTTCAACAATAGTTTTATCAGGATCTTCTACTTTTGCTTTATATTGTCGTCCTAAAGCATTCATGATTTGTCTATATGTTTCCATGTCAATGGTGGAGGTAACCATGAGTAATTCTCTTGTGGTGAATGCTGAGGTAAGAGCATGTTTTTGGCTGATTTCTACATCCTCTTGTGATAGATAATCTTGGCGAATTCCATATTCTATAAAACGCCGATCAAAATCTGTAGATTGTTCTGTGTCTACCAATTCTTTATCATTTCGTAAAGATACCAAAATATTTTGGTATGTATTGAATTTGATATGTTCTTGCAACAATAGAGATTCTCGGGTTGTCACATATTTATTTTCTGCTTTGACTTGAGCAAGCAAGGCCTTGTCAATGAGTTTTTTATTGAGCAAGTGTTCGCAAAATGCATCATCTAGAAATTTTTTCATCTATATTATTTGCAAAAAGTTTGGAAACTTTTCGCGCCTCCTTTCTATTCCATTGTGTGGCAATTTTTGTTTCGTTTTGAGCATAGTATTATTCGTCTTGTTCCGATTGTTTAACAGGGATTCTAGGTGCGTCTTGCCATAAATCTTCTAATTCATAAAAATTTCTATATTCTTCTTGGTAAAGGTGGACGATAACGTCTCCAATGTCTAAGAGAATCCAACTTCCTTCTTCATATCCTTCTTTGCAATAGTTGAATATGTTATTTTTTTTGAGTGTCCTAGATATTTCATCACATATACCTTGCACATGGCGTTCTGTAAAACCAGTGCAAATAACAAAGTAATCTGTAACATAATTATAATTTGTTAAGTCTAATACTACAATATCTTTGGCTCTATTTATTAAAGCAATATCTGCCATTAATAAAGCAATTTGTTTTGCATCCATATAAATTTTTTACCCTAATTTCTAATTGTATTTGGTTGGTGCGTTATTATGTCTTTTGTGTAAAATTCAAAATTTTTTGTTTCTGCATTGCATTGAACAAAAATCATGTCGTTTTCTGTGAATTTTCCTTGTAATAAATATTCAGAAAGAGGCACTTCTAAGTATTTCGCCATAGTACGTTTTAATGGTCTTGCCCCAAAAGTTGGATCATAACCTTTGTCTACTAAGAAATCTTTTGCTTCCTCTGTAAGTTCCAAAGTATAGCCTTTGGCTTGTAGCCGCTCATTGAGTTTTTTGAGTTCTATATCTAATATTTTACGTATATCTTCTTTAGTTAAGGATTTAAATACAATAATATCATCTAATCTATTGAGGAATTCAGGCCGAAAGTAATTTTCGATTTCTTTTAAAAGTTGTTCCTTTATTTTTTCATAAGACGCATCTTCAGAAGAAGATCGAAAACCTAATGTGCTTTGATTTTTGATTTGTTTTGCACCTAAGTTGGATGTCATAATTAAAATGACATTTTTAAAATCAATATATCTTCCATAAGAATCGCTGAGTCGTCCTTCGTCCAAAATTTGTAGTAACATATTATATACGTCAGGATGAGCTTTTTCAATTTCATCTAATAAGACAACGGCATAGGGGCGATGTCTTATTTTTTCTGTGAGTTGCCCTCCATCTTCATAACCCACATACCCTGGAGGTGCTCCCACCAAACGGCTGACATTATGTTTTTCCATATATTCGCTCATGTCTACAATGACTAAAGACTCTTCTTGTCCAAACATGAATTTTGCAAGCGTCTTTGCAAGGTGTGTTTTTCCTACTCCTGTTGGGCCAAGAAAAATAAAGCTACCCATAGGGCGGTTAGGATCTTTAAGACCAGTTCGGCTACGTCGTAGGGCTCGTGCAATGGCTTTGATTCCTTCTTCTTGACTAATAACTTGTTTTTGCAATGTAGCTTCCATTTGTAAAAGGCGATTGGCTTCTGTATTTTCTAGTCTTGTTAAGGGAATACCCGTCATATTAGCAACAGTAGTTAGGATATCATCTGTAGTAACTATGAAATTTTGTTTTTGAGGGTTGTATCGTTGATTTTGAATTTCGCCTTTATAGTATTCTGTTATATAGTTGAAATTTTGTTGTCTATCAAATGTTTGGAAAAAATTGTCAATTCGTTCTGTTTCATAGTTTCCACGTTGCATATTTTGTAATCGAACTCGTGCCCCAGCTTCGTCCATAATGTCGATAGCTTTGTCTGGTAAACATCTGCCAGAAATATATTGTACAGACAAATCAATAGAAAGTTTCAAAGCTTCTTCATCATATTGTACTTTGTGGTGTTCTTCATAGCGTGTACGGAGTCCTTGCAAAATTTGCAATGTTTCCTGAGGAGTGGGTGGATTGACAAGAATTGTTTGAAATCTTCGTTCTAAAGCACCGTCTTTTTCAATATATTTTCGATATTCTGCTAATGTACTAGCACCAATAAATTGAATTTCGCCTCGAGACAACGATGGTTTTAATACATTAGAAGCATCTAATGTTCCTTCGCCTGCACCTGCTCCAACTAATGTATGAAGTTCGTCGATAAATAAGATGATATTTTTAGCACGTTTGACTTCTGTCATAATGGCTTTAATACGTTCTTCAAATTGTCCTCGATATTTTGTTCCAGCAACAATCATCGCTAAGTCTAGGATAACGATTCGTTTGCCTTGCAATAAACTAGGAACTCTATTAGCAATAATGTGTTGTGCCAAATGTTCTACAATAGCAGTTTTACCTACTCCTGCTTCTCCTAGTAAAACAGGGTTATTTTTTGTACGCCGTGATAAAATTTGAATAATACGTTCAATTTCTTTTTCTCGTCCAATCACAGGATCCAATTGATTTTCTTTTGCTAATGCAGTTAAATCTTGACCAAATGCATCCAAAGCTGGCGTTTTTGATTTAAAAGGTTCTGAATTCTTAAAGTCAGATTGCATAGAAATGGGTGGTGTCATGCTTACACCTAAAAATTCTAAAATTTCTGTTCGTACATCATTGAGTTTTATGCCTAAATTCATTAAAATTTGAGCCGCCAGTCCATCGCTTTCGCGAAGAATTCCTAGCAATAAGTGTTCTGTTCCTATATAATTATGTCGTAATTGTGTAGCTTCTTCTAAACTGTATTCTAACACTTGTTTTGCATGAACAGAAAAAGGCAATTGCCCCATTTGGAAAACATTTCCTTCAGAAGCAACCATTTTTTCTATTTCCATTCGAGTGCGATGCAGTTCTAAATCCATATTTCGTAAAATATTGGCTGCAACTCCACTTCCTTCTAAAATAAGCCCTAATAAAATATGTTCTGAACCGATATAATCTTGGCGTAGGCGTTGGGCTTCCATCTTTGCCAGACTCATCACTTTACGTGCACGATCTGTAAACCTTTCAAACATTTACACTACCCTAATTTCTAGTGCTATCAAGCAATTCTCTAAATCAAAGAATTTTTAAAATAATAAGAAAAAGAAAAATAAAATTCGCCATATTCATTGATATTGTCTTGTACCATTTTTAAAATATCGGGAATGGCACAAAAAACATTTTGTCGTAATAATACAATATTGTTGACATCACCAGAAGTGATGCGTTTCATCCAATCATCATCAATTAGATTTTCATCAGAATATAGCATTCTTGACTGATATTCTAAAGGAATGAGACCAGAAATAATGATTTTTTGATATGTTTTATTTTGAGTAAATGAAATAAGAATAATATCAGAATTAGCCTCTACATATTCTAGTGTTCCCATGCTCAAAATATCTAAGCTAAAATACTTACAAAGTTCTCGAATAAATTCAACTAACAATTTTCCCAATGCTGCAAATTCACGAATACGACTTGTAAAAATGATTTTGTCATTATCTCGTAAACGTAAATAGATAAAAATCTTATTTTCTTTCATAAATGGAAAATCTATTTTACATTTTTAAATATGATAAAGAAAGCTATTTATTTAGTAGCTTTCTTGTATACTACCATCCACATATTTAGGTTGTACTTTTTTAATTTCTTCTGTGGCTTTTTTATAATCGCGTTGTAGTGTTTCCATATTTTGACGAGTTTGCTCTTGTTCTAGCTCTAATTTATGAATTCTATTTTGCATTTCATTGATAGTTTGTTGTTGTAAATCAATAGAATTTTGCAACTGATTTGTATTTTTGCAAGCTACACACAATATTGGAATAATTATAATGATGAAAAACTTTTTCATTTTGTTTTACCTTCTTTTTTTTCTCCCCATGTAATGGGAATGTACAATATTTTGATTCCTTTTTCTCCTTGATCTTGTTTATATTCAAAAAGTCCACCTAAAACGGAAAAACGACTCATATCTTGTTTTGGTTTGTCTTTGTAAGAAAAAAACAGAAATCGTTGATAATATTCATCTTCATTGGACTTATATTGGTAGAGAGGACCTAACATTGTTAAATTTTCTTTACCTTTAGGACCAGTGCTGTAATCAAATAAAGTAAAGAGAGGTTGCCAAGCTTTTTTAAATCCTTCGGGGAAGTAATCCTCAAACCAAAATAAACTTAATCCTTGGTATTGTTTTGTACCATCTTCTTTTTTTTCATAAGAACAAAATGGCCAAACTTTAATTTTTTCTGTTTCTACTGCATCTTTTTCTTTGCCTTTTCTTTTATGATGCCAATAAAAAGGAAGAATATATTGACTTTCTTTTTCATATGTTAAGTAATCGCTTTTTTGATGCCAATACATAGGCCAAAGAATAACTAAATCTTCCTCTTTTCCAAAAGGTTCAATAGTTCTGTCGGCTTTCCAATAAAAAGGCCAGATACGAAATTCTTCCAATCCTTTCCCAGTTCGATATTTAAAAAAAGGCCAAGGGCAATTGTATTCTTTGTAATTATCAGGAGTAGAGGCTGCAAAAGAAAAGAACGGCCATAATATCATTTTAGACCAAGAAACATCACTTTTTGTTTGCCCATAGAAAGGAAAGAAAAAAAACTCCGTTCGAGGATGTTTTTTATCTAAATCTTCTTCATTATAATGTATAAACGGCCACATATAAGATTTACGACGGAATTTTCCTTCTTTTTCATAATTGCTATATACAAAGCAATAAAAGGAAAATTTTTTCCCTCCTCCTTCTCCAAAACGAAAGAATGGCCACATATATGCTTTTGTTTTGTACTCACCATCACGAGCTTGAACATAAAAAGGGAAAGGCGTTGCCTTGATTTCATCATAACCAAATAACCCTTTGACATTGCCCCAGAGAGTCATATACATATAACTTCCTTCATATGTATCTGCACCTCCAGCTGCTATAAAAGGCAAAAAAAACCAATCAAAATCACGTTCGCCTAATTCTGGATTTTTTATATCGCGATAATAATAAAATGGTAAAACCCAAATTTTTTGGTCATCTGGTTTGCTATTCCAATATCCAAAAGGCCAAAGAAACATCATTTGCATAAAATCTTTATCTTTAGGAAATTCACCAATATAAAATGGTCTAAATGCATATGTTGTTTCTTTAGGATTGTCTCGATAGGAATAGAACGAGGTTAAAATATCGAGTGATGTTTCTTGTTTTTCAGCGTCCTTTTCATAATATACAAATGGCCATGCATCTAATTCTTGCATATTGCTGCAACTAATAAAAAGCATACAACATATAAAAACTATAAAATTCAGTACTCCCCTTGCTCGTTGTAAATTCATAGTTATAAAAGCTCCATTTTATCAGTATTCATTAATATTCGTCGTCATCAGCGATTCCACGCATGTTTTTTTCTTCTTCTTGTTCTTTGATTCTTCGTACTACTTCTTTAATTAATCCAGGATTGATATGTTTCATAGATTTTTCAACTAAATATTTTTGTGTATACTTTTTCCCAAAATGGAAATGGATAGAAGTTGCAAATGTGCCTTTACTATCTAAAATAATGTGTCGGCTGTTAGGAACTTGGAATCCTTTTTTACAAGCTGTGTGTCCTACAATTAAGATTTCACAACCAACACGTTTTGCAAAAACATCTGCAGCTTGTTGTGTCAAATCACGTCCCCATACAAGTTTTTCCACCATGGCTCTAGCTTTTGGATCTTTTGCATCTCTTCGAAAAAAATCTAGACTGTAATGGTGCATGTATTGAATAGGTGGTGTAGAATGAGAAATAAAAATTTTATTGGGCGATATACAAGCTAATGGCATAGTTTTCATAAAATCTATCATTAGATCGCGAATTTCTTCATAATGGATGCCGTATTCCTTTTTCATGCCTTCTCGAAATAAAATATTATAACAAATACCACCTTTTAAAATTTCACGTCCTAAAATTTCAGATAACTCATGGTTTCCTAAAATAATATGGACTCTATCGGGATATTTACTTTTTAATTTGACAATCTCGTCAATTAATAAAAAACTTTTATCTTCTTTTGCTTCATACGTATGCGTCGGTTCTTGAAGCACAAGATGCCTATTGGGATGCGAATCTAATTGAGCTGCTTGCACAATTTTTTGGAAATTTGGTAAATTTCCATGTAAATCTCCTAAAACAATAACATCTCCTTGTGTGGGAAACTCAATCAGTTCACCATGGCGATATTTATCTTCTATATTCCCTCGGATAGCAAGGGCATATGCTGATTTTAATTTGCTTAATCTCTCATTATCGATCAATGGTTGCTACTCCTAAAAAAATAGACAATTGCGCAGGAAAAACTGACATATCTATTATTTTGTCATACTTTTAACTTTTGATTTTTCAAAATTTCTTAATTCATTCAAAGAAACTTTCTTGAATATATTATTTATAGCAATCTATAGGAAAAAAAGCAAGGTTTTTTATTACTAGAAAAAAAAACATAAGAAGACTAAATAATATAGAAAATAGAAGTTTTCCTTGTTATAATACAAGATAATATATTGTGAGATAGAAATCAGATGATAGAAATTAAGGCAGATATATTCATAGGTGCAAAATGAAATTACTAGACATAGAAAATCATGAAATAAAGCCAACCTTATTAGGTATATCTCTATTTTTCTTCCGAGACACAGGCAAAGCCATTGGTTGGAGTGCAGTACAAGCTATTTTACTAAAACGTTGGGGGCTAGAAGGTTTTACTTGGTCATTTGTTATCTTTGCCTTATTAGCCATGGTAGGTTCCTTTATTTATCTTTTTTTTGCTGACACCATTAAAAAAGAAAAACTCATAAAAATTTATTGTAGCTACACAGGAATTTTGATGATTTTTTCTAGCGTATTTTTAGAAAATGCCACGAATGATGATAACCTTCTTGTATTTTCTATTTTAATGGCATTATCTTATGGAATAGGAACGTCCTCTTTAGGTGCACAAAGTTGGACGATCATTAATGAAGCATTTACACCTAAACAAGGTATTCGTATCTATCCCATTATTACATTAGCACCTGTGTTGGGAGGCATTATAGGCGGATTTTTACTCCAATTTCTTCCAGAATTAATAGGCACTCGTGGTTTAATTTGCCTCTGGGGATTATCGATTTTATCTGTGATTCCGATTGTCAATATTTTTGAAGAAAATTACAAAATAAAAAAACAACTAGAAATTGAAGAAAAAACAAAACCTTTTAATTTATTTAAGAATTTCAAAGATGGTTGTCAATATGCTTTGAAAAATCGACTAGTTTGGTGTTTAGCTGGCATTTGTATTTTATTTTGGTTTGTGGCTTCTTTAAAACATTATCAATATGGAAACATTATCAATCAAACATTTCAAAATGAAGTCACGTTGCAAAAATATTTTGGCTATTACAACATTTGTATGAATACCATGGTTTTATTTTTTCAAGTATTTATTACTGGAAATATTATTAAATCTTTAGGAGTTGGCAAAAGTTTATGTGTATTGCCATGTACTATTGCAATTGGACTTATCTGTATGGGAATTTTTCCTGTATTTTGGATTGCTTTTTTCATGCTTTTCTTTTGGGACTTGATTGCAATGACTATCCAAGGTACAGCATATCAACTTTCTTACCATGCTATTGAACATAATTATCGAGGGCGAATCCGTGGTATTTTAGATGGCTTTTTTAATCCTATAGGAGGCGTTTTAGGAGGTAGTTTTCTTTTAATCTTTAATAATTATTTTGTACATACAATTCCAGAATCCATTCAAAATATTTCTGTTACTTTCCTTGGATTAATTTTTGCTTTATTCTGGATTTTTCTAGCATTTCAAACAAAAAGAAGGTATTATAAAAGCATACTAGATAATTTACATAGCAAAGACAATCGAACATATTTAGATGCTTTAGAAATGGTGGCGGAGATTAAAGGTACACATTTTGTTCATTCCCGTCAAAAAGAATTGGAAAATTTTGAACTTTCCAATAGTTCAATTCCAGCGATTCCTGGAGATATCCAAAACGAAACAATGAGCATTGAAACAACAGATACAGAGATTATTTGGAAACGAAACGTATTACAAGGGCACTTAACTTTGTATTGTACTAAATATAGTGGTTGTAAAAAAATGCAATTTGAATTACATGATAATATATGGCAAGCCAAATACAAAAGCAACCATCTTATGATTCGAAAACAATATAAAAATTTTGAAAGATTAATCACAGTTTCCCCAGATATGATTTATTGGAAAGATGAAACTGGATACTTAGCTATTTTTTGGAAAAATAAATATATTTCTCATGTGGAAATTGGAAATTTTATCAAAGATAAAATTGATGTAATTAAATGCAAAAGCAATGCATTTTTAGGTCCATATCAACTTAAAGAACATGGAAAGACAGTTTCACCCCAATCAAGATTATTATTAAATATTTCTATTTTAGGTCAAAAACTTTAACATTTGTGGAGGATATTCATGCGACCGTTACAACACCATAATGCGCATATGCCAAATATTTCAGGAGAACGATGGCAACCTCCTCAACATTTTCGAAACTATGTACTAGAACAAGAAATTGATGGGGGCGGCATGGGTATTGTGTACAAAGCACGCACCATTAGCGAACAACGAGTCGTTGCAATTAAATTTTTATTAGATAAAGCACAACATCGAAGATTTTCTCGAGAAATGGATGCAGGGCAACGTTTAAAACATCCAAATTTTGTACGTTACCATGATACAGGCGAAATTGATGGATATTTTTATATTGTCATGGATTTTATCGAAGGAAAACCATTAAAAAAATACATGAGTCAGGCGAATTTAACAGCTGATGAAAAATTGGCATTATTTAAATCTATTGTGGCTGCTATGGCATATGCTCATAGTCGAGGAATTATCCATCGAGATTTAAAACCAGCCAATATTTTAGTCAACACAAAAGGTGAACCCATTATTCTAGATTTTGGTTTAGCAAAATATATTAAGCAACAAGATAATGCAACTGCTTTAACTATTGAAGGACAAATTCTTGGTACTCCAGGATACATGTCACCAGAACAGGCACGAGGTGAAATTGAAAACCAAGATGCTAGAAGTGACATATTTTGCTTAGGTATTATTTTATATGAAATGTTAACAGGACGAAATCCTTTTGAAGGTGCTAATTTTTTAGAAGTTTGTTATAACATTGCACATAAAACAGCCCGTAGTTTAGAGGAAGTTCTCCCTGGAACTCCACCACAATTATCCAATATTGTAAAAAAAGCATTGGCTCCAGAACGAGAAGATCGTTATCAAACTGCTGCAGAATTTAGTCGCGATATGGATGAATATATTCAAAAGAGACTAGAATCACAATATCCAACCATTATCTTTGAAGAAAACAAGGCAGATTATAAACAACCCATCTTAGCAGAAGAAGATTATGATCAACCCATCTTAGCGAGCGATATAGAAACGCCCATGCCAGATGATGTAGAGGAAGACACACGAGACATCCCACCAGAAGAACAAAATATTATACAAGGTGCTAGTATCCCTGTACATTATAAGTCTTCTGAAAAATTTATTTCTCCATCTTTGAAACAAAGCGAACAATGGCTTGAAACAAACGAACAACACATAGAGTCTGATAAAAAAGAGGATGCTCCTAAAGATTCAGAACAATTCAAAGAACAATTCATAGAGTCTGATAAAAAAGAGGATGCTCCTAAAGATGCAGAGCAAATCAAAGAACAATTCATAGAGTATGATAAACAAGAGGATGCTCTTAAAGATTCAGAGCAAATCAAAGAACAATTCATAGAGTATGATAAACAAGAGGATGCTCCTAAAGATATAGATTTAGATCCAACAAAAGAACACCGAATTATTTTTGAGAAACAAAGCGATTCTCTTAAAGATTCAAATCAAACAAAAGAACATCGGATTACTTTAGGAGATTCTGCGAAAGATTCTGATCAAACAAGCGAAGAACGCATTGATTTTGAAAAACAACATGAAGCATATAATTTGGGTTCAGGAAGTTTAGCACATATACAACAAAAATTTAGTACTACAAAAAGAAATTTTACTTCTAGCAATATTCCTAAACAAAGTCGACATCATTCTAGTATTCCATTACAATGCAGTACTCCATGTCCAAATTTAGCAAGCAATCTTCCTAATGCAAATTTGCCTGGTAATGCATCCTTTAATCTAAATATTCCTACTGCACCATCTCCAGTGGTAAATTTGAATCCAACTTTCAATGTCAATAATCCGATTGTTTCACAGAATGTGCCTAATTATAATGCAACATTCCCAACAAATGCTTCCTCTACTCTATCAAAGCCACAAACAACACCTCTGAATATTCCTCAAATGTCTCCTTCTAGTTTCAGTAGAGCTACTCAAACTTTCAATACTGTTCCTTCACATCGGAGTTTTAATCGAACAACACAACAATTCAATTCATTTAAACCTAATCGAAACCATAATGCTTCGCAAAATTTTAATACAGGATCTCCTCCAAGAGGTTTCCCAGTACCACCTATAGCAACACCTCCTGCTCTTTCCACTCCTCCTATAGGTCATTCTTCAGGATCTGTTCGAAGTACTCCTATAGCACCTTCGCCTTCATTATGTCCTGTTCGAAGTACTCCTATAGCACCTTCCCCCTCATCAGAACCTGTTCGAAGTACTCCTATAGTTCCGTCAGTAGAACCTGTTAGAAGTAATATAAAACGCACTGTAAATCCAAATATTCCCCAGAGTTTACATTCCCTACAACGTGGAATTAGTACTATAAAAAAACAAATTCGTGTATCGCCCAATGCATTGCAACAATCCAAATCTATAGAAGAAGATGGCATTACATTTGATAAACAAGATACACAAGCATCTATTGAATCTTCTGTAGAAGTGAGAAAAGTTCTTTGTCCTTCTTGTGGAGTTTTAAATATGTCTCAAACTGGATTTTGTTATCACTGTAAAGAACAACTTTGGGAAACTTCAGATTCTAAAGACAAAAGTAAACAAAATCGAAGAAAAACTCCATACCAAACAGAAATAGAAAATATGCCACAGAATACTCTTCATTTTTGGGATAAATTTTTATGGATTTTAGGCATGATTGGTTTTCCATTTGCATATCTGCCCATTGGTCTTCATTATAATATGCCTTGGTACGGATACATTGTTCCTTGTGTTTTGGGAATATTAATGTGCTTATTCTTGCAAAAAAAACATGCCATTATACATATGGGATTAGTAGGATTTTTCATCATTTCCATGCTAATACCTATTATTCAATATCTATTTCAATTGACCCCTACTCTCCATACTTGGAATACACTTTGGAGTGTCTTATTATTGTTATTAAATGGATTTATGATTACTTTCTTTTATAAAATTCATAATTTATCTTTACATTGAGAAACTTAAAAAATATGGAAAAAGTATTAGAAAAAATACAAAATCGAACTGTAAAAATTGGTATTATTGGCTTAGGATACGTTGGATTACCTCTTTTAATATCTTTTAGTGAAGAACATTTTCATTTATATGGTTTTGACATTGATCCTAATAAAATTCAACAACTACAAGAAAATAAAAGTTATATCACACATATTTCTTCTGAAAGTATACAAAAACTCAACCAAAGAAATAGTTTTCAAGGCACTACAGATTTCTCTCGATTAAAAGAAGTAGATATTATCATTATTTGCGTTCCTACACCTTTAGGGAAACACCATGAACCAGACCTGCAATACATAATTCAAACAACAGAAACAATTCAACAATATCTACAAAAACAACAACTTATTATTTTAGAATCTACCACATATCCTGGCACTACAGAAGAAGTACTCAAACCTATTTTAGAACAAACTGGATTCAAAGAAGGAAAAGATTTTTACTTAGCATATTCACCAGAAAGAGAAGATCCAGGAAATCCAATATATAGCACTCGAAAAATTCCTAAAGTAGTAGGATCAGACACAGAACAAGGGAAAATTTTAGCAAATGCATTGTATAGCACTATTGTTCCTGAAACAGTGACTGTAAGCAATACAAAAACAGCAGAAGCTGTAAAAATTACAGAAAATATTTTTCGTTCTGTAAACATTGCACTTGTCAATGAATTAAAAATGATCTATCAAAAAATGGGGATTAATATCTGGGAAGTCATTGATGCAGCTAGCACAAAACCATTTGGTTTCATGCCTTTTTATCCAGGACCTGGTTTAGGAGGACATTGCATTCCCATTGATCCTTTTTACTTAACATGGAAAGCACGAGAGTACGGTCAAATTACAAGATTCATTGAACTTGCAGGAGAAATCAATACACAAATGCCAAGCTATGTCATCCAACAACTTATGGAAAAACTCAATGAACAAAATAAACATCTACAAAACTCTCGCATTTTAATATTAGGGATGGCATATAAAAAAGATGTAGACGATATACGGGAAAGTCCAAGTCTAACTATTTTTCGACTCCTTTTAGAAAAAAAAGCCATTGTTGACTACTACGACCCCTTTATACCAGTAATTCCTAGCACTCGAGAATTTCCAGAAATCGAAGGCATCCAATCTATACCATGGAATCCCTATACATTTGCAAAATACGATGCCATTTTGATTATCACAAATCATAGCAAAGTAGATTATGAAACATTAGTAGAATGTGCAAATCTTGTTCTAGATACAAGAAATGCTACTAAAAACATACAAAAACATCGAAATAAAATTCATTTAATATAAAATACAATGAATAGAACAAAACAAAAAGTCAAAACCTTCATGATGAAAAGCCTTCGTGCCAGACGCCTATTCTTTCTGAAAGCGGGTAAGCGATATATTATTGGTCAATTTTGGCTTGTTCCCTTAAAAGATCCAATTGTACTAGCAACACATAGAAAATTAGGCAATCCACATCCTGTTACTATATATGGAATCGTTGTTCCAACACAAGATGCTAAAGAATTTATCCAAACTTATAAAAGCATAAAACTATAAAAAAAGTTCGTTGTTTTTCAACGAACTTTTTTTATAAAACAATTTATAATAATATCCATTGTTTTATGCAAAACTATCTTCTACTTCTTTTAATACTTCTGTCTGATGAAGTATATCTTTTTTTATGCCTGTAGGAGTAAAATCAGGAATAGGATTTTTCTTTGCATCATATTTTTCCCATAAAGATATGAGTTTATCTCCTAAATAAATCAATGCAAGAGGTCCTAAATAAATAAATATGAAATATTGCCAAAAAGGCATGTTGATCATGCGTACAGCATTATTGGCGTCCATATTAAAAAGAATAATCGTAACTGCCAGCCAAACTGTAGAAAAATTCGGCCAAGCATCGCCTGAGTGCATAGTTTTTGTGCCTATGGTCTTATTTTTTGTAAATGGCCAAAATAAATTACTTCCCATATAACCTAGTTGATCTTGTAAAACATGAACCCATACTCCTGAAGTAATGACGAGTCCATAAATCACAGCTTTCGACCAGCCTAGCCAAAAACCTAATAAAAACCATCCAATCAAGCCTAAATACACGCCCAAAGTTAAGCTATGACTCCAACGTCTATGCCAAGATAAAAAATCGAGTTTAATCGTACCATCTTTTTGTGGAATGAACATAAAAGATGGCCCTGTCATAATATCTACAAACGTTTCTTTATCATAAACTTGTTTAGAAATTTGGCAATGGATATCTGCTTCTGCTACTGTTTTTCCTGAAAGCTCTGTATTAGGATAAGGAACTTTGGAAAAATTTACAAGATTTCCCATAGTGACACGAACTTTTTTATTATCAATATCAAAAAAGATGCGATATTGTCGCCAAGTATCAGAGCCTTTTTTAATGGTGTGCATGATAATAGATTTTGGTTGTTGAGAATCATGAGCATCATTCAAAGCTTGGGCAATAGTATCAGCAATCATTTGAGGATCTGGATTTCTAGGATCTGGGTCTACAATATAATCGTATTTTTCAAAAAATTGACAAAATTTAAAATCTATTGTATCTGGTAAAATTCCAAAAATCCCACCAAGTACAATAATATATGAATTCTCTAATTGCGATATTTGCATAGCTTGTGGAAAACATGTAGCTGCTGCAACGCCAGAAATAAAATGAGTTAACCCTTTCATTTTTTTACCTTTATAATAATGGTTTTATTAACTTTTATAAAAGTCCCATCCAATGTGCAATGATAGGACCATGACCAGACATATTAAGCATAACAGGAATCAATAGTACGCCCATACAATTCATTCTACGAGAATGAAAAAAAACAGGAATCATACCAATACCTGTACTCACAAGCATGACTGCAATTCCAGGGAAACCTCCCATGTAATATACAACACTTGTAATAAATATAAAAGTAAATATAGAAATGAAACGGTAATTTATTTTTCCAATGAGCCAAATCACTGCTTTTGTACCATACAACATAGTAAAGAAACTAATGGCTCCTGAGATACCAATCACTGCAAGTGCAATATAATAATCAGAGTGACCATGAGATGTATAGACACCTTGTAACATATAAGCCATACCACCTCGAGTGAAGGATGCACCAGGTACAAATAAAAGTAAAAATCCACCTACATAATATACTACTTTGGATGCACCTTGCGAAACAATAAACATACGTTCGTCTCTTTGAGCAGTAGCATGTCCTGCCAACATACCGCCAATACCACCTGTAACAATAGGGAAAATCGCAGCAAAAATTCCACCTAAACAACCAGCACCTGCACCTCGTAAAAACACACGAGGAGTGACATCTAGGCTTTCAGCAATATGTTGTTTTGGTGGTTCTGTTTTAGAAATAATATTTTGTAATACCCAAGGAATAGCAAAAAGCCCTACAAATGTAGGCATAATATTTTGAAACGAAATCTCTATAGGCATCATAGGCTTATACATCACAATAAAACCTAATATACCTGACAATAGAAGCGTCAATAAACCTGCCCATAAATTTTTCCAACCATTGAAAAAACGTAACCATCTTGTTTTTTCACGGTTTTCACCCTTAGGCCATTCTGCCATAATCATGAAAGCTAAAATACACCCTAAAACCCAATGCATATAGGGTGAAACAATTGTACGAAGAGCAGGCAAAAAATAGGGGAAAATAAACGAGGCTAAAAGTAAAAAAGCAATTCCACCTAAACTTCCTACAGCTGTCAACATAGCAGTTTCAAAACCTCTGCCTTGCATCAAAGCTCGTGTTCCTGGCATAGTAACAAAAATAGCACTTTCATCAGGAGCACCTAGGAAAATAGATGGAATTGTATTCAAAATAGAATATGCCACGATTAAAGACATCATAAAGGCAATTAAAATTGAGCTAGAAATAAGACCTTCACGAATAACAGGTAAAGCAAAAAGTAAAGCAAATCCGGCAACATTATAAATATGAAGCGCGGGGAGACAGGTCATTACGGACGCTATGAGCGTTCCAACTACAATAGCACCCAAGAGACCGATAATTTCCATAACTAACCTTTCCAATCAGGAATTATGTCATTCTCTACTTTATTTGTCAAATGTATTATACCTTTATAAATAAAATGTATTATACCTTTATACATTTTATCTTTATACATTTCTATTTATAGACATTTGACAAATAAAAAGAGTCTCCTAGATTCAAATCTATATCAAAAATAGAAAAATTTCCAAATGTAACATTACATTGGTTTGTTCCTAATATTTTTTTTACATTTATAGTTCATTAGGAACCACAGAAGCACTATAAATGTGTTTTTCATCAATTTTTGTCAAAACAATTTGATTTTCTAAAGTTTCTAACTTAATATTTTTCACAACATGATTCATTTTCATAATTTTAAAACATAAACTTGCCATAGAAAATGCAGAATAGCCCCATATAGCAAATTCTTGTTTTTGGAAAGAATGATCCATTTCTTGAATCCACTGATCTTCTTCTTTATTATAATAAATCAATTTTGTTTTTAATAAATCTTCTTCTTCTTCCATAGCAATACTATGAGAAGAAATTTTTGGAATAGGAGCAACACTTGTTGCACCAGCTTGGACTTTTTCTACAACTATTTTCTCTGCAGTTTCTTCTTTGGCTTCTTTTGCCGCAGTTTCTTTTCCTGCAGTTTTTTCTGTAGCAGTTTCTTCATCATCGGCAGTTTTGTCTTCTGCTTCTTCTTTATCATCAGTTTCTTTTATAGCTTCTTTTTCAGTAGCAATTTCTTCTTTAGATTTTACTACAGTTTCTTCTTTATCTGTAGTTTCTTCGTCTAAAGTTTCATCGTCTACTTCTTTATCTAGAGTTTTATCGTCTGCTTCTTCATCTGAAGTTTTATCGTCTGCTTCTTCGTCTGAAGTTTCATCTTCTGCTTCTTCGTCTGAAGTTTCATCGTCTGCTTCTTCGTCTGAAGTTTCAATGTCTGCTTCTTCATCTGAAGTTTCATCGTCTGCTTCTTCGTCTGAAGTTTCATCGTCTGCTTCTTCGTCTGAAGTTTCATCTTCTGCTTCTTTGTCTGAAGTTTCATCGTCTGCTTCTTCGTCTAAAGTTTCATCGTCTGCTTCTTTGTCTGAAGTTTCATCGTCTGCTTCTTCGTCTGAAGTTTCATCGTCTGCTTCTTTGTCTGAAGTTTCATCTTCTGTTTCTTCGTCTAAAGTTTCATCGTCTGCTTCTTCGTCTGAAGTTTCATCGTCTGCTTCTTTGTCTGAAGTTTCATCGTCTGCTTCTTCGTCTGAAGTTTCATCGTCTGCTTCTTCGTCTAAAGTTTCATCGTCTGTTTCTTCGTCTAAAGTTTCATCGTCTGCTTCTTCGTTTAAAGTTTCATCGTCTGCTATTTTTTGTTCATCTTCAGGAATTTCAATTGCTTTTTGAGCGTCTTCTCTTTCATCATCTAAAGAAACAAGAATATCTTCAATATCATCAAGATAATGTGATTTTTTACTTTCATCTTGTTCAGATTTTTTTTCTTCTTGTACAAAGACATCTGTGTCTTCTTCTAAATCTAAAATAAAATCATGATCTGATAGACTTTCTTCTGATTCAATTTCAAAACGAATCTTTTCTCGCAATCCAGTATTGGGAATGACCAATGGTTCAAAAGTAAGCACATCATATTTTTTATGTAAAAAATTTGAAAAATGAAAATCATTACGCAATTCTGCTTCTAAATTAGAAGGTGGTATTAAAAAACCTCGTGTAGATTCCCCTGGTTCAATAGGAAACTCCATATGTATTTTTCGCTTTTTTCTTCTTGTACTAGGAAGAGGAGCATGTAATACAATTTCTTTAGGTTCATATACTGTTTTTTCTAGTTCTGCTTCTGTTTGTTCGACTTGTTTTTTTACTATTTGTTTTGTGGCAACTTGCTGTCTTGGTAAATGTCTTGGCATAACATTTTTTTGAGTTTGTGCCAATGGTTTAACCATATCCTGTATTTTTACTTGCGAAGAGGCTACTTTATCCTGTGTTTTTACTTGCGAAGAGGCTACTTTGGAAATAGTTTCTTGGGAAATTGTCCCTTGTTTTGCTGTTTGTCTTGTTACTTCTTGCTGTTTTAAAGTAGGACTCTGAACATTTTGGGATGGTTGCATGGGTCTTCTAGGTTGCATCTCTTGTGGGCGTGATTGCACACCTTGTGGACGTGATTGCACACCTTGTGGACGTGATGCCTTTTGTTTAGAAACTCTAAAACTCTTTGCTTTTAGCACGGCTCTTTTTGCTAAAAATGTTTCTATTATTTCTGAAACTTCTTTCCATTTTAAATTTTTTGAGATGACAATATCTTGAAATTTTTTAACGCCCTCTTCTAAGCGTTCATTGTCTTTACGGGCATAAAAAATAAAAGGAATAAAACGAGTCTTTTTTTGTGTTTTCAGTTGATTATAAAATGAAATACTACCTTGTCCTGGTAATTCTATTTCAGAAATAATCAAATTAGGAAGTTTTTTTTCTAATTGTGCCATAGCATCTATAGCATTACTTACTGCAATTACTTTATAATCACTAGTTTCTAGATATGTTTTTGTTATATCCCTAGCTTGATCAAAATTATCGACAAGAAGGACGAGTTTTTTTTCTTTTTTCCTGAACAATCTTTTTCTCCGTATTGAAAAGGTATACAAAATTACAAGAAACCACCATGATTACATTGTTATGCTCCCAAAATTTTGGAGATGGCAGACGCTACGTTTTGTTGAAGTTGTGGTGTTTTTTCTTTTGTAGCAACCCAAATTGCTAAAAGAAAGTTTTTTTTGATAGAGCAAAGAAGAATATATTCTTCTTTTCCTTGAATTTTGATTTGTTTTAAATGACTAGAATGAAATTTAGAAAGTTCTTTTTCAAACATAGAAAATGCAAAATACGGTACACTACTTACAGCATCAACATCTATATCTTCCGGTAGATTGGAAGCATATAATTTACCTTTTTCATCTACTAATGCAAGTGCTTGAATAGAACTTTCTTGATCTTTTAATTCTTGGAGAATTTGGTTGTATTTAGCCTGTTCAGTCATGAGATACCCTTTCGAAAATTCAAATGTCTTTATGCTAGAAATTTTATTCTACTGGTTCATTGTTTTGATTTAATTCTTGTTCTTTTTCTTGTATAATCTCAATGACTGTTCGTTCAGATGTGCTATCCATGATTTTTTGCATGACAGTTTTATCATGAAAAATACGTGCTAAACGTGAAACAAATTGTAAATGCAATGGCAATAGAGGAATGGCCAACATAATAAATATATGGACAGGTTGGTCATCAGATGCTCCAAAATCAATGCCTTTTTTAGATATGCCTATAATTATAATTAAGTTTCGAACCACGTCCCAACTTGTTTTTCTAGGATGTGGCATGGCAATTCCATTTCCCAAGGCTGTAGAACATAATTCTTCTCTACTTTGTAAAGATTTTAAAAGTTCATCTTGGTTTCGTAAAAGTCCAGTTTTTTTTGCAATTTCTGTTAATTCTACCAATACTTCTTCTTTATTGGTAGCTTTCATATTTAATTCAATATGACTTTCCACTAATAATTTATGCACGGGAACGGCTTTTTCTAACATTCCTTTTTCCATATCTGCTAATAAATCATCTGAATAATGATTCATTTGCAACTCTAGCCATTCTAATATTTTTTCTTTACTAAAACGAAATTGACTTGCAATTTTAGCTGCAGGCAACTGTCCTTCTTTTGCTAATTTTATCACAGTTCGTTCATTCAAGCGAAGAATTTGTGCCAGTTCATCAGTGGTTAATATATCTTGATATTCTTCGAACATATTTTTTACCTTCATGCTAGAAAATATTATTTGTAATATCAATACTTTTACTGGTAATACTATCAATAATATATATAAATTAATTATTGGCAATTATTATCAATAATATACAAAATTTTTTTCAAAAGAAAAGTAAAAAGTAGAAATGTATTTTGAAAATTTATTTTGAAAATTATTCATAAATCCAAGTTGCACATATTTTTTCATTTTGTAAAATTTTCGTTAATAGTGTATGTTTATTGGCATTGTAAATGCAACTCTCTGTGCCTTCTTTTGCCAATTTCCAAAGATGCTGGATTTTACCAGCCATTCCACCTGTAACATCAATATGGGTAGATCCTGACAATTGAGGAAATACTTTTTCCCAATTGTCAGAGGAAATTTCTGGAATCAATTTTGCATTTTTTTGAATTTTTGGATCAGATTCAAAAACGCCATCTACGTCTGTTCCTAAAGCTACTAAGTTTGGTTTCCACACACTAGCTAAATAACACACAATTTGATCGCCTGATACAATATCTATTCCTGTGGTTTGATCTAAAACTGCATCTCCGTATAATACAGGAATCATGCCGTATTCTGTCATTTTTATAATGGATGAACTAGACATTTCTATGAGTTTTTTATTGTTCATGCTACAACAAGCGTGAGGAGGAAAAGATACAAACGGAAGGTCATATTTCCAAAACGCTTTAGCAACTGCACCATGTAATTTTTTCATTCCTTGGTATATGATCTGAGCTCCTATTGCTTTTTTTTCATGATATTTTTCGTTGATCAATCCATATTGATGTGCTGGAATATGCCCAAAACAACCTGCACCATGAACTACTATGAGTTGGTCTTGTTTTGGATCCCATGCTTGTTGAATTTCTTGTGCTAAACGCTTTAATGTTTTCGTGTTGACTTTAGGCGGATAAGATTCTTTTTTTGTAATAATGGAACCACCTAATTTTAAAATAATTTTTCTCATAAAATGATAGGCGTTTTCCATAGAAAACGCCTTTCTCCTTTATTCACAATGACATCCTTGGCAATTATGAGAAGTGCATGTGCCACATCCACCTCCAATGCTAGAAATAAACTTATTGTTGCTTTTCATTCCAAATGGTGAAAATTTTTTTTTAATATTCCTAGAATAGCATTGTGGACATTGATGTTCTTTCTCTTGTGTTCGAACAAGAAGTTCAAATTTTGCTTGACATTCTTGACAAATAAATTCAAAAAGTGGCATTTATTGTATCGCTCCGTTGATTTGTTCTAAAGCAGTAATTCTATCTTTTATATTACGTATACATTGAATAAAGGAATTGATGTCTTGTTTAAAGTTATTCATTTGTTGAAGATTATGTTTCAATATATTGATGCTTTGTGGAGATAGACCTTGTGGATTTCTATTGTTGCCTTCAAATTCTAATGTCGCATCTTTTAAAACTTTAATATATTGAATCAATTCTTGCAATGTATTTTTTAGTTTACCTACTTCTTGCTGATTTTTTTGAAGAAATTCTTGGTCTCTCGGAAAACCAGTCTGTTGCATTTGTGCTTGTTGCAATCGTGCTTGTTGTGCTTGTTGTGCTTGTTGTGCTTGTTGTGCTTGTTGTGCTTGTTGCTGTCGTGCTTGTTGCAATCGTGCTTGTGCTTGTTGTGCTTGTTGTGCTTGTTGTGCTTGTTGTGCTTGTTGCGGAGCAACAGCAGGAGAAGTCGAACGTATAGAATCTTCCAGTGCTGTTAAAGCTTGGAGCAATTCTGGATACGATTGAAAACGTTTTTTAGGATCTCGATCTATCATTTTAAAAAGGACTTTTGCCAGATTTCTATTTTGAATTTGCTTAAATTTATCTGGCACATTGCCTGTTTGTACAAAATGCAATACGTGTTCTGGTTCTTCAAAAAGATCTGTTCGTTGTAGTAAATAAAATAAAGTTAAACCTAGTCCATACATATCGCTTTGAATGGAATAATCTGCATCTTGATAAATCAACTCTGGAGCTAAATAAAAAAATGTTCCTTTGACTTGATTCATCATAGTAAGTTGGGCAGAGTTTAGCGATTTGACAATTCCTAAATCTACGATTTTTGGTTCTAATGTTCCACTTTCTAATTGAATGTTACAAGGTTGAATATCACGATGTAAAATTTGAAATTTAGAGTATAAAATATGCAAGGCATTGGCAATTTTAATAATAATTCGAAGTGCAAGGTCTTCAGGAATTGTATTGCCTACAAGATAATCATGAATATTTTGTCCTGGCACATATTCCATAACATAATAGCCAATTTTTAAATCAATAACATAAATTCTTGCAATATTAGGGTTTACAATTTGAGAAATTTTATGAATTAATTGGCATTCTCTGGCGAATTCTTTTGCAGCCATTTGATTGGGAGTTTGACGATTAAATTCTTTAATTACGACCATTTTATGCGTTTGCATATCTTCGCCCAACCATTGAAAATAATCATCGGCTGTTTTTAAGAGTTTTTTGGCTACAAACCTTTGATGAAAAACTTTTTCTTCCATAATTTTTAAGCGTTTTAAACGCAACCTTCCCTGTTGTAAAATCTTAGCAAATTAAGCATAATTTAAAGTACAATAACGAATATCAAATATTTTTTGTAGTTCTGGTGAACCATATTCTGCACTTCCACTAAATACTTGAATATTAGGAATAATACTTTTACATTGAAAAGAATGTGTATGACCACATAAAACAGTCAATTGATTATGAGGATATTGCTCCATAATGTGGATTAATTCTTCGCCGACTGCTTTACAACATAAATGGGGCAACCAATCGTTTTCATCCATACCTTCTTCAAAAACGCAAATTTCTGGAAAAGGAGGTATATGGGTTGCTAAAATCACATGTTCATAACGTTCCAAAGCTTTGGGAAGAATATGACGAAAATATTCCGCAACTTCATCTCCTAATGATTGTAATTTTTTTTGTAAAGCTGTCTTTTCTTCTTCATGAAAACAATCAGCCAATTCTTTAACTAGTAAATGATCATTCATAATAACAATAGAGTTGATAAAATCACCATATCGGGCATCTGCCCAACCATCATGACCGACTAAAGCTGTATCTGCAGTTAAATGAACGACTCCAGAACAAGGAAGCCAATTCAAAAACAAATTTTCCATATGCAAATGATATATAGAGGAGCGTACTTTTTCTAAAGAACCATAATAATAATCATGGTTTCCTAGAACAAAATAAATGGGTCGTTTTAATCTTGTTTGCATCATTTTTAAAAAATAGCTACAATCTACAGCTTCTGCAATATCTCCCGTTATTAACAACGCGTCCCAAAACCTCTTTTCTAGCATGCTTAGAAAAGCTTCCAATGGTTCTGGTTCTAGAAAATTTAAATGAATGTCTGTCACCCATGCTAACTGAAAAGAATTTGAATCCATATCCATCCCTTTACAAAAAATTTGTTTTTCGACACAATCCCTAATATACATTGCATCAAACGAAAGAAATAGAATACAAAATCAATTTTTATTAATATATCAGTTTTATTGTTTAATTGCTAGAAAAAATATTTTTATTTTTTTAGCAAAGCATATTTAACTTTTATGTGATTTTAAAACTTCTAAAATATCATCATTTTAGAAATTCTAGAATATAATCAATTTCTATAATAATATAAGTTTAAAACTTCTAAAACATCATCATTTTAAAACTTCTAGGACATAATCATCTGCAATCGTGTGATCTTTTAAAATTTAGAAACGAATTTTCTAATCCTTGGAAACTCAAAATAATTCAAAATATTTTTTCTAGCAAAGAATATTTAACTTTTATATGATTTTAAAACTTCTAGGACATAATCAATGTCTGCAACAGTGTGGTCTGCTGAAATTTGGAAACGAATTTCCTCATCACCTTTGGGAACTACAGGGAAATTCATGCCTGTTGCTAAAATGTTGTTTTCTGTTAAAAAATGAACAAGTGCTTTTGTTTTGGCAGTGTCTCGAACCATAAGAGGAACAACAGGGTGATCGCCTGGTAATGTTTCCCAACCTGCCAATTTCAAACCTTCTCGAAATTGGTTTGTGACTTGTTTTAGATGAGCTAAAATTTTAAGACCTTGAGGACTATCTAAAATGTCAATAGATGTAAGAGCTGCACAAGCTTCTCCCACTGTAATGGGATTAGAATAAATATAAGTAGGTGCTGTTTCACGGAGATGTGCAATGATTTCTTTTTCTGAAACAACGTAACCACCATTTACCCCAAATGCTTTTCCTAATGTACCAATCAGTATATCTACTCGTGCGTTTGTATATTCTTCTGTACCTCGTCCTGTAGCTCCAAATGCACCAACACCGTGAGAATCATCCATAATAGTAACAACACCTTCTTCAAATTTGTCATCATATTTATTACAAATATTGACAAATTCTTGCAAAGGAGCATTGTCACCTCGCATACTAAAAATACCGTCTGTAACAACAATGACTCGTTTTGCATTTCCTATAGATTCTTGCAAGCAACGATCTAGATCAGACATGTCATTATGTTTGTAAATTTTTTTATCACTTGGGCGAGCCATTCTCATAGCATTGATAATGCAATTGTGGTTAAGTTCATCACTAATCACAATCGTTTCTTTTGTTAAGAGTGGGAAAATTACTCCTATGCTTGTAGTATAAGCAGCACTAAAAAGCATACCAGCTTCTCTTTTATGGAATTGTGCTAGTCGTTCCTCTAGCTTAACGTGTGGCAAATAAGTACCACTAATAAATCGAACAGCACCTGGACCAACACCATATTCTCTGCTACCTTTTTCTTCTGCTTCGATTAATTCAGGCTTGAGTGACATGCCTAAATAAGAATTGGCGTTCATCTTAATAAATTCTTTCCCCTCATATCCTTGCACATAGTATCGAGGACCATAAGGTGCTTGGGCAGGCTTAATGCCAGTGATAACCATTTCATGCCCTTTTCGCACGCCTTTGTCTTCTAATTCTTGTAATGATTTTTGAAAAACGCCAATAATTTTTTTCGTTGCCATGTCCAACTCCTTTAATTCTTCGTATATTTTTACTTTATTTTTTGAATCCATTTTTTTTGATTGTCTCGCGGTGTGAAAATTTGTAGTTCTTTAGGAACTGGCGTTTGGAGAACATGTGTTGCTTCTGGAATTTTTTTCTGTTGCAATAAATTTTCTACTTTATGAAAGATATACTCCTCTTCTAACGCACTATTTAAAATATGTTGCCATTTAGAGTCACTAATTTCTGAAGAATAATGATGGATGATTTCTTTGAGAAAATCTAATTTTTGTTCTATAGTAAGTTGATTTTTTTTATATGTTTGTTTTAAGGCTTCTTGAATAATAAACTCTCGCTGATCTTGTGGAAGAACATTGGATGGTGATTTTAATAAAATTTGATATGCACCCATATAATTTTTATGTTGCAATTCTTGTTCAATTTGAATTCTCTCATAACTTTTATGTAAATAAAAAAATTGAGTAAAAATTATGGTTAAAAATAAAATAAGTAAAATAACAGTCATTGCAATAATATGCCTTGTTTCTCCACCTAATCGATGCCATAATGTTTCTATAATAAGGTTTGTATCATAAATGGTAACATAAGAAAACCTACGATATCTATTAATTGCCTGCATAAATTCATCTGCACTTTTGTACCTATGTTTACCTTGTTTTTGAAGTGCTTTTAGAACAAGACAATTTAAAAGCAAAGGACAATTTTTCATTGGTTCTGGATTGTCGCGCACAATAGAACGCAACACTTTTTCTTGACTTCCTTGAAAAAGAAGATTGCCCGTTAAAAGATGATATAATAATGCTCCTACGCCATAAATATCTGTATGAACACCTAATTCTGTTCCTAAAATTTGTTCTGATGCCATATAATGCGTAGTTCCTACAATATATCCTGTTTTTGTGAGAGATTGAAATTCCAATCCTGCAAAATTAGAAAATACTTTCGCAATTCCAAAATCTAGAATGCGAACTTTCATACCTTCTTTTGTTTCTTCAATCATAACATTCGCAGGCTTAATATCTCTATGAATAATCCCTTTCGCATGTGCAATTTTTAAGGCTGTTAAAACTTGATATGCAATTTCTAATGCATCAGGAATAGGAAGTTTACGTTTTTCTTCTAAGATACTTTTAAGGCTACGTCCTGGGCATAAATCCATGACCATAAAGTATCCACCTTTTTTGCTACGATGTAGATTTCGCACCATAACAATTCCTGAATGTTGCAATAATGAGGCAATTCGTGCTTCATGAATGAATCGTTTTTCTTGGTGTTCTGTGATAGAATCTGTATTCTTTAATATTTTTACAGCAACTGGCAATTGAAAGCTTAAGTCAATGCCTCGATACACTCTCCCCATAGCACCATCTGCAATGTACGATTCAATTTTATATCGTTTGGCAAGAATTTTTCCAATTAGGTTGTCTTTTTTATTGGCCAAAAGTGTCTTTGTCGTAAATTGAATGCTTGTATTCAATCTTGGTATTTTAATATAGCGTCTACAATTATTGCATCGAATTTCAGAACGCATATCTTCCGTGTTAATTTCGATCCTTGTTCCGCAAGGGCAACCTAAAATAAAATATGGCATTCTTGTTCACCTAAATTGCACATTTTTATATCATCATCTTCAAAAATAACATCTACATCTTCGCCACCAACCATAATCGTTGGTTCCATTAGTTTTTATATAAATAAATCATCATCATCTTCAAAAATAACATCTACATCTTCACCACCAACCATAATCGTTGGTTCAATCATTTTTTCTTTTTTAATTTCTTCCACATCTGTTCTTCGAAAATAGAGTTGACCTTGGTATCGATATGCTGGTAAATTTCCTTTTCTAATAAGTTGTTGTATTTCATTTTGTTCTAGTTGCAACTCATTGCTCGTTTGTAACGCTGAATAATAAACATTGGGAGGCAACATACCAAGTTCTTGAATTTTTACAGGAGACGGCATATTGTGTCCTATAATAGGACGATTCACAGGAGGCTGAGGTATATTGATATTTTTCGACGCACTAGACTTTGCTACGGGATTTCGTAGGAACACCATATCGTCATCACTTTCTTCTGGTTCATCTTGGAACAAAGGCAAAACCATAGTAATGTCAACATCTTTATTTTGTTGCAAATTCAAAAGATCTTTCTTTTTTAAACGTCCATTGGGCAATATAGTCAACAATTTTTCTCTAATAAAACGATGAATATCAGCTTTAGACACAGATAAAATATTCATAGCTTCTTGTAAACTACAAGTTTCCTCTTCTATACTAGGAGTACGTGATTGCATAGGTGGTACGTTGGGGCGTTGTGAAATCGGTGGTATACTAGAAGGCATAGGTGGCACGCTAACTCGAGACGGAATGGGTGGTACCATAGAACGTTGGAACGACATCGGTGGCTTCGTACTTTGTGGTGGAATCGGTGGCACCATGGATCGATGGGGTTGCATCGATGGAACTGTACTTCGTGGTGGAATCGGTGGTACCATGGATCGATGGGATTGCATCGATGGCACTGTACTTTGTGGTGGAATCGGTGGCATCATGGATCGATGGGGCGATACAGGTACATTCGAAGAACCTCTGCTAGGATAAGGATTGACCACTACTTGATTCGTTGGCATGGAAGAAATATAAGGAGTATCTTTAATCAAGGTGGGTTCTATGCTTTGTGATGTTTTACATTTTGCATTGACTTGATCTTTTGAAAAATAATATTTATTTCCAATTTTTGTAGTTTGTAATTCTGCTCTTCCTACCATTAACTGCAATTGTCTAGAATCAATATTTAAGAGTTGCAATACTTCATCCCACGTATAATATGTAGTAACACCTTGCATAGCAATATCGTCTTGTTGCATAGTTGAAGATACAGACGAAGACGGTGCATGATAAATTGCAGATGATGAATCCTCTGTTTCTTTTTCTAATAAATCTGAAAATTTTTGAAAATCTGCTTTTCGTAAACTTGTTTCTCCTTGGTAATGATATGTTCGAATTTGATATTTTTTCAATATTTCTGGCAAAGTTTCAATAGGAATGCGTAAAATTTCAGCCACTTCACGCAAAGGATAAAACGATTTTCTCAATTTTGTAAAATCAATTTGAAAATTTGATCTTGATGGGGAAATTATAGCAATAGGTGTGTGAGGATCGCAAAAAGAAATTGTGTCTTCTGGAAATGCAAATTGATCTTTTTCTTCTTCTGGCAAAATAACAGTAGGTTCAATTTTTTGAACATATTTAAGAACATCTTGTTTTCTAAATTTCATTTTCCCTTGGTCAGGAATTGCCTCAATTTTTTGATGAGCAATCATTTTTTTCAGCTCATTGGGAGTTATTTGCAATTCATATAAAGCTTCATCAAAAGATAAATATTCTATCTCAGAAGAAGGGTCAGATTTCAAACTAGTAGCGGAAGTGTATACATTGCTCATCATATCTTGAGGTATGGCAAGTTTTTGTTTATGACCTGAAGAAGCAGCTTCCACAACCATAGTGGCATCTACCATGCGTTCGCTTCGAATGGCATCAATTTCTGATTTAAGAAATTCTGGCATCCCTTGTGCATTATGAAATACTGAAACTTCACCATCTGCAATCATTGCTTCTAGTTCTGCCTCATCCATTTGTAGCATACTTAAAGCCCCATCTAAGGTATAGACATCTTTTGATTGATTAGCAGCTCTAAAATTATCCATTAAGGGATCGAGAGAATAGTCTGGTTTGCTATCTCTTCTTGTTGAAAAATTAAAATCATCGTCGTATTCATCATCCACTAACGACACATCACTATCACTTGCCATTACAATAGTCGCATCTATTTGACGCAGAGCAATATATTGGTCAATTTCTTGTCTATCAAATGTGATTTTCCCATTATCATTATAAACTTGAAATGTTCCTTCATTTATCAAATTTTGTAATTCTGGTGTTTCTATTTGCAATGCATTCAGAACTTGATTCCAATTATATCTCTGCTTAGAAGCTAAAATTCTTTCCACATCACTTCCGCGAAATTTAAGATCCCCCTCATGGATCGTAGGTCGCAGTTCTCCTGTCTCAATCCATTTATTGAGTTCTTGAGAATTGGACTGTAGTACTTTGAGTACTTCTCCGAAAGTATAAAAATCTGCCATGAATTCTTTCCTTATACGGCGATACCTTAATTGCTGATTGTAATCTTACATAAGCTTCTAAAGTGTATATAACTATTTTTTACTTTTTTTGTGTCTTTTTTCAGGTTTTTCTTGAAGCAAATATGCCTGTTCATATTTTTTTTTGTATGGGATATAATCTTTTTTAAGTATTTTTTGTAATTCTCTTTGACCTAAAAAAGAAATATAAAATAAGCTAAAAGGAAGGTTTGTAGAGAGAATATCTAAAAACACTTTTGGTGTAGAAAAACTTGGCCAAGCAAGAGATACAGTTTGAGATTCCCAAGAAGTTATAGTAAGTATTTCCCCGTGGATTGTAATCGATTGGATAAAATACCATGGCCAATATAATGTCTGCAACATTGTTTTAATTTGAATTCCACGTTCACTAATAATATACGTTTGAAAAGTAAAATACAATAACTTGCCTATCCATGCCATAGAAAACAATAGGGTAAAAATCATAGCAAATTGATAAAATAAAGGAAATTCACTATAATGTGCATGATTTTGATAAGGAATATACATAAAAAGATAAAAAGGAATAGACAACCAAAGGCAAATAAAAATAAGGTGACGTCCTATATGTTTTCCAACATTAATAGAATACGTTGTTGTGGTAGAAGCTTGTTGCATATATTTCTGTCTTTTTTCAGAAGAATTGAATTCATTTTCTTCCATTTTTTGTTGTGCTAAATCTTTCCACTCTTGAAGTCGTTCTTTATATTGTACCATAGTTTGATAATATCGTTCTTCTAAAGGAGAAATGCGACCATGATACGCTTGGCAACTTTGATAAAATAAGACTCCTCCTAAAATAAATCCAACAACATACACTGCACCTGCTAGACAAGCATGGATCAAGGGATGAGGAAACAACAAAAAACAAGATCTAAAACTTAAAATAGTAGTAGCTAACCATAAAAGCGAAAACAATAAAAAAAATCTTGACATTGCTTTTACTTTTTCTCTTTGTTCTTGAACAGTAAGGTATACAAGAGAAATATTTGGCATACATTGCCATAATAATACTAAGGCAACTCCATAACAAATTAAAGTAATATTGGGAATAGGCATAGAAAATAATGCAAAAAAATTCGCCAATACCATAAAAATGCAAAATCCAAAGCATTTTATATAAAAAATGAATGACAATGGAGATGTATAAAGAGCTGAAATATGATGCATAAACATTCACCTAAACTTTCACAGTATCTAATGCAGCTAAAAGTTCTTTGACACTTGAATAACGTTCTTTAGCATTTTTATTCAATGCTTTTTGAACAATACTTTGTAAAGTATTGGGAACAGTAGGATGAAAACTAGGACATGGTTTTTCTCGAATTTCATGAACAATTGCTAATGCAGTGGCACCAGTAAAAGGCTTTTTATGTTCTATTAACTCATAAGCAACCACACCCCAAGCCCAAATATCAGAACGAAAATCCACATGAAAAGAATTTATAGTTTGTTCAGGAGACATATAATGAAGATTGCCAATCGCAGTTTTCATACTTTGTGTAATGTTTCCCAAAGAAGCATCTGGTTTTTCCCAATATTTGGCTACAAAAAAATTTCCTAATCGCAAAGAACCATTTAAACTGATATAAATAGATTTGCTAGAAATGCCACGGTGAACAATCCCTTTTTTATATAAAGTATTCATGGCTTGTGCTAAACGTCGTAGAATAGTGATGATTACAGAAATAGGCAATCTTTCTTTCTGTAATAATTCCTCCAAAGTCACTCCAGCTATATATTCTGCAGGAACATATGCATATCCTAATTCTTGATATTTTACAAATTTATCCACAGACAAAATATGATTGGCACAAATTTTTGACGCAATCGTATAGCCACGTTCTATTCTTTTTAAAACAGTTTTCCAACCTTTTTTAGCACGATTTAATTCAAATTTATAAAAATATCGAATAGGACTACCTGGAATATATTTTTCTAAACCTTGAATTGCTAGATAAACAGTTGCAAACGACAAAATGGAAACTTTTTTTACACGACTATCTACCATAGTTTCAGAAAACGTTGTCCATAAACATTCTGGACACCAAATTTTACCTTGAAAAAAGACAGCATTTTTATTGTGCACATCTTCCAAGCTCCATTCTTGTTTACAAGTTTTAAATGAGCATGGCGTTGGATCTTTTAAATTAAAACAACGGCAAAGATGCTGTGATAAATCTGTTTCTCCTTGAAACAAAACAGAAGAAAGCAATTGAGTATTTTCTTTTACTGTTTGTGTTTGATAGAAAGCAGGTTGAGAAACAGAAAACATGGCTTTTTCTTGCATATTTTTTAAGGCATGTACAATTTCTTGTGCATGATTAAACCGTTTATTGCGATTTTTATCTAGCATTTTATTTAAAATGCGTACAAATAATTCTGGCAAACCTTGGCAAAACTCTTGAATATAAAGACAATTTCCTAAACTATGATTGAACAAAATTTCTTCTTTATTCTCGCCTGTAATCGGAGCTTGACCTGTTAATAAATAAAAAATGGTGCATCCTAAAGAATAAAAATCTGTGCGATGATCTATCTTTTGTATACCTCTAGCTTGTTCTGGTGCCATAAATCCTAAACTTCCCCAAGAAAAACCAGACAATGCTACAGATGCTAGTGACTTAGGACATGCTAATCCAAAATCACCAATATAATATTCGTCTAAACCTTTAGATATAATATTTGCAGGCTTAATATTTCGATGGACTATATTTGCATCATGAGCACACTGTAAAGCTGGCAATATATTTTTTAAAATCTCTATCACCTCATCTAAAGAATATACACCCTTATCTTGGCAACATTTTTCTAAATTTATTCCAGGATTATATTGAGAAACAGCATAAAAAAAATTTTCTTTTTCTTGGACTTCATAATTAGAGATTATATTGGGATGGACTAACCCTACAGATGCATTTGCTGCTTGTAGAAACATATTCCAAGCATTAAAAGATTTCATTTCATCTATGACAGTAGATTCAAAAATTTTTACTACAACATGTTTTTGCATCTTTGATGAATATGCTAAGTATATTTTTGATTTCCCTGAATGTATCCACCGTTCTAGTCGATAATCTTCTATACTTTTGCTTACCCAAAAATCGTCCATAACATTATAGGCGTATCTGTTACGCCACTCCTTACTAAGAATTTGATCATCGCAAAAAACTATTGTTTGCCACAAAATTTGTGAAATCAAATAGACTAATTAGTATTATACAGTTAAAAAAGACAAGAAACAACAAAAAAAAATTCTGATATTGCTTTTATATAAATCCTTAAAAGAAAAATCCCTAAAAAAATTCTGATGTTGCTTTTATATAAATCCTTAAAAGAAAAATCCCTAATTGTTAAAAAAATTGTTTTTTCATTTTCTTTTTGTTACAATGTAGCACAAAAAAATATATTAGGAAAATAAAATATGGATATAAATCTTTTAAAAACAATTGAAGAGCGGGTTCAAGCTGCACTGGCGCATTCTAAATTTTATCAAGAATTATATAAAAATAAACAACTTTCTCCATTTACAGAAGAAGTCTTCAAAAGTCTACCCATTGTGACTAAACAAGAATATTTAGAACGTTGCGATCGAAAAGACCTTAACAATCTCCAAGATGAATGCAACCTAGCATGTTTTACAGGAGGCAGTACTGCAGTTCAAAAAATTACATTTTGGAACTTATCCTATAGCAAACGCCAAATTTTTATTTTATCACAAGCCATGAAAAAGTTAGGCATCCAACCTGGCGACATTGTACTCAATTTATTTGCACCAGGGATGTGGGGTGCTTTTGAAGGATTCAATCGAGGGCTAGAAGAAACAGGTTGTACTATTATTCCTTTAGGACATCATCATTCTATGGAAGAAATCGTAAAATTCATTCTAGAATTTCACCCTACTGTAATTATTGGTATGCCTCACATCCTTGTGGCACTCATTGAACATCTTCTATCCACAGAAGAAACAGAACAAGCATTGAAAAATATTAATAAAGTTCTGTATGCTGGCCAAGGAATTACAAAAGAACAATATTCCTTTATCAAACAATACATTCCACAAATTTCATCTCCTATCTATTCTGCCACAGAATCTGGAGTAGTAGGCTACCAATGTAAACATTGTCCACCAGGTTTTTTTCACAAAAGTCCTGACGTGTACATCGAACTTTTTAAACCAGAAAGCAACACGCCGCAAGAAAAAAAAGGCGAAGTAGTTATTACAAGCCTTGCCAATCGAGTTGCTCCTTGCATTCGTTATAGATTGAGCGACTTCATTGAATGGCAAGACAAACCTTGTGCTTGTGGAGATCCAGCACAACTCTTTCATATTAGCGGTCGCGTTGGTGACTTATGCGTTTTAAAATGTCCTTACAGCGACATTGTCACACCTATCACACAATATTTAAGAAATCGAATCAGTCAAAATTTGCAACTCTATATTGATGAAGTGAACATGAACAATGCACCCCACAATCGTCTCACCTTTCGATACCAACCATTCCCAGGAACTACAGAAAAAGAAAAAAAACAATTGCATGATGATTTTCAAAATTTTTTACAAACAAAACACCCGATCATATCCAATTGGATTCAAAGAAATATAGAATACGTAGAAATTCAAGAAATAGATGACTACACTATGCTTAAAAATCCAAAAACAGGGAAAATTCGACTAGTTGTAGATACAAGAAAATATATATAACATCTCTGACATTCTAAATTAAAAAATATATAATTCTAATATAACATTCAAAAATATTCATTGTATTTTTAGTTGTATTTTACACTGTTATTTTTTATAATGATCGAATCATCACATAATTTTTTGAAAAAATTTTGCAATTTTTTTATATTTTTGCTAGGGATAGAACATGAAAAAAAGGTTTTTCATTTTATCAGCAGTCATAATATTGGGATGGTGTTGTTGCTACCTTTTTGTTTTAAGACCATCTGAAAAACAAATCCAACGCTCAAAAAAAAGCATTCAAGAACATACAGAAAGCATCGCTACCTTACACTCTAGTGAATACGATTTACAAGAAGAATCCCTTTTAAAATGGATAGCCAAAAAAAATGAAATAGAATCTAACATTCAAAATATTTGCAATAAAGTAGGCATAAAAAAACTTTCGCAATATTCTACTAGCATTCTAGATTTTCGTAGCGAAAAAGAAACAAAACTACAAAGTTTACGCCCCATAGCAAATAAACTAGGCATTAAATTTCCTATAGAACTGGGCTTTGATTCTATTTCTTCTATTTCTTATAACCATTGGATTCGATTGCACTTTATTCAAGAAATCATCCTACGATTTTTTAAAATATGTGAAAAAAAAGATAAAGGGAACATCATTTCCATTCAATATCCTGATTTAGAAAAAGAAATAGAAAAAATTTTCTTATCAAAAATTGATATAGAAATGACAATAGAAAGCAATTACCAATTCTTACAAAGCTTTTTACAAGAAATGTGCAAAGATACAGAAGACAAAACATTCTTTCTATTATCTGAAGTGCAAATTGTAACTAAACACCAAGACATACTTACAACAAAAATAAAATTTTCTGCACTTATTCTTTCACCAGAACAAGATATACAAGCACCTATGGACAATGAAAATCTTATCCATACAAAAGACAATCTAGAAACTGTGCCCATTTGGGAAAGATATTAAATTGTAAAAATATATAACATATAAGGATGCAAAATGAAATTATTTTGTTTTTTACTTTTATTTATAATTTGGTATCCCACAGCAAAAATCTCCGCAGAAATCTTTCAATTTTATATGACAGATAAAACTCTAAAAGTAAATACAGACTACATTGAATGGGATAAACTTGAAAATAAAATTATCACGCAAGAAAGAGATATATCTTCCCAAAACATCTTATGCAAAAACATTGTAGAAATTAGTGGCAAACAACCAACTATTTCAAAAGATGATACAAAACTCATTCTTGGGGACAATTCTGTATTATATGGACATATCACAAACGGCACACCACGATCAATCATTTGGGAATCGCCTACTTTAGGAAACATAGAAATTGAATTGACTCAGCTGAAAGAGATTGTTTGGCAAGAAATAGAATCTCAACATCATCTAGATATGGATTGTCTATATTTTAAAAATGGTGATACTTTAGAAGGTCTCATTGAAAGTGTAGGTCAAGGTATCGTTACTATCGAACATAAACATCTAGGAAATCAAAAAGAATATTTTGAAAACCTAGCTAAAATTGTATTTGTTCCACTAGATTTTAACATAGAAAAAAACAAAATTAAGGGAATGTCCATTATAGGAATCCTTCAAGATTTCAGTTTTATCCATGGAAATATCCTCAATATTACTAATGACGGAGTCACTATTCTAACATCATTTATAAAACACCCCCTTCTTCTTCCTTGGAACAAAATCAGCAATATTTTATTTGAAAGCAATGAATTTATATATATTAGCGATTTAGACGAAGAATTATATCATATCAAATACACACCTTATTTTAACGTGACATTTCCTGCAAAAAAAGATAAAAACCAACAAGGCGGCTCTATTGTATTAAATAATCGCTACTTTTATAAAGGCTGGGGCGTCTGTTCTCGAACAGAAATCATCATCCAATTACAAAGAAAATTTCAACGATTCCAATGCACAGTAGGACTTGATGATTCTGTCCTTCAAGCTTATGCAAAAAATTCCACAATGATCGGTGGAAACGTCAATATTCAAGTATGGACAGATTCCATCCTCTCTTACCATAGCGAAGAATTTACAATTTTTAATAAACCAGTAGAACTAGATATAGACATTAGAAACGTATATACCCTAAAATTACTTGTAGATTTTGGAGAAAACGCCCATGTACATGATTTTGTCAATTGGGCAGGTGCTCGCCTCATTCGTTAATTATTACATGGATACTAGCAATGAAATTTATTTCATTTTTTAAAAAACAACAGAATTTTCATACAAAAAGAGGTTGTCCTTATCCTCTTGGCACAACTATTTATAAACATGGGATCAACTTTGCTATTTTTTCAGAACATGCTACAAAAGTTACCTTAGTTCTTTTTTCTCTTCATGAAGAACAACCTTGGTGTGAAATAGAACTTGACCCAAAAATTAATAAAACAGGCAACATATGGCATATTTTCATAAAAAATTTATTGCCCAATCTACGCTATTCCTATCGCATGGACGGTATATATAACCCTAAAAAAGGACATTTTTTTCAAGAAGAAAAACTACTTTTTGATCCCTATGCAAAACAACTCTTTCCCCACTCAAATTGGGGAGAAAATATGCAAAATACAAAGCCTTGGATTGCAAACTCCTTTTTTTCTTGGGAAGATGATACACCTCCGAACATCCCTTGGGACGAACTCATTATGTATGAACTCCACGTCCGAGGCTTTACAAAAGACGATTCCTCTTGTGTGAAACACCCTGGAACATATTTAGGATTAAAAGAAAAAATTCCCTATCTACAAGAACTAGGAATCAATGCAATAGAACTTCTTCCTATCCATGAATTTTATGAAACAGAAAATATAAACTACAATCCCATTACAAAAGAACGACTCTACAACTATTGGGGTTATAGCACAAATTTATTCTTTGTTCCTAAATCTGCCTATGCTGTCAAAAATGCATGCATAGAATTTCGAGAATTTGTCAAAGCATGCCATAAAGCCAATATAGAAGTTATCTTAGACATTGTAGTTAATCATACGTGCGAAGGGAATGAAAAAGGACCTACATTACATTTTAGAGGAATAGACAACAGCATCTACTACCTTATGAATACAGAAGGCAATTTCATGAACTTCAGTGGTTGTGGAAACACAGTTCAATGCCAACATATTGTAGTCCAAGAATTCATCCTAGATGTGCTACGATATTGGGTAGCAGAAATGCATGTAGATGGATTCAGATTTGATTTAGCAAGCATACTATGTCGAGATTGCCAAGGAAAAATGTTAGAATCACCTCCTTTAATAGAACGCATCTCTAAAGACCCCATCTTAAAAAATTGCAAACTCATAGCAGAACCTTGGGATGCCGGTGGAGCATATCAAGTTGGCTCTTTTCCCCATTACAATCGATGGGCAGAATGGAACGGTTACTATCGCGACAAAGTCCGTGCTTTTCTAAAAGGAGATTCTGGCATATCTGCTGACTTTGCAAATTGTCTCATTGGCTGTCCTCAAATGTACAAAGAAAAACAACGTCCAACCTATCATTCCATCAACTTTGTAACATGCCATGATGGATTTACATTGGCTGACCTTGTTTCCTACAACGAACCCCATAATTACTTAAATGGTGAGGACAACAAAGATGGATGCAAAAATAACTATAGTTGGAATTGTGGTGAAGAAGGTCCCACTACAAATGAAAAAATACTACAACTACGAAAAAGACAAATTAAAAACTTTTTAACAACACTCCTTATTTCACAAGGAGTTCCCATGTTATTAGCAGGGGACGAATTTTGTCGTACACAAGAAGGCAACAACAATGCCTATTGCCAAGACAATAAAATTTCATGGCTAGATTGGAACTTCCTTTATAAAAACAAAGAAATATTTCGTTTTACAAAACATTTAATTAAATTACGGAAACAATACTATTCCACAGATGGGAAAATCAAATGGCATGGAATTCAACTAAACAAACCTGATTGGAGTTACGAATCCCACAGCCTAGCATTAGAAATTATCTCAAAAACAAATACACATATCTATATTGCAATGAACGCTTTTTGGGAAGATTTACAATTTGAAATTCCTAGCCTAATAAACAAAACTTGGAAACTCTATGTTGACACTTCTAAAAAAACTCCCAACGATATAGTAGACAAAACAAAAGCAACCACATTTTTTAACACAACATACCTTGTTTCCTCCCGTTCCTTTATTGTACTCATTGCAGAATAAAAAAACTATAACTACATATAAAAGATCCGTGAAAGTCAATAAGCCACAAAAGAAAAGATCCGTGAAAGTCAACAAGCCATAAAAGTTAGATACACAGCAAGTGTATAACAAAACAAATCATCATAGTTGATGAAAAAATTTTTTACATGACTGGTATAAATGATGGAAATATTATTATGGGTTTTATCTAGCATCATATTAACGTTTATCATCTCCTCGTATTGGCAAGAAAAAAAAGCAGAAAGACGTGCTAAAAAAATTACAGATAAAAACTCTGTGGGAATGCCTACATTATCTATGGCATTTCAAAATGAAAAAATACGAGAAGAATTTGGACGCAGAATATCGAAAAAATCCCAGAAAAAAAACATTTTTACATGGATAGCCTCTTTATTTTTTTCAAAAGAAATACAACAAAAAGACAACAACATAAATAAAATAGAAAAAGAAACAACATTAGGTATATCCTCTCGAATTCCTGAAGAACCAAAAGCAAAAGTGGCTAGTGTACAGCCAAAACCACGTTGGGTTCAACCAGAAGCACCAAAACCAGTACCAGTACAAGAGCAAAAACTAGAACACGAACTAGAACTAGAACACGAACTAGAAAGTGAACAAGCCAATCGCACTGACGAAACAGTCGTGGAAATCTCAGAAATCGGAGATATTATAGAAGAACAAGCTGATCCAGAACGAGAACTCATAGGTGAAGAAAATTACTATGATCCTATGCTATATACAGAAAAAATCACACATAGACCAAGCTCCGAAGAATACATAGAAGACACCAGCTTACCAAAAATACAAGCATTGTACATGCACATACCAGAAATTGTAGAACAAGGGCAAACAGACATATTGATTCCATTGCGACTCCAAAATCTAGATAAAATTCCCATTTACCTCATATCCACTCGCTTATACTATCGTTGTCAATTAGAAGATATACAAGGCGAATACAAAGTCATCAGTTCTACAAGCACCTCGGAACTCATTCCACCTAATTCAGAAAAAGAAATCATTCTACATGTAGATATAGCCACAGACATACCTATTGGTCAAGCTGCTATCACCCCTATATTGCTTGTCAGTTGGAACGACAATGTACCCCAAGAACTAGAACTCGTCTCCGAAGAACCATATATCTGGACTGTACAACCTCGTGGTCGCACGTTTGTCATCAGCACAGAACACTCTGATAGAGAAATCGCTGGTATCCCTTTTTGGGTAAAACTAGAAGCATGGTGCAATAATCAACCTGATATTGACTATTCTGGCGTTAGTCGCATCTACTTCGATATCGTAGATTCTTCTAACCAAACAGCCGCACAAATTCCCAATTACCTAGACTTATCCTTTGACCATGGAAAAACCATTACAGAACGCAACTTCTGTTTTTACAACACAGTTGAAACATACCTTCTCCGTGCCAAAGATACACAAGCTGGTGGTCCTCAAGGCACCTCCAATATGATTGCTATTAAACCAGGAGAACTCGGCAGTTTTCGATTAGAACTCGACACGCCACAAAAAAATAACACAGTTCTAGAAGGACGATGCCACCTAATCGCCTTAGATATGTACGAAAACATAAAAACAAACTACCATACTGACACTATACTCGCATCTTCCGAAGGCAAAATCAAAGGCATACCTAGTGTAGGAAACGTAATTAGCGGAGCAAATTTTCAAGATGGAATTGCTGACCTAGTTTCACTAGGCATTAAAATTAATGTTCCAGAATTAACAGAAGGTGGAAAAGTAGTAAAACTCATTGCTAAAGCCAATGGGAAAATCGGCTATAGCAATGAAATCACTCTTATTCCTTCTACAGTCATGCCGCCTTCTGCCACGCAAGCTCTCTTACGAAAACTCTGGGGCTATCGAAAAAAACGAATCTGGATTGCCAACACAGATGAAGAAGTCACCAATGATCTACAAGAAAATTTTCAAAACGACTATGATGTTCTAGTACGAACCTTAGAATTAGACCATCTAGACGTACTCATTGGCAATCCTCCAGACGTACTCTTTTTAGATGCATCTACCACAGAATCAGAAGGATACGCTATTTTACGAGAAATTCGCCGTACACCCAACATGGAAGGGATCAATATTTTTATCATCGGATCCTCTACAGAATCAGAGCGAAAAATTTCTGAAGTACTTCGTAGCGGTAGCATTTATCTAACAAAACCAATTAGCATACCAACGCTACGTGCCATGGTTGCTGACTTGCTAGAAACCACCTCTATGGAACATGGTCACATGCCTACACGAGGTGCTCGCATGCAAGGTAGCGAAGGTCACATATACCAAATCATTTCTAAAGTAGGTGAAGGTGGCATGGGCTACATCTACGAAGCCAAACGACTACGAGATCAAAAAAAAGTCATCATTAAGTACTTACCACCACGAGACTTCAAAAGTATTAAATCCGTAGTGCGATTCATCCAAGAAGCTCACACAGTTTTATCCTTTCAACATGAAAATCTAGTAACTGGTTATGACATGATTATGGATCGAAATAGATGTTTTTACGTCATGGAATTCATAGATGGAAAAACAGTAGAAGAACTCATACGAAAAGATAAAAAAATACCTCCTATCATTGCTTTACGAATTGTGCTACAAGTAGCAACAGCCCTGCAATCATTAGAAGAAGACCACCACTTAGTCCATAGAGATATAAAACCTTCCAACATCCTAGTGACACCTCATGGACTCGTAAAACTAGTAGATTTTGGGATTGCCAAACTAAGCAACCACCATCTAACCACAGTGGGAATTATACTAGGAACACCTTATTATCTATCACCTGAACAAATTTTAGGGAAAGAAATTACTATTCAAAGCGACATCTATAGCCTAGGTGCCACATTCTATCATATGATTACAGGCGAACACCCATTCCAAGGTTCTGACGTATACAACATCATTCACCAACGCCTAAATAAAGATCCTAAAGACCCGCGTACCTACACAAAAGATATCCCCGAAGTCATCTCCAACTTAATACTTAGAATGATGGATCGAAAACCAAACCGTCGATTTGACAATTGCCGTTCCTTAATAGTCGAAATAGAAACAATCTTACAATATTTCAATTACTAAAAAATAACAGAAATTGTACGAATAGGAGATTTTTATGGGTTGGTTCGATGAATTAAAAAAACGAGAACGACTTTCTATAGTCAAAGAATTGGCGTGTTACCTAGGGAATCTTGCTCATATACAAGGAGGCATTCTTAGAGATTTAATTGAAAACTATGAATTCATACTAGATGACTTCATACTAGAAAACTTAGAATATATACTAGAATACCTTAGCGTCGATGGCTACACACTCATAGAAAAACTCGTCCCCTATAAAGACAACGTATACCAACAAATTTCCGTTTTTGCAGAAGAAGACCCTGAAATCAACAAATTCCTACAAATATCTGCCAAACGAATCAAAGAACGTTGCCAAGCCATCATCTTATTCATACAAGAAGATATAGAAGAAGCCCTCAAGGAAAGCCAAGAAGCCTGTCCCCAAGCCGAAGAAAATCAACAACAAGAAATCTCATCTAATACACAACAAGAAACTATGCCTAGGAAACACATTACTCAAGAACAATCTACTTCTGAGAACAAACTACAAGAAACAGATAAAAAACTTAATTCTTCTTCTGAAATAAAAAACATCATCTTACAAGAACAGGAAGATACTTTTACTCCAGAACAAGTTACTACATCTGATGCCACTAAAAAAGAGATACAACAAGCAGAACCAGAAGAAGAGGAAGAACTCACGCCAGAACAAATAAAACATCTACTATCTGACGGAGAATCTTGGAAAAAAGAAGAACCAAAACCGCTCTCACCAAAAGAAGCAGCTGAATTTTTAGGAATAAAAAATGAAAAACAACCAATACAACAAAACAAAATTATAGCACAACAAGGAAAAGCCATTCGACCTGATTTATGGAAAAAAAACATTTCCGAACAAAACAAAATAAACCTTGAAAATATTGAAAAATCAGAAGAATCTCAAGAAACTATGCATAAAGAAAAAAAATCAGATGAACCTCAAGAAATGAGTCCTAAAGAGGCTACACAATTCTTTCAAGCACAAAAAAGAGCAGATAGAATTAAAGAAATACCTACTCAAGAAGCTATGCACAAAGAAAAAAAATTAGATGAACCTCAAGAAATGAGTCCTAAAGAGGCTACACAATTCTTTCAAGCACAAAAAAGAGCAGACAGACCTAAAGAAATAACAACTAAAGAAGCTATGCACAAAGAAAAAAAATTAGATGAACCTCAAGAAATGAGTCCTAAAGAGGCTACACAATTCTTTCAAGCACAAAAAAGAGCAGACAGACCTAAAGAAATAACAACTAAAGAAGCTACACAACAAGAAAAAAAATCAGATGAACCTCAAGAAATGAGTCCTAAAGAGGCTACACAATTCTTTCAAGCACAAAAAAGAGCAACAGTGAAAGGACAATCTACTGAAAAACAATCTACAGATCTTTTGGTACAAAAAAAACAGTCTATAACAGAAAAACAGATCCCTATGCATGACAAAGAAAAAAACATAGAACCTCTTAGCCCTGAAGAAGCCGTCTATTTATTAACAAAACAAGGCAAAGATATGCCTAGACCTATGACATTAGAAGAAATACAAAAATTCTTTGATAAAAATATGCCCAACCCTATGACATTAGAAGAAATACAAAAATTCTTTCAAAATAAATAAAAATCAAAATAAATAAAATATGCAAAAATAATGGGTTACCAACTGCTTTAAATAATCTATAAAATTCTATAAAATAATATAAATATTTTATAGAATTATGTGGAAATATCAAAGCTGATTTAACACTAAAAGATAGAGTGTATATTTGTAATGAATGTG